>Ga0316230_1003371_pt1 | contig 12635 bp, 10 predicted proteins | sample TBH18025metaG_FD_206004 | JGI IMG/M metagenome (GOLD analysis project Ga0316230, IMG submission 206004) | Freshwater microbial communities from Trout Bog Lake, Wisconsin, USA - TBH18025 | ecosystem: Environmental > Aquatic > Freshwater > Lake > Hypolimnion/Profundal zone | place: USA: Wisconsin...
CCCACCAGCGGGTGGCGGAATTCTGGGCGGAGCGGCTGGCCGGCTATGGCGTCGACCCCGGCCTGGAATTGCAGCCGCTGCCCGGGGAACTGGAACCCTGCCCGGTGATCCTGGAGCGGGTGCCGTTCGTGAGCACCTGCGAGCACCACCTGGCGGCCTTCGAGGGCCATGCCACGATCGGCTACCTGCCCGGGGCCGGCGGCACCGTCGGCCTGTCCAAGCTGGTCAAGCTCATCCACGGCTACGCCTGCCGCCTGCAGGTGCAGGAGCGCCTCACCGCCCAGATCGGCGACGCCCTCGAGACCCGCCTGCGCCCGGCCGCGTGGGGGGTGAAGCTGGTGGCGGTGCACACCTGCATGGCCCACCGGGGCGTGCGGACCCCGGATGTGCCGGTCACCACCGTCCGGACCGGCGGCCTTTGGCTCAGCCAGCCGCCCTCCAGCTTCCGCTATTAAGGAATTTTTTTCTTTTTTTCTTTTCTCGACTGGTTTGGTAGGATTTCGCTAATGCGTACGCGCATCTCACGGAGGATTCCATGGCCTACGAACCAAAAAACTATGATCATCTCAAGGGCGGCGCGCTCAAAGGCTTCAGCGACAGCCAGTTGGATCAGCACTTCACCCTCTACAAGGGCTACGTCGCCAAGCTGAACGAGATCGAGACCAAGCTCGAGACCGCCGACAACACCAAGCCCAATTATTCCTTCAGTGAGTTCTCCGAGCTGAAGCGCCGGGAAGCCGTGGCCTTCAACGGCTCCTTCCTGCACGAGCTGTATTTCGAGAACCTCGGCGCCAGCGCCGCGGTCTCCCCGGAGCTGCAGAAGGCCCTGGACGCCCAGGGCGGCAAGGACAAGGTCCTGGCCGACCTCAAGGCCTGCGCCCTGGGCGGTCCCGGCTGGGCCCTGCTGACCCGCAACCGCCGCGACGGCAAGCTGCACTCCTACTTCATCGCCGAGCACCACCTGGGCCTGCCCATCGAACAGGACCTGCTGGTGGTCCTGGACAGCTGGGAGCATGCCTTCATGGTGGACTTCGGGATCAAGCGGCCCGACTACATCAACGCGTTCCTGGAGAACATCAACTGGGCGGAAGTCTCCAAGCGGTTCGCCAAGTAGGAAGGTAATGGAAGGCCGCGGGGGCCCCTTCGGGGGCCCCCGCGCTTTTCAAGGCCCGCGGTCCGCCGTTCACCCCTTGGGCGCGGCCTGGCCGGGCCTCTCCATCATGGCCGGCCGCAGCAGGTCCGTCAGGGCGCCCAGGTAGTGGTCCAGGGCGTGGTCCAGCCAGCGGTAGCCCGGCACGGCCCGGCTCATGTAGCCCATGTGTCCGCCCGTGGCCTCCATGTGCAGATGGACCGCGGAATTGCGCGGGAACCGGGCCACATCCCCGCCCGGCGCGAAGGGGTCGTCGCCGGCGGTCAGGATCACCGTGGGGATCCCGATCCCGACCAGGTGCGGGCCACAGGAGCAGCGGGCATAGTAGTCGGCCCGGTCCCGGAACCCGGCCCTGGGTGAAGACCTGATCGAATTCCCGGAGGGTGCGCGCCGCCATCGCTTCGGCGCCGCCCGGGCGGTCGCGGACCTCGCGCCGAAGCCGGCGAACGAAGTATTGGTCGTAGACACGGTTGAAGCCATGGGCCAGGCGCCTGGAACAGGCCTCCAGATCCGCCGGGGGATTGACCGCGATGGCCAGATCCGGCAGCCCCAGATGCCCATCCCGGCCCGCGAGCAGCAGCAGGATGTTGGCGCTGATCGAGAAACCCACGGCGACCTGCAGGTGGCCCGGAACGCGCTGGCGCCCGTGCGCCAGCACCGCCGCGATGTCGGCGGTCGCGCCGCTATGGTAGATTCCCCGGGCCCAACCCTTGCCGAACCCCGCGCCGCGGTGGTCGGCCGCCAGCACCGCGTGGCCCCGGGCCTGGAAGAGCGCCGCCGCCCGGCGCATGTAGTGCGCCTCCACACTGCCGCCCAGGCCGTGGAACAGGTGCACCGCCACCCCGGTGCGGCCCGGCAGGGCCCGCAGGGCCAGGGCATCGCCATCGGCCAATTCCAGCCGCGCGGCCTCCCAGGGCAACCGGGACGCGGGTGTGGGCCAGTACTGGGCCGCCAGGGTCTGCAGGTGGCCGCCCTGGGCCCAGAAGGGCGGGAGGCAGGCCAGGGGCGGGCGGGGGAGCTCCATGGTCACCAGCCTACCGCCCGCGGCTCAGGGTGAGAACCGCGACCTCCGGCCGGCAGCGGATCCGCAAGGGGATCGCGGTGAGCCCGAGCCCCCGGGTGACGAACAGCTGGTCGCGGCCCTCGCGGAACAGGCCATGGACATAGGGCGTGAATTCCTCGGCCGCGTTGTAGAGCGGATGGAAGTCGACTTGCCCGCCGTGCGTATGGGCGGACAGGGTGAGCCGGGCCTGTTCCCGGATGAGCTGCGGCCACATGAGCGGGGAATGGCAGATCCCGATCCGGAACCCGTCCGGCCACGGCTTGCCTCGCCACTCCGGGTCCTGGGGGCCGCCGGGGGCCGGCATCCAGAAGGACTCGCCCAGGAGCACCAGCCGCTGGTCACCCCGGGCGATGGTGAGGGCCTGGTCCTCCAGGATCACCCAGCCGTGCCCGCGCAGGCGCCGCGACACCTCCTCGGCCGGATGGCCGACATCGTGGTTGCCCAGCACCCCGATCCGGCCATCCGGCGGAACCACCGCCTCGAAGGCCACGCCGGTGCGCTCCGCCTCCTCGCCCCGGTGGGCGATGAAATCCCCGGCCCCGACCACCAGGTCGCAGCGCTGGTCCGCGACCGCGCGGGCCCAGCGGCGCAGGGTGCGGGTGCCGGCGTAGGGCCCGGCGTGGATGTCACCCACCAGGGCGATCCGGTAGCCCTCGAAAGCTGGCGGGAGATCCGGGAAGACCAGGGTCTCCCGGGTGATCGCCGGAGGGCCGTAGGCCTCTCCCAGGCCCCAGCCGTAGCCCAGCACCACCAGGGCGATGCCGGCCCAGCGCAGCCGCCACCGCCGGCGCGGCAGGATGCCCGACAGGAATTCCACCGCCACGATCGGCGCCAGCAGGCAATGGATGGCGATCCAGATGGCCAGCGGGGAGAGCGCCCAGAATCCGGACACCGCGAGGCTCCGGTCGTCGACCACGAACCAGAGGCACCAGCCCAGGTCCAGCCCCACCGCCAGGCCGCCCAGGGGGGCTCGCACCCGCTTGGGCGCGAAGGCGATGCCGAAGGCCTGGATGGTCATTCCGGCGAGCAGGATGATCTGGTGGGAGCCCTTCATGCCTGGAACCTGCCTCCTCAAGGCCGCGGATGTGCGGGCCGGCCGGCCCGGGGGATCATTTGGGCAGGCGGAGCTTGGCCGCGGGATCTCCCAGGAGCGGGAAGTGCCGGAGCAGATCCACCGAGGCGCCGGCCTTGTAGGCATCGATCTTGGCCTGGGTGCAGAGATCGCCAAGGCGGGTGTAGACCGGGTTGTAGAGCAGGTTGAAGAAGGAAGTGCCCAGGAGGTCATGATCGTACTGGTAGCCGAACGAGCTGCAGCCGAACACCCCTACGGTCCCGCAGCCCGGGTAGGCCAGCATGGATTCCGCCAGTGAGTAGTAGCCGACCATTCCGAAATAGCAGTTCTCGCAATTCAGCATGACGCTCAGGAGCGGACTGGCGGGATTGGTCAGGCGCGGCAGGTACGACGCGTCGAACACCAGCTCCCCGGACCACTCGGTGACGCTCCCGTGGCCGTTGTAGGTGGCCAGGAACACGCCCTTGTTCATGGCCGCGAGGATATCGGAAGTGCACTGGGTGAAATCCGTATAGCTGGCCAGATCGATCTGCTGGGAGGTGACGGCCGCGGGGAGGGTGCCGGCCAGGTTTGCGCACAGGGCGGCGAAATCGGGCGTCACATTGTCCGCCACGAACAGGGCCGCCCCCGGCACGGCGGCCGTGCTGGTTTCATACTGGACGAGCTTGGCGGCGATGAGGCCCGCCTGGGCCGCGGTGGCGGCGGGAAGCCGGCCGATGTTCAGGCTGGGGAGCTCATCCACCCCGTCCAGGGCGACAAACCAGTTGTCGTCGGGAGCGATGCCCAGCCCCGCCGCGGGGCCCATGTGGCAGGGGACCATGCTCAGCTTTCCGGTCTGGTGGTAGTTCCGGTAGTCGAAGGTGGCGTCCCCCAGGAGCAGGACATAGGAAGGGGCGGGTTTGACCCAGTTCTGGCGGGCATAGGCGAGGAACGACTTGATGGCGGCCGGGTCCGGGATTCCATAGGCGAACTCGTTGAAAATATCCTCGATGGCCACCGCCTGGACCCGCAGCCCCTGGCTTTGGCGGAGCGTGCAGAGGGGCGCCACGGCACTCAGGAAGGCCCGCTTGGTGATGAGCAAATAGTCCGCGCCCGCCGTCGCCGCCCGGAGCGCCCCGCGCGTCCAGGACTCCATGAGGGAGGGGGTCTGGATGAGCCCGGGCGCCAGCGCGAAGTAGGATCGGGAGCTGGTGGAGGGATCCAGGAAACGGATCCGGTAGGTGCCATCCTGGTCGATGCTGCTGGCGGGCGTGATGAACGCGGCGTTCCGGGGGTCCGTGACCTCCAGGAGCACAGTGTCCGCCGCCGGGAAACCATCGACCGCGATGGGGCTCGAGGGGTTGGCCGGCACGGTGAAGGCGAGCTGCTCCCCGGCCGCGGCCAGGGGGCGCCAGGACTTGATCTCGAAGTAGTTGAGGTCCACCGAATCAACCGCCGCCCCGGTGTCCCCGGGCACCCCCAGGATGAGCGTGTTCAGGCCTGCCGTGAGGATGCCCGGAGCCAGGGTGATCGACTGGTTCAGCTCGATCGCGCCCGTCCATTTCAGATCGCCCACGGGGGTGCCGTTGAGATTCACCGTCACATGGTGATCCGGGCTGACATTGCCGCTGGTGGTGGCCAGGAGGTCGAGCTCAAGCAGGGACGGCCCGTTGCTCTCGTCCAGCCCGGCCAGGGTGAACGCGAAGCCCTGGGTGGCCGGCGCCGTCAGCTTGGCCCAGAACCAATAGTCCGAGACCGGGGCCCCCGGCGCGAGGCTGTCCATGAACAAGTTCTGCTCGACGTGGAGGGTATCGTTGAAGGCGGTCACGGGGGCGCCGCTGGCGGCCCCCGTGCCATCCCGGGTGGCCATCGGATCCGGGGTCCCGCCACTGCTGGTCAGCCAGTAGACATTGGTGCCCGTGAACGTGTTATCCATGGCCTGGCCGAAGAACTCCAGGGAATCCCCGGGCCCGAAGCTGGCATTGCTGGCGCTGTTGACTTTGAGGGCAACCGGCAGGCCCAGGTTGGTGAGCGCCAGGGTGCCGGGCACCAGGCTGCCCTGGGCGAACCCGGCGTTCTGCAGGTCTTCATAGGTCATGCGGAACAGCCCCTGGGCCGGCACCTCGATGCGCAGGGAGGCCGGCGTGGCCGCGGGCGTGGGCGTGGGTGTGCTGGCCGAATGGCCGCCCCCGCAGCCGAGCGCGGCCAGGAGCGGAAGCAGGGCCAGGGTTCCTGGGAGCCGACGGAAACTCCACTCATTTTTCATCGGGGGACTCCTCCATCAAGAACGTCCTGCACCAGCTCCAGCCGACGGGCGAGAGGCCCGGGTGTCAAACGATAACAGGCCACCTCGGCCAGCAGCCCGCCCAGGTGGGTCAGGAGCGCGCCCGGCTTCATGATCCCGGGGGCCTGCGCATCCAGGACCGTGTGGCGCAATTCCCGGAGCAGGAAAAAGGCTGCTTCCGAAGCCGGGATCGGGGTCAGCGTGGGTTCCTGGGTGAAGTCGGGCCGGTTCGCCGCCAGGGCGAAGACCTTCCAGCAGGCCTCCCGGTGCCGCGCCAGAACCTCCTTGACGGCTCCGGTCCGGGTCCGCGGATAGCGGACCTTCCAGAGTCCCGGCCAGGCCTCCCCCGACGCCCAGGCCACGGCCCCCGGCACCGCCTGGATGGCCTCCAGGAAGGGCACTTCCATCCCCTTGCGCAGATCCACTCCGAGCTGGTCCAGCCCCGCTCCAGGCGCTCCGGGCGCATCCTGCAGGCACACCAGCCAGGAGAGCGGCAGGGGCTGCGACGCGACTTCCAGACCCGTCCCTTCCAGCGGCCGGATGACCTTGCCCCGGAGGGAGGCCGGTTCACCCTCGCCCGCCTTGACCCAGAGGCTGCGCGGAAAGGGGTGCACCCTCCCCGTGTCCCGGTGGACGGGACAGAAATCATCCGAAAAATAGCTCCGCCCGGTCTCCAGAAGGGCGCGGATCAGCGTCGTCTTGCCGGCGCCGGAAGCGCCGGTCACCGCCAGCACGCCCGGCCCCGCCCCGACGGCGCCCGCGTGCAGGACCGTGAAGGCCTTGACCCGGTCCAGGAGCCCCTGCACCAGCTGGAAGGCCGCATGGTCCCGGGGCTGCGGACAGCCCGCGAGCTCCTCCCGCACGCCGTCGAACTCAAGGTAAGGGCCGGTCTCCGGCTCTTCGTAGCGGAAGCGGACCGCTCGCTCCGCCCCGGCGCCGGCCACGACCTCGAAGCGGCTGTAGTTCGCCTGGAAGCCTTCCAGGAAAGCCGCCACTGTGGAGTCGACCCGGACCGTCACATCGAGGATTTGGTAGTTTCGAAAGCCCACCGTTCACGTGCCCAGGACCAGGGTCCGCCAGGAAATGAAAAGCTGGGCTCCCGGCAGGGGGCCCAGCGGATTGCGACGTCCCGACGAGGGGAGCTTCAACTAATGATTTCGCTGCCGGTCAGCGCGGGGCCGAGCTGTTCCAGGATCTCATCGCTGGTGTAGGTGATGATCCGGGGCGCGAGGTAGGGAGCCTTCACTTCAGCGAAACGGGCTTCCTGCTCCAGAGCGGAATGACTCATGGCGGGTCTCCTAGTGGATTGCTTTGAGCTGAGGTCAGGAGAAAAGTATACCTGAGACTTTAACAAGGAGGCGGAGGGAATACATCTGATTTCTACTTGTGGCCGGCAACAATTTTGCTCCCAGGTCGGCAGTCCCGCGCCGGCCCCGGTGCGCGGCCGGATGGGTCAGCCGCCCCACCTGCGGTCATCGGGTTCCGGCAGGCCGAGCTGGTCCAGCACGCGGGTGGCGAAGGCCTGGAAAAGATCCTCGATCGTCTCCGGTCCGTGGTAGAAACCCGGCATGAGCGGCATCACCACCGCCCCCGCGTCGTGGATCCTGAGCATGTTCTCCAGGTGGACGCGATTGAGCGGCGTCTCGCGAAGGCAGACCACCAGCGGACGGCGCTCCTTCAGGCAGACATCCGCGGCCCGGGTGATGAGCCCTTCGCTCACGCCCGCGGCGATCCGCCCCAGGGTCCCGGCGCTGCACGGCACGATGACCATCCCGTCCTGGCGGTGGCTGCCGCTGGCGATGTCCGCGCCGAGGTTGCGGGCGTCCAGGTGCCGGATCTTGGGGGAGAGCGCGAGGAGATCCTCCACCTGCGCCCCGGTTTCCGCCTTGAGGCAGCGCAGGCCGGTGGGGGACAGAAGAAGGGTCACCTGGGCCACGCCCGGGTTGGCCGCCAACCGGTGGGCCACCGCGGCGCCGAACCCCGCGCCGGTGGCGCCGGTGATGGCCAGGATGATGCGCTTGGGAAAGCCGTTGGACACGAATCACCTCCGCGGGGTCGCCGCGCAGCCCCTATGGGACCATACCCGGGCTGGAATTGTGGAAACGATCGGGGCCGGGTACAAGCCGAGCGCCCTCTCGGGCGCTCGGCGGTCCTGGCTGGCTTCGGAAGTCCGAACCTTACATTCCGGCGAAGCAGAGGGCCACGTCGGCGTCGTCGACCTTGCCGTCCCCATTCAGGTCGTAGCTGGCGTCATAGGCCGCCTGGCCACGGGTGCTGCCCCAGGCCTTGGACAGGCCCGCGAGGTCCTTCAGGGTGAACGGCGCCACGTTGACGGTGATCAGGCTGGCATCGCCCTGGGCATCGGTGAGCTGGTAGGCGGTGGTCGCGGCGGGGGCGACCCAGAGGCTGCTGCCGGAAACCGGAGCGCCCTGGAGGGCCAGCGCGGGCGAGCCGTTGGTGGCCCAGCTCAGGAGGGCGCTGCCGCCCTGGAACAGGTTGGCGGGCGTGGCCTGGAAGGCGCGGATCGCCGAACCGGTGCCAACGGCCACCGAGACCGGCCCGTGGATCGTGCTCTGGCCCTGGTTGTCCAGATCGACCAGCTCGTAGTAGTAGGTCTGGCCGGAAGTCGCGGAGGCATCCAGGAAGGTGTAGGAGGCGCCCCCGGCACCGGTGCCCTGGGCGGGAACGAGGCCGGTGTTGACCTGGGTGAACGGACCCGCGGCCGCGGTGGACCGCAGCACATTGAAGCCGACGGTGTCGACTTCGGAACCGGTGGTCCAGGCCACGTCGACCTGGGCGCCCTTGACCTGCGCCGTGAACGAGGTGAGGGTGATCACGGTGGGGGCGTTGGTGATCGCGATCCCGTAGAAGCCGGAGCCGAGCGGGGAACTCAGGTAACCCTCGTAGGCGGTCAGCTGGGCCGAGGACAGGGAGCCCTGGGTATAACCAGCCGCACTGGACGAAGTGTTCACATTGAGCAGCCCGACCGGGGAAGCCCCCACCATGGCTTCTCCGCCCCAGACGAAATCGTTGGCCAGCAGGCAAATCGAATGGAATCCATCCGGGTTGTCACCAGCGCCCGGGAGTTCGACGTACTGGGAGTTCGCGGGCTGAATATTGTTGGTCCCACCCGTGGCCGAAAGCAGCCACGTGCCAATGGTGCTGTCGCCGTAGGTGAGCCAATAAATGCTGGAACTATTTATCTTGATATCCGTGGGGCTATTGAGGGGATAAATGAAATTATCATTCTGGGCAACGGGCCCTGCGGTCGGAGTCGAGGGGATCCCCGCGTGGCCGATGATGCCGTTGCCCGGGCCCGTATCGTACCGCTGCGTCCAATAGATGTCGGTGGTGTTCACGGTGACGCCGGTCGGCGACGCCGGCACGTTCCCGCCGGTCGGATCCGTAAGGACGGGCACATTGGGGCAGGTGATCCAGGCGGTGGTGACGACGGGCGTGGCGGGGATCGTGATGTTGGCCCTGCCGATGCTGTTGCCCGTGGGGTCGGCCCAGTAGATGAAGGTGTTGCCACCCCCGTCCGTGCCGATGGCGAGTCCGGCGGGCGTGCCTCCGGTATTGATATAATGCTGGTTCACGACCACACCCGCGGTCGTCGCCTTGCCGATGTAGCCATTGGTGAAATCGGCCCAGTAGATGAAGCCGGCCCCATCAAGGGCGACCCCCCAAGGCTGTCCAAGGGTCTGGATGAAGTAATCGTTGACGCTCGTCGCCGCCGGATCTCCCAGAACCGCCTGGCCGATGTAGTAGCCGGCCCCGTGGCTGCCGCCATCGCCGGGGTTCGAATGGAACTGGGAATAGTAGAGGTAGTTTGGCGTGCCGGCCTGGGCGGGGGTGGCCCAGGCGAGGACGGCCGCGAGCGTCAGGCCCTCGAGGATGCGAAGGCTGAGCTTGGTCAAAGAGGTAGCACGGGTTCGGGTCATGGTCGCGATCCTCATCAGGTTCCGGTTCACTCAGCGCTCAGGGTGCCCAGGGCCAGGGTGATGGTCCGGGTGGTCCCAGTAGCATCCAGGATCTGGGCGGAGGGGCTGGCCAGGCCGACCTTCCCAGCGGGGGCTCCGGCCACGAGGTCCAGGGCCACGGAGAAGACCGGCCCGGAGCCCAGGGTGGCCGGCGCGACGGCGCCCTTCTGGAACACGGCGGCCTCCAGGGCGGCACCGGTCAGGGTGCTCTTCAGCAGCGGCGTCCCGGAACCCAGGGAGAGGGTGCTGCCCGCGGCCATGTGGGGATCGGTCCCGCCGGGGCTGGACCAGACCGCGCGGCTGGTGTCCGCGCTGAAACTGGCGACGATGCCCTGGATCTGGGTGCCGCTCGGGCCGACCACGCCCAGGATCAGGTGGGTCGGGGTGCTCGCGGCATCCCGGACCAGCCGGTAGCCGGCGGTGCCCGACGGATTGCTGTAGACCAGGCTCTGGCCCACGGAAGGCGCACTGGACGTGGGGCTGGAACTGCCACCCCCGCAGGCCAAGGCACCGGCCAGGACTCCCGCCAGGGCGGTGAGGGCGAGAGGTCGCAGGAGATTGACACGGGCACGCATGCAAGGCCTCCGGTTCAAAGGGTTCCTATTTTTCAGTGTAGATCAGAGGAGATCTTAGCAAAGAAGCTCCCAGGCCAATATGAAAAATAAAAGAAAAAAAATTCGGAAGGTGGATCACTTGCCGGGGGCCCCCACAAAGATCTGCTTCCCTTTGTCGATCCAGAGGGACTGGACCGGCTCGCCGAACAGCCCCATGGGTGATCCGCAATAGGCATGATGCAGGGCCACTTCCCCGGGCGCCGGGGCGGCCCGCAGGGAGCGGACCGTCGGATTGCGCTGGCCCAGGAGGTTGCGCACAGTCTCGGCCATGACCGCATGGGACGCGCAATTCCGCCACTCCATCCGCAGGCCCTGGGCCCAGCCGCCCAGATCCGGGCTGCAGAGCACGAGCAGCGGCACCTGCCATTCCGACACGGAGCAGACCCCCGGCTGGTTGTTGTGCGGGGAGGCCGCCCGGAAATTCTGGCCATGGTCGCTGGTGTAGAACACCACCGTGGCCGGAGGCAGCTTGGGCGCCAGGCCGACCAGGAAATCCACCGACGTGCGGCGTACTGACACGGGATAAGGCTCCTTCACCCCCGCCAGTTCAGGCGGGAGATTGCTGGCATATGGGAAATGGGTGCCCTGCTTGTTCATCAGGGTGTAGGTCCGCTCACCTTTCCCGAGCTGGTCCAGGAGGATGGGGATCGCATTGAGGTCCCGCTGGTAGCGCGGGCCGTAGAGCCTGAAGGCCGGCACCGAGTCGATGAAGGCCACCTCCCTGGGCGTGAAGAAATCCTGGACCACCTTGTCTTCCAGGACGCCCTGGGCATCCACGTAGGAGGTGGCGAAGCCATGGCGCTTGGCGACTTCGAACAGGCACTGGAGCTGGCGCACGGACTGGTCCGCGGCTTCGGGGTCCGCCGCCCGCCGCAACAGCAGGTTCGACCCGGGGCTCTGGTTGTCGAAACTGTAGGCCGTTCCGAAGTCCGTGGCATTGGGGATGACGACGCCCGCCATCAGCGACCGGAACACGCCGGCTTCGATGGACTCGTCGATGATCATGACCACATGCCGGACCGCCGGGTCCAGCGGCTGTTCCTGGATCAGGATGGGCGGGTGCGGTTTCTGGAATCGGCCACGGATGAAGGGCTCAAGCGAAAGTGACACGGTGTGCAGCCCGGCCTCGAAGTTGGCCGGGAAATACAGCATGGCCAGGACTCCGCCGCGTAGGATGAACGAGCAATATGCCACGGTGACCATGAGACTGCACAGGACCACGGGCAGGGTGCTGCGGAACCGGATCCGGCGCCGCACCCAGACGACCAGCGCCACCTGGGCGGCCACCAGCAGCGCCACCAGGAGGATCGCGCGGTGGAACTGGCCGAGGGCGTCACCGACGCTCCCGGCCGCTTCGCGCATGTTCTTGGCGTCCACGATGCTCATGGCCTGGGCCATGATCCTCATATAGCTGGTACTGACCAGGAGGCTGGCCGCGAAAAAGGCCAGGAACAGCCCGGCCCATACCCGGCGCGCGATGGCGCAGGCGGCCAGGGCGCCCCAGGCCAGGAGGAAGGTGAGCAGGAGGATGCCCTTTCCGGTCGTGGAATTGAGTTCGTGGAACCGCCGGAGGAAGCCCGGCTGGTTCATCCAGAAAAAGAGGGCCAGGCTGCATCCCAAGGCGCCGGCGACGCCCCAGAAACCCCATGGACCTTCGGTTCTTCCCCGCCGCCAGGATTCGGATAACCTTTGCCCGCTGTTCAAAAGACCTCCCCATAGTTTATAAATCTTGCCTTCGCCCCTCCCGGGCCCCAGGGTTTCACTCCCGATCGTCTCCCCCGGGATCGATTCTCAAATCGCTATCGCTCGCTTGAACTTTACTATTAATATTACGGTGAAGCACCGTCCGGGATGACCCAAAATCTCCACCAGCCCTTGAGCCGGTAATGGGGTCCACCCTCGTTCGCCCACAGATCTTTTCCGGAGTGTTCCGTGTCGACATCCGCCAGCTTCGGCCACCCCCAATCCCCGACGGCCCCCAGGAGGACCGCCGCCAAGCTGGGCCTGGCCCTCGCCGCGCTGACCCTGCTCTGTGCCTGTTCCGCGCCAGGCATGAAGATGACCACCCGGGCCTCGCGGCCCGGGGACAAGGTCGAACTGGGCGGGTTGACCCTGAGTCTGTACCCGATGACCCCCGAGCTGGTCAGCACCATGGCCGCCCAGCGGGTGCCGACCGCCCCCAGCCTCTCGGGGCTGCTCCGGGGCAAGCTGGACCCCTACCGCATCGGCCCCCAGGATGTCCTCCTGATCACCGTCTGGGACCATCCGGAGATCTCGCTGCCCATGGGCCCCAACCGCACCGATCCGTCCTCCGGCAGCGTGGTGGACGAGGACGGACTCATCTACTTTCCCTATGTGGGCAAGGTGAAGGTCAGCGGCCATACGGTCGGGGAGGTCCGGGAACTTCTGACCGCCCAGCTGGCCAATACCCTCCGGAATCCCCAGATGGACGTGAAAGTCATCGCCTACCGGTCCCAGAAGGTCTATGTGGGG
>Ga0316230_1003372_pt1 | contig 12628 bp, 9 predicted proteins | sample TBH18025metaG_FD_206004 | JGI IMG/M metagenome (GOLD analysis project Ga0316230, IMG submission 206004) | Freshwater microbial communities from Trout Bog Lake, Wisconsin, USA - TBH18025 | ecosystem: Environmental > Aquatic > Freshwater > Lake > Hypolimnion/Profundal zone | place: USA: Wisconsin...
TTTTCCTTTCGTAGGCGGTTGCTTCGACACTTCCAACCTACCGGAGCCAGTGGCCCCTTTGCTACCCGGCCGCCGGTGGCGGCCCGGGGGGCGTACTTACAGAAGAAATTTTACGCGACCACGGTTCCTGATCGATCTTCCCGAACAGGCCAGTTTTTCGTTTGGCCGCCATACCTATAATGATGCGGGGGACCATATCTGCTCATTCGAGGCCGTGGGAATGGAAGATCTCTTCGCCTCTGTAGCCGCTGAGGCGCATAAACTTGAGACAGCCGAAAAAGGAGACAAATCGCTATTGAAGTTATATAACCCCGGACGAATGACAGAAAGTCAAACAATCCATTACTGGAAGGGGCCGCCGGATGAAGCGGAAGTCATATGGATAAAATCCTTTTACTGGAAGGAGGGGTTGTGCGCAATCCTGGAGGCTCCTTCGGAGCAGGATCCGGCAGAAATCGAGAAGGTCGAAAAATCCCTGGACGCTTCATTTGAGTCACTCAAACCGCGAACCTTTTCGGAGATCCCGACCGGTCCAGGGTTTTGCATTGAAAGCGCCTATTTTCAGGGAGAACCACCCGAACGGCCCTGGGAGAACGCCAGCATCATGGTACAGCTCAAGGACCACCCGGATATTCATCTCAAGTTCAGCACGGCAACGGTTGATGCCTACCGAGGCGAATCGGACAGCCTGCTGTTCCGCATGAACCCGGAGCATCCCCCGCACATCCCCGAAAGCCATGATCTCCGATTCCGGAAACGCCAGGTCGGTCCCTACCGGGGGGAGGAGGTCGTTTCCCGGGTGACGGAACTCAACCAGACCACAGGCCACACGTTCCAGTGGGAAGCGATGGGCCCCGGGGAAAGTGCCACCGAGCCGGCTCTTACCCTCCAGATGGTCACTGGCTACGGGGACCCGGCGGTGGATTCCAGTCTGCCCGAAGTGGATGCCTTGGCCCTCTGGGACCGGATCCTCGATTCCATCCGATACCGCGGCCCCCTGCCCCCAGGATCCCGCAAGGACCTTTGACCCATTTCCCCCTCCCCCCAGCAATTTCGGCCTAGAATGCTCCCATCACCCCGGACCTCCCGATGTCCTCCCCCCCCGAAGCCTTCACCCGTTTCGGCATGCGCATGGAGCAGTTCTCTGATCTCATGCCCTACCGGGTGTTCGAGGTCCTGCTGGTGGCGACGGAGTACGACGCCTTCATCCTGGAGGAGGGCGGACAGCTCGCGGAGCTCATGTCGCAGGAGATCCGCAGCCTGGGGTTGAACCTTCGGGGGGCGCCGCGGTTCGCGACGGCGCGGTCGGGGGAGGAAGGGCTGGCCATGATGGCGGAGCGGGCCTTCGACATGATGGTCACCACGGCGCGGCTGCCGGACATGGGGATCGGGGAGCTGGCCCGGGCGGCGCGGGCGCGGGCGCGGGTGCCGGACCTGCCGGTGGGGGTGCTGGCCCTGCATGCGTGGGAGGTGCCGCTGATGGAGGAGGCGCGGGCCTCGGGGGCGGTGGACTGGGTGTTCCTGTGGCTGGGGGACGTGAAGTCGCTGTACGCGATGATCGAGCAGCAGGAGGACCGGCGCAACGCGGAGCACGACGTGCTCGGGCGCGGAGTGCGGGCGGTGCTGGTGGTGGAGGACGACGTGCGGTTCTACTCGTTCTTCCTGCCCCATATTTACGCGGAGATCACCCACCAGACCGCCCGGCTCATGGCCGAGGGATTGAACCTCTCGCACCGGATCCTGCGCCTGCGGGCCCGGCCCAAGATCCTCCTGGCCCAGACCTTCGAGGAGGCGTGGGAACTCTACGCGCGGTTCGGCGATCACCTGCTGGGGCTGATCACCGACGTCCGGTTCCCCCGGGACGGCCGGCTGGACCCCGGGGCGGGGCTGGAGCTGGCCCGGCGGGTGCGCCGGCAGGATCCGGACCTGCCGATCCTGATGCAGTCCGCCGAGCCGCTGGGGCTGCCGGTGGACGAGGAGCTCGGGGCGGTGTTCCTGCCCAAGGACTCCCCTTCCCTGCTCGCCGACCTGCGGGCGTTCATGCTGGAGAACTTCGGCTTCGGCGATTTCGTGTTCCGCCTGCCGGACCGCACCGAGGTCGGCCGGGCCGCCGATCTGCGCCAGCTGCTGGTCCAGCTCAAGCGGGTGCCGGACGCCTCGGTGGAGTTCCATGCCAGCCACGACCACTTCTCCCAGTGGTACGCGGCGCGCACCGAGTTCACCCTGGCCGGCGCGGTCAAGCCCGTGATGGTGTCCCAGTTCCCCAGCATCACCGGGCTGCGCGCGCATCTCCACGACAGCCTGCTGTCCTACATCCGCGAGGTGCAGCGGACGGTCATCTCGGATTTCGACCCGGCCACCTTCGACGAGTTCGTCACCTTCGCCAAGGTCGGATCCGGCTCCCTGGGCGGCAAGGGCCGGGGGCTCGCCTTCATGCAGCGGATGCTGGCCCAGGGCGATCTGGATTCGCCGGGGGTGGAGGTGGCCATCCCGCGCACGGTCACAGTGGCCAGCGACATCTTCGACGCCTTCCTGGAGCGCAACGGCCTTTCGGGCATGCCCCAGGACAGCGAGGGCATGGCGGACGGCGAGATCCTCGACGCCTTCCGCAAGGGCCGGTTCGACCGGACGGTGCGGGCCAAGCTGGCCCGGTTCCTCGAGGTGGTGGCGAGCCCCCTGGCGGTGCGCTCCTCCAGCATCCTGGAGGATTCGCTCTACCAGCCCTTCGCCGGCGTCTACGCCACGATCATGCTGCCCAACAACCACCCCAGCCTGGACGTGCGCCTGGCCCAGCTGCTGGAGGCCCTGAAGGTGGTCTACGCCTCCACCTACATGAAGGGCGCCCGGGACTACCTGGAGACCACCCCGCACCGGCTGGAGGAGGAGCGCATGGCCGTGGTGGTCCAGAGCCTGGTGGGCAGCCCGCGGGAGGGCCTCTACTACCCGACCTTCTCGGGCGTGACCTGCTCCTGGAACTTCTACCCGTTCCGGGACATGTCGCCCCGGGACGGCACCGCGCTGGTGGCGCTGGGCCTGGGCAAGTCGGTGGTGGAGGGTTTCGAGGCCCTGCGCTTCTGCCCGGCCCAGCCCACCGTCCTGCCCCAGTTCTCCGGGATCAAGGACATCCTGCGCAACGCCCAGCGCAAGTTCTGGGGCCTGGACCTGGCCCAGGAGGACGTGATCCCGGGGCTGGACTACGACGTCAACCTGGTCGAGGCCGACGTGACCCGGGCCCTGGCCGACCCGGCCATGGCCCCGATCGCCTCCGCCTACCAGTCCGCCAACGATCGCATCAGCGACGGCGTGACCGCCCCCGGGGCGCCCCTGGTCACCTTCGCCAGCATCCTGAGGGGCCACGGCTTCCCCCTGCCGTCGATCCTCTCCCGGCTGCTCCGGGTCACCGAGCGGAGCATGGGGGTCCCGGTGGAGATCGAGTTCGCCGCGGACCTGAAGCCGGCCGGGACCCAGACCTTCCACGTCCTCCAGATCCGGCCCATGAACGTCGAGCGGATGGCCCCGGCCGTGGCCCTGGACGGGGCCCTGCGCGCCGCGGCCGTGGTGCATTCGCCCAGCACCCTGGGCCACGGCCGCCGCGGCGGCATCCTGGACGTCCTGGCCATCCCCTGGGACCTGGAGCGCAGCCGCACCCGGGAGGCCGCCGCCGCCCTGGAGGTCCTCAACCGCGAACTGCGCCAGGAAGGCCGGCCCAGCCTCATCATCGGCCCGGGCCGCTGGGGCTCGGCCGATCCCTGGCTGGGCATCCCGGTCACCTGGCCGCAGATATCGTCCGCCCGAGCGATCGTCGAGACCGACTTCCTGGATCTCGAGGTGGAGCCCTCCCAGGGCTCCCACTTCTTCCACAACCTCACCGCCTTCGGCGTGGCCTATTTCACCATCCACCGGCATGGCGATGGCGGCGCGATCCGCTGGGACTGGCTGGAGTCCCAGACCCTGGTCCGTTCGGCCCTGGACGGCCGGATCCGCCACTACCGGCTCGACCGGCCGCTGGAAGTGCTGGTGGATGGGGAGCAGGGCCTGGGCGTGATCGTGCCGGAGGCCTGAAAATCGTCCTTGACGGGAGCGCTTTCCGCAACCAAACTGGTTACGGATTGAATTCGCCATGCACAACAGCTGCCGCTACACCGTCGCCATCCACGTCCTCGCCCTGCTCGCCCACTGCGGGCCCGATCCGCTTACCTCCGAGTACCTCGCCGGCAGCGTCAACACCAACCCGGTGGTGATCCGCCGCCTCCTGGCCAGCCTGCGGGCGGCCAAGCTGGTCCGCTCCCAGGGCGGTAAGGGTGGCGGCTGGCAGCTCCTGATGGACCCCGGTCAGATCACCCTCCGGGATGTGCTCGCCGCCGTCGAGGGGGCCGCCATCTTCCCCCTGCACCACACCGATCCCAATCCCCGCTGCCCGGTCGGCCGGGAGATCCAGGCCCTCCTGGCCGAACCTTTCCAGGCGGCCCAGGCCGCCCTGGAAAAGGACCTGGAGCGCACCACCATCGCCGCCCTGGTGGCCAAGGTGAAAGCCCGGTCCGCGTAGTTTTTTTTCCTCCATTCCGTAACCATATTGGTTGCGCTTATCTCAAGGAGCCCCACCATGATCGTCCTCACCGGTGCCACCGGCCAGCTCGGCCGCCTCGTCATCCCGGAACTCCTCAAGCGGGTGCCCGCCGGCGAGCTCGTCGCGGCCGTGCGCAGCCCCGAAAAGGCCAAGGACCTCGCCGCCCTCGGCGTGCAGATCCGCCTGGCCGACTACGACCGCCCCGAGACCCTGGTCCAGGCCTTCCAGGGCGCCGACCAGTTGCTGCTGATCTCCGCCAACGAGGTCGGCAGGCGCTTCCCCCAGCACCAGGCGGTGATCGACGCCGCCCGCCAGAGCGGGGTGAAGCAGGTCGTCTACACCAGCGTCCTCCACGCCGACGCCTCGCCCCTGGGCCTGGCGGCGGAGCACCTGGAGACCGAGGCCTACCTCAAGGCCTCCGGCCTGCCCTGGGTGCTGCTGCGCAACGGCTGGTACACCGAGAACTATGCCGCGAGCATCCCGACCGCCCTGCAGTACGGCGCCTTCCTCGGCAGCGCCGGCGCGGGCCGGATCGCTTCGGCGGCCCGGGCCGATTTCGCCGCCGCCGCGGCCGCGGTGCTGCTGCGCAAGGACCAGGCCGGCAAGGTCTACGAACTGGCCGGGGACACGGCCTACACCCTGGCCGAGTTCGCCGCGGAGATCAGCCGCCAATCCGGCAAGGCGGTCGTCTACAACAACCTCCCCGAAGCGGAATTCAAGAGCATCCTGCTGGGCGCGGGGCTGCCGGAGGGCATCGCCGGCCTCCTGGCGGATTCCGACACCGGCGCCTCCAAGGGCGGCCTCTACGACGACTCCCGCACCCTGAGCGGGCTCATCGGCCGGCCCACGACGCCCATGGCCGTGACGGTGGCCCAGGCGCTGGCCTGAGTCACTCCTTCTCCAGCATCCCGAACCGGGCCACGATGCGCTTCTCCCCTTCGGGGAAGCGCACCGTGTAGGTGAGCATCTCGCCGCTGCCGGTGGCGGCGGTGATCACGCCCCGGCCGAAGCGGGGGCTGCGCACCCGGGTGCCCTTGGGCCAGCTGCCGGAGGGCGCGGGGGCGGCAGGCTCGGGCGTGGCCGGCTGAGGCGCAGCCGGGTCCGGCTGCGGCTCCGGTGCCCGCACCTTGTCGAAGAAGCTGCGGATCCGCCCCAGTTCCGAGGCCACGCTGGCGGCGCCGCCGGTGCTGACCCGGGTCGAGCTGAACGTGCCCTGGCCGGAGGCGTAGAGCTCCGTGCCCCAGCGGATGGGCTGCTCCAGGCCGTCCTGGGGCAGCTCGCGCAGGAACCGGCTGGGCATGCCCAGCATCTCCTGGCCCATCATGCGCCGGCGCCGGGCGGCGGTCAGGTAGAGCTTGTGCTGGGCCCGGGTGATGGCCACGTAGAACAGCCGGCGCTCCTCCTCCAGGCCGTTCTCGGCCTCCCGCGCGTTGCGGTTGGGGAACACGTCCTCCTCCATGCCCACCAGGAACACCACCGGGAATTCCAGGCCCTTGGCGCAGTGGATGGTCATGAGCGAGAGCAGCGCGGCCTCCTCCAATTCGTCGGTGTCCGAGGCGAGGGTGACCCGGTCCAGGAATTCGGCCAGGCGCAGGCCCAGCGACTCCGACTCGGCCGCGGCCGAGACGAACTCCTCCAGGTTGCGCAGGCGCCCTTCGGCCTCGAGGGTGGCCTCCTCCTCCAGCATCCGCACGTAGCCGCACTCCACCAGCACCCAGCGCACCAGGGCCGCCAGGCCCATGGTGTCCCGCTCGCCCTCGGCCCGGTGGAACAGCTCCACGTAGCGGCCCAGCTCGCGCTGGGCCCGGCCCTTGATCTCGCCCGAGCGGAGCAGGTTGGCGGTCGCCTGCAGGGCGGTGCCGCCTTCGGGGATGGCGGCCTCGATGCGGGCCAGGGTGGTGGCCCCCACGCCCCGGGTCGGGGAGTTGACCGAGCGGCGGAAGCTCACCAGGTCGAAGGGATTGCACACCAGGCGCAGGTACGCCAGCAGGTCCTTGACCTCCTGGCGCTCGTAGAACTTGACCCCGCCCACCAGCTTGTAGGGGATGTTTTCGCCGCGCAGGGCCTCCTCCAGCTGCCGGGACTGCCAGTTGGCCCGGTACAGCACGGCCATCCGCATCCCCGGGAAGCGCAGCCGCTCCTGACGGATCCGGTCCACGACATAGGAGGCCTCCAGCCGCCCCTCGTCCAGCAGCTTGAAGGTGATCCTCTCGCCCGCGCCCAGGTCGGTCCAGAGGGTCTTGCCCAGGCGCTCGGTGTTGTTGGCGATGACCGTGCTGGCGGCGTCGAGGATCTTCTGGGTGGAGCGGTAGTTCTGCTCCAGTTTGATCTGCACGGCCTCCGGGAAGTCGCGCTGGAAGTCGAGGATGTTGCGGATATCGGCGCCGCGCCAGCCGTAGATCGAATTGTGGGTGATCACGCCGTTTGCGATGAAGTTGTGCGTGCTTTCGATATCCAGGTCGTGGACCGCCCCCTCGAGGCGGACCCGTTCGACCTTTTCAACCACCTCGTAGCCCCCGTCGCCACCGAAAAGGGCCATGCCGGGGCGGACCGAGGCGGCGGGGAGAAACGGCAGGGACACCGTACCCGGCGCACCCGCATCGGCACCACCAAGCCGGGCCTGGCGTACGAGGTTCACGCCCTCGAAGGCAGCCCCGATCCGCTGGGCGATGGCCTGCAGTTCCCCATAATCCCGGTGGGCGGTTTCAAACCGCCACCCATCCGATCCCGCTCTGGCTGGCCTGACGCTGAACCCGAGCCCGGCCAGGATGGCACGGCCAGGCTCATCGTTCCCGGCCATGGAAATCCGGTGCATGGGCGTGGCTCCACGGCGATCGCCGCACAGCGTGACATTGAGGTTCCGCCGGCCGGAATTCCGGGATTGCGGCAGGAAATGCGGAGGGAGCTGGGGCGCCTCGCCCAGGAGATAGCCTGCGAAATGGGTATGCTCCGGCGTGCTGACCAGCCGCTTCCCGGACCGGGTCGTGATCGCGATCCCTTCGGTGCGCCCACGCCGGTGGTGGACCTGCAGGACCTTGGCGGGACGAAGATCGCCGCTCCCGTAGCTTGAGAGAACGGAATCCCCGGCCTTGACGGCCTCGATGGGGCGCTCCTCGCCATCCGCCAGCCGGATGGAAGTTCCGGACGCGAGGCACTGGTCCTCGTCACCCACGACGCACAGATTGTGGTGGGCCCTGGCCAGGTGTTGCACCAGCAGGTATTGCGCTTTGTTCGTGTCCTGGTATTCATCCACCAGCACATATCGGAACCTCTCGGCGTAGAGCGCCTGCACCCCGGGTTCGCGGAACAGGCGCTCGGTGTAGAGCAGCAGGTCGTCGAAATCGCAGGCCCGGTGGCTGCGCAGGCCGGCCTGGTAGCCCTTGTAGGCTTCCAGGACCTTGCGGGTCCAGGGGTCCAGGGCCTCCTCCAGGGCCTCCTCGGGCAGGAGGCAGCGGTTCTTGAAGTCGGAGACGACCTCCAGGACCTTCTTGGGGTGGAACTGCTTCTCGGAGAGCTTGAGGTCGAGCAGCACCTGCTTCATCAGGCTGCGCTGGTCGGAGGGGTCGAAGATCACGAAATCCCGACCGACCGGGGTGCGGTCGCCCTCCCGGCGCAGGATCCGGGTGCAGAAGCTGTGGAAGGTGCTGACCCAGAGCTGGTCGGCGGGCACGCTGACCAGCCGCTGCACCCGCTCCTTCATCTCGCCGGCGGCCTTGTTGGTGAAGGTCATGGCCAGGATCTGCCCGGGCCGGGCCCCGACCTCCTCGATGAGCCAGGCGATGCGCCGGGTGATCACGGTGGTCTTGCCGGAGCCGGCCCCGGCCAGGATCAGGAGCGGGCCCTCCACGTGGGTGACGGCTTCCCGCTGGGGCGGGTTGAGGTTGCGCAGGAGCGGGTGGTCGGCGGGAACGTCGGGCATGCCCTGAGTCTAGCAAGTCCAGGGCAGGAGCCCGCGCGGCAGCTGGAAATCCGTAATTGGCATTCCTTTCGGTGGATGGGTTTCAACCGGTGATCTGGTCCTTGGCGTCCTCGCCGGCCTCCTTGGCCCGGTCCGCCATGTGCCCGGCCTTGCGCCGGACCCGCGAACCCAGATGGGCCAATTCATCCCGGAGTGCCGGGCCGGACCGGGGCAGGGTCAGGGCCGCCACGGCGGCCCCCGCGGCGGCGCCGGCCAGGAACGCCAGGATGGTGGAAACGCTGGGATTTTCGTTCGAGCTCATGGGCTGCTCCTCGGGTTGTGGGTCAGGGGGCGACGGTCATGCGGTTGACGATCCGCTTGACGCCGTTGACATCCGCCACCAGCCGCGCGGCCAGTTCCTTTTCCGCGGCATTGCGGGCCTCGCCCTGGAGGGTGACCACACCCCGGTGGGTCTTCACCCGGGTCGTGAGCATGTGGGTGCCCCGGTGGGCCAGGAGCACCGCCTTCACCTGGGCGGTGACGGAGGCGTCATCGATCTTCTCGGCCAGGCTCCGGCCCGGCGGCGTGGTGACGACCTTCAGGTGGTTCTTCACGGACTGGACCCCGTCCACGTTCTGGGCGATGTCCTCGGCGAGGGCCTTGTGGGCCGCGCTGCTGGCCGAGCCTTCGAGCGTGACCACCCCGTCGTGGGCCGAGACCTGGAGCGCCGAGGCATCGACGTTCCGGTGGTAGCGCAGGGCCGTGAGGACCTTGGTCACCAGCCAGGCGTCCGGCGCCGGCGGCACGGCGCTGGACGGGATGAGCAGGCGGTTGTCCACCGACTTGACCCCATGGACGCTCAGGACCGTCCCTTCGGCCAGGCTCTTGTGGAATTCGTTGGCGACCGAGCCGGAGAGGGTGACCCGGCCGTCCCGGGACGTGACCTGGATCGCGTCGCCCTTGAGGTGGACCCGGAAATTGTAGGACTTCTGGACGGCGGAAACGATCCGGGCGTCCGGATCCTCCGAGGCCCGGGCGGCCGGGGCGAGGCAGGCCGCAACGAGCAGGAGGGAGAGCGGGGATGGGTTGCGCATCGGGTTGCTCCTTATGGGTGGTTCGGGACCCGGCGCCGCGCGGCGCGTGGGTCCGGTTGGGAGGGTCCGGGCCGTGGGAACCGGAAGCGGCATGGCGGCCACGAAGGAACGAGAGGGAGGAGGATCCGGAATGACTGATGCATGGCGTGGCTCCCGGCAGGCGCGGTCGGAATGCGCGCCGCTCAAGACCCTGTGCAGGCGGCGGGGGATTGGTTCATGGACCCCGGTGGAAAAGCCAGTGCCGGCGGGCGGCCCGGAACCCGTTCCCGCCCTGGCCGCACCCATGAGCTGGTCCGGCCTGGAGCCCACCCTGGAGGAACCCCATGAGAAGCCTCGCAGTCCTTTCCCTGGCGGCCCTGCCCCTGCTGGCCGCGCCGGACGGCCAGGCCCCGGCCGCCGTGACCTCGACCCCGGCGATCCTCTACCCGTTCAAGGAGGGTTCGGCGCTCATCGGGTTCCGCCCGACCGGGGCCGGCGGGTCGGCCTGGGGCCGGGCCACGGTCCGCGCCGAATCGGGACGGATGAGGATCCACGCCCATTTCGGCAACCTCGGCCCGGCGGCGCGGTTCGGGCCGGGCTACCTCACCTACGTGCTCTGGGCGGTCTCGCCCCTGGGCCGGGCCACCAACCTCGGGGAGGTGGCGCCGCGCTGGGAGCGGGCCCATGTGGAGGCCGTCACGGACCTCCAGGATTTCGCCCTCATCGTCTCCGCGGAACCGCATTTCGCGGTGACAAGGGTGAGCCACGCGGTGGTGCTGGAGAACCGGCCCGGGGCGGCCACCCGGCCCCGCCTGGAGACGGCGGAGACCCGGTTCGAGCAGCTGGCCCCGGCCGCCTACGCGTCGGAGCCGGGCCCGGGGACCCGCCCGGGCGATCCGCCCTACCTGGGCCAGGCCCGGATCGCCCTGCGGATCGCCGCCGCCGAGCGGGCCGAGGAACTCGCGCCCGCCGAATACCGCGCCGCCCAGGCGCGGCTGGAAGCGCTCGAGGACGCGCGCCACGGGGATCCCGGGACCGCCTTCGTCCTGGCCCGGCGGGCCATCCAGCATGCCGAGGAGGCCCGCCAGGCCGCGGTCCGGCAGGGGGAGGCGCGCGCGCTGGCCGAACAGCAGGGGCTCGCCCAGGACGCCCTGGCCCAGGCGGCGGCCGCCCGTACCTGGGCCGACCAGGAAGCCCAGAAGGCCCGGCAGAAGGAACAGGCGGCGGGAGCCTCCACCCGCGCCGCGGCCGAGGCGCGCCGGGGCCTCCGGGACCGCCTGGGCCGGCTGCTGCGCACCCGGGAAACCCGGGAGGGCCTGGTGGCGACCGTCGCGGATGTGGCCTTCGCCTCCGGCCGCAGCGAGCTCGCCCCGGCCTCCAGGGTCCACCTGGCCAGGGTCGCCGGCCTCCTTCTCGCCCACCCCGGCCTTAAGATCCGGATCCTCGGCCACACCGACGGCACGGGCCGGCCCGGATTCAACGAACGCCTGTCCCGGCAGCGCGCGGAGACCGTCCGCGCCTTCCTGGCCGGCCAGGGGCTGGAGCCGGCCAACCTGGAGGCGGTGGGCCTGGCCGCGGCCCATCCGGTGGCCTCCGACGCCAGCCCGGAAGGGCGGCGCCAGAACCGCAGGGTGGACCTCGTGATCAAGGGGGAGGATCTGTGACGCCCTGCCCCTTTGCCCATTCGCCGCGGCCGGTGCTACCGTTGAAGGCGCGCCCGAGTACGCGAACTGGTATAGCGGATTGACTTAAAATCAATCGTTTGCGGATTCGAATTCCGCCTCGGGCACCAAGATCCGCTTCAGGTCAGACCCGCCATCACCATGCGCTCCCGGAGCCGGGCGTGCAGGTCGGTCACCTGGGCGCGCACCTCGGGCGCCACCTTGCGCCGGGTCGGAGCCAGGCCCCAGCCCAGCCGGCAGGGCGCGCCGAAGAACACGCCGTCGACGAAGCTGCTGGCCAGCACCTCCTCGCCGGCCAGGAGCCTGGGCAGGGTGAGCACGATCGAGGACAGGGCCGGGCCGATGTAGGGCAGGAAGCCCAGTTCCCGGACCTGGTAGTTGCCGGTGCGGGCGGCCTGGGTCATGGCCCGGCTGAGCTCCAGGTCGGGCCCGGTGGGGTCGTCGAAGGCGAGCATCTCGATCGAATGGGGCCCGTACGGCACGCCCTTGCGGGCCACCCGGGCGCGGGCGCCGGCGGCATCGGCCTGGGCCAGGGCCCGGCCCCACATGACCCCCAGGGCCAGTCCGGCGACCCGCTCCGGGGCCAGCGCCGCCCCGGCCTCGAGGCTGTCGTGGAAGGCCGCCATGGCCAGCAGCTCGACCGGGTCGGAGACCATCAGGAACAGGCCGGTGTAGCCGGTCTCGGCGACCGCCTCCAGGGCGCCGCGCAGGGCCCCGCGGTTGGGCTCGAATTGGGGCAGGCGGACATCGCCCGGGGTGCCCAGCGGCGGCACCCCGCGGGCGGCGGCGAACAGGAAGGCATCGCAGCGGCTGAGCATCTCCGGCAGGGTCGCGGCGACCACCTCGGGCAGGGGTGTGGCGCCGCGCCAGCTGGCCACGGCGGCCAGCTCCTGGCGCATGCGCTCCAGGTTGGCGGTGTCGGCGTCATGCACGAGGATGGTGCCGATGCCCGTGCAGGCGCGATCGGCCGCGGCCAGGGCCGAGGCGGCCAGGCCGCCGACGCGGCCCAGGCCCGAGATCCCGATGACGTGGGGCCGGGTCCGGCGCGGCCGGGCCATGGCCTGGAGGTAGCGGTCCAGGCCCGGCGCCTGGGGCAGGTAGGTCCAGCCGGGCCGGCCGGCCGCCCACAGGGCCCGGGGGCCGGATTCCGCGGCCTGGCGCCCCTCGGTGATCCACGGTTCGCGGGTGGGGTCCCCGGGCACCGGGCGCAGGGCGATCTCGGGATCGGGCGCGGACTTCCTGCGGGGAGCCCAGCCCAGCCTGGCCGCCGTGGCCGGATCGTCCACCAGGGCCACGCGGCCGTTGCCATACAACTTCATGCCCTGCCCCCGTGTCCGTGCGGATGTGGCTATGGGCACAAGTTTAGCACATGAGGGGCGGCCGGCGGGAAGGGTTCCCGCCGGCCGCC
>Ga0316230_1003385_pt1 | contig 12602 bp, 15 predicted proteins | sample TBH18025metaG_FD_206004 | JGI IMG/M metagenome (GOLD analysis project Ga0316230, IMG submission 206004) | Freshwater microbial communities from Trout Bog Lake, Wisconsin, USA - TBH18025 | ecosystem: Environmental > Aquatic > Freshwater > Lake > Hypolimnion/Profundal zone | place: USA: Wisconsin...
TCCAAAAATACCAGGAATTGGAAGCCCGTGGAGACGGTTTATCTGAACCCTGAATCAAAGGTGGAAACGAAACTTCTTGATGCTGCATAATTTCAGCAGAGGCGACAACTACCTTGACACCCGCCGTGAGGGTGTTTATAGCCGGGCTCCCCTCCATGGGGCTCATCAAGTTCTATCCAGTAGATATCTCCTTGATTGATCACCATTCACCTTCTACCAGCCGCCGATGTTGCCGGGCTGATTTCCTTAGGATGGTCTGCTCCGTTTCGTCAGGCTCGTCAGTGTAAGCCGCATTGATTTGCGCCAGCAGCTCCTTGTTTTTCTGGTGCTCCATGAAATCCTGGAGCGCAATAACAAACAGCTTACTGCGCGAAACATTCATAGAGCGAGCCATTTTTTCAGCTTGATCAAAAAGTTTCTTTTCTATTGAGATGGCTGTCTTGACTGCTTGCATGGTTATACCTCTTTTTAGCTTTAGTATAACTTACAGCCATACCGCAGTCAATACTCGGAGCGCTATTCCCTGCTGACCAGGTCCGCTTCGGTCCGCTGTGACCTTTCAAGGGTTCTTTCCGGGTGTAACCAGAGCCTTGGTTCGGTCACCCAGCTTCGCCCCCTTAATTTCGGGTTCCAGTACCAGGTCGAAGGTCGCCTGTTTGGCGCCCTTTTTCGGATAATGCTGGGTGACCAGTCCCTCGAAGCCCCGCACATCAACCAGAATGTGGATGTGGGACGGCCGCTGTGCGTACCCACCGGGGAAGTCGGTCTCCAACCGGAAACGTCCCTGGCGGTCGGAGATTATGGTGGCACGGTGTGCATCGTCGTATTTGCCGCTGGGTCCGGTCTGCCAAACCTGGACACTGGCATTGGGGATAGGAGAGCAGTCCGCCGAGGACCGGACCGTCCCGCTCAGCAAATATCCGCGGCCGATACTGCCGCGCACCGGAGCGTTTGGCCGGTAAAAAGGACCGATCTCGTCCCAGGGGGTTGGCGCACAGCGCGCCATCTGTGCTGCCCGCGCGTCGAGCCCCATCCCTCCGACACAGACCAGAGCAAAGAAAAAGCTCACCCTTTTCAGTCGCTGCCTCAAGCTGTCCATACCAGCTCCTTCATCCCAGCATCTCATTGAAAACCTGAAGCAACTCGCCGTAGCTCGCATCCTTGTTCGCCTTGGGTCTCTTCCTGACACAGATGGACTTATACCGGTTCTGGAAAAGATGGGGACAAGGGGACAACGTCCCTGAAACGTTGCCTAACTTTTCTTTTGTCAGAGTTGCGCGGGATTTCAGGGAAGTTATGTCTTCCTTATTGTCCCTTTTTACCAGCAAAAACGTGCTTTTAAGAGTCAAATACCAGCCATTTTTGCGGTTATTCAGCGTCATATCAGAGAGTTACCTTGGTCCGACCCCGCTCCACCCCGCTCCACCCCGCTCCAACCAGGCGGGTGTCGACGTCGCTTTTAACCAGCAGACAAAGGGGGAAAAGCCATAGTTTTCTTCATCTTGTCATCGGGGGGCCTCTGTGGTAACGTAATTCCATCAACATAGGGAACCCACAATGAGCCACTCTCGATCGATACAAAAACTCCGTGACGAGCAGCGTGACGAGATCATGGGAAAAACAGCCGCAGAGCGTTTGCTGATAGCTTTGGAGCTTTCTGACACCTGCACTTTGCTGAATAATGCTGCAAGAAAAGCCCTTGAGGAAAAACGTGTTACTGCAAAAGCTTAATCAGGCCTTGGACCTGTTGGCAGTTCTTCGCACCGATGGTTATATCGGCGGTTTTGCACTTATCGGTGGGCTTGCGGTATCCGCCTGGAGCCCACCGAGAGCCACCATGGACGTTGACCTGCTGGTGCTTGCCAAAGCAGAAGGCTTGGATCATCTCGTGAAAGCACTCTGCGACGCGGGGATGAATGCGGAGCTGAGGCGCGGAGGGTTCGACGATCCGGTCCCCTTCTTGATTCGAGCCGATTTTCTAGACATAATTGTCGCAACAAAAAAATATGAGGCTGAGGCAGTAGAACAGAGTATAGCCGTGAATATTGCAGGAAGAGATATTCCAGTTGCATCCCCGGAATATCTGATCATCCTCAAACTCAAGGCCGGTGGACCGCGTGACCTGCTGGATGTCAGAGAGCTTCTGGCGAGTAAACTTGTTGACGAAGTCCTGCTGGCTGATCTTGCTTTGCGCTACCGTGTAAATACCCTTCTCCAGAAAGTAACCGGCACCTAAACCAAAAGCATCTGGCAGGCAGCGGACAGAATATCGCATGCCAGGGGTCGCTGCTGCTTGTCCTCAAAAAACCGCAGCGCCACGCCCGGCCGGCGGGTCCTTAAACTTTTAATGGCATAGATGAATAAGATGCCATACCCTGCCCTGGTATATGATGTTAGCTATGGCCACGCCTTATTGCCCCGTTTTTACCGGCCAAAACGTGCCTTTAAGAGTCAAATTCCGGCTAATTTTGCGATTATTCAGTGTCATATCAGAGTGTTATCTTGGTCCGACCCCGCTGCACCCAGTAAATTTTACATTTGAGCCACCTAGCACCTAATTTTGTAAGTTTTTGCATCAATGGTTGAATGGGCGTTTCGTCACTTCCGTCCCCACTGCCCCCTTAGTAGCTTCAGCGTAACGACATATATCTGTTTCGAGCCAGGCGGGTAGTGGGCGCTCCTTCAAGTCGAGCCCGAGCAGGTATTTTAGCGAACGAAGAATTGTCAGGCTGAACCAGGGTGTTGCCTGCTGAGCCAATCCGGCAGCCACCGCGCGGACCAGCAGGGTTTCCTCCGCGGTCGGGATCCTTCGGTGGTCGTCCATCCAATCATGAAAAGGGTTCTTGGGAAGATCTCCTACCATTTCAAAAAGATAGCCGGAGATGCTCGTGACGAGATAGGTGGTGTTATCGAGAAGATCGTGCTCGATCTCATCCACCTTGGCCTCCGACAACAGCGAAATCATCTTCGTGTCCCATTCTTTCGGATCGCTCAGGCCTGCGGCCTCGTTCAATATGCGGCGGTATTCCTCAATGGTTCGACCCCAAACAGGCAGGAAGGCCCCGCTTGATTCTCCTACCAGTGTGTACGCTACTGCTTCTGCTGCAATCTTGAGCATGGAAGAGGGATCACAGCCGAAATGAAGGTTGAACCGCTTGGGAAAGGCACAAATCTTCGGGTCGGTTGGAATAGCGTACCATGCGTGGCAAAGTCTCGTACTGTGTACGGGGCAGTCGGTATGCGGACAGGCGAGGTACATAATGCCACCGCACAGGAGTGCTTGGCAGGCGCCGACCAATGCAGTTGCATCAACGAACATAAAGAACTGCTCTTCACTCCATTTCGTGGCAAGGCCCATCTTCTTGCCCCGACCGCCACTAAAGACGATTACCGGGGGCACCATATCCTCACTTCCGCTTGGCCCTTTGCCTCGCAGCCAATCCCCCGGTCGCGCCGCGAATTCGAAAATATCCTCCAACGAGCCAAGTCGCGATAGGTACTCAATATAGGGGGCGAGAATTTTATGGGTGTTCATCTCCTTGCTCAAGAAATGATGCTGTGCCAGCAGTGAGGTCTTGTAGTCCATTCCTGCCATTCGCATCATGTCGATAGCTGAGAGACTCGATGGCTTCCCGTGCGATTGTAAGATTTCGAGGATGGTCCAGAACGAGTCCGGCGGGTTGTCTCCATTGAGGGCAAGGAAGCAGAGCCGCGAAGTCGATTCGAGTGCGGTCTCGTTGTCAAAGGTGCTGCGAACGATGTCGATCACTCGGCGGTAAGGAGAAGGGCTGGTGCCGTAAAATGTTTCTAAATGCTCCACGAAGCTTGCTGGAGTGCAGTTGGTCGCGGTTGCCCTGAAGCCCTCGACGACAGCCATTGCTTCCAAAAGGTCAACGGTCGATACGTTGCGGGATTGTATATAAAGGAGTGAGTTAAGTTGCTTAAACTGTTCACGCTTTCGCGTGAAGGCGGCAGCATCGAGGGTTCTCTCACGACTGTCGCGCATCAAATTGCTGCAAAATTCCAACAGGTTCAGCGAGTAACTAAAGGGGAGGGCGGCAGTCATTCCTTGGAGGAAATGGACACTCTCATGGTTAAGGGTAAGTACCAAGCGAAAGCCCCTGATGTCAGACTCTGATCGTTGTCGTGTCACCAGGTCTGCTAACTCAAAGTCCTCACGGACAGCTATCAGCCATGTTGACAACAGGGTGATGCCCTCGGCCCCTTCAATTATAGGTAAAGATTCGGTTGGCATGTTATTTTACCTCCACGGCACGAAGCTTCCCCACCGTTTCCAGTACCGGGCAGGGCTTTGGCCAGTTATATCTTCCTTGTTATGGCTTTAGTTTCTTAACCCATTGGTATAGGCCAAATACTTTTCTGATGGTGTCCCAATCTCGTATATTTTCGGCGGTCATATTGATCGCGTTGAAAATTGTTTCTACGTCTTCAATATTATCGCGATCAATTTGCTCAATTGCCGATGTAAGGTTATCAATAATATCATTAAGCCGTTTGTAAGAATTTTCAAGTGATGAATCGTCAAGATTAAGAATAGACTTCAAAATTTCACCATTTCTTAGGTGGGTGAAAATTACAAACATGGGTTTTTGTGTGGAATCTATTCGGAGGTATTCGATCAGCTTTTGATTTTCTCGGGGTTCAACCCATACCGAAATCATCATTGAGAGGCTACCGGGAGGGCCTCCCCCCTTGATCTCGACGTGGCCTTCTGTCGCCCTTGCCGAAAAAATAGCCCAACGCAGGCCAGAAATCTCGTCCAATGCACGCCAATAATCATCGTCTTTAAGAACTTTCTTGATGTGGGGATGTCGGTCTGAATAGATTATTGCGCCAAAGACCTTAACAACGGATGGATCTTTCTCGAATGCCTTAATTTCTCTCATAAGTTCATTCATTACCATCACCTCTTGAAATTTAGTAAAGACCATAACGGCTGGGCGGTGACCGGCGCAGTTTTATCGTGACCGGTCCACTGACCATGCTGGGCTCTGCCTTAACTTTTATCGCCAGAGAGCGTCACTATAGTGGTGCCATTGTTTAATTGAATCGTCACCTTGGTCGGTACTCCTAATGGGTCAAGATCGTAGCTAAAGATTTCGGTCGGACCAGCAGTTGATCCAGTCTTAATACCGGATGACAGCACCAGAATTGACGAGCCGTTAACGGCAGGGTTGAGCGCCCATGTCAGGGTTGTTGGTGCGGCAACATTGCTTGTGAAAGTGCCGAGAGTGCCAGAGTCTCCAATTTTCTGATTATCCGGTAGTGCAGTTTGTGTCGTTGGCAGAAATTCAATGGCTGGATCGGCAATAATCTTGTAGAAGCTGCGATCAGGTGTGTAAAAATACATTGAGGTAAGGTTGTTTGTAATTCCAGTGTCGGAATGACTATTTAATATGGTTATTGATTTAGTAATATTTTCATTCTCAAATATAGCCGCACCGTCGGCAACCAAAGAGTGTGAGCCGGGCCATGAATTTCCTTGTATGTCTTTGCCAACGAGAGCAGAAAATTTATAAGCAGCACCTGCTGAGGTACCCCAGAAGACACTTTTGAATGTCGACATATTTACAGCCCTTCCCATTGGTGTCGGAACAGTTGTAGTCCCTCCTTTACCCCCCCGCAGCCTGTTAAACTCAATACCATGGCAAGAAAGATGCCAGTCATCACTTTGATTGCCGTTTTTCTCATGCCTTATTCCTTTGCCCAGCTCGTAGATGACCCGGTGGACTGTTCATCCAGCCTTTTCGGATGTTATCCAACGTGGATAATGTTCCATTTGGGGGGATCTACCCTTCCGTATAACATGCCAATCGGAGGAATAGCCACCACGCCGTCAACCAAACCTCGTCCTACAGATGGTCTAGCCCTAGTAAGGCCACAAAGCCAAGTCCGTTATACCACATTAATTTTAGTTTCCCAACAATTTAATAAGCCGCACCGCCCACCTACTTGGCAACCGATACACTGACTGCAACTATGTCTCATGCCGGCAACTGGGGGGGCAGCAAGTGACTCTCTTCCGAGTGCATCCGGCCTAGCGCTCTACCGGCTGTCCGCCAGAGGCCTTATTATAGGCAACGTCACGCAGCGTAGCCAACTTTAGCCAAATCGTACGAGCACCTCACGTACGCCGAACAAGAGGTCCGGTGCAGCGGAGAAGAGGTCCGTTACATCAGGGAAGAGGTCGGGTGCGCCGGTGAAGAGGTCCGGTGCTCCGGAGAAGAGGTCCGGTGCTCCGGAGAAGAGGTCCGCTGCTCCGGAGAAGAGGTCCGCTGCTCCGGAGAAGAGGTCCGCTGCTCCGGAGAAGAGGTCCGGTGCTCCGGAGAAGAGGTCCGGTGCTCCGGAGAAGAGGTCCGGAGCTCCGGAGAAGAGGTCCGGTGTGCCGGTGAAGAGGTCGGGTGCGGCAGAGAAGAGGTCCGGTGCTCCGGAGAAGAGGTCCGGTGCTCCGGAGAAGAGGTCCGGTGTGCCGGTGAAGAGGTCCGGTGTGCCGGTGAAGAGGTCCGGTGGGCCGGAGAAGAGGTCCGGTGCGCCGGAGAAGAGGTCCGGTGCTCCGGATAAGAGGTCCGGTGCTCCGGAGAAGAGGTCCGGCGTGCCGGTAAAGAGGTCCGGTGCTCCGATGAAGAGGTCCGGTGCTCCGGAGAAGAGGTCCGGTGCGCCGGTGAAGAGGTCCGGTGCGGCGGAGAAGAGGTCCGGTGCGCAGAAGAAGAGGTCCGGTGCGGATGATAAGTTGTCGGGAGCAGCGGATAAGTTGTCGGGTGGGCAAACAAAAAGTGTTAGGGGCAGATGTTCTTTTTCAGCCCAGCATAAGAGCCGTATCCCCTCGCCCCTCTGAAGGGCAGCGTTGAGGGAATCTACCTCCTCGAAGCAGCAGTGGCAATATTGGCTAATCCCTCACCCCGACCCTCTCCCACAGGGCGAGGGGGAAGCTTTCAAAGTCGTAAAAGCTGAAAAAATATATCTTCAATAACAAAGCCAATTAAGAAGGGCGGGGTTAGCTACCCCGCCCTTCTTAATGCTATGGCTTCTTTTCTTTTTCCTGCTCTTCCGACATGCGCAGTTCGTGCTCCTTGCGGATCCGGTCCATGTCCGCCCAGTGGGCGTCCCAGTCCTTCTTCCTGACGAAGTGGAGCATGACGCTGCCGCCGACGATGCAGAGCCCGAAAAAGAGCGGCATGACCCTGATGCCGTCGACAACGCCGTACACCATGCAGGCAATGCCCACACAGAATATCGCGGTCTCGGTGCGGAAAATTTGGCTCAGGAGCGATTCTGGTGCCTTATCTTTAACTTCCATCTGCTCCCCTTTCTCCCAGCTTATTAAGCAGTACGGCTGGTTATTTCGATCAGGTGGTAACCGAACTGGGTCTTCACCGGTCCCAGGACCTTGCCGACTTCGCCGCTAAAGACGACTTCGTCGAACTCGCGTACCATCTGTCCCGGGCCGAACTCGCCCAGGGCGCCACCCTGCTTACCGGAGGGGCAGGAGGAGTTATCGCGTGCTACCACGGCGAAATCGGCGCCGGCCTCAATCTGGTTCTTAAGGGCAAGGCAGGCTGCTTCGGTGGCAACTAAGATGTGACGGGCTGAAGCTTTAGGCATGATTTTTCTCCTATTTGTTTGATGATTTAACGACTTAACGACTCGACGACTTAACGACCTTCTTATGCGTACCTTACCAGTTCCGACATGTCGCGTACCGCGCGGTCCAGTCCGACCAGAATCGCCCTGGACATGATGGAATGCCCGATGTTGAACTCCTCAATCCCTCCGATCGCCGCCACCTTCTTGACGTTGACGTAGTTGAGGCCGTGTCCCGCGTTGACTCCCAGATCGAGCTTCTTGGCGAGCTTCACCGCGTTCTCTATCTTGATGAGCTCCTGCTTCTCGATCTTCCAGTCCGCTGCGTCCGCGAAGGCTCCGGTGTGGATTTCTATGTAGTCCGCGCCGGCCTTGTTGGCGGCCTTGATCTGATCGGGATCGGGATCGATGAAGAGGCTCACGATGATCCCCCCCGCCTGCAGCTTCTCGATGACGAGCTTAAGCGCTTCCTGGTGGATCCTGACGTCAAGGCCCCCCTCGGTGGTAAGCTCGGCGCGCTTCTCGGGGACCAGCGTGCAGGCCTCGGGTTTGACGGCCAGGGCTATGGCAACCATCTCGTCGGTCGCCGCCATCTCCAGGTTCAGCCTGGTGCGCACCGTCTGGCGCAGGATCTTCAGGTCCCGGTCCTGGATGTGCCGGCGGTCTTCCCTCAGGTGTATCGTGATGCCGTCCGCGCCTGCCAGTTCCGCAAGGGCCGCGGCCGCGACCGGGTCGGGCTCGCCGCCGCCCCGCGCCTGCCGGAGCGTTGCCACATGATCTATGTTGACTCCTAGTCTAGCCACGTCCTTCACCTCCCAGTGCTCCGGATACCTTGGCGGCAATCTCGTTCGCCCAACTCCGGATCTCTCCCTCGTCGGATCCCTCCAGCATGATGCGCAACAGCGGCTCGGTCCCGGAATAACGGATCAGCACCCGCCCCTCGTCTTTGAGTTTCTCCTCCACCGACCGGATCAGGCCCGCGATCTCGGGGACCTGCATGATGTCGGTCTTCTGCGCCAGGCGCACGTTGACCAGTACCTGGGGCAGCGAGTGCATGACGAGGGCGAGTTCGGAGAGCCTTTTTCCCCGCCGCTGCATAATGGCGAGCACCTGCAGGGCGCTCAGCACGCCGTCGCCGGTCGTGTTGTGGTCCAGGAAGATCATATGTCCGGACTGCTCGCCACCCAGGTTGTAGCCCCCCTTCAGCATCTCCTCGACGACATAGCGGTCGCCGACCGCGGTCTTGATCACCTCGCCGCCGGCGCGCTTCATGGCGATATCGAGCCCCATGTTGCTCATGACGGTCGCCACCAGGGTCTTGTGCTTCAGGGTCCCCTGCTTGAGCATCTCGGTGGCGCAGATCGCCATGATCCGGTCGCCGTCCACCACGTTGCCGTACTCGTCCACGAAGATGACCCGGTCCGCGTCTCCGTCCAGGGCGATGCCGAGGTCGGCGCCGTGCAGTTTGACCGCCTCGCTCATGACCTCGGGATGCAGCGAGCCGCAATCCGCGTTGATGTTGGTGCCGTTGGGCTTCACCCCGATGCTGATCACCTCGGCTCCCAGTTCCTCGAAGACCGCGGGAGCCACCTTGTAGGCGGCTCCGTTGGCGCAGTCGAGCACGATCTTGAGCCCCGAGAGGTCCAGGTCCTTAGGAAAGGTGCTCTTCAAAAATACCACGAAACGGCCAGCCGCGTCATCAATGCGATACGCCTTGCCGACTTCCTTCGCGGTCGGGCGCAGCGAGTCGATGCGCTTGGAGAAGATAAGCTCCTCCATCATCAGTTCCATCTCGTCGGGGAGCTTGAAGCCGTCGCGCGAGAAGAACTTGATGCCGTTGTCCTCGAAGGGGTTGTGGGATGCCGAGATCACCACGCCGGCGTCGGCGCGCATGGAGGAGGTGATGTTGGCGATGCCCGGCGTCGGCAGCGGTCCGACCAGGAGCACGTCCACCCCCATGGAACAGATCCCCGCGACCAGGGCGCTCTCCAGCATGTAGCCGGAAAGGCGGGTGTCCTTGCCGATGACGATCCGGTGGCGCTTCTTGCCGTTTTTGAAGATATAAGCGGCGGCGCGCCCGATCTGCATCGCCATCTCAGCGGTCATGGGATACACATTGGCCACTCCGCGAACTCCATCCGTACCGAAAAGCTTTTTCATATCTAGTTAACCTCTAGAAGTTTATATGCTGCTGAAAGAACAAGTACCACAATCAATCAATCGTTTCTCTAGGGATACCCCTCGCGGGTATCCACAGGCGACACTGCCCCCTCAGGAGCACTGCCGTTAAGTTAAGGTTTCCCCCATTTTCGCCGGCAGAAAGACCCCCCTGTCTCGCTGCGCGAGCCTTCCCCCCTACTTCGCAGGGGGGACACAGCTAAAGTCCCCTTGTTAACTTAATGGCAGTGCCCCTCAGGGGACCGCCCATTAAGTTAAGGTTTCCCCCGTTTTCGCCGGCAGAAAGACCCCCCTGTCTCGCTACGCGAGCCTTCCCCCCTACTTCGCAGGGGGGACACAGCTAAAGTCCCCTCGTTAACCAGTCTCACCGGGGCGCGGGGACGGCTTTAGTCAAGGTCAGACGGATAGCCGCGGGGCGGACCCGCAGCACCTTCAGCTCGCGGTCCAGCCCGAAGCTGCAATCGAGCGCGCTGTAGCTGGCAGGTCCGGCCTGGGCCCCCGAGAGGTCGAGCCGGCAAGCGCCGCCCAAAAGCCAAGGTCCGAAGAGCAGGATGCGCGGGCCCGAAACGGTCACTTCCAGCAGGTCCGGCGGCGACGAGGCCAGCAGGAGACCGGCAGGCAGATGTTCCAGTACAACCGGGACCTGCAGTTGAACCTCGCCGGGGCGCTCCAGGTCCACGCCCAGCCAGAGGAGTCCCGCCAGCAGCAGGGCGAACAGCCGCACCCCGGTCACCTGGTCTTGAGCCTTAGACTCGGTCATTTGAGCCACCTCTGCTCCACGAGACGCCTCAGCAGCTTGCCGAGCGCGGGCGGATCCAGGTTGGCGGTCTTTTTCCCGCCCACGAACACGGAGACCGTCCCGGTCTCCTCGGAGACCACTATGACTACGGCATCCACCAGTTCGCTCAGCCCCATGGCGGCGCGGTGCCGGGTGCCCAGGCTCTTGCTGATCTCGAGGTTCTGGGTGAGCGGCAGGAAGCAGCCGGCACGGGTCAGCTTGCCGCGCTGGATGATGACCGCTCCGTCATGGATCGGTGAATAGGGCAAAAATATGGACGAGATCAGCTCGCTGGTCACCTTGGCGTCGATCTCCGTCCCCACCGCCAGATAGCTGTCCACCTGGATACTCCGCTCGATAACGATCAGCGCTCCGATCCTCTTCTGCGAGAGCCCGGCGACGGCGAAGACCAGTTCGTCGATCAGGTCCGACATCTCGACGTCCTTGACGGCGCGACTGCGGATCAAAGCGGCAAAGGCCCGGCGGATGTCGGTTTGGAAGATTACCGCGAGCACCACGACGGAAGAGGCAAGGAAGGTGTCGAAGATGAGCCGGACGGTCTGCAAGGAGAGTAGGCGCGCCAGCAGGTGGCCGACGACCAGAGCCGAGAGGGCGGCCAGGATGCGTAGCGCCAGGACAGTCTTCATGAGCCGGGACAGGCGCCAGATGATCAGGGCCGTCAGGGAAAGGTCCAGGAGGTCCTGCAGCACGCCTATGTTTTGCAGGAGAAAGGTCATCAGCACCACATATGCGCAGTTAGCAGAGCGCCCGCGTCATGACCGCGATGTCCCGCATGGCGGCGACGTCGTGCACCCTCACGATGGAGGCTCCGTTTAAAATAGAGACGGCGACCGCCGCCGCCGTGCCAAAAGTCCTGTCCCGGTCCGCGCCCCCCAGGACTTTCCCGATGAAGGATTTGCGCGAAGGGCCGACCAGTATCGGGCGGCCCAGCGGCAGGAACTCGGCAAGTCTCCTGATCAGCTCCAGGTTCCCCTGGACGCTCTTGCCAAAGCCGATTCCCGGGTCAACCGCGACCCGGCAGGCGGGAATCCCGGCTTCCTCGGCAAGCGCGAGCGAGGCGAGCAGGTAGTCCTTCACCTCGGCGATCAGGTCGGTGTAGCTGGTGTTCGCCTGCATCCGGTCGGGCGTGCCCCGGGTGTGCATGACGACCAGCCCGGCGTCGGCCTCGGCCACCGCGCGCGCCATGGCGGGATCGAAGAAAAGCCCGCTCACGTCGTTCACGATCTCGGCCCCGGCCGCGCAGGCGGCCCGGGCGACTCCGGCCTTGTAGGTGTCGACCGAGATCGGCACCTTGAGCCTCCCGGAGAGCGCCTCTATCACCGGGACCACCCGGTTCAATTCCTCTTCCAGACTGACGGCGGGAGCGTTGGGGCGGGTGCTCTCGCCGCCGATGTCGATGATGTCGGCGCCCTCCCCCTCCAGTTCCAGCGCCCGCTCCACGGCCTCAGCGAGGCCGAAGAAGCGGTTACCGTCCGAGAAGGAGTCCGGCGTGACATTGAGAATCCCCATGATCAGCGGGCGCTCCAGCGGCAAGGTGCGCCGCGAGAGTTCCCAGCTCAGTGCCCTTCCGATCATGCCGTGACGACGTCCGGCGGGAGGGTCTCACCCGCGAGGATGCGGTCGATCTCCTCACCCGAGAGGTTCTCCTTCTCGATGAGCGCCAGCGACACCTTGTGCAGGTTTTCGAGGTTGGAAGCAAGGAGCTCCTGCACCCGGGCGTAGTTCTGTTCTACGATCAGGCGGATTTCGCCGTCGATCTCGACCGCGGTCGCCTCGGAGTAGTTCTTGTGGGTCGCCATCTCGCGTCCCAGGAAGATCTGCTCGTCTTTCTTGCCGAAGCTGACCGGTCCGAGCTTCTCGCTCATGCCCCACTCGCATACCATCTTGCGGGCGATTTCGGTGGCCCGCTCGATGTCGTTGCCGGCGCCGGTGGTCATCGACTTGAAGATGAGCTCCTCGGCGGCGCGCCCGCCCATGAGGACGGCGATCCGGTCCAGCAGCGACTCGCGCGAGTAGCTGTGCT
>Ga0316230_1003390_pt1 | contig 12586 bp, 34 predicted proteins | sample TBH18025metaG_FD_206004 | JGI IMG/M metagenome (GOLD analysis project Ga0316230, IMG submission 206004) | Freshwater microbial communities from Trout Bog Lake, Wisconsin, USA - TBH18025 | ecosystem: Environmental > Aquatic > Freshwater > Lake > Hypolimnion/Profundal zone | place: USA: Wisconsin...
ATCTGTTGAATCATAGCCACTGCTTCATCTAGTTCTTCCTGGGTGCCATCAAAGTCGTCAAAGCATCCTGGTTCAAATACTAGTTTTACTTTACCGTCTTCGCCTTCCTCTAGGTCGGCAAATCCTTCTATCTTTTTAGTCATTTTGTTTCCTTGGAGTTGTACAGCTATCACTCCAAATGTCTTGGGCTTGTTTTGAATACTGTTCTAAGTCATATTTGCGTCGTGCTTCAGCTAGCTGTTCTTCATTTAGTCCATGCCAGCCTATACATTCGCCTGTAGGACTACGGCCGCAACCGCACGAACCAAACTTCTTACCATCTTCTGCTACTCTAATCTGCATTTTTATCTCCTTATAAAACAAATGGTCTTGAATGGTTAAAAACAAACCATCCTGTTAAAATAAATTTATCCTCACTTGGGGCATTAACACCCCTGTGCATGTGTGTCCAGTCCGCAGGCCAAATTAATGTAAGACCTTTCTCTGGTTTCACTTGCACTCCTTGGAACTTAAACTCTGTCCCGCCACCTTCTTCTATATCATTCAAGTAGGTCATGAATACTACATGCCTAATGATTACATCGGCAAAGCCGTCATTTTCACAATGCCAATCTGAATAATAATTGTCAGGTTTGTAATGCTGTATTTTTAATCCACTGCGCAAACACCATAATTCTAAATCAGTATAGCATTCTGGAAATATACTTTTATACATATCCAAACATTTGAACAATGCATTAACATATGGTATTTGTGCTTCCATATCTAATGATTCTAAAAAAGCATTTGAATAATTTCTAAAACCTTTAGGTTCAGGTTTAAACAATGAAGGTTTAGATTTTGATTCTTCGACTATTCGATCACAAATATCCGGATCGATATAAAATCCCTTAATGAATAAATTTTGTTTGTTTAATTCATGTTCTTGAAGCATCTTGTATCCTTTTGATGACAGCACTGGCTTCAGGCCAATGTTGTCGTTCTAACTGTGCTTCGATGGCACTTTCGACTGCTTCATGCATGGACCGTAAGTATGGACGTTCTTTACTCGTGCTGTATGGTTGTGTCCACTTGATAGTATACAAGTATTTACGCGGTATGATAGGCTCGTCCATAATTATTCCATGCAGATAAAAATTAAGGTTAAAAACAAGGCCCAAAATAAATGGCCAGTTATAACCAACACAACCGGAACCAACCAATGCATAATGAACCTTTCAAATTTAAACTATAAGTTATTATACAGTTTAAAATCTATCTTGTCAACTATCCACGTCTGAAAAGGGTTGTACTTTCATCCAAATATCCTGTGTTAAAACTGAGAACCATTCTATAATCGCTTTGATTTGGATCTGTGGAATGTTCTAACCAACTAGGAAATAATATTAGTAATCCATTTCGGCAAGGCATATCTTCCCAATCTGGAGAACTGTGTCCGCCAGTACCGCCCAATACTTCCATCATTTTATATTGTTGTATAGGAGAATGAAATTTAAGGCCAGCTGAGTTTGGAGCCACATCTAAGTACAATGCACCTGATACAATACTTAATCTATGGTTGTGTCTTTGTACTGCTTGTCCTTTGTGCATTATATTAAACCAATTATTAGCAATGACTAGTTTTTCTACACATATTTTTCGAGCATAATCATCAACACAATCTTGTATGCGCTGTTTTATATGTTTGGAAACTATATTTGATAAAGGATGAAATCCATTACCATAGCTACTCTCTCCTCCTGACAACAAAAAGTGTGGAACCGTAGCAGTATTTTTACAATGCTCTACCAATGGTTTTAATTCAAGTTCTGTGAACTGATATTCTCCTATTATTGTAGGAAATAAATTGTGTGTTTTCATAGTTCGTGTCCCCATCTGACCCACCAGTATGTATAATTTTTTGCACTAAGTTCTGCTACTATTGAATAAGTCCAACCAAGATAGCTAGGGTCGATTTTTCTATGCCAACTAGGTTTTTGCACAGCGTTCTCCATTACCCACTTGCCCATTTCAGTTTGTTGCCACTTGTAAATTGGTTCCGCTACAAATAAGTCTGGGTCTTCTACATCGCCCATACGGATTTTATGTACTGTAACAGTTAATGGTCCATTATTGTTAACCCATTCTTCTGTGGTAAAATCTCCGTCTGGTAAAGGTAATATTTTCATTCTGGGAACATCATTTTGTAAATTGTATATAGCTTTTCATCGCGGAACATAAAAACAAATTGTCTATTAACACTAACTCCGCCTGCTTGAAAGTCTAGTTCAGCACCATACCATTTACCAGACTCATAGTCCCAAGTCATAGAGTCCAACTGGCTATACATCTGTCCAAAGGTAAATCTACACCAGTTAGCACGTTCTTGACAATCTTTTACTGATAGTTCGCATATCTCATGCACCCAGCCTTGTTGTCTAAGTTTCAAGGCCATACGCATTTCTTCTTTCATTACACTTGCCATATTATGTACTCAGTTCAAACCACATGTAATCTTTCTCATCTCTGAAATAGATTTTGTGTCCATGATAAAACCAACGAGATCCTGCAGGGCCGAATGTATCTTCTAACCAGTTGTATATGTCAGCTGGTACTCCAGTAACTTCTACTACTGTATATTCGTGATCAAACAACAGATCTCTATGCAAAGGCATCATGTTCGGCACAGTTCCAATAAAGTGCAGTAATTCTGATAGGCTTTTTCCACAGCAGGATTCTTTAGTCTAACAACACGATCTTGTTCGTATCTAGCTATTAGCTGACGATCAGTTGTGTGCTTTTCTATTTCAGATTCTGCGTATTTGATATAGTTGATAATAGTTTCTAATCTATCCTTGGGCATGAGTATTTCTACACAAGGCACTTCTTCTGCGTATACTTGTTGATACAGCAATTCGTCGGACATGGTAACATCCCAAGCATTTACCTGCGGCAATGGCGGTCGTCGTAGCCTACGCAATGTGCGATTGCTGTCTCTAACATGCATTTCCATTTGATTGTAAAAGTGTTGATTAGGATCTTTCATTATTCAACTCTTAATTCCACGGTACATCGCCCAGCAAGCCAGCACCATCATAACAGCCGCGCCAAGCGCCACAACTGTTATAATACAATTCATTATAAAATCTGGATATGTCATCATTCAACTCCGAAATGTAGTATACCGCCCGGTCCATTATCAAAATGATGTTCAATTCGCATAGCATAATGGTCTCCTTCTTTGGTGCCATCCATCACAGAATTGATACATTCTAATACAAGTAACTCGGCGAACTTTTCCATTTCATTTAATGTAACAGTTCTTTGTGGTGATAGATCTGGTTCAAGTCCTACCGTAGCCTCATTTAGAAGTTGTCTAATTCGTTCGTTCATTTTTCAACTCCGAAATGTTCTTTAATGGCGTCAATCATTTTTTCACAAGCACGGTCATACCCAATAACATAATGTGTATCAGTTGCTGGTTTTCCTCTAACCTCAAAGGCAATGTCTAAACAGTCTCTGACAATCAACTCGGCGAACTTTTCTGTAAACTCGTCAGGGATATATGTCTTACCGAAAGTCTGTCCATCGATAGATATAACAGCCTGTTCCATAAGTCTTCTAATTCGTTCGTTCATTACATCCACTCCAATAAAAACCAGTGTGCCATCTTCATGTTAGGAAATCGCATGTAGTGTGGATAAGTGCTAGGGCGAATCATTTTAGCCTTGTACTTTTTCAATGCCATATTAACGGCTCGTTCATATTCATATTGATCTAAGTCTTCGTCAATACTGTCTACCAAATTCATCCAAGCAGGATGACAGTTGCGTTCAGCACCGTTATCCCAGCAACTGATTGTAACCTTATCACCCCAGTCTTTGATCATTCTGTTCCCCAGCGTAACTTGAACCAATTGGCATCCTGTTGGCTTTCAAATATAAAGTCTCTGCCACTGCGTTCGTAGTTGTTTTTACAATTTCCTTCTAGCCAATATGTAATATCAATAGCATGCATATTATCTAGTAGACGCGGGAGCATAACACGAGTCCAACCCATACCTTGTAACATGCTCCAAAGTATTTCTCTATCCACTTCACGGGACATTTGTTCTGCTTGGCCGTTTATAATTTCTTGTTCTAAGCTATCGTATTCACTAAGTCTTCCCATTAGCTACTCCACTTCATTAGGAACATAGTGATTTGTTTCTCGCTTGAGAACTTCCAAACATTAAAACTTGTACGCACACCACAGTTACACTCAGTACTCCAAGCCTGTATTGGATCCATATCTGATTCACGAAGTCCACGTTCAAAACCGCGTGGTTGGATTTCTTCCACATAAGCCTGTAGTTTAAGTCCTGGCAATCGTTTCCACTTGATTGGTTGTTTAGGTAAAGATTCTAACATTTTTATAAAGTCAGGATTAGGGGAAGTTGATGACATGTGTCTGCGTCCTGTTATTTGTATTACACCCCGACCTGTATACTTCATAATACGTTTTAAAAACTGTTGTTGGTAAGGATAGAGTCCAGCCATGGTTTGCAATCTTCCCAATTACGATATTCATGTGCTTGGCCGCCTGCGGCACGCCATTCAGCACAGTTGCTATGACGATCATCGATTAGAATATCGCCAGGTTTACAATGCTTATATTTGTCATGACTGAATGGACCAAATAATACAGGGATATCAGGAAAGTGTTTACTTGCCCAATAGATCTTATCATAACTAGCGAACGGAACACTATAGTCATGCGGTAGTGCTGTAAGAAAACGCAAGTCGGATGCTTGTCCTTTTTCTACAGCTGATTTACAGTAATCAACTAATTCATGTGCTCTTGCTTTTAATGGCAAGTCACGATAGAATCGTTCTTTGGCTTTAACTTTGGACCAATCCTTTTCAGGAATGCGTTCACCATAGTCCCAATTTCGATTAACAATATCTCTGGCCGCTTTCATCCAATCAGCTACAACATCATCCATGTCTAAATAGATAATAGGTTTACGTTCTGCTACTTCTCTGTCTTCTGTAGTAAATGTTGTCATTTTTTAGGTATACTCTTTGCGGCTGGTCTCCTCTTAACAGGAGTCTCCAGTTGTTTTTTCATTTTTTCAAACTTTTGTTTACGGGCTTTTGACTTCAGGGCCTGCTGGATCTTTTTTAACATTATCAAGTTCTCCCGGCTCTACAAACCGTGTAGGATACTGCTCAAATTTCCATAGATTAACAGTCTTCCAATATTTGTGAAAAATATTGTTTATAATTACAATAGTAATTACTGCAACGATAAACGCTAATCCTGTTAAAATACTTCCCGCTAAAACTTCTGCGGCTACATCTACATCCATTATTCTTCCTTTACATCTTCTTTCGGAATATGATCGATCCATCGTAAGATAAACCAATCGCGTTGTGCTTCTGTTTTAAAACTCCAAAGTTTTGGGCCTGAACAGAAACCACAGTTGTTTTCCTTGCACCAAGCTATCATTTCTTCTACGATCTCAGGAGTTGGATCTTTCGGAAATGACAAGCCTGGCAAGTTAAACATGCCCACTTTGACATTCTTCAATTCTATCACCTTATAGTGGAATGATTACATCTGGTTTGATGAACAACGGAGTTTTATCTCTATAGCCATCAAACTGGAAGTTATCTAATAGTGCGACTAACTTTTCCATTTCGTTAGTTGCACAAGATCCTGCTATACGATTTTGTCCTTCAAACAACATGTAATCTACTGTATCTTTTGGCACGTAGTCATCTGTTGCCGTTGTTTGAAACCGAAAAATATGTTTTAAGTCTTCTAGTGTCATAGTATTTCCTTTTAATCTAGTCCAAAGTGTTTACGCATCAAACTTGAAAGCATCCCTGGATGCATCTTCATTGCCAAGTATGTATCTACAATTGAAGCCGCTTCTTTAAGAACTTGTTTGGTAAATTCTTCTAAAAACTGATCCTCTGTTGCTGACGGATTGTTTTGGTTTACTACATCTTTTGCTTTTTTAGCAATGGCTTGAATTTTTTCACTCATTTAGTTAAAATCTCTGTAAACAATTTGAATAGCTCGTCGTCAGTTAAGAGACGAGCATCAATTTGGCTAGTACCAAATTCTAATTCAAATCCTTCTTGCCAGATACTATCTAGATAGTCTAACATTAATTCTCTCATCGAGCTTCCTTAAGAAATTCGCTAAACTTTAGCAAAAACATAGTATACTTTTTTTCATTGTAAAAGTCAAGCGCAATGAAATGTTCGTTTATGTTTTCCCTATAGAACTTACAATCCTTTTCGGTATCATGCCAAATGTTATCACTCATATCATATTCGGCAAGCTCTTTTTGTGTTCTAGGCCTGTAACCTGAATGTTCGCGTACAGTAAACCCTAAAACTTGTTTCATTTTATCACGGATCATGAACACAGTTTTTGGATGCTCTGTGTGTAGTTCAGCACGAATCTTTTGCCACTGCCTAGTGGTTAATTTCAAAGTACTCACTGTAGTCCCGTTCTTCATAGCAGTTAAGATCATAGTTCCAATGACGTGTGTCATAGATACGGAAATGAATGCCATAACCTAAGATGCCAATACTAAACTCAAAACCTGGATGATCTTGACGATGTGTTAATCTGAGTTCACAGTCTAGCAACAACGGACTGTAGTAAGTGTGCTCTAATTCCCAAGCCTTGTACATGCCCATGTCTCCACTAATACAGCCAAGATTACGAAAGTAATCCCAACGATCAAATGGATTAGTAAACTCAAAGCGTAGGTTGAGAATGTTCATACCAAAGCCCAAACTAGGAACAGATATGTTAATGAGTGTGCTAATTGGTCAGCACCTAGCCATGCCCAAAACTGTGTCATTTCAATTGTGTAGCCATAACGCTTATTAATGTTCATTTTGGCCCAGTCAATGTGATAGTGTAAAACAAAGTCAACAAAGCCCCAAATGACAGCTACTTCAAAGTCATGCACAAACCAACCAAATATTATAACCGAAGCTACACCGTGTTTAATTGAGTGCATAAGTCCATGTGCATTGCCATAGATACCTTTGCCTTGTACTTCTTCATTGGTTTGGTTAACAAAGTCAATGTACCAATGCTTGACAAACAGTAAAGCTAGTAATAGATATATTGAATTAAACATTATGGTCCTGCCTGTACTGAGACTTCATCTGCCCATTGGTCCTGTTCTTGACCAACCAGCTTGTCTAGCAATTTAAAATCTTCTACAGCTTTATCAATGTCTCTGTTCAATCTTTCTTCAGCACGTATAATAGCTTCATAGGCTTTCTTTAGACTAGGATGCTCTTCACTACGGCGCTTCAAATACTCTAGCTCTCGCTTTTGTTCAGCTTCTTTGGCTTGTTTATCACGTACCCAAGCAGTAATGCTAGAGTCCATGCGTACAGTTGCATAACTGGAGGGCAAGCTGATCCAAGCAGTACCATCGAATGCTTGCAGATCAGTTCCATATATTCTAATCATACCCTGCATAGGATTATTGCTGTTTTGGTTTATATAGGGCAACGTGGTGTTGCCGTTTTCAACAAAAAGCCCATCTGAGCCTGTTATTCCTTTGATCATTTGCGTAATCCTTTAATGTCTTTATACTGTACACGAACAAAGGTCATGTGTACACTATCTTTGGTTTTCAATGGTAAGTCTAATTGAACACATACCATAGGACCTTCCTGTTCACTGCGTACATTATCTGTGCCTACTGTACCTACAAATGGCACACCTTTGTAACGGCCTTCTACCCTGTCACCAAACTGGTATCGGGGTTTAGGCAATGTGCGTTCAAAGTAAGCAGTTAAGTTACTCATTTTAATTCCAATGTAAATTCTTTGTCATGCTGGCTTAGATAATATGTGGCCAGCTTAAACATAGTTCGAGCATGTTCAACATCTACTGGTACAATAATGCGTTCGCCCGCACGTAGCTGACGTAATTCTTCTGCGTCTTGGACTGCTTGGCGTTCCATAGCATCTAAATCGCGAGCCATTTGTTGATATTCGTCATCAAAATACATGTCGTTTACCTTTTATATAAAATATAGTTAAGTATACCTAAACCCCAATTGAATAAAGTGCCTTGCCAATCGCCTTGGTTAAATGCTTGCAAGCCAACAGCCGCACACCAGCCTATAATAAACCAAGTGATTTCACCGTAGTTGTCATAGTACCAAAATCTAATTTTGTCCCACATTATTCACTACTCCATGTTAGTACAAACCAATTTAACTCTTTTTCTGTTTGAAAGTACAATCGTTTAGCACCTTCAGCTGTGTGCCAAGCCCAGCGACCTACAGGGTAATAGTTAGCACCAAACTCTATAGCTATCTCACGTTCCATACCTGGCCCCCACGTTTCCCAACACCACTTGCGCCATTCAAAGAACTTGACCTTGTCCTTTAATTGCCTACTCCAAGCAGGAGTAATATAATGGCTAAACAACACATGCCCTTTGTGTCGTTTATCTAGTTTGGTTATGGTAAAGTCTTTCATGCGAATCTACTGTGTCTTACTGGAAACATGCGGTTGTCTTTGGGAACTTGTGTATACTTGACACCATATTCGGTAGCCACAGCCTTGATAAGTTCTATGCGTACTGATTCGGCAATACTAGAGTCATATGTAGTGGCAACATGCTTGTTAACATTAGCAGTGTCAATAGTATGTAGAACATGTAGAACTAGCAACTCGGCGAACTTTTCCATCTCTTCTGGAAGCATACTGTAACCTTTAAGGTCGCAAGGGACACCGTCATGTCTGGTAAACACACCTTCAGCTAGTCCAGCCTGTTCAGCAAGTTGTCGAATTCGTTCGTTCATACTATTTCCTTATTATCTCGTCACCCAGGACCATTACATCTAACTCGCTAGTGTACAATAATTCCCTAGCTGTGTCAAGATAAGCGGCAATAGGTTTTCCAGCCAAATTCATGCTGGTGTTTAATAGTACAGGACAGCCTGTTAGGCGATCAAACTCTTTGAGCAGTTTATAAAACATAGGATTTGAGCTGTCTACAGTTTGCACCCTACATGTGCCGTCTACGTGTGTAATAGCTGGCAGTTGATCAGTATTGATTTTGTCTGTGTACAACATAAACTGATCCTTATGGTTTGAACTAAAGTAGTCACCAACCCGCTCGGCCAGTATGCTAGCACCAAATGGACGATAGTCTTCCCTACGTTTGATTTGGTTAACTTGCCACTTGCCATCCAAATTTCTGGGGTCCAATAGTATACTACGATTGCCCAATGCTCTGGGTCCAATCTCACCATGGCCTTGATACCATCCTACTGACAAGCCCTGGGCCAGTAATTCTGCTGTGGCCTTGATAGTGGCATCACTTGCATAAGTTGCGGGTGCTTGATCTTCTTGTATAAAAGGATAGTCAGCCAGGGTAAACTTGGGTAAGTTGTGCTTGATGCGTAGCCATTCTATAGCACCCAAGCTGATACCATCATCAGCACAATGCGGGGGTATTATTAAATTGGGGAACTCTTGTTTGAGTCTAGTGTTCCACACTACGTTTTGGGCCACACCGCCTGTATAGCCAATGACGTCACCAGGGTCAGCGTACTGTTTAAAGAACTTGACTAGAACCTCGGCCATGTGTGCGTGTACAGTGGCTATCCAATCTAATCGGGTAAGCTCAGCCACCAGTTGGGATCCTTTGTACTGAACCCATGGGTCAATTGAAAATATACGTTTAACGTCCTGCATTTGCCAAGGTTGCAAATAGGCCAAGTATGTGGGGTCCACACGGCCATAACTTTGCAAGCCCATGAGCTTGCCCGCATAGTCTGTATAGTGACCCGCGGCTATGTTCATTTGTTCGGCTACCCTGTCCATTTCATGCCCAATGCTACCTTGGCTGACAAACTGCCTATCTATCAGCTGATGTTGTTTGAACACACTCCATGCATAGCCATCACCCACTCCGTCTATAACTATGCTGACATCGGGTGCATCGTCAGTTAGCATCCAAGTGCTGAGGCTATGGCTCAAATGATGATTGACCAACCAAGCTGGACGATCAATAGCCCAGGGTTGACGGGTTCTGGCCAGTTGATACTCAACAGCACTGGTGGATTGAAATCTAACACCGGTATCTTCACCCTGCTGGATACCTGTGCTGAAAGCCATGTCGTCTACAAGCCTGTAGTCTATGCCCCACAAGCGTTGAATGTCGTTACGCCAGTCCTGATGATTGCGAAACCAAGCGTGTTTAACCTGCACCCCACGTTCGGCTTTATAGTAGTGTAGCTGATGGCCATCCCAATAGCTGATGTTAGCATCATGGTTTTCAGCGGCTACAGCCAACAACTTCATTGAGTCAACCCTCCAGTTCTTTTACGTGTTTGCAAGTGCCACGATAGGTGTAACCTGGGCAAGTACAGGTCTTCAAGTCCACGTTCAAATAGTATCGGGCACCTTTGCTACCCTCAATTTCACGTATGTCCTCTACAATAGCCTGTGCTTGAACCACTTGCGGCACTAGATCAAACGGGTTAGGCTCTACCGGTTCAAAACGGCGTCCCGAGCGGGAAATCATTATGGGCTTTTTGAAGTAAAATGGGACTGAAGTTTGACTCCGCATGTAAGCAATCATCTTATCGCCCTCGAGCAAGTAAGTGTGATTGATGCTGGTGGATCCATCCGCCCATATAGTAGTTTCTCTGTATGCCTGTGCCATATGCTTGTGCCTAAACTAGTTGAACATGTGTTAATTATAGTATAAGTAGCTAGACTAGTCAAGACCGGAGAGAAGATATGAGTGAAATAGCCGTTTACCAACACAGAGTATTCAACCAAAAAGCCCTAGTTACCGGCCGTGCAGGCAAATGGGTTGAGTTTTACAGGGAAAACAGCCTAGAACTGGCCTATTTGGAAGAAGACGTATTTGAGCAAGCATACCAATTGTTTAGCCCTTTGAACAAGCCTTTGTACACAGAAGAGGAACTGGCAGTCCTACGTGAACAAGCTAAAAAGAACCAAATACTAGTGCCCAGGGAGTTTGGCTAATTTCTCTGCGCAAAGCGTCAGCGAAAAATTTTTGAGCACGATGTAGTTAACCACCTGCGTCAAGCCCCGTGCAACCACAGAGCTTGACTTGGGCTATTAACTAGTATACAATCAAGTTTTACACAGAGACAAGGCAAAAATATGACATTAGATTTTTGGTTAACATGGCTAGCTGTTTGGGCAGTAGCAGTAGTAGCAGTCACATTAATATTGACATTCTTTTATTAATATGACACTTAAACCTACTAAACCCAAAACCAGTGATAAACCCCAACTGAGAGATTGGATTCCCGTTATTGGAATCGTAGTATTGATCACATGGTTCGTACTAGCACGTTATTAACAGTAACTATACTAGTAGTGACAACACTTACTAGTGGATGCGCACTAACAGCCGTGAGTCTAACTACAACTGTGACTACTGGCAAGAGTTTGACTGATCATACAGCTAGTCAAATCACTGGATCGGACTGCAATACTGTTAAATGGATCACAGACAACACACACTCGTACTACTGTGAAATACCACGCACAGCTAGTACGAGCTATGTACATGACGTGTTTGGCAGATGAAAATACCTTTTGTAATACGTGCTTATATAATGCTAGCTATACTGGCTGTAGCTGAAGTCATACTCTTATGGCTAGTACACACTAGTATATAATTGGCTTATGAGGCCCCGCTGTACACATGTATAGTAAGCACAGTATAAGCATAGCTAGACCGGAACCGTTTAAAATTTAAAGAACACACGGGGATACTGGATAAGCAACCAATTGACATACGCTGAGTCCGAATCCTTTGCATAGAGTAAATGAAACTCAAAATCACGCTGATCTAAATGCCAAGTTTCACAACGTAGATCCAGGCCCCGCTGTAGGCAATAGCTAGCTATTGACGCTAAACACTCATCATCTTGTGCTAGAGTTAGTAAGTAACGCATTACATATATAGCTAACAAGGCCCCGCTGTAGGTGTATAGAGATGTGGAGAATGGTGGGGGATTGAGAGTAACCATTTTAGCTATGCCTCTCTGCACCACAATCCACCAAAATTATCTACCCTTATAACACCATACCCCCGGCATGGTTCTGAATAATAATCCCGATTTGGTCACACTTTATTGCACTTTGTCACACTTTTCAACACTTTTTCTATATATAGGCCCCGCTGTACACATGTGTGCGCAAGGCTACTAGATCTATTTCACACTTTATTACACTTGTCTGTACGATAGATTACGATAGATCTGGAATAACAAAGTAAATTTCAGACCTATACCAAAGTAAATTTCTGGGATCAACTCTAGGTCTACACTGTATAACATGTATTTCACGGTGTCAAATAGGTCTAACCACTAAGTACTATATACAACCGGGAGATGACTATGTACACTACCAAATGCCTTATTCAGTTTAACACGCATCATGCACATATTACTGTCAATGAAGATCGTATTAGTGTATTCAAGTATAATAACACTACCTGTGACATGTATGTGTTTAATGTGGATCAACAGTATGAAGCTAGTGATTACATTATTCAAGCTCTTCCCTCATCAAGATAT
>Ga0316230_1003391_pt1 | contig 12580 bp, 9 predicted proteins | sample TBH18025metaG_FD_206004 | JGI IMG/M metagenome (GOLD analysis project Ga0316230, IMG submission 206004) | Freshwater microbial communities from Trout Bog Lake, Wisconsin, USA - TBH18025 | ecosystem: Environmental > Aquatic > Freshwater > Lake > Hypolimnion/Profundal zone | place: USA: Wisconsin...
TTCCAACATCTTTACGAGATATTTATTACTGCCACCTCTAGCAAACCGAGCTTTATAACCACGCTTCTTAAGTATCTCAGCAAAGTAAATACCGATAGAAAGTGAAGTACCACCTGCACCAGCCTGAAACGAAAAGCCATCACGGATAATACCTGCTTCATCACAAAACTGAGCAGTCATCTCTGCCAATAACAATCGGTCGGGACTCTTAGTAATCTCTGTAGTCCCGGAAACTATCTTTTCTGGAATACCTATTTGTTCTAACTGCACAACATAATCAACATTGTTGCCCTGTATCTGCCATGGAATACAAGGAAATGGCACTAAATTATCCGTAACAACTATCACCCTGTCAGCAAACTCTGAATCGCCCAAAGCAAAGCCAAGCAAGCCACAAGCAGCAGAACCTCTGTCGCCGGTAGCATTGCCAAAAGGATCAGCAGTAGGAGCCGCAATCACAGCAATATCAATATGAACCTCACCATCCTGAATAGCCTGGTACCTGCCACCATGCGAACGAAGAACACCTATGCCCGTCATCTTGCCTTCGGTAGTAAACCTGCCCAAAGCACCGTTCATACTACCTTCAATATGATGGATAGTACCATCTTCTAAATACTTTATCAATGTAGAATGACATTCAAAAGAAGCAGATGGAAACCAAACAAGGTTTTTCACACCCATTTCAGCAGCGATATCAAACACCTGTTGAGCCACTAAATCACCATTCCTGAAATGATGATGCGTAGAAATGGTCATACCATCTTTAAGTCCCGATTTAATAAGAGCTTCCTTCAATGAAGGGATTATTTTGTTACCATCCAAAGGATAATCAGCACAAGTAGCAATTAGTGGAGCATACTTTCTCCCCGTAGGACGATACTTTCCAATGCCCATGTATGGGATGGCTTTTTGTCCGTTAATTTCTTCAGGAACCAATCTTCCTGCTGCATTCTTTACAAGTTTATCGTATCTTTTCATTCTTCATTCCTCCATTCTTTAGAAAGTTTACCCATGTTCACAGCTAAATCTATTGTCTTTTGTGCTCTCTTCACAACCGGTGGGTCTATCATCTTTGTCCCTAACGAAACTACCCCTAAACCTTTAGCTGTAGCATCTTCAAAAGCTATAACTATCTTCTTTGCTTTGTCTATCTCCTTAACATCAGGAGCAAAATACTCATGTATAACCCTAATCTGACGAGGGTGTATACATCCCATACCATCAAAGCCAAGCGCTTTTGACTTAATTACGTTTTCTTTCAGACCTTCCATGTCACCAACATCCGAGAACACAGAGTCTATTGGCTGTATTCCGGCTGCTCTGCAAGCATTAACAACAACCGAACGAGCAAAGAAAGATTCAGTAGCTTCATTGGTTCTTCTTGTACCTAAGTCAGCAGTATAATCTTCCAATCCAATAGCCAAAGCTACAATGTTGTTAGCAGAAGTGGCTATCTGATAAGCATTCATTACACCTTTAGCACTTTCAATAATAGGCATCAACCATATGTTACCTTCAATAGAATGTTTCTTTTTAATTTCTTCTATCTTATTATTAAGTAAGATTATCTGATCTGCTTCCTCGCATTTAGGAACTAAAATAAGATTAACATTATGAGGAATGATGAAGTCCAAGTCATCAAGTCCTGCAGGTATCTGGTTAATTCTAACCATAAGCTCAGCGCCATAGAAGTCGATACTTCTCAACGCATTTCTAACTAAGAAACGAGCTTCATACTTTTTATCAACGGCTACAGCATCCTCTAAATCTAAGATAATGCCATCAGGCTTATGAATACCTGCATTTAGCATTAAGCTTGGAGAGTTTCCCGGCAGATATAATCTAGAGAATCTGTTTTTATCTCTTTCCGTTTTATACTGATTCTCTTGAAGGAAATCAGTCAAGAAAGTTTTATCTGTATCAATTAGCAGCTTAATCACTGCTTCCATTCTGGCAGCTATTACACAGTCAATCGCCCCGGAGTCTTCTATCATCACCTTAGCATTAGTAACACTAAAATGATTAAGAATCTTTAATGCTAATTCACGAATAGCATCTCCATAAAGAGCATTAACTTTACTGTTAATTTCAATTTCTAATCCATTTGAGTCGGATAATTCCATTGTAATAAAGCAATCTGATCTTACTCCTTTTCCTTTATTCCCTGAACTCTTGCACTTTTCAAGATTAAATTCCATAATAAAATGATTAAATGATTTAATTGGTTATGATGCTTCAAAATTAAGGTTATTTTTTGAATTCTTGGGTAAAAAAAAAGAGAAGTATATATACCTCTCTTTTTCTTTTTAGAATTGAAGCAATTACTTTTTAGCAGCTTCTGGAGCAGCTTCAACTTTCTTAGTTGTGTCAGCTTTTACTGTAGTATCAGCTTTTGCAACTTGAGTTGCTGTTGAATCAACAGGTTTTTAGTCTGCTTTTTTTCCGTTTCCACATGCAGCAAAGGCTACCATTGCTACGATTACTAATAAACCAAATAGTTTTCTCATTTTGTGTTTAATATTAAGTTTTTGATTACTAAATTAATTTGCAAATGTACTAATAAATATTCAATAAAAACCAAAAAAAGTTAATTATCTTTTGTTTTTATTTTAAAAGTGTTAGAATATAAAAACCTAACCATCTAAAAGGAGTTTATTTTTTGCCTTTCTTAGTTGGTTTTGTTGTTTTTACAGTTTGTGTTTCTGCTGGCTTTGTGTCAGCAGTTTTTTTCTTTATTTCTTTTGTTTTTGTTGAGTCAGCTTTTTTTGAAGCTTCTACTGTTTTTGCTGAATCAACTTTTACTGGTGCTTCAACAGTCTTTATAGTATCTGTTTTTACTTCATCCTTTTTTCCACCACCACAAGAGGAAAAGACAGCTATTGATAAAACTACTAATAAAGTGAATAAATTTTTCATTGTATATTATATTAAGTTTATATGTTAATTTAATTTTATTAAAAATAGAAGAAATAAAAAAAGGGAAAAATAGTTTTTATTTTTCCCTTTCTAGTGCAAAATAACCTTGCTTAAATTAAAGAAATATTATTTCTTACCTTTTTTAGCTGGTTTTGCTTTTGAAGCTTGTTCTTCAGCAGCTTTTGTAGAATCAGCTATTCTCTGAGCTTCGATTTGCTTTACTGAATCAGCTTTTGCTGTTTCTTTAGCTGTAGAATCTGCGATTCTAGTTTGTTCAATTGCTTGTAAAGAATCTTGTTTAGCTTTTTCAGCTTTTGCTTTTTCTTCTGCACTTGGTCCGCATGCAACGAATGTACACATTCCTGCAATAACGATTAATGATAATAATCTTTTCATTGTGTTCTTACTATTATTTAAATTTCTGCAAAGTTATAAAATATTTAAATACAAAAAACAATTTCTTGCATTTTTTTTTATTATTTACAAACAGGTGAAAGTTAATAACATATTTTACTATTTAAGCATTATTATATATATTTAGCTAATTTATTTATTCATTATTCGTACTTTTGCTCCTGATTTTTACAAAAAAGTAGACACAAATTCATAATTAATGAAAATATTTAAGAAGAAATTCAACCTAAATTTACATACAATTCTTTTTTTAAGAATTACTTTTCTTATAGTTTTATTTACATTCTCCAGATTCCTTTTTTATCTATTTAATCTTACCTATTTCTCAGGTATTAGTGTTAGTGATTTTGTCAAGATTGTATTGGGTGGCTTTCGTTTTGATATTTCTGCTATACTCATTCTTAATTCAGCGTATATAGTTCTTTGGGCTATCCCTCTTAAAATAAAATATAATCGTATTTATATTAAAGTTACCGACTATTTATACTATATAATAAATAGTATAGCCTTAATGGCAAACTTTATTGACATCATTTATTATAGATTTACATTTAAGCGTACTACCGGTGATATCTTCTCTTACTTAGGTGTTGGTGGTGACTTTAATAAGTTATTGCCTCAATTCTTAAAAGATTTCTGGTACATACTTTTTATATATATTGTATTCATTTTTATTCTTGTCACAACGTACAATATTTTTATAGTTAAAGAAAACAAAATTAATAGAGGGTATAAGTTTTATCTAAATCATACTATTGCTTTTTTAACTAGTGTCACTATAATAATAATAGGTATACGTGGAGGATTTCAACTAAAGCCTGTTGATATTATAAATGCCGGAGCTTACACCGACTCGAAGAATATTCCTATTGTATTGAATACTCCTTTTACCATTATTAAAACTATAAATAATTCAGCTATTAAAAAACAACAATATTATAAGGATAAGACTGAGATTGAAAGCATTTATAATCCTTGCCATACTTATAATGATACTAATAAAACTTTCAGGAAACTTAATGTTGTAGTTATTATTTTGGAGAGCTTCTCGAGAGAACATATTGGTGCTTTAAATAATATGAAAGGATATAGCGGCTTTACTCCATTTATTGATTCATTAATTGAACAGAGTTTGGTGTTTAATGGTTTTGCTAATGGCAAACGATCTATTGAAGGGATACCTGCTGTATTGTCGAGTATGCCTACACTTATGAACGAGGCTTATATCAGTTCTTCTTTTGTTGGTGATAAAATAAGTAGTATAGCTGATCTGTTAAAACAAAAAGGTTATCATACTTCATTCTTTCATGGTGGCACTAACGGCACTATGGGTTTTGATGCTTTTACTAAGATTGCAGGCTTCGATCATTATTATGGAAGACATGAATATAATAATGAGCAAGACTATGATGGCAAATGGGGCATTAAAGACGAGGAGTTTCTGCAGTATTATGCAAATAAACTTAATAGTTTTCCTCAGCCTTTCTTATCTTCTATCTTTACTTTGTCATCGCATCATCCTTATACTGTCCCTGCTAAATATGCCGGTAAGTTTAAGAAAGGTAAGATGGAGATACAGGAAGCTATCGGCTATTCGGATTATTCGTTGAAACGTTTCTTTGAGACTGCCTCTAAGATGTCGTGGTTTGATAGTACTCTTTTTGTTATAACTGCCGATCATACTTCTGAAGCTGCTTTGGAATACTACCAAAATAGTGTTGGGATGTATGCTGTTCCCATTATCTTTTACATGCATGGTAGTAATTTAAAAGGGATGAAGAATATAATTGCTCAGCAAATAGATATCATGCCTTCGATACTTGATTATCTAAACTATGATAAGAACTATTTTTCTTTTGGTACATCAGTGTTTGATGCTAATGCTGCTCACTTTAACATAAGTTATATCAATGGCAATTATCAGCTGATAAAAGATAATTATGCTTTGCGATTTGATGGCACTAAGTCAATTACCTTATTTGATATTAAGAACGACCCAATGCTTACTAACAATCTTATTAATAAAGAAACTAAACAGCGTGATAAGATGGAAGCATTTATCAAGGCGGTTATTCAGCAATACAATAATAGGATAATCGAAAACAAACTAACAATAAGCAACTAATATATGAAGAAGAAACAGATTGTTTTTATTGTTAATCCTATCTCTGGCATCCGAAAGAAAGAGTGCGTTCCTGATGTTATCGAACGTTATCTTGACAAAGATATTTACGACGCTCAGATTTTATATACAGAGTATGCAGGACATGCCCGCGGCTTGGCTCAGAAAGCTATTGCTGATGGTGCTGATGTTATTGTGGCTGTTGGTGGTGATGGCTCAGTTAATGAAGTGGCAAAGGAGCTTATCAATACTAATGTTACTATGGGTATCATCCCTTATGGGTCGGGGAATGGGCTGGCAAACTATCTTAACATTCCTTTGAACAATCATAAAGCTATTGAATTATTGAACAAAGGTAACAGCATGGCTATTGATACTATCAGTATTAACGATGATTTGTCGGTGAGTATTGCCGGTATTGGTTTTGATGCTTTAGTAGCTAAATTGTTTTCCACTCAAAAGACAAGAGGGTTCTTTACTTATCTGCGTATTGTTGCCGGTGAATATCTAAGTTACAGACCAAAGAAATATACCCTTACTTACAATGGTGAAACTATCGTGAGGCGTGCTTTGTTTATTAGCTTTGCTAATTCCGACCAGTTTGGATACAACACTACTATCGCTCCCGATGCTAAGATTAATGATGGCTTGATAGATGTTTGCATTGTAAAGAAGATTCCGCTTTTCAGGATTCCTTACCTTGCACACATGCTTTTCTTAAAGAGGATACATAAGACAAAGTTTGTGGAACTTATCAAGACTGATGAGATATTTGTGAGTCGTAAGAAGAACCGTGTTATTAATATAGATGGCGAATCGAAGAAACTTGAGAAGGAACTGCACTTTAAGGTGAATCATCTTTCTCTTAAAGTTATAGTACCATAAGAGAGTACTTGAAGTACTTAAAATACTTAAAGTACTTGAAGTTGAAAGAAGAATTAAGAATAAAAAAGTACTTGCCTTTAGCTCCTCTCCTCTTAGGAGAGGCGGAGGTGAGGTTTTGAAGAATACTTGAAGTTATAAGACAATTTAAGAGTAATCAAGAAGTAAATTAATAATACAAATCAAATTCCTCCCCTTTAAGGGGAGGTTAGGAGGGGTTAAAGTATGTCGAAAAAAAAAGGAACCATTGGTGTAGTTTATTCTACTAATCCTGATTATAATTATCAGTTTGAAGGGAATGATGCGCAGGAGACGTTGCCTCCACAACAACAGAATTTAAAGTTGTTTCACGATCGTAAGCAGCGTGCAGGTAAAAGTGTAACTCTTATTACGGGTTTTGTAGGCACTGAAGATGATTTAAACGATCTTGCCAAACTCTTAAAGACTAAGTGTGGTGTGGGTGGCTCGGCTAAAGACAATGAAATTATTATACAGGGTGATTTTAGGGATAAGATTCTGGACATACTCCTTAAGGCAGGCTACAAAGCGAAGAAAGCTGGAGGATAATTATTAATTATCAATCTATCTCCACATTTTCTAACTTATTTGTTTTATGAATGATGTAATTGCAAAATAAAATATTAGTAAAAGTGTTTTTTAGGATAAATTGTTTTAACTTTTACTTTTTCATATCATTAATTTTAAAAAACCATTCTACAATTGTTCGATTAATATCCATATCATACCATAATTATTCTTAATTTTCGATTTAATCTTAATAATATTATTTAACCGATACCATTTATTGCAATTAATTAGCTGCATCGTAGCGACCTTTTTGTAACAAATACACCTATTAATATTTTTAAAGCCTCGTAGAGGTGACCTATTATTTTCATTAAACACATTATTATTAATAGGTCGCCACTATGTGGCTTTGATTTTCGGGTTAATTATATTCTACAAATAGGTCGTTGCTCTGCTAATTTATTTCTTCTCAACAACAACATATTTCGCGTAAGCATAAAACATTCAAGGAGAAGCTTTACGCCACTTAGGAGAAGGTTTACGCCACTTAGGAGATAGTTTACGCCACTTAGGAGATAGTTTACGCCACTTAGGAGAAGAGTTACGCCACTTAGGAGATAGTTTACGCCACTTAGGAGAAGGATTACGCCACTTAGGAGATAGTTTACGCCACTACGGAGATAGTTTACGTCACTACGGAAAAGGTTTACGCCACTACGGAGAAGAGTTACGCCACTACGGAGAAGGTTTACGTACACGTAAATCTCTAAAGAAATACATTTTATTAATAAAAAGAATAAGTTTCTTTATTAAGAAAGAAAAGAATGCTCCATGTACTTTAAATACGTTAAGTACTAAAAGCAGTATAACAAGAAAAGCTTTCATCAAACTATTTAATAAACGCTATTTAATTAATACTTTAGATGTATTTACATTAAAATTCATAATTCATAATTCATAATTATCTCTTATTTTTAATTACTTTTGTCAAACAGTAAGTCAATAACATCTTATAATAATAATCAATTACTTATGATGAAGAATTTTGGTATGAAGAAAATAGTTTTTAAAATCCTTGCAATAGTCATTTTATGCAGTGTTAACTTGTATTCAAGAGCAGATGGAGGGATGTGGATACCGATGTTGCTGGAGCAACTCAATCAAAAAGAGATGCAAACGATGGGCATGCGCATCACAGCCGAAGATATTTACAGTATTAATCACTCAAGTCTCAAAGATGCAATCCTATTATTTGGAGGAGGTTGCACCGCAGAGTTGGTTTCGGATCAAGGATTAATTTTAACCAATCATCATTGCGGATACAGTAATATACAATCGCATAGCACTCTTCAAAACGATTATCTTACCAATGGATTTTGGGCGATGAAACAGTCGGAAGAACTTGTTAACCCCGGATTAACAGTTACTTTATTAATAAGAATGGAAGACGTTACCGCAAAGGTGCTCGAAGGCGTAACAAACAATATGACAGAAGCTAAGAGGGCAGAAATTATAAAAAGAAATAGCAAAAAGATAGAAGCAGAGGCTGAAAAGGGAACACATTATAAAGCAAGTACAAAACCATTCTATTATGGTAATCAATATTACATGTTTGTGACTGAAACATTTAAAGATGTGCGACTAGTAGGGGCGCCACCTTCAAATATAGGTAAGTTTGGTGGCGATACAGACAATTGGATGTGGCCGCGACATACCGGCGACTTTTCTATCTTTAGAATATACGTTGACAAAAATAATAATCCTGCGGAATATTCGGCGGAAAACGTTCCTTATAAGCCTAAAAAGCATTTGAGTATCTCTTTGAAAGGAGAAGAGAAAGGCGATTTTACGTTTGTATTTGGTTATCCCGGCCGCACACAGCAATTCCTTACGTCTCATGCTGTTGACTTGCTATCTAATTATGATAATCCTGCCCGTATTAAGATGCGCGATAAACGTTTGGAGATTATAAGAGCAGAAATGGAAACGAGTAGAGAGGTTCGTATTCAGTATTCTGCAAAATATGCAAGTATTGCTAATTTCTGGAAGAAAATGATCGGGGAAAATAATGGTATAAAGCGATTGGATGCTGTTAATAAGAAAAAAGAACTGGAGCAGACCTTTAATAAATGGCTGGCGATGAATAATGAAAAGCAAAAACAGTATGGTGGATTGCTTCCCGACTTCGAAAATACATATAAAGCTTTAAAACCTGTTCAATTAGCGTATGATTATTTTACGGAAGCCGGTCTTGCACCCGAAATAATTAAATATGCTTATGCTTATAAAAAACTCGTTGACCAAAGTAAGGATAAAAATCTAAAGCCGGAAGAGTTTTATAAGACTTTAGATGCTTATAAGAAAGGGATTGATGGAACTTTTAAGAATTATAATCTAAAGATAGATAAGAAAATCTTTACTGAATTGATGAGGATTTATTATAAAGATTGTGATAAGGCATTTCATCCCGAGGCTTTTGCAGTGATTACTAATAAATATAAAGGTGATTTGGATAAATATGCAAATGATGTGTTCGAACAGTCGTTTTTGAGCACTCCCGACAAGGTTAATAAGTTTTTAAACGATTATAAAGCATCTAAATATAGTAAGATAGAAAAAGATCCGGCATACATTCTTGCGTTAAGTCTTTATGATAATTATTATAACAAAGTTCAGAATACTATTATCTCACTTAATGATCATTTGGATAGTCTGTATCGTATTTATTCAAAGGCTTTAATGGAGATGCAGCCTGATAAAAGATTTTTTCCTGATGCTAATTCTACTTTAAGGATTGCTTATGGTAAAGTTAATGATTATTTGCCTCGTGATGGTGTTAAATATGAATATAATACCACTATAAAAGGCATTATGGAAAAGGAAGACTCTACTATTTATGATTACGTTGTGGAGCCAAAGTTAAAAGATTTATACAATAAAAAAGATTATGGACGTTATGCTACTAAAACAGGTGATATGCAGGTAGCTTTTATTGCGACAAATCATACTACAGGAGGTAATTCCGGAAGCCCTGTTCTAAATGCCGATGGACAATTAATTGGCATCAATTTCGACCGTAATTGGGAGGGAACGATGAGTGATGTAATCTATGATCCTGACCAGTGTAGAAATATCTCGCTTGATATTCGTTATTGTTTATTTATTATTGATAAGTTTGCAGGAGCTAAACGCCTTGTTGATGAAATGACAATCGTTAACTGATAAAAGATGTCGAAGAAGAAGATCCCTATTTTAAATAAATTTATAATAGGAGGGATATTTATTCTTCTTCTCTTTTATATTTATCAAAATAAATACCAGCTTTTAAGGCTAACTTCCCGTTATTATTATAAGGTATATTATAGCTTTGTACACAAAAAAGTAGATCAAAGTAAGAACCTTAAAAACTTTGGTATTAAAATCCCTAAAAAATATACTGTGCATGGAATTGATGTGTCAAAATATCAAAGTAAGATTAATTGGGTTGAAGTTATAAAGATGAAAGTTGATTGTGTAAAGATTTCTTTTGCATATATTAAGGCTTCCGAAGGAGGTGGGCTTATCGACAGGCTTTATGATTATAATTGGGAAAGTGCTAAGCAATATCATGTCATACGTGGGGCTTATCATTTCTATCGCCCAAACGTTAATTCTAAGATTCAGGCAAATTTGTTTACGAGTGTAGTTACTCTTGAGAAAGGCGATCTTCCTCCGGTTCTGGATATTGAAGTGTTGGGAAGTGATGTAAAGAATACAGTTAAAGGTGTTAAGAACTGGCTTAAGATAGTAGAGAAGAAATATGAAATGAAACCTATTGTTTATACTAATATTGACTTTTATAATAAGTATTTAAAGGATGAAGGCATCGAGAACTATCCTTTATGGATAGCGCATTACTATGAGGACGAAATAAGTAATGATTTAAAGTGGTATTTCTGGCAGCATAATGATGGAGGAAAAGTAAATGGAATTGCCGGAGATGTTGACTTTAATGTTTTTAATGGAAATATGACTGATTTAATGAATCTTTGTAAAAAATAAATCGTTTATTTCTTCGTCATTGCGAGTGTTTGCTTTTGCAAACCGAAGCAATCTTAACTTAACAATAGATTGCTTCACTACGTTACCAATGACGTCGTTTATTATTTGTTATATTTCAATAAGTTGCATTTTGTATTCCTGTGCTTTCTTTTTAAGATAGTATATTAGTTTTTCCTTTTGTTTATCTTGATAAAACTTTATTCCTTGCTCAACATAATCTACTCCTTTTGTAAATAAGTTATAATAAAGTATAGCTAATTTCCTAGCTGTTGCTTTTATTGCTATTGATGGACCACGTTTAGCTCTTATTCTTCTTGCAAAATCGCCTAAAGCTATGTTTTTACTTATAAGTAATGTTTGGGCAGCTTCTTTGAATATTTGTCCCGCTCTTGTTTTTACTTTTTTTTTACTTCTCTTGTTAATTTTACCCGATTGGTTTTTACCCGGTGATAACCCTAACCAAGAAGTAAAATTCTTTTCACTTGCCCATTGACTTAAATCTGTTCCAATTTCAGAATTTAACCTTAGAAAAGTATAATCTGTTATTCCTGGCAAAGCTGTAGCATTTACATTATTTAGTTTTAATAGAAATTCATGTAAATCTACAATCTTTGGTTTGTTATGCCTTATCGCTTTTATACGATGTTTTTTTATCTTTTCCCTATCATAATCTTTATCTTTTGTTACTTGCTTTAAAAGTGATTCTATTTTTATGTCGCAACTTGATATTTGATTTTGATAAAACATATAACCATCATATGCCATTTGTAATTCAAATAAATACTCTTCTTTATAGTTTCCTTTTAATGCTTCAAGTATTTGTTCCGATTTCCTTTTTTTGAGTGAAGAATGACAAAGCGACAGTAATTTATTTTCATCTCTTTCGCCTTTTAATATTGCTTCTATCATTGCCATTCCACTAGCACCATGAATTTGGTTTAGTACTTCAGGAAGTCGTATATTCATTTGTATCATCGCTTTTTGCATATGATTAATATGCATAGAAGCTGTTTGTATTTTATCTTCTCTTAATCGTGTATAACATCTTAATTCTCTTATAAAATCTTTAGCTACAAAACTTTTTCTTAATAAACCCATTGAAAACAATTCTAAGATCCATTGGCAATCCTGAACATCTGTTTTCCTGCCAGGCAAATTTTTACTATCAGTTGGATTTACTAAACAAACATCAAATCCTGATTCTTCAAGTATATCATATAAAGTAATCCAATAAACTCCTGTTGACTCCATAGCAACATGAATTATTCCATTTTCTTTCAAATACCTTACAACCTCTTTATATGAAGAAGTAAAAGTTTGAAAACTCTTTACGGGCTTGTCTTCAATAGCCACAAATACTTTTTGGCTGCCTATATCTATTCCAGCAGCATGATCTACAATATTTCGTAACATAATTCACAAATTTAATAAACATCAAAAGCAAACATCAAAGTAGTAAAAATTATAAGATATTGCTACCAAGCGGGATATTCATAAATGAATTCACCAATCATTATTTTCTATTTACTTTGACAACAATTCTCGCAAGCAGGATTAAATCACTATTCATTGATCTGTTATTGTGTTTGCTCTCTTTGTTTTGTTTCATGTTAAACAAATCAACGTCAATATTTATTGTTTATTTTTGCAAAAAATTTAACCCTCGCAATGACG
>Ga0316230_1003399_pt1 | contig 12554 bp, 10 predicted proteins | sample TBH18025metaG_FD_206004 | JGI IMG/M metagenome (GOLD analysis project Ga0316230, IMG submission 206004) | Freshwater microbial communities from Trout Bog Lake, Wisconsin, USA - TBH18025 | ecosystem: Environmental > Aquatic > Freshwater > Lake > Hypolimnion/Profundal zone | place: USA: Wisconsin...
CGTCGTAGAATGGTTCATGGTGGTAGTATATATGAACATATATACTAAGCAATGAAAAACCAGCCGTTTCACTCGATTGAAAGAAATTTGTCATGCACCCGCCCATCCTTGTCCCGGTAGTAATGAAAGGCGGGGCGCCAGCCTTGGTTATGCCACGATTTCAGAATTTCCCCGAAGACAAACGTCTCAAACAAAGCTCCCGACATCGCGCCGGCTTCGAGCGTCTCGGGCGACGACCACTCGGTTAGATACGCGCACAGCCCCGTGTCGAGAAAATGGAGTTTGGGCGTGCTATACAGGCGCTTCGAGAGATTGGTATGATAGGCGGGCAGGATCGCCACCTGAAAACTGCCTTCCAAAATGCTCAGCCATTTTCGGGCGGTGTTGATGCTGATGGCGCAGTCCCGGGCCAGATCGGTATAATTGAGCATCTGGGCCGTCCGCGCCGCGACCGCTCGCAGGAAGCGTCCGAAGGCGTTCAAGTCGCCGACCTGTGTCAAATCCCGCACATCGCGCTCCAGGTACGTCTGCACGTATGAACGGTAGAAGAGATCCCGGTCGTGGATCTGTTCGGTGACCAGCGCCGGCATGCTGCCCCGCCAGATCCGCTCATACACGTCGGGCAGTGTCAGGGGGGCCGCCGTTGGTGACCGCGCCTGGAGCGCGGCAGCGTCCGGCAGGAACGGGGGCAGCGCCGCCGGGCGCCTGTCGGTTTCCCGCTGGGTGAATCCCAGCAGTGTGAGGATCGCCACGCGACCCGCCAGCGTCTCGGTAATGCCCTTCATCACCGCGAATTGTTGGGAGCCAGTCAGCCAGAACGCACCGGGATGGCGGTCGCGATCCACCGCGAGTTTAATCGCCGTGAGCACTTCGGGCGCATACTGGATTTCGTCAATCAGCACCGGCGGCCGGTACTTTTGCAGGAACAGGACCGGGTCCCGCCGGGCCAGGTCGCGGGCGGCCAGATCATCCAGCGTCACGTAGCGGCGGTTGGTTGCCGATAGATGGCGCAGGAGGGTAGTCTTGCCGACCTGCCGTGGACCGGTCAGGAGCAGGACCGAAAAATGGGCCGAGGCCGCCTGCCAACAGTCCGCGCTCGCCCGTGGCCAATAGTTTTCTGTGCGTCGATTATTCATTACGAATGCATATTAGACGGTATGCTGCAGTTCGTCAACCGGCATTCCAGGACGAGGGGGTCAACTCCACACGTGACAGAAAGGTTTTTGACCTGTTAAATTCTCAATCCGTGCGGGGGGAAGGGAAGCGGGCAGAGGTCAGAGGTCAGAGGTCAGCGGTCAGCAGTCAGTTCATAAGCCGAAGTCTCGCCTCAGACCGCGTCGCGGTTCTGCCAAGGAGCGGCGTTTCACCGCGTGGGAATAGCCGGACGGACAGCCCAGCGGTCATGCCTACGGCAGACAAGTCTGTCCCGACCGAGGAGGGGTGATGACCGCGGCAGTCAGAGGGAACGGCGCGAGAGGCGTAGGGAACGGATGAGGGATGAAAGCCGAGTTGGACGAGACGCCGCCCGCTGAATTTCAACCGGTGATGAATAGTGAACCGGGTTCGATGAAAATTAGAACCGGTAGCGAGAGGAACTTACGGACTGACAATTTCGAGAACACCGAAAACGGTGAAATCACTGGGATTGGATGTAAGCAACCGTTGCACGCCGGCGGTGTGGAGGACGGCGGTCAGATGTGTATCGAGAATGCGTTTGCGACCCAGATTGAATTGTCGCATCCAAAGCAACGTCTGGCGCAGACTTTCGGCGGAAGGTTCGAGCACGCTCGCTGCCGGGGTGGCGATCAATCCTTCGACCCAATCCACGGCTTCGGTCATTGTCAAAGGCGGATTAAACCGGCGCGGATCGGTAATCACATGCAAAAACTCATTGATCACCAACGATGGGAAAACCAGCCGACTGCCGCGTTGCACTTCCGCTTGCACAGCGGCGATGGTCGCCGTGTTCGCCGGATGATCCGCCAAGGCGAGTTGAACCAGAATGTTGCAGTCCAGTCCGGTCATTGCCGTCCGAACAGTTCCTCCGCCAGTTCCGACTGTGCGATGACCGGCGTCAAAACGCGGTGGCCTTTGAGCGAGTGAACCTGGAGCAGTGGCTGGCCGGCCATGTCTTTGTTTGAGATTGCCACGATCCGGGCGACCGGTTTGTGGCCTTGCGTCAACAACACCTCATTACCGGCTTGCACACGCTGCACAAGTTCGGCAAGCCGTCCGGTGACTTCATTGACTTCCGCTGTCGTCGTCATAAATCTAAGCTACACGTTTTGTCTGCTCCCGTCGAGCCTGTTTCCACGGTGAACGCATTTAGAGTAGCAGTCGAAGAGCCAACTCCATACACGTGACAGAAAGGTTTTGTCAAAGGGGTCAACTCCACACACGTGACAGAAAGGCTGTTGACCGGTTCAATTCTCAATCCGTGCGGGGCGAAGGGAAGCGGGCAGAGGTCAGCGATCAGAGGTCAGCGGTCAGCAGTCAGAGGGTTGAAGGTTGAGAGCGGAAGGATGAATGCCAGGTCGTGAATCCTCTTACGCGGGAAAGCCGTGAACTCCGAACGCGGGTTGATTTTTTCAAACTCCAACTGTCAGTCTTGACTTTTACCAGTGACCGGACAGAAAGTAGCGATAATTACTTGTGAAATCCTGGAAGGTCCAAATGAAAAAAACAGTACACACTTGGAGTTTTTTCCGCGCCGGCGGGTTTGATCAGGTCAAGCTGACCTGTGGTGCGGACCTGATGAATCTCGATCAGCTCGATCAGAAACTTTGGGTCGCGCTGGCTTGTCCCACCACTGGTTTGGAGTTTGACGCCAAGACTCTGCAGCTCATTGATGCCGATTGCGATGGCCGGATCCGCGCGCAGGATATCATTGCCGCCTGCCGGTGGGCGGGGGAGTGTCTGAATAATCCGGACGATCTATTGAAAGGTTCCAGCGAACTGCCGCTCGCCGCCATCCGCGAGCCGCAGCTCCTCGCCTCAGCCAACCAAATCCTGGCCAACCTTGGCAAAGCCAGTGCCACTGCGATTACCAGCGAAGATACGGCGGACACGGTTAAAATATTCGCCGCCACCCATTTCAACGGAGATGGGATTATCCCGGCGGATGCGGCCGGCGACGCCGCAACCACGGCGGTCATCACCGACATCATGACCTGCCTTGGCAGCGAAATAGATCGCAGTGGTAAACCCGGGATTTCCAAAGCCAAGCTGGATCAGTTCTTCGCCGAAGCCGGGGCCTTTGCCGACTGGCATCAGCATGCCGATGCGGCGATTCTCACTCTCGGGGATGCGACGACCGCGGCCGCCGCGGCGCTGCGGGCGGTGAAAGCCAAGGTGGATGATTATTTTGCGCGGTGCCGGCTGGCGGCTTACGATGCCCGCGCGGTGCCGGCGCTGAATCGATTGGAAACCGAATATCTGGCCATTACCAGTCGGGATTTAAGTGCCACGGCCGCCGAGGTGGCTGGTTTCCCGCTGGCGCGGATCGAAGCCGGTAAGCCCCTGTCACTGACGACCGGTCTCAACCCCGCCTGGACGGAAGCGATCGCTGAATTCCGGTCCCGCGTCGTTGTGCCGTTATTGGGAGATTTGGCAGCCATCACGGAAGCCGATTGGCATGTCCTGACGGGAAAGTTGGCGGCCCATGAAGCGTGGCGCGCCGGCAAGACCGGTGGCGCCGTGGAGCCACTGGGCATTCAACGGGTCCGCGAGATTCTCGCCGGAAATGCGGCCACAACTATTGCCGCCCTGATCGCCAAGGACCAAGCTTTTGAGCCGGTTGCCAACAGCATCGCCAACGTAGACAAACTCATCCGGTACAATCGCGACCTGTATTTGTTGTGCACGAACTTCGTCAATTTCCAGGATTTCTATGCCCACGCCAATCGTCACCCGGCCATCTTTCAAGCGGGGACGCTGTACCTTGACCAGCGTAGTTGCGAGCTGACGTTGCCGGTGGAGGATGCCAGCAAACACGCACTGATGGCTGGATTGGCCGGGGCGTACCTCGCGTATTGCGATTGCACCCGTAAATCCACGGGAGAGAAACGACAGATCGTCGTGGCGTTTACAGACGGTGATTCCGATAATCTGATGGTTGGCCGCAACGGAATATTTTATGACCGGCAGGGCCGCGACTGGGACGCGACGATCACCAAGATTGTTGATAACCCGATCAGCCTTCGGCAATCCTTTTGGGCACCGTACAAAAAATTCGTGCGGATGATCGAAGAGCAAATTGCCAAGCGGGCGGCGGCGGCCGACGCCGCCAACAGTGCCCAGTTGCAAAATGCAGCGGCGGGGACGGTGCCGCCCGAGCCGCCGAAGAAAATCGATGTCGGAACCGTCGCGGCTTTGGGGGTGGCAGTGGGCGCGATCGGTGCGTTCCTGACAGCATTATCGAGCCGGGTCTTTGGCATCATTATTGTGGGTGGGCCACTGGCGACAATCGGGGCGACCATCGGCGTCATGCTATTAATCTCGCTGCCGTCCGTGGTGCTGGCCTTCATTAAACTGCGGAAGCGCAATCTCGGTCCGATTTTGGATGCCAACGGCTGGGCGGTCAACGCGAAAGCCAAAATCAACGTGCCATTTGGCGCGGCGCTAACCGATGTTGCCAAGCTCCCGCCGGGCGCGCATCGCGACATTGTCGATCCCTACGCCGAGCGCACGGCGGGCCGGAACCGCACGATCGTTGCACTGATTTTGGTGGCCTTGGTCTGGAGCGCGTGGCAGTACGACTGGCTTGGTAAATACCGCGACTGGCGGAACCGCCAGGAAATCAAGTACAAGCAAACGCCGGCCCCGGTCCCAGCGCCACCGCCCGCGGCAGCGCCCACCACGCCCGCGCCGGCGCAATAGCGTTGTGGATTGCGGACCGCGCGGAAAGCACCTTTCGCCGGCGGCTGTTCCAAGATGCGCCCGTTGCGGTTTGTCACCATAATTGATTCCGCTGAAAAAACCCGCGGACACGCTAAAGCGTGGACACCGAACGCTCGGTTTTTTCGAGATTCCGCACGTTTGGTGTCCAGCCTTCAGGCTGCGCCGATGGGGAGCAAAGGTTTTTCAGAAGAATCCACAATTGCCGCTCGACCTCGAAAACCGGTCCGGCTAAAATGCGCGGGATGGCAACCCCGACTGTGTCGCATTCCAAACCCTGGCTGCCCTATGTCGCGCCCATGGCGGTCTACATGGCGTTTCTGCTTGCCCAGTCCAACGCCAATCTCGTTTGGCTTTATCCCATTAAAGTTCTCGCCGTAGCCGGTGTGCTCTGGTGGTTCCACAACCAATACGTCGAGTTGCAACCCGGTGGTGCGGGGCTGGCCACCCCCCAGGCGTGGTTGGCGGTTGGGATTGGGTTGGTGGCGATTGCCTTCTGGATTGCTGGCGATCCGTATTATCCGAAAATCGAGGAGCTGATGTTCCGCTGCGAAAGCTGGCTCAGTCCGCTGCTGCATTCGCCGCCGCCCAAAGTCACCGCCGGGCCGGTTTTCGATCCGACGCTGATCCAGCCAGTGGCAAATCGGTTGGGGTTTATTGTTGCGCGGGTGGCCGGCGCAGTGTTGGTGGTGCCGGTCATGGAGGAACTGTTCTGGCGTGCGTTTTTGATCCGGTGGGTGGATCAGGAAGATTTTCAGGCCGTCCCGGTCGGTGTCTTTTCCTGGCGGGCCTTTGCGATCACGGTGGCGCTGTTCGGCGCCGAGCACAACCAATGGCTGGCTGGTCTGATCTGCGGTGCGCTCTACAACTGGCTGTTACTGAAGACGCGCAGCCTCCCCGCCTGCATCCTGGCGCATGCCGTCAGTAATGCTGCCCTGGCAGCGTGGGTGTTGACGCGGAGCGATTGGAAGTTCTGGTAGACAGATGACGACACGACGTAAATTGCTTGGGGTGGCGCTCGGCATCGGACTGGTGACTGTGGCCTTGTATCAACCGGTGCGGCATTTTCAACTTACCTACTGGGATGATCACCTTTACCTGCAAGTCGCCGAAACCAACCGGTTAACCTGGGCCGGCCTCCAATACGCTTTTACCAGTACCTATATTTATTACCAGCCATTGACCTGGCTGTCGCACGGTGCGGACTGCGTCCTCTGGGGGCAAGACTACGGGGCGCATCACCTGCAGAGTGTGGTGTGGCACGCGCTCAATGCCGCGCTGGTGGTGCTGCTGGCCTGGCAATTGACCGGTGCCTGGAGTGACCGCGAGCGGGTGCTGTTTGCCGGCTGGGTGGCGTTGGTGTTTGCGATCCATCCGGTGCAAGTGGAGCCGGTGGCCTGGCTGGCCGGCCGCAAGACGGTGGTGGCTGGATTTTTCTCTTTACTCTGCCTCTGCGCCTATCTGCAGTGGGCCGGCCGACCGACGCACCGCCGCTGGTGGTGGCTGACGGTTGCCGCCTGTGTGGCGGCATTATTGAGTAAACCGATGGCGGTCTCGTTGCCGGCAGTGTTGCTGGCGCTCGATTTCTTTCCGCTCCGGCGACATGCGGCGGTGGGCTGGCGCCGATTGATCGGGGAAAAATGGCTGCTCTTTGCGTTGGCGGGTGAGGTGGCGGTCGTGACGTTTGTCGGCCAGGTTGATACCGGCGCCTTACGGACGAGTGCCTTGACGATTCCGGAACGGGTGCTGGTGGCGGCGCGGAGTTTTGTTTTTTATGTGTGGAAGACGATTTGGCCGACCTGGCTTTCGCCGTTTTATCCGCTCGAAGGGGATCTTTCGATGCGGAATCCGGAGTTTCAATTTTCAGTGGGTGCGTGTTTGATGGCCGCCGGTGGCCTCTTTCTCGCCCGGCGACGCTGGCCGGCCGTGGTGGCAGCCGGCGGAGCCTATGTGGCATTGGTCGGGCCGGTCTCCGGCTTGTTTCAAGCCGGCGGGCAAGCGGTCGCCGACCGATTTGCCTATCTGCCAATGGTGGTTGTGGTGCTGTTGGTCGGGAGCATTGGCGTCGGGTGTGCGCGGCGCTGGCCCGCGATTGTCGGCTTGGCCGCCGTGCTGCCGTTGGGCTGGTTGCTGTTCCGGACTGCGAATCAGTTGCCGGTCTGGACCGACACCGTCACGATGTGGCAGGCGGTGGTTCAACAGTGTCCCGAGGCCCGCGTCGAGTACCGGTACATTGCCGGCGGTTTGGTTGGCCAACGGCGGTATGCCGAAGCGCTCCCCTATGCCGAGATCGCCTACGCGCGGCTGGACGACGCCCCCAATGCCCGGCAAAATCTTGGGGAGACATTTCAAGAGATTGCCGTGGCATTCATTACCCAACGCCGGTTTGGGGAATGTCTGGCAGCCGCACAACGGGCAGTTGAGCTATTGCCAACGAACGTACCGGCGCATGCTGCATACGGCTTGGCGTCACTGAAAACCGGCCGGTATGTCGATGCGGTGCGGGAGTTGGAAACAACGCTGCGACTACAGACGAACCTGCCAGCGGCACATTACAATCTGGCCTGTGCCTACGCACACCTGGGCCGGCGCGCGGAGGCCGTGACGGCGCTCCGCCAAGCGATCGCGGGCAAGCCAGAGTTGGCCGCCATCGCCCAGCGCGATCCCGCCCTGAGCAACCTGAACGGCGGCCTGCCTTGAGACGGTGTTTGCCAAAGCCGCTGCCAATGTGGACCGCGGGTCCGGCCGGATTGACGGTGGAGATTGATAATTTATGAAAATCCCAGTCCGACTGATTGAATTCTTAAATCAAAACCAGGTCCGGTATGAGATTGTGCATCACCCGGTCGCATTTACTGCCCAGGAATTGGCGGCGATCGAAGGGGTGAAAGGACACGAACACGCCAAGGTGGTGATGGCTAAAACAGACTCGCAGCTATTGATGTTGGTGGTGCCTGCGGATCACCGGGTGGATTGGGAGCGATTTAGCGAGTTGATCGGCGGGCGTGCCGGCCTGGCGGCGGAAGCGGATTTTGCGGCGCTGTTTCCCGATTGCGAAATTGGCACAATGCCACCCTTCGGAGAACTCTATCATGTTGCGATGTGGGTGGATTGCCGGCTGACATTGAGCCCGCGGTTTGTTTTCGAGGCCGGGACCCACAGTGATGCGATCAAAATGGACTCGGCCGATTACGTGCGGCTGGCCAGCGGCCAGGTGGCCGACTTTGCGAGAAAGTTGCAGCCAACCAACGCTTCTGTTATGCAGTCGTTAACCCCCAAGGAATCTTCATGAAAATCTTCATACGAATCTTGCTTGCCGGCGTTGTTGCGCTGGCGCCGCGGGTCGTCGCAGATGTCAAATTACCGGCCATCTTTTCCGATCACATGGTGTTGCAGGCCGGGACCCCAGTGCCGGTCTGGGGATGGGCGCGGGCAGGGGAGACTGTGACGGTCACCATTGCCGGTCAGACCCAAACAGTCACCGCCGGCCCGGATGGCAAATGGCTGGTGAAACTTGCTGCATTAACCGCCGGTGCGCCGCTGACGCTCACCGTCAAAGGCCAGAACACCATTACGATCAACGATGTGCTCGTCGGCGATGTCTGGCTTTGTTCCGGCCAGTCGAATATGGCGATGGGTGTCGCTGGTGCCAAGGATTTCGCGCAGGAAAAAATGGCCGCGAATTATCCCCGGATCCGCGCGTTTCAGGAATCGTCGGGGGCCGCCCCGGCACCCCGCGACGAGTGTTCGGGACGCTGGGTGGTGTGCAGTTCAAACACGGTGGGCGGTTTTTCGGCGACCGCTTATTTTTTTGGCCGTGAGATTCATCAGAAAACCGGAGTCGCGATTGGCTTGATCAATTCTTCGGTCGGTGGCACGCCGATCGAGGCCTGGACGAGCTGGGCGGCCCAGCAGGCGCAACCCAAATTAACACCGCTGCTGACGGGGTTCGAGAAACAGCAGGCGGGTTGGAATCCCGAACAGGCGCAGGCCGAGTACGAGAAGCAATTGGCCGCGTGGAAGACGGCGACTGCCCAAGCCAAGGCCGACGGCAAACCGGCGCCCCGCCAGCCCGGCAAGCAAACGGAGCCGCGGTTGAAGTCGAATTATCCCGGTAGTTTGTTTAACGGCAAAATTGCGCCGTTGATTCCGTATGCGCTGCGCGGTGGCCTCTGGTATCAGGGGGAAGCCAACGGCGGCAGCCTGCTGTACGGCTTGCAGTTGGCGACGCTGATTCAGGATTGGCGGACGCGGTGGGGCAGCGAGTTTCCGTTCGCGTGGGTGCAATTGCCGGAGTGGCTCGCGCCGCAAACCAAGCCGGTGGTCGAGGACCCGGGTTGGGCGGTGGTGCGCGAAGGGATGTTGCAGACGTTGAAACTGCCGCACACCGGCATGGCCATCGCGCTCGGCACCGGTGATGCCAAAGATATTCATCCACGCAACAAACAGGAAGTCGGGCACCGGCTGGCGTTGTGGGCGTTGGCGACGGTGTATGGAAAGACAGGCGTGGCGTGGGCCGGGCCGTTGCCGGCCAGTTGCAAAATTGCCGGCCGCGAGGTGGTCATTACCTTTACGCATGCCGACGGCGGACTCGTGGCGCAGGACGACACATTGAAAGGATTCGCCATTACCGGCGCGGATCAGCAATGGGTTTGGGCCAATGCGAAGATTGTGGGCGACACCGTCATCGTGTCGCATCCGCGGGTGAAAGCCCCGGTCGCAGTCCGGTACGCGTGGGCGAACAATCCGGTGGGCGCGAATCGGTGGCGATGGCAAGGGAACCGCGGACAGTGTTACACGTGGGCTGACAAACCGGCAGGGGCCAATCTCTTCAACGGTGCCGGCTTGCCGGCTTCCCCGTTCCGTACCGACGCGCCGGAGCCGTAATTCGCGGGCCGGTCACCGGTCAAACTGGGCCAGGCAGTTCGCCAGCGTGATCAAACTGCCGCCGATCAACAGGCTGGCTGTCAGCGTCTCGTTGGCGTAGTCCACGTGACCGAGCTGCGCCAGCCACGCCGGTAACCCGAGCGCGCACGCGCTCGCAACGACCGGCTCCGCACAATAAATCAGGCCGGCATGGGTTGGTGCCAGATGGGGTTGCCACACATTCATCAAGGTAAATGCCAGCACCGTGTAAAGTGCGACCAACCCGGTGAGTAGGATCCACACGGCCCCCGATTGGTAGATCACTCCCGGGTTCTGGCCAGGCCAGGCCAGGGCCGGCCCGAACAACACCGCCGTGGTGGCGAACATGATCACAGTGGCGGCACACTTGTCCGTCGCCACAAATTCCGGCCGGGCCAGCCACAGGATTGCCCCGGAAAAAATCACCGCCGATAGCAGGGTCAGTTGTTCGCCCGCGCCCAGATGGAACTGCCGCCAGTCCATCCGACTGAGAATGCTCAAGCCGATGACAACCAGCGCGCAAGAAATGATTAACACTCGGGACGGCCAGTGTCGTCGCTGAATCGCCAACCCGACGGGGATGATAATCACAAACGCCGACGTCAAGAATGCCGAGGTCGAGGCTTGCGTATGGCCCAGGCCGGTCATCTGAAAAATCATCCCCCCGCCATTGAGTACGCCAAGGCCGAGGCCGAGTTTCCATTCCGGCCAGCGTATTTGCCGGAGCCGCCGCCGGTACAAAATCGCGGCCAGCAGCGCAGCGAGTCCGAACCGGGTTGCCAAACTTTGGGCGGTCAGCCACCACTCACTGGCGGCCGGCGCGAGCTGGTGTTGAACCAGTAGCAATGCTTTCATGAGTGGAAAGCTCAATCCCCAGCCTGCGGTGGCCAGTAATAACATCAATACAGGCTTCAGCGAATGGGGTGTCGGGTGCGGCGCAGGCATGGGTGGTAAACTGCCAACAATTACTGTGACTTGCGAGCTTTTGCCGGGCTTGGTAGAGTATTGCCCACATGCCAACTGCATCGCCCATGAAGATTTTGTTTGTTGCATCGGAGTGCGCGCCGTTTGCCAAGGTTGGCGGTCTCGGCGACGCTGTCGCCGGGATGGCGAAAGCGCTCCAGCAATTGGGCCACGAAGTCCGGGTGCTGTTGCCATTGTATTCGTTTATCGACCGGCATGCATTTGGATTGCACGTTGTCGGCTCCCATTGCGTGCACATGGGCGGCGGCGTGGAGCATTGGGTCGGGCTGCATGAAACGCAGTTGGATGGCCGATTGCCGGTCTGGTTTGTCGAATCCGATAATTACTTTGGCCGGTTTGGTTTGTACGATGGCCCCACCGGACATTACACCGACAACGCCTACCGGTTTGCCATGCTTTCGAAATCGGCTCTGCAAGTCTGCAAAGACCGCCATTGGATTCCGGACATCATGCACATTCACGACTGGCCGAGCGCGCTGGTTGCCGTTTTTCTCAAGACTTGGGACCGCTTGAATTCGCCACTTTCCAACACAGCCAGCGTGCTGACGATCCATAACATCGGCTATCAAGGGGTCTATCCGGCGGATGTATTTCCGTATATTGGGATTACCAATGATCATTTTCATCCCGGCGCACTGGAAGACCACGGCAACATTAATTTGCTGAAAGGCGGGATTAACTACGCCGACGCCCTGACGACGGTTTCGCCGACGCATGCCCAGGAGATTCTCACGCCCGGCGGCGGGATGGGCCTGGCCCCATTCTTAAACGCCCGGCGGGCAGATTTCTCCGGAATTTTGAACGGTGCCGACTACGAACACTGGGATCCAGCGACCGACGCATTTCTGGCGGCGCGCTACTCCGCGACTCAGTTGGCTGGTAAAGCGGTTTGCAAAGCCACGCTGCAACGAGAATTCGGCCTCGCCGAACGGCCCGATCTGCCGGTGTTTGGCATCGTCACACGGTTTGCTGAACAAAAAGGTGTCCACTTGCTTCGTGAAGCGTTACCGGCCGCGCTCCAGCAGATGCAGCTTCAATTTGTCGTTCTCGGCAATGGCGATGCCGATACGGAAAACTTCTTCCGCTGGCTCCAAGCCACCCAGCCCGGCCGGGTGGGCGCGTCGATCGGGTTTGACAACAAACTCAGCCATCGCATTCAGGCTGGGAGTGATTTCTTTCTGATGCCATCGCTCTACGAACCCTGCGGCCTGAGCCAGATTTACGCGTTGCGGTACGGTACGTTGCCGGTCGTCCGCGCCACTGGCGGACTGGATGACACGGTCCAAAACTACGACGAAGCCACTGGAGCCGGCACCGGCTTTAAGTTTATCGAGCCGACCGGGGCGGCGCTCTTCAATACCATTGGGTGGGCGGTCAGTACCTGGTTTGATCGGCCGAAGCACATCGCCCAACTCCAGCAGCGCGCAATGGCGCAAGATTTCTCCTGGGCCAAGTCGGCCGAACAATACGTGCAAACCTACCACCACGCGCAGCGCGTGAAACGGCACACCCCCACCGGTTAATCGGTGGCGCCCGGCGCCACGACCAGATTTCGGCAATGGAATGGCGGGCAGACCTATGCGCACGGCAATTACTGAAGCTAGTCAATACTATGGACCGACTCCTTTAGACCTCTTTACTGGATTGAAAGAGCGGTGTGACTCTGACCCGTGCGGGATGATGCGGGCGTAGCATAGTGGTAATGCATCGGCTTCCCAAGCCGACGAGGAGGGTTCGATTCCCTTCGCCCGCTCCAGTTTTTCTAGCTC
>Ga0316230_1003411_pt1 | contig 12512 bp, 17 predicted proteins | sample TBH18025metaG_FD_206004 | JGI IMG/M metagenome (GOLD analysis project Ga0316230, IMG submission 206004) | Freshwater microbial communities from Trout Bog Lake, Wisconsin, USA - TBH18025 | ecosystem: Environmental > Aquatic > Freshwater > Lake > Hypolimnion/Profundal zone | place: USA: Wisconsin...
CGTAGTCTGCGCTGTCTAGGGGTGTCAATAGTGTGATCTACAGCTGTTAACGTTATAGCAGTTGTAGAACGTGCAGCACCTGCAGGGGCTATGAAAGCAAGTGTTTGACGGTCTTTAAGTTGTACGAAAAACGGCTCCCCTTGATATGTACCATCGATTTCAATAGTACCGCTATTTGTGTGATATCCATTTTGGCCAACCGTATCAGAAAAAGTAGCTGATAGAGTGTTTGAACCTAATCCGTTTCCAGATAAAGGTTGAGTGTTGAAAACAATACTAACCGTTGGATCCCCGGTGAAGTAAACGCCAGCTTTTCTTCTATTGTTATCAACTTGTTCGTTATAGTAAATAGCCATATAGTATTATTTAGTATTTTTGATTAGAATCCAACGCCTTTTTGAGCATCTCTATTAAAGGTTTCGTCATCGCTGCTCCCTATAGCTCCATCCTCTTCTGCAGCTATTTGTGGTTGTGCTTTAGGTGCACCACTATTTAACGTTTTTGTAGCTGCGTTTTTAATATTAACATCGGAAGAGTTTAACAAAGCAAGTAAGAGCTGATTGAAAGCATTTGATAAATCCTGACCTTCTATAGAATCTGAAACAGATTTATTAATAAGGGTATTAACATTGCCTAGTAGATTCTCAACATTGGCATTTGCCTGTTCATTTTCTACTATCAAAACATATTTCTCTGTAAGTACCTTGTTATCCATTATAATATTTAGCTTGTTTGATTTAAATCCGGTGAAGTGTTCAAACTAAATACTCCTTCAGTACGGGTGCCCTGATCGACAAGCTTTATTTTAAAAAACGCCACTTCACCCTTTAGTATTTTTTCTGCAAGATCTATCTCTACTGTAATATCTATAAACGTATAGAACGTTTTAAGAGCATTAATCACTTCGTTAGCAACGGGCTCCAAGTTTTCTGGTTCTACTGGTGCATTATAAAAGTGAAACTTTATCTCTACAGGTGTACCGGGTTCGGCTTTATTGTTACATAAACCAAACGAAACCCCGGGCATATAGAATCTAGGTAACCAGTTTTTAGCTAAACACTTTTTGAGTAACCCTCTTCCGTCTTCCCCGTCCATCGCACAAAAGCTTGTACCAGTGCTACGTTCTATAATAACAAAACAACTGTCTTGTATTGGGTTAAGTATACCATAAGAACGCCACTCATTGCTATCCTTAAACACATCAACTGGATTGTTAATGTACTTGTCTACAGAAAGAAACTCTTCACTAATGATATAATCCGGTACAGCTGGTAAGCTATCGTATTTAAAAGGTGTTTTCATATTAACAGAATATTTTTAGTTTTGTGTGATTAAACTCACTTACATGATTTTTATTATTAAGCAAAGGCTTGCCCTTTACGTTTAAACTTGTATTAAGAAGCATTGGACAACCAGTCTTGTCATACCATCTTTTGAGTACCTGGTACATAAAAGGGGTATCTATATCTACCGTCTGTACTCTTGAACTATAATCAACATGTATAATACCTGGGTACAAATCAGGACGTCTGCATGTAAATGTATACTGCATATAAGGGTAAGAATCAGTCTTACCTTCATTAATGAATATCTTGTCGAAGTGCTCTCTCAGTACCATTGGAGCAAACGGTCTAAATGATTCTCTACCTTTTACTTCATTAACAATATCTTTAATGTTATGTACTCTAGGATCAGCTAATAACGAACGATGTCCAAATGCTCTTGGACCATATTCAGCTTTACCAAACATAACACCTGCCATTTTATCTGTTTCTAAACACTCTATTAACTTATCAATATCTATATTTGATTCAGCATCATGTCCTAGATACATGTTCTTAAGTTTAATAGGGTTACCGTAATAAGCTAAAGCTGCTCCTACTGCAGAACCAGAATCTCCTGGATTAGGAAAGATCCACATTTCATCTACTAGTTTTAATAGGTATGTATTAGCAGTGCAGTTAAGTGCACAACCACCAGATAGTACTAGCTTCTTATAGCCTGTTTTATTTAAGTACTCACTTGCTATATTAGTTACAATATCTTCATACACTTTTTGTGCAGCTAAAGCAATATCAAACTTGTTATTATCTATTTCCTCTTGTGGTAAAAGTCCTTTACACCCTCTACGCAAGTCAACAACAAGGTTAAGGTTGTCATCAAATAAGTTATCTAAAAAGAACTCGTAATACTTTTTATAGTTAGCAGTACCAAAGCTAGCCATACCCATCATAATGTACTCTTCTTCTTGAGGCTTAAGCCCTAGTAACTGAGTAATAGAGGAATAAAATAAACCAAGAGAGTTCGGGTAGTTTTGTGAATACAGTAACTCATAACTACCAGGAGCTTTAATATCCCATACTGTTAGTGTTTTAAACTCGCCCACTGAATCCACTACCATACCTAAAGTATCAAAGGTATAGAAAGGAGACGTGTACATTGAACCTGCTAGATGGGAAACATGGTGATCTACGTATTCAATAGGAGCCTCTACTCCGTACATACTGAATACGTTTTTAACGCTGTATGGTGCCCAGCGTTTATCTATAAGCAAGCGTCTTAAGAACTTTTTAAACGGCTTTTCATACCACACAATAACATCAGGTTTGCCGTATTGTAGGGCATCTGCTATAAGCTCAATATTAAAGTTTTTATCGTTTTTAATACGAGAGTACCGTTCTGCAGAAGATGCAAACACCAGTTCACCGTCTTTTATAACAGCTATAGCAGCATCATGGGATAAACCAGATGCACCCCATATTACAGAATGTAAAGGCATTATATGATAGTTTTTAAAGCTACTTTCTTAACAACTAGTATTTGATCACTATTTATTACTTCAAACTTACCAGCATACATTCTTTGGAATAAGGTTAAAGCTTCTTTATACAATAGCGTTTGACTACCAAGTATATTAGATTTTTGCTTTGTATCGTAGTTATTAATAAGCAGTACACCGTCTTCTTTTAACAAGAGGTTAAAAGCGTTCATGAGTATGTTTAGTGCTTCAGTACCTTGAGTGGTGTAGTTGTAGTGTATTATGTTAAACTTAGCCCAACCGGTGTTACCGTTGTTTCTAGTAGCTAGATCACATAGGGTATGTATTACACTACCTTTTATCTTAATAATCTTATGAGATATCTGCGCTTCTACCATGTTAGCGTCGAAGTTCTTTTCAACCTCTTTCTGCCACCATCCATCTATACTGTATATCTTAGTATAAATGTTTTCAGCGAATGTTTGAGCAAGGTATGTTGTAGCAATACCTTCCCCGGCGCCTATGTCAAGTATATTAACCCTATTGGTGTTGAGGTAGTCCTTATAAGGCTGATCTAGTACCTTTTCCCAAATAGGTATATTCTTTGTGAATGTATCGTATGTGTATTTTGGCATGTTATTGTGGCATTCCTTTCAATATAGTACCATCTTCTCGTCTATCAAAGAAGTACTTTTGTATCATCTTTAACCAAGTTTCAGGTACGTTGCGCAATTCTAATATACCTTTCTCATTAATAAAGATCTGTTTTTCAGGATTGTACCAAGTCATTAAGAAAGCTCTATCTACATAGCTACGGTTAAATATATCTCCGTGCCATTCATGGAAGCAGTTACCCTGTACATAAGAGATGAGCTTAGGTGCGCCTTTACCTTCACCAGAACCAATAGGCTTACCTGCAGCAAAGTCTATAATATTGCTGCGCCATTTATGATAAGGTGCAAACTCAGGACAGTTTGGCAAGCCAACACCTATTTGAGTATGTACATTTAAAGGACATTCAAAAGCATCATACAAGAATACAGTATCACCATGACCTAATGGACAATAAGGATATAACCCGCCTATCTCTGGATGCCACATTGATCTCTTAGCTGCTATACCGAAGCCAGGATGTCCTGTCCAAGTACCCTCTTTTGGTGGGTATTTGCACATTGCTGGTACTTCTTTAGCTACTGTACCTACTTCCGTAGTCCAATAAGCATTTTCAAATACTTGTACGATTTGGTTATGATCTAACGAGAATGAAACCTCATCATACCATGTATTATTGTCTAAGAACACGTCATGGTCAAACCAAGCAATCTTAGTATACTTTTCTGGTACGATCTTTTCAGCTAAGTTCAATAAGCACTCTTTTTGGAATAGTACATTGTATTCATTACCTTTAACATGTACCCAGTTCTCATTACCTGCTGTAGTAAAGTTACCAGTAAGTGATACCTCTACCCCGTATACCGGAATCTGTTGGGATTCCATATAACGTAAGAACCTATTTAAGTTAGCAGCTGGTCTCTTATAACCAGACCAGTTAAAGTGACTTGTAATAACAGCCATATCGTTCCTGTGACGGAGAATAGGTTTCTTCTTTCTCCATTCTTTAAGGAACTTAACTTCTAGTGTTTCTAAAGATTGGCCTTGTAAACCAAACTTAGCTTCTAGCTTTACCGCGTGAATAGCACGTATACGGTGATACTCTTCTGGTTCTAAACCATCATGATATAAGTGAATAGCCTGGTGATATATCTTTTGAACAGGTATATTTTTCAATACCAACATTCTATGCATATCTAAGCCTTCATAACGAGTACCAATAAAGTTTTCATCGAAGCCACCATTTGTTAAGAATGGTTCTTTTCTATAAAGGAAAGAGTGATCTCCGTATACATGATCGTAATGACCTTGAGGGTCTAAGAAGTCTATATCTACCTTTTCACCTTCTAGTATTAACTTAGTAGTAGCTTCATCTACTCGTTTACACATTTTGTAAGGTAGAATAAAATCATACACTGGATCTAACCATACAAGTAGTTCATTCCATTTTAAATAAGCATCAGCATTGTTAACCCATACCCATTGAGTATCAACATGGAACTGTGTAACATAGTTAATAAGAGCAGTACGATGGAACATTGGAGTGATGTCATCGTCAAACTTCTTTGCCCAAGAAACGTATTTTACTGTATCTAGTGTCTTGATTAAATCAGGTATAACTGATTCTCTTGAATAAGGGCTGTCTAGTTGTTCAGCTACGATTATTTTACATCCAGTAACAGCAATATGTGGTAAAATGAATAAAAAGTTTTTTAACCTGTTACCTTTTAGCTTGTAGATTGGAATGATAAACGTAATATCATCTCTGCTTATCTTCTCTACTGCACCTAACTCATTAGGTGCTTCAGCTGGCAAAGACATTTCAATCTCTGCACTACTATAACTGTTATCTAGACTATCTGGTTTAATGGGTTTCTCGCGCATATAGGTTAAAGTTAATTAACCTACCCCCAACTTTTTTCAAGTATTAATATCCAGATATTTCGAAAATATACCTTAAGTCACCACTAGGCGCGCCACTATGAGGGTTCTTTGATTTGTAATAAGTTGAGAACCCAATTAAATCGAAACCGGCACCGTTAACTTGACTGTACCTATCAGCTAAGTCTTGTGAACCTACTTTATAACCAGTTGCAGAAGCTTTAGTAGGATTGTACCCAGCAGCACCGTACAAAAGAAAGATAGAGTCTAGATCTCCGTGACCGTTTACTTTATAGTTTGATGCCATAGTCTAATATATTTATTAACCTAGGTAGTTTCCAGAGGGTCCAGGAACAATAGAACTTTGTGCAACCGTTGTAACAACTTGTGCATAAGCTTGGTACTGTTGACCGTAACCACCGACTTGTGCACCTGCTGATAAAAATCCTGATGTTAACTTTACTGAACTTGGTATACCAGAAACTACTGTATAAACGCCGCTAAGTGTGTTTGAATATGAAGCCTTAGCGGTGACTGTCATTGGTGTTAAATCACCACAATTTACATAAGTTCCGTTGACCGCGCTTGTTGCGTCGTATAAAAACGCAAGCCAGTAGCAGTTTGTATTGCCAACAGCGTTAATGTTTGTAAAAGCACCCATATATAGCAATACTTATCCAAACACTGCTAAAATCTGCATTAACTTTGTTTATTATTTTGTAGCTTTTTGCCTTCAGCGGAAACATAGTTTTTCTTAACTTTTTCCACTGTTCCGTACTTGGCAATAAGCTTACGAATATATGCTAAAGATGTGTATTTGTTAGTTTTATTTGTTACTGGACAAGTAAGATATAACGGTAAAGGAAATCCGCGTGATTGTTCTTTCTGTGCTTTTGTTGCTGCTCTCTTAGCTGATGGTGCACGGCGCTTCTTCTCGTTTACAGTTGTTTGTGTAGTTGTATCCATAATAATAGATTTATTAAAGAGTTTTAAATGTTCAACCGTTTAAACGATAAACTACATGAGCACGTGCTGCTTCAGATGTAATTTCAGCATTAGGAAAGCGTTTAAGCACTGCTCCGGTAATGTTCTCTTTAACTCTAGCAGCTTCACCCCAAATCTCAAAACCTTGACCAGTACGTTGTTTAGTATGTTCACCGTAGTTACACCAGAGTAATGTATCTGGACCGTCTTTCTTTAAATATACCTTAATCTTATTTTGTGCTAGTTCTTTTACCAAATCTTGTAATAAAGGGTTTTGAGAGAATTTTTTCATCGTACTAACACTTACTTATCGTTCTAATCAAATCCAGCAGCTTTTAACATCTTTAGACCTTTATTCTTATCTATTATATCCATTCTAACGGATTGAGAGTTATTAGGTCTATAATCATACCAGTACAAATAACCATCAGCTAGTACCTCAGTTTTAATAAGATGTTTTAAACCTTCTGAGTAAAACTTATCTTCACCGTAATACAGATCTAAGAACGGCACTCTAAGTGCTAATTCTCTTTTAACTGGATTGATATGGTTAATAGGTTTTTGTATAATATTGTTTTGTACAACACTCCATTTTTTATGTTTATTAGAGCATTCAAAAAACTTACCGTCTCTTAAGTCTGAAGTCTGGTAACCTCTTAATGCTACAGCATCTGGGTTACTCTTTAGTGCTTCTAATATATTACGTACATAGTAACGACTGATACGATCATCATCGTCAATATAAACAATGTAATCCCCTGTTGCTTGTTGTTTAAGAGCTTCTCTTTTAGCACCAATAGTTATTTCGGTGTTATCAGAATACACCAAGTACTCTACATCTGGGGTAAGTTGTAGTTTAAGCTTTTTTTCGAGTCTATCGAAAAATGCTTTACGAGAAGTTAATGTACATACCAATATAGATAGTCTAGGCATTGTTAGTTATATCGTCTATTATGTCTTTTATATCTTTATGTGTAAAGCCTTCACCTTTGTTACCCCAAAAGCTAGGTATGTTGATGTATTTAGCAGTACCAAATCTCTTAATAAAAGCAATCTTTTCGAAGTTATCTCTAGCTAATAAGTCATCTATTAATACACACTTACCTTTAGTTATTTCTACTTTAGGTGTCTTGTATTTCCAATCTTTAACGTACTGTTTATCAAATATCTTATCTTCATCAAACCCAAGATTGAAGGCTTTGTTCATTGCTATAGCATATTCTCTATGTGCTCTAGTAAGCATATAAACATGGCCTACTTCTCTTAATAAGAATAAAAGATAGTTTGCACCAGGTCTTAATACAGTAACATAATGCTCATTCTTGTCTAGTGTTATAGTTACAGGTTTATCACAAAGATCATTAACCTTTTCTACATCCCCTGCAATAGTTTTGAACCCGAGGGTATGCACCAAAGTTTCATCCAAATCAATAAACAGGTTAATAGGAACGTCGTTCATTCGTTTATTTATAATATAGTGATTTGTAAAAAAAGCAATAAAAAAAATTCTCACCCTCGGTCTTACTTAAATCTTAAGCGAGCATTGACAGATATCGTAGTATTTGCAACCGTGACACTCATCATCTAAATATATATTAGGGCAAAGACAAGCTTCTTTAGTTGTTTCCGCTAAATCTGTTACAGCAGGATCACTTCTAAAATAGTCTGGTTTACCGGTCCAGGGATAAATTCTTACTTTTTCTACTTCTCCATCACTATTAATAGTAGTGGTGGTAGATTCTGCGTGAGAGGCTAAACGTTTACGTCTCTCTTTTTTAGGTGCATTTGGGTGTGGTTTTAACTTAACATTGATCTTAGGCAATTTGTTGTTCTTACATTTAGAAGCTAAGTCTCTAATTTGCTCTGGTGTATAGCCTGCTGCTAGATACTTTTTAGTTTCTCTTGTAATGTACTCTTTAACGAACCTTTCAACACTGCCACCGTATTTCTCGGTGACAGTCTTTTTGAAGTAATCGATAGGAGCAAACGTTTTATGTCCAGAGATATGATCTACTGGATAAACATATGCTCCATCTTTAGAGATGGCTATAAGTTTAGGATCAATGTTCATAGGTACAGTATGGTACCTTAACCGTTAATATGCAAGCTTATTGTGCAGGTGTTTGCTGTCTTGCGATTCTACGTTCCTGGCTTGGTTCGTTAGGTTGTGCAAAGTAATGCAAACACTCTTTATCTAACTTAATAGCATTCTTCTTATTAAAATCTTGCAGTTCCTTATCGGTTGGGTTACTCTTATTGAGTTTAACTCGATTAGGTACCTTCTTACCAATGATATTATGAAAGGTCTTTGCAGCTTCAACAATACGTTTAATCTTCCTACGATATATAGGAGAACCGTACATTTTAAGAGCTTCTGGGTGCAATTTAGATGGATTGTTTTTAGTTGCCATATGTAGTATTATAGTGTATTATTATTGTTTATCAAATAGTTTTTTGAAGTCTGTAAAATCATTTTCTATACCTTCATATGCCTTGTCTTGCTTAAAGATTTCAAGTATTCTGTTATGTTCAAAGTTTGTAGTAGGAATCCATTTAGGTTCTTCTCCTTGTAACATAATAACAGTATAATCTTTACCTCCTTTAGAAGCTCTACGTATTAAGATCACCTTGTGTTACCGTAATGTATCACTTTGACTCTTGGATCGTATTCTTTATTCTTACGCCAAGGATCGATTACTACACTACCATATGGGAAATCTATTTCATTTACCCACCAACTCCAATAACCGATTAGGTAAACATCAGCTTTAGTATCAAAAGTTGAGTCTCCTGTATTAGGATCGTAGTAAGTTACTTTACCACCGCGCTTTTCAATATAATGAGCAACTAACAAGCTATACGAACCATTAGTATAAGGTACATCTGGTTTATATGCTTTACCAACTATACATACTTTACTTCCTTCTCTAACACAGCGTAAGGCTAAGTTTTCAGCTTGTATCTCTCTACTAAACATTATACTGTCAAATAAATCGTAACCTAGTCCAAGTTCCTGGGCCATGTACCGTAAGGCTATGTTATCTCTAGGGTGACATGCACCACCATCACCCATACCAGCAGTCATATAAGCTGGTCCCATAATACGATAGGTACTATCTTTTAAAGCATTTGTAACCACATCAACGTTAATGTTACCGTTCTTTTCTGCAACATCTTGTACCATGTTTACTAGAGCTAGTTTAGCTGAAATGAACGTATTGTAGAATATCTTAATACTTTCAGCTTCATCCCAAGTACCGTGTACAATACGTGCTTTATTGAAAATGATAGTTTTATAGAACTCTATCAACTGCATACTATCGATATTAGTTTCACCATTACTAGTACCAATAATAACCATTTCAGGGTTTACCATGTCTTGTTTAATGGTACCCATAGCAATAAGATACGGGTTGTAAATGAACCTTCTATTTGGTATTAACTGTATTAACTGCTTACGTACAGTACCGGGTAAAACTGTGCTGATTAAAACAATAAGCTGATCAGGCGTGGTTACCTTGTATAAGTCGGATAGAACGTTTTTAACAATAGTATAATCAAAGTCTTTTGGAGTTAAATGGCTAGTAGGTACTTCACCACCATAAGCAGGATCATGAGGGGTAGGCACTGCTACAAATATAATATCTCTATCTTTAACTGCTTCTTCTAGTGTATCTTTTACCTTTACAGTTTTAGAGGTTACAGGGGTGACATCGTAACCGGTAACATCGTGTTGGGTAGACATTACTTCAGCACAATCTTTACCAAGTTTACCCATACCAATCATAGCTACCTTTTGAATACCTTTCCAGTCTTTGGAAATGTCTTGGAGTAACATCCTACCAGAAGCATTTAATCTTAAATGCTCTCTATACACTTGTTCATTGTGTTCAAGTATAGGTAACAGATCTACCATCATTTGTTTTAGTTCTTCATCAGATAAACGATTTAAACGTGCTATTTCATTAAAGATAGCATGTAACCGTGCATCACCTTCTTCAATCAAGTCATAAGTTTCATCAATATAAGGGTGAAAGGTTTTATAACCAAGTCTTCTTAGGTTCTCTAAACTACGGGCATAGTTCACCATAATAAATGGTTGTAACGTTACAATAGGTTTAAACGTCTTTTCACTAAAGAACATATTAACATGTCCACGCCCTCTAAAAAAGAACGTTTCAGAGGTTATGCAAATATATGAGTCTAAGTGAGCTTTTAAGTTTAAGTCTACTGGGTTATTACCGTAAAAGTCAGTTATATCGTATGTTATAGGCATACGCTTTTTTACGTTCTGTAGTCTTTCGTCAAATACATCAAACTTTCTATCGTTTAGTATTTCGCTACTTGGATCCGGTACAGGTGTCTTATAAGGACCAGCACCCATTGTGAGGATCATGTCCTTCTCTATTCCGGCCCCTAAAATCATATCTGTTAAGAACAATCTATGTAGGTGCGCTCTTCTATTAAAGTTAACAAACTTTTTACTACGAGATTGTTTATTTTTAATAGAGTCTTTAATACTGTCTACAGCTTGTTCCTGTAAAGGTGCATGAAAGTATTCCCACCCATTATAAAAATAGCTTAATATGTTTTTATCTCTATAAATAGAGTTATACATATTTGCATCTATATAGATTAAAGATGAAAGCTTAATGCCTAGTAGTTCGGCTTGTTTAACTAGTAACTCATCTCTACTTTGTGTTGTGTTCTGCCCTTCAAGATAGTAAAGAAATATTATCTTACATAAGTTGTTCTTAATATCTTGTAAAACTCTATCTGAAATGGTTAACGGTCTATCGTAGTAAGGTGATTTACTTTTCTCGAAAAACTCAGAAGTCTGAATACGTATGGGGTAAAAATAACGTGTATCTGGTGGTACGTCATTAGATGCTAAAAATGTAACTGCATCGTAGTTATTAAACACAATATTTGCAGCAATCAAGTAGTCAGCTGGATCATCAGTACGTAAACCGTTGGGTCTAGTTTGGTTACCAGTAGACCCAGTAGTCCAGTTGTCTAGTGCAAATATAAACTTATCCATACAAGCTATTTATACGGATATCCTATAACTTCAAGTTACTTTTTAGCTTTACCTCTACGCATATTAGCTTGCCAATGAGCTAACTGTTTTTTGCGTGGGCTAGCTGTTTTGCTGTGTACTATTTTATCTAAAGCTGATAAGCTAGTGTGCTTTTTTATACCATGACGTTTACTGTCGCCTGGTTTACCAGGGCCTTTGTGATCGATAAAGTTTTCTGTTTCTGGAGCAGCTCCGTCTAAACCACCTGGTGCATATTCTCCTGTACCAGGTGGTACATCTTCGTCTTCATATTTTATAGGCTCGTAAGGAGCCTTAGAACCAGGTATTTCATCAGATATGTTAGGTTCTGGGTCTTGGTCATTGCCAGCACCCATGTATACAGCTTCTGCTGTAGCAGTGGTGTCGTCTGTTACTTTTTGACTACCATCTAAAGCATTTACATCTTCATCCCAGTAGTCTTTAAATGATTTGAACTTCTTTCTATTGTAAGTTTTCTTGTCTTTATGAGTAGTGACTGGTGGTGGCATGGTTTTACGAATACCAGCCATTACATCTTTCTGTGTAATCTTTTTAACAGACTCTTCATGACCGGTAGCCATATGTAAGGCTGCTAGGTACTTCTTTACAGAACCTGTTGTACAACCAACTTTTTTACCGGTGTCTTTACGATAAACACATTTTCCTACAGCTTTGTATGGCATATTAATATTTACATTTGAACATAAAAAAAGCCGGTAGCTGTAAACACCTATTTCACACCCACTAAAAACAGCTACCGGCTTCTATTATCTAATTATCAGGTAATTTTAAAAGTCAACTACCCTCGATAACCTAGTTTTTGTATACCAGATCTATGACCTGGTCTTGCCATATACTGTTTAGCTTGTTTAAAGCTATCCCCAGTCATTACTTGACATTCCCCAGCCGTTTTGTGCGACCACACCATCACCCCGAACCTATTTGCTACCTTTTCTCTTGGAACGTAGTTTGGATCGGGAAGTATTCCCATTTCGATTAGTTTCTGTACCCTTTGGTCTGTATTCATTTAGTATAGCGAATATTTTTTTCTGTTTATCAATACGATTATATAGCCTTCTAGCGAAGTGCAAACCTTTATTCTCAAAATATCTAGCATCTATTTCTAGCGGATGACGGTAGTATAGTTTTTCATAATCTGCAGTCATCGGTACATGTAATATCTTATCTTGAATAAAATGTCTAAATTCATGTATTATA
>Ga0316230_1003415_pt1 | contig 12502 bp, 7 predicted proteins | sample TBH18025metaG_FD_206004 | JGI IMG/M metagenome (GOLD analysis project Ga0316230, IMG submission 206004) | Freshwater microbial communities from Trout Bog Lake, Wisconsin, USA - TBH18025 | ecosystem: Environmental > Aquatic > Freshwater > Lake > Hypolimnion/Profundal zone | place: USA: Wisconsin...
GGCCACCGGCATCAGTATTCCCGGTCATACCATGGATCTGCTCCCCCTGATGCAAATCGCGGGCGATGTCTCGCCGGATGTGCTCTACGTGAACTTCCGGCAGTCCGAAACCTACATCCGCAACAAGTTTCTCTACCCGGTTGACGTCTATCTGGAGTCCAAGGCCGGTCTCTCGCTTCCCAACGGACATCTGCTCTCCACGCCGAAGTACATGGCTGCTCTGCGTCAGGGCGCAGGCTGGCCGCAAATCGAATCGCGCATTCCCCGCCTGGCCTGGGATGTGATCCGACGCGAGTGCCCCTACGGCACGGATTGTCCCTATCTCCAGTCCTGGCATCGGCCGCCCGCCGCCACCCATGCGCATGTCTGGTGCCTGCCGGAGGGACAAAAGGTCATTGCGCTCTCCTATCGCCGCGACATGCTGGCTGAGACAGGATTGCCGGATCGCGCGCCTGCGGATTATGACGAGTTTCTCGCCTGGGCGCGCAAGATGACCAATCCCCGGCAGAACCGCTACGGATTCTCCATGAGCCCGACCGAGCTGGGCTACACCACGCTGAGCATCCTCTATTCGTTTGGCGGACGCGCGGTTGAGCAGGATACCAATGGCGTGTGGCGCTGCGTGTTCGACAGCGAAGCCGCTGTGAATGCCTATTACTATGTTGCACGACTTTTTCTTGAGCCGTTCGACAACGAGCATGGCCATTTTTTAAGTGTTGTGGATATCGCAGACCGGAGCAATCCTGCCGTCCGGCACGGACTGACCTTTGCCTATATTGACCCCAACTTTTTTAACAGCGCCGATCCCAACCTGACCGGGTTCGGCCCGGTGCCCAAGGGTCCCACCGGTCTCCGCGGTTCTGAGTTCAACTGCTCCATGTTCGGTCTCTACGCTGGAAACCTGGATCATGATGCGCGCAAGCGCGACATCGCCTGGGAATACATGTGGTTCTTCGGCGGCGAAGAGGCCAATCAGATTCAGGCCCGCGTCTTTGTTGGAAATGGACTGGGACGCTTTGTTCGACCGGATGTGCTCCGGAAATCCGGCTATGCCGAATACGTGTCGCTCGTTCCCGCCGGCTGGGATGAAGCCACCCAGCAGGCGCTCGATAGTGGCGTGCCCGAGCCCTATGGACGCAATTGCGATTTCGTTTATCACTACATGAGCATGGGCATTGATCAGATTCGCAACGACCCTGCCATCCGCGAGGCCATTCTGGCCGGACAGGCTGACATCGCCAAGGACCGGATTCGTGAAATCCTGCATGCGCGCGTGGCGCTGGCGAATGAAAAGATGCTCGGCCTGGTTCCGCCGGATGTCCGGCGTTTTCGTCAGCGCGTGGCCGCTTCTGCGGTGGCGCTCATTGTACTCATCTTCGTGTTTGTCTTCCGGCGCGTGATGCGCACGTTTTCGCACGCGGCGGCGTCCGCGCGCGTAGCCGGTTCCAACCGCGCAAGGTCTTCAACACGGCATGCATTCGCGTATCTGATGCTCCTGCCCGCGCTGCTCTCCATTGCAATCTGGGCCTACTATCCGCTGCTGCGCGGCACATTGATGGCGTTTCAGGATTACAATGTGCGGGGCTTCACGCACTGGATCGGGTTTGACAATTTTGCCTCGGTGCTTTTCAACCATGCTTTCTGGTACGCGCTCGGAGTCTCGGTCGAATACACCGCGCTCTTTATGCTCTTTGGATTTGTCTCGCCGATTCTGCTGGCTCTTTTACTCACCGAGGTGCCACGCGGAAAAATCCTCTACCGGACGATTTATTACCTTCCAGCCGTGCTTTCAGGCGTGGTGGTCATCTTCCTTTGGAAGGGCTTTTATGGCCCCTATGGCATGATCAATCAGGTTTTGAACGCCGTCCTTCATGCGTTCAATGCCGTGTGCGGAACCCATTGCGCGGATGTTGTGACCGACTGGCTGACCTCGCCGCGTTTTGCCTTGTTCTTCTGCCTGCTTCCCAGCATCTGGGCCGGCATGGGACCTGGATGCCTGATCTATCTCGCCGCTTTGAAAACCATCCCGGAAGACCTCTACGAGGCTGCGGACATTGACGGCGCGAGCGCGCGAACCAAGGTGCTTCATATCACGCTTCCAAGCATCAAATCGTTGATTGCCATCAATTTTATCGGCGCCATCATTGGCGCCATGCACAGCGGAAGCCAGTTCGTCCTGGTCATGACCGGTGGCGGACCTTATGCGCCATTCGGCCAGACCGAGGTCATCGGACTGCATATCTTCTGGGAAGCCTTTGGATTCCTGCGCTTCGGCGTGGCTACGGCCATGGCCTGGGTGCTGGGATCGATGCTGATCGGTTTTACCGTGCTCCAACTCCAACGGCTCAGCCGGATGGAGTTCAAGACAGCGGATAAGAGTTAGCCTGTCATGCCCATTATCAGTGCCATCGGAAGACGAAGCTGGAAGGTGCGCGCCACCTATGCCGCCCTTTATGCGGTGTTGTCGCTCGGCGCGATCACCATGGTCTATCCCTTTTTACTGATGCTGACGGGTTCGATGAAAAGCGAGGCGGATATCAACCGGATCACGCCGTATCCGGAGTTCTGGTTCAGCGACCGGGTGCTTTTTCAGAAATACGCCGAATCGAAACATAATGCCGCATTGGATATCTGCCGGATCGAATGGAATCAGCCGGTGACGGGATGGCGTTTCGTGGAAACACCGCCTCCGGTTGATCCCCAGGCACTGGAGGAGTTCCTCGCGTGGCGGAAAACGCCCGAAGCCCGCACGATGTGTATCATCGGCCATAAGACGGGTGCGCTGCTCTTGCCATGCAATGCGCGTCTTTACCGCGAGACACAGATCGCGCGATTCAAGGGCGACCTGACCCAATACTGCCGCGAAACCGGCGAATTGGCGGAAAACTGGAACAGCGTATTCCCTCCGGCGTCGCGGCTGGGCCGGTATCGCAATGTAGCCATATCTCCGGGCCTGCAGCGCGCGGTTCAGGAGTTTGCCCAGCGCGTGCCTGCCACAGACGATATCGTATGGAATCCCGAAGGATGCTTTGTACGCGAATTTCTCATCCCCAAGTACACGTCGAATGTTGCTGAATACAATCGCATCCACGGCACAGCCTACGCCTGTTATGAGGATGTGCGCCTGCCCAGGCGCGCGCCGGACAATCCCGCCGAACGGCGCGACTGGGAGAATTTTGTCCGCATCAACCTGCCGTTGGACAGCTTGAGGCTCGATGCGGATCAGGCGGAAGCATATCGGGCTTTTTTGGCCGCCCATCGCTATCCGAATCTGGAAGTCTACAACACCATTCATGGCACACACTGCGCGACATGGAGAGATGTGCCCTTTGTGCGGCGCATCAATGAAGCGCCGGATTTGCGCGTGGACTGGGAGGCTTTCATCAAGAATGCCGCCGTCTGTCCGGTGAGCGCGCTTGAAGTCTATGGTCCGCAGGAGATGTTTGAAGCTTTTCGCGTTACACGACATGGCGAAGGCACGCCCACGCCACCCATCGGCGCATTGTGCGCGGCAGCCGATTACCACGACTGCATGTCGCGCAAAAGTGCCTTGCGATGGGAGTTCACCACACGCAATTATCGGCATGTTCTCTCCTACATCGCCCTGCACGGCAACGGCATTTTCAACACCATCCTTTTCTGTCTGCTTGCCGTGGGAACAGCGCTGGTGGTGAATCCTCTCGCCGCCTATGCGCTCAGCCGGTTCAAGTTGCCCGGCACATACAAGATTCTTCTCTTCTTCATGGCAACCATGGCATTCCCCAATGAAGTCAACATGATCCCCGGTTTTATTCTGCTCAAGCGGTTTCCGCTGTGGCCCATTCTCGGTGGCGTGGCAGCCACACTCGTTGTGTTCCTGCTGCTGCAACGGCTGGCTTCGCAATGGTCTGAGCGCCGGCGAGGGATCATCTCAGGAATCGTCGGCATCCTGGTTGGCGCAGGCGCGATGCCGCTGTTTTTGGGAACAAGCCTCACCACGGTCAGCCTGTTGAACACCTTTGCAGCCCTGATTCTTCCTGGCGCAGCCAATGGATTTTCAATCTTCTTGTTGAAAGGTTTTTTTGACAGCCTGCCGCGGGAGCTTTACGAAGCCGCAGAGATTGACGGCGCGGGCGAGTGGTGCAAGTTCTGGACGCTGACCATGTGCCTGTCCAAGCCGATCCTCGCCGTCATTGCATTGGGCGCCTTTACGGCAGCCTACACGGCCTTCATGATGGCTCTGGTCATTATTCCAGACCCGCGCATGTGGACCATCATGGTCTGGATTTACCAACTGCAGACACAATCCCACGGTGCCGTGGTCTACGCCTCGCTCGTGCTGGCCGCAATCCCAACCCTGTTGATCTTTGCCGTCTGCCAGAACATCATTATCCGCGGCATCGTCGTACCGACGGAAAAATAGTCCGATACGCGCAGCGCGACACAACCGTTGGAATGATGGCCGGGTGCGAGTGATGGAAAGGCTTTTCACGCGTAAGAGGCGGCGCTATGCTTCATTTTTCATTACGAATCGGGTCTACGCCAAAAGAGGAAGATTTTCATGCATGCACAAACCTGGCTTGCGGTTGAACAGGAACTGACGGGTACACGCAATCTGCACCTGCGCGAGTTGTTCGCATCGGATCCGCAACGCGCGGGAAAGATGTCCGTGCGCGCCGCCGGATGGACGCTGGATTATTCGAAGAATCGCGTGACGCCGGCGTTGATCAAGCGGCTGGTTGCGCTGGCCGAGGCTTCGGATCTCCGCCGCTGGACAGAGGCCATGTTCACGGGCGAGAAGATCAACCGCACCGAAAACCGCGCCGTGCTGCATGTCGCCCTTCGCAATCGGGCGGACAAGCCGATTCTGGTGGATGGACAGGACGTGATGCCACAGGTGCAGGCTGTGCTGGCGCGCATGGGCGTGTTTGCCGATGAGGTGCGCAAGGGTGTCTGGCGCGGACATACGGGTCAGCGCATTCGCGACGTGGTGAATATCGGCATCGGCGGTTCGGATCTGGGTCCGGCCATGGCCTGCGAGGCGCTGAAGCCGTTTTCCAAACGCACGCTGCGGATGCATTTCGTATCGAATGTGGATGCCACCCATCTGGCTGAGACGCTGCGTCTGGTCAAGCCGGCGCAGACGTTGTTCATTGTCGCATCCAAGACCTTTACCACACAGGAGACCATGACCAATGCTTTTACCGCGCGCGCCTGGCTGGTGGAGAAGCTGGGCAACGAGGCGGCGGTGGCGAAACATTTTGTGGCTGTTTCAACGAATGCCGGCGCGGTGGAAAAATTCGGGATCAATACCGACAACATGTTCGGATTCTGGGATTGGGTCGGCGGGCGTTATTCGCTGCCGTCGGCGATCGGCCTGCCGGTGATGTTGTCCATTGGACCCAAAAACTTTGCGCGCATGCTCGACGGCTATCGCGCAATGGATGAGCACTTCCGCACCGCACCTTACGAGAAAAACCTGCCTGTGCTGATGGCTCTGCTCGGCGTGCTGTATCACAACGGCTATGGCGCGGAGAGTCATGCCGTGCTTCCCTACGACCAGTATCTGGCGCGTCTGCCGGCTTATTTGCAGCAGCTCGACATGGAGAGCAACGGCAAATCCATCGATCGCCAGGGGAACGCGGTGGCCGGTTCAACCGGACCCATCATCTGGGGTGAGCCTGGAACCAACGGACAGCACTCGTTTTATCAGCTCATCCATCAGGGCACGCATCTGATTCCGGCTGACTTCATCGGTTTCTGCCATTCGCACAATGCGATCGGCGATCACCACGACAAGCTGATGTCCAATTTCTTTGCGCAAACCGAGGCTCTGGCATTCGGCAAGACCGCCGAGCAGTGCCGCGCGGAAAAGACCGCCGAGACGCTTGTGCCCTACAAAACCTTTGCCGGCAACCATCCCACCAGCACGCTGCTGGCGGATGAGCTTACGCCCAAGACGTTTGGCGCGCTGATTGCGCTCTACGAGCACAAGGTTTTCGCGCAGGGAGTCATCTGGGACATCTATTCCTTCGATCAATGGGGCGTGGAACTCGGCAAGCAGCTTGCCGGACGCATTCTGCCGGAATTGACGGCATCCGGCGCGGTTGAACTCAAGCACGACGCCTCCACCAACGCCCTCATCCGTCGCTACCGCGAAGCTCGCGGCCTGGCGTGAGCGGGGGTGGGTTGGTGAAAGAACGCTGATAATAGGTTTTAATGGCGCGTGGTCGAACGAGTAACACAACAAATCTGTTGCACAACAGCTCCCAGTGCGCAGTGAGCTCCCGGAGCAAATCGTCTTGCACAGCCGGCGTGTCCGACCTATACTGCCAATATTATTGGTGATATAACCACCTTTTTTGGTTATAACGGCGGGCTGTTCCAGCTCACCTGGAGATGACGATGATCGAGCCACTGCTAGGATCGACGAACGCGGAACGAACCCTGATTTTTCTCCTCGTCCGCAACGAAGGCTATGCCAGTGAGATTGCCAGACTCTTCGACACGGACCTGTATGGCATCCAGAAGCAATTGGACAAACTGGAAACCGGGGGAGTGCTGTCAAGCCGAACGACGGGCAGAACCCGAGTCTACTGCTTTAATCCAAGATATCCATTTCTCAAAGAGTTGAAGGCCTTGCTCGCCAAAGCGGTCTCATTCTATCCTGAAGCCGGGCAGGAGCGACTCCGCATCGTCCGCCGGAGACCGCGGAGAAGAGGGAAGCCGTTATGAAATCCGTAGCCAGCATGCCGCGCCTGGAGTTTGCCGCGTTTGTGGCCGCTGAGTTTCGCCGCCGCAACATCGATGGTTCTTTCCGGCGGTTCCTGTGTTTCCATTTACAGCCATGGGAAATATGTTTCCATGGATCTTGATTTCGTCAATGCGTCCTTTACGAAACGTACGCTGATCCAAAAGACAATGGAGTGTTTGGGTTTTCACGAAGAGAACCGCTACTTCCGGCATCCCGACAGTGCGTTTCTCGTTGAATTTCCTCCCGGACCGCTTGCGGTCGGCGAAGAACCCGTGAAGCAGATTGCCGAGATTGAAGCCACAACGGGCATACTTCGGATTCTCTCGCCAACCGACTGCGTGAAAGATCGACTCACCTGGTATTATCACAACAACGACACGGAATGTTTGGAGCAAGCCAAGCTCGTGGCAGCGGCAAATGCGATCGATCTCACGGAGGTTGAGCGGTGGTCCGGCGTGGAAGGAAAAAGCAGAATGTTTGACCAAATAAAAAACCAACTGAAAAGAGCAGGCACAACTAAGCAGTCTCATCCTATCGGAACTACCCGCAACCGATGCAAATGAACTGAAAAGCACGACGCCTCCACCAATGCCCTTATCCGTCGCTACCGCGAAACTCGTGGATTGGCGTGAGCGGAGTTGAGATCAGGCGGACAGGAAACATCATATTATGGAACACTCTCTATGGCTCGTGCCTCTGGGCGTTGTGTTGGGCGCTCTTGGAACCCTGATCGGCGCGGGCGGTGGATTTATCCTGATGCCCGTGCTGATGATGCTGTATCCGAACGTCAACACGGATACGTTGACGAGCATGTCGCTGGCCGTCGTGGTGTGCAATGCGTTTTCAGGTTCGTGCTCGTATGCGCGGATGAAGCGCATTGATTACAAGTCCGGCCTGCTCTTCTCTTGCGCCACCATCCCAGGCGCCGCGCTTGGCGCTTGGAGCACCGGCTATATTCCGCGCCACTGGTTCAATGGCGTGTTCGGCGTACTCATGGTGATTGCTGCCGCCTATCTCGTTTTTCGCCGGACAGAGGTCAAGGAATCTCCGGACCAGAGACCCGAGGGGCATGTTGTCCGCCGGGTGGTTGAAAGCTCTGGAGTCGAGCATGTTTTTTCATATAATCCGAAAATCGGTCTGCTCCTGAGTCTGTTTGTGGGCTATATATCCAGCGTGCTCGGAATTGGCGGCGGTATTGTGCATGTGCCCATTCTGGTTCGCGTGCTGCACTTCCCGGTGTATCTGGCGACAGCGACCTCGCTCTTTATTCTGGCCATCATGGCGCTGACCGGCGTGATCGTTCATCTGGTGCGCGGATCGTTTTCACATGCCTATCTTGCGCAGACTGTGGCTCTTGCCATCGGCGTGCTGATCGGCTCGCCGATTGGTGCGAAGCTTTCCTCCCGCGTGCATGGGCGTTGGATCATTCGCGTTTTGGCAGTTGCGCTGGTGATGGTCGGCATCCGCATTCTGATCATGGCCATGCATCGTTGATCGGATCAAGGCGCATCCGGCATGGTGGTTTCAATCGCCGGTGAAGACCTGGGGTGCGGATGCGTCGTGTCCTGCTGCGGCACTGGCAGGATGGGTCGCTTGGGCTTGAATGTCTCCGGGTAGTCGGTCTTTAACATCAAGGACAACGCGGGGACTGTCTGAATCATGGCGCGTATTTCAGATGTCGTGATGCGCAACGCGCCAAACTGCAGGTTGTCGCGGCAATAGGAATAGGAAACAAGACCCTCTCCAGGTTTGGGCAACATGGCCTTTTGTTCGGACGTAACTTTGTCGCACAGGCCAAGCAATGCAGGGATGGCCTCTGACAGTCGGATATACGAGATATCCATGGGCTGGGGGGATTTTTTTTCAAGGCATGCGTAGGCTTTTTTGAAGAATCCAAGCGTATTGTTTTTTGCCTGCACACGGTCAATGATGGGGTCAATATCACCCGGTGTTCCATAGACTTCGACAAGATCCTTTCCAACGAAGGCACGTTCAATGGTGAGCTTTGCGAGCAAAGAGAGCGCCTCATGGGAGCCAAGCGGCAGATCGGCACTGAGCGTATTGGTTGAAGGCAGAAGTTGATAGTGATAGGCCTGTACGGTAATCCCTGAATAAACCCGCTCTGGGAGAGACGTCAAAGAGAATCCATAGGGGTTTTGTTTCCAGTAGGAATTAGTCGGGCATTGAAGGGTTTTTAACGTTTCAGACATTTTGCCCGCGTCAGATATGGCAAAAACACCCGCAAACACCAAACCATTGGTATGAGCATTGGGCAATAGGCCCCAGGTGTAGTCGCCCGTATACTGTTTCAGGAGGTCTGTCAGAATCGCTTGCCGATTCGTAAAATCATACGGTTGTGCCATAGGCATGGCTTGCAGGATTTTCGTCGTGAAATCCATGTATGGTTTGGCCAGCAGATCCATGCCGGCCAGAGTGCCGCCCACGCTTCCAATCAGCGTTTCGGGTGGCAGGATGGAGAGATACCGGTCTTTTGGAGCATGGCCCTTGTTCAGAATGGCAGCCAACATGGAGTCCGGCTTGGCATCTATGCATGTCAACAGCGATCCAGCCTGGGCATCCATTTTCAAACCGATCTCCAATCCGCGAATCTGCCGGAGGATATCCAAAAGCGTATCCATTTCGGTGCCAAGCACAGCAGCAGTCGCTTCGTTGGTTGGATTTTTGTTTGGGTGGGGCGTCTTGGACACATCGGCGCGCGCTTTGCTCAGGTTTTTTTCCAGCATCGGCATGAGCATTTGGATGTTGATGCTGGCGCTAATATCCGCAGTGATATTTTTTATGGAAGGAGCGGTTTTGGCTTCCAAACGCCTGGAGAGCAGAAGCGTATCCTCCAGGGTCTCGCCAACCACCGCGAGATGATTAATCATGATTACATGGAGTTTTTCGGGATACTCGCCGGGATGCATGGGTATGCGGAAGGAGCAGCAACCATTCGTTTGAACAACCGTTGCATACGCATTGCTCAGGATATTCAAGTACGCGTCCGTATCGGTCAGCGGGAGCGCCAGCACGAGCGACGATGATTTTCTTTCGCGCTGCGATTTGTTGATCAAATACAGGCGAATGGGATTTTGTCTGTCCACATTTTCAAGATTGGGAACGTGGAGGATTGGCAGAATGATCTGGTTGAGACTTTCCTGTTGAAGAGGAATCACCGATGCCCGGCAGAGGGACAACACATTGGAGGTGCAGGCATTCCAACTGCTGATTTCCACCACACCGAACACGTCTGTTTGGGCGTACGCAGAAGAGAGCGCGGCACAGATGAGGAGGGACACCACGGCTCCGGTGCGAAACATGCGTTTCATCATGGATGGCTTCCTTGTTTGAGGGGGCCGGCAAGCATTTAACGATGGAAACATCGTACATGGGTTTTATTGTTTAGGCAATGTGCCGCCGTGACTCGGCTTGCCTTTCCCCATCGCATCTGGCACGTTCTTAGTGTGCGGGTTGCGTGAGCATGATGTCGTACCTGCGAGGAGTCCTTTGTGAGACGGTTGTCCACCTTTGTCCTGGCCTGTCTATGTGTGCCGGCCGGAGTATGCTCACTGGTTTATGAGACGGTCTGGATTCAACAGTTCAGCTTCGCATTTGGCTCCACTGTTTCTGCCGTAAGCCTGGTGGTTGCGATTTTTCTTGCGGGTCTGGCCTTGGGAAGCCAGGGGTTTGGGAAAATCTCCGCGCGCCTTCGTCATCCGCTCCGGCTGCTGGCCGTGTTGCAAGTCATGACCGGCCTTTATGCTCTGGCCTTTCCATACATCCTTCAGGTCATGGACACTTGTTATTCCGGGCTCTACCTGAGCGCGGCCTGGAGTCCGTTCCTGCGCCTTGCGTTTCGTGGCTTGCTGACCGGCTTGGTTATTCTGCCACCAACCATCATGATGGGCGGAACGATTCCGCTCATGATCCGCCAGGGTGTAAACCGTCTCGATAACGTGGGACGATTGGCCGGATTGTTCAACGGACTTAATACGCTGGGCGCGGCGGTTGGCAGCTTTCTTGCCGGATATCTTCTGTTGAAAATCTGCGGCATTCGCCACACAGGTCTGTACGCAGGCCTGCTTCATATTCTCAGCGGATGTGTGGTCGGTCTCCTTGCCCTGCGCCTGGGAGCTTCGTCTGAAGAGGCAGACGGGGGCAAGCGGCAGCAGGCCGGCATAAATCCCCTTTTCCAGGCTTCGCGCGGTGTGGCAACCCTGGCCATGGTCAGCTTTGCCCTTTCCGGGTTTACCTGCGTGGCTTGTGAAATGCTGTGGCTGAGAAACTTCACATTCTACTTTCACGACACCATTTATCTGTATAGCGGCATCATTGGCGTGGTTATTGTTGGGTTGGGTGCTGGCAACCTGGCGGGGGGATTGTTGTTTCGTCGCGCAACCTGGCTGGCGGCCAGGCTTGGATTTGTTCAATGGACTGTTGGCATAACAGTCTGCTTGTCATTTGTTGTGAGCGTTCCCTGGTGGCAGGAAATCTCCCGCGCGGGCGTGGAAGATATTTCCCAGGTTGTGATGTTTTTGTTTGCGCTGCTGTTTGTGCCTTCCTTTTGCATGGGTCTGGCCTTTCCGCTGGCTGTTCGGATTGCGACACCCACGATTCAGATGGCAAGCTGTCGCGCGGGTCAGCTCTGCGCGCTGAACACGCTGGGATCCATGATCGGCTCCCTGTTGACCGTATTCCTTTTGATTCCGAATATAGGAATGGAAAAAACACTGCTTCTGCTGGTTGCGCTCAATCTGATGATGGGTGTTCTTCTGATCCGCGCGGAAAAGAAGCTACCTTTTCGCGCCTGGGCGTCCTGGTTGCCCGTCGCGGCTGCGATTGCACTGCTGTGCGGGGTTCGTCTAAGCGCTCACATCGCGTTGCCCGGAACGCTTCTGCGCGCCATGTTGCCCGAAGGGTGCGAACTCGTGGATGTTCGCGAAGGGCTGACGGGAACAAGCTGGATTACACGGTCTGAAAACACGCATTACGCGCTCTGGTCCGATGGACTTGAGATCAGCAAGACCTGGCACGAGTCGTTCTATGAACAGGGGTTTATCCCCATGCTGATTGCGCCGCGCATACCGGAGCGCGTGCTCAGCCTGGCATCCGGCGGAGCGTTGTCCACCACCGGCGTCCGCCTTTTTCGAGAGATGCGCGAATTGGTGTGCGTGGACATCTGCCGTGAAAACATGGCGCTGGCACGGGCCCATTTCCCGCAGAATGCGGGACTGTCGGACGATCCCCGCGTGTCGTTTGTCGTGGACGACGCCCGCAGTTATTTGCGCAGCCATGCATCATCCTATGACCTGATCCTGGTCGAGGCCACGCCGCCCATGTACAGCTTCCGCAATGCATTTTTATTTACGCGGGATTTTTATGCCGCCGCTGCGCGGCGGCTGGCCAGCGCCGGCATGTTTGTGCAGGTCATTCCGCTGGGTCACCTGTCCGACCCTGAAACCCGGTCGGTCATGAGAACATTTGCCAGCGTCTTTCCCCGCTGCGCGCTTTGGTTCAACGGCGGCATGGACTGTGTCATGATCGGACAGTTCAAGCCCCTGGTGTTTAATTTTCGTGAAACCACCGAACGCGTGAACAGGCCGGAAATTCGGCGGGCGCTTGAGGCTTGCTCGCACACTGGCCAATACATGGCCGCCGGCAATCTGTTCTCCGGATTTCTCCTGGATACACCCGAGTTTGAACAGGTCGCCGCAGGCGGGGAGATTTACACTGATGATCGATCGGGCCTTATGTTTTCAACAGGCCTGA
>Ga0316230_1003439_pt1 | contig 12419 bp, 13 predicted proteins | sample TBH18025metaG_FD_206004 | JGI IMG/M metagenome (GOLD analysis project Ga0316230, IMG submission 206004) | Freshwater microbial communities from Trout Bog Lake, Wisconsin, USA - TBH18025 | ecosystem: Environmental > Aquatic > Freshwater > Lake > Hypolimnion/Profundal zone | place: USA: Wisconsin...
GACGGCGCATTTGTCCAGCCACGGGCACATCCAGGGCCATGACCTTGACCAGCGGCTTGCCGGCCTTGGCGATGATGAACGGCTCTCCCCCCACGGCCAGCTCCACCAGGTGGGAAAGATGGGTTTTTGCTTCGTGGATATTGACCGTGTGCATGATCTGCTCCACATGGACTAGACTAAGTTAGTTTAGTCCATGTGCAGTTCAGGTCAATGGGCCAAGTCTACCCTTGCTCGTAAGACAAACCGTCTTACATTGATCATTGGAGACCCCCATGGCCCATTCCCAGGTCGTCACGCTGAGTACCAAAGGTCAACTCGTTCTGCCGCGATCGATTCGAACCGCGGCGGGACTGCACTCCGGTTCAACGCTGACCGTGACCCTCGAGCCCGACGGCACCATCACAGCCCGTCCGGTCCGCGGCAAGTTGGATTCCTACTTCCATGCCCTGGACGGAGTCGCCGTCGCCGGACCCTTGGATGTGGACGCAGCGATCCTGGAAGCCGTGGAAGGTCTGGACCATGCAACCCGTCAGCGTTGATACCAACGTCCTGGTGCGGGGTCCCCTGGGCGATGACCCGGACCAGCAACGCCTGGCCCAAAGGCTGATGGACGCTGCGAGCCGGGGGCCGGGCCTCGTGGTATCGGTCTTCGCGGTGCTGGAGATGGCATGGGTGCTCCGGGCCCGGAAGATCCAGCGCAAAGATGTGGCCCGGGTGATCCGGACCTTGATGGAAGCGGAAGGGGTGACCGTGACCCACGCGGAAATGCTTTACGAGGCCCTGGCGCGGTTCGAGGAGGGCAAAGCCGATCTTGGCGAGTGCCTCATCTGCGCCGACGGTCACGCCCATGGGGCCCGGAACTTCGCCACCTTCGATCAGGTTCCCCAGGAGGAGGGCTGGGGGGCGGCGCCTTCCGGCATCCTCGAATCGCCCTGAATTCTGATAGCGTACTCATCCATCTAAGCGTATCGTCAACCTCCTCAGTCAATTCACCCAATTGCATAGGAGGGATCCCGCATGGACACAGGGCTCATCTTTCAACGCACCCATGCAAGAAAGCGTTGGCCGGCCATGCTGCTTTCGCTGGGCGTCATCCTGGCGGGGGCCTGCGCGGTGGGTGCCGGTGCCGCGGAAAAGGTCCTCACCATGGCCTACAACGAGGAACCGCAGACCTCCGACATGCAGATGAACACCAACGACTACATGATCCCGCTCAATGTCTATGACCGGCTGATCGAGTGCGTCACCACCGCCCCGGGCAAGTCCGCCCTGGTGCCCGGCCTGGCCACCAAATGGGAGGTCTCCAAGGACGGCAAGGTCTACACCTTCCACCTGCGCAAGGGCGTCAAGTTCCAGAACGGCGAGGAGCTCACCGCCAAGGACGTGGTCTACACCTTCGACCGCATGCTGGATCCCGCCACCAAGGCACTGAACACCGACATCCTGGACTTCGTCGCCGGCGCCCCGGAGCGGATGGCCGGCAAGGCGCCCGGCACCTCCGGGCTCAAGGAACTGGACAAGTACACGGTGCAGATCACCCTGGAGAACGCCTTCGTGCCGTTCCTGGCCATCATGGCCAGCCCCCAGGCCTCCATCCTGAACGAGAAGTTCACCCGGCCCCTGGGCGGCAAGTACGGCCAGACCGCCGAAAGCACCTGCGGCACGGGCGCCTTCATGATGAAGGAATGGGTGCTGAACGACCACCACACCCTGGTGGCCAACCCCGGCTACTGGCGCGGAAGGCCGCAGATCGACCGGTTCGTCCTGAAGATCGTCAAGGATGCCGAAACGATGCGCCTGCTGTTCGAGGCCGGCGAGATCGACCTGTTCGACTGCGACTTCGCCGTGTCCCAGATCCCCTACTTCACCGCCAGCCCCAAGTGGAGCAAGCAGATCGTCTCCGGACCGCGGGCCGGCATCTACTACTATTCGTTCAACCAGAAACTCAAGCCGTTCGACGATGTGCGGGTGCGCAAGGCCTTCCAGATGGCCATCGACCGCCGGCAGATCCTCGAGAAGATGTACTACAACCAGGGCCAGCTGGAGAACGGCATCCTGCCGGTCGGGCTGATCGACTACAACCCCGCCCAGCCCAAGATCGAATACAACCCGGCCAAAGCCAAGCAACTGCTGGCCCAGGCGGGCTACCCCAACGGGGTGGACATGGAGATCGCCACCATCGCCGGCAAGGGGCCGCAGTGGCAGAAGATGGGCGAGATCGTCCAGGCCATGGTGATGAAGTCCGGGTTCCGGGTGAAGCTGGCCCAGATGGACGAGGCCGCCTTCTTCGCCACCCGCAAGGAAGGCAAGCTGCCGATGTACAGCAACGTGTGGTCCGCCGACTTCAACGACCCGGACAACTTCTTCTACACCTTCTTCGGCCCCAAGGGGACCGTGGCCCGCTCCTTCAACAACCTGGACCCCGCGGTCTACGCCGCCCTGGACCAGGGCCGCTCCGAGACCAACCTGGCCAAGCGCGCCAAGCTCTACAATGACCTGGAAAAGAAGCTGATTGTCGACCAGGCCGTCTGGGTGCCGATGTTCTCCATGAAGCACCTCTACGTGGTCCAGCCCAAGGTGAAGAAGTTCGTGGTGCCCTGGAACGGCTGGTCCGATTTCCCGATCTACGACGCGCGCGTCCAGTAGCGCCGTGCAGCCACGCACCCCGGGGGGCCGGAACCGGCTCCCCGGGGATCCTCGTTCGACCCTTGGCGGGAGTCCGGCCAGATGAAAAGATTCATCCTGAAGCGCCTGCTCATCTCCATTCCCATCCTGATCGGCATCACCGTCATCATCTTCTTCATGCTCAACGTTGTGCCCGGCGATCCGGTGGCGCTGATGATGAAGGAGCATATCAGCGTCGACGTGGTGGCCCGGGTGCGCGCCCAGATGCACCTGGACGACCCGGCCATCGTCCGCTACTTCCGGTTCCTGGGCGGGGCCCTGCACGGCGATCTGGGCGAGTCGTACAAGCTCAACCGCCCGGTCACCTCGCTGATCCTGCACGCCTTCCCCAACACGCTGGTGCTGGCCCTGTGGGCGGCCCTGTTCGCCTGGGTGGTGGGGATTCCCGCCGGCATCCTGTCGGCCGTGAAGAAGTATTCCCTGCCGGACAACCTGTTCATGGGCTTCTCCCTGCTGGGCGTATCCATGCCGATCTTCTGGTCGGCCCTGCTGTTCCAGTGGGGCTTCGCGGTGCGGCTGGGCTGGCTGCCGGTGGCCGGGTTCGGCGGCTGGAAGTTCGTCATCATGCCGGCCATCGTCCTGGGCTGGAGCAGCGCCGGGATCATCGCCCGGCTGACCCGCTCCAGCCTGCTGGAGGTCATGGGCAACGACTATATCCGCACCGCCCGGGCCAAGGGCCTGCACGAACTGCCGGTGATCTTCGGCCACGCCCTGAAGAACGCCCTGCTGCCGGTGGTCACGGTCATGGCCATCCAGGTGGCCGGCCTGCTGGCGGGCGCGGTGGTCACGGAGAGCGTGTTCAACATCCCCGGCGTCGGGCGGATCGCCGTGGACGCCATCCAGGCCCGGGACATGCCGCTGCTCCAGGGGGCCGTGCTGTTCGAGACGGTCCTGGTCATTCTCGGAAACCTGGCGGCGGACATCCTGTACGCCTTCATCGATCCCCGGATCAAGGTCAGCTGAAGGGAACCCGCATGGAAGAAGCTGAAGCAAAGGCGCCGCCGGCCTCGCTCCTGAAGGACATCGTCACCGCCTACCGGCGCAACCGCCTGGCCACGCTGGGCGCGGCGGTCGTCGTCACCCTGGTCCTCATGGCCATGTTCGCGCCGATGCTGAGCCCCTACGACCCCTTCGAGATCGACCTGGACCTCATGACCCAGGCCCCTTCCCACGCCCATTGGCTGGGCACCGACCAGTTCGGCCGGGACCTGCTCACCCGGATCATGTTCGGCACCCGCATCTCCCTGTGGATCGGCATCGTGCCGACCGTGCTGTCCATGGCCCTGGGCACCGCGCTGGGGCTGATCGGCGGCTTCTACGGCGGCTGGATCGACACCGCCATCATGCGCCTGTGCGACATGGTGCTGGCCTTCCCGTCCCTGCTCCTGGCCATGGTGGTGATGTATACCCTGGGCGCCAGCCTGGTGAACATCTTCATCGCCCTGGCGGTGGTGGGCTGGGCCGGAACCGCCCGGGTGGTCAGGGCCCAGGTGCTCTCCCTGAGGGAGAAGGAGTTCGTCGAGGCGGCCCGGGCGATCGGGGTGCGCAACCGGGTGATCATGGTGCGCCACATCCTGCCCAACTGCCTGCCCGCCCTGATCGTGCTGTTCACCCTGGGCATCCCCGGCGCCATCATGTCCGAGGCCACCCTCAGCTTCCTGGGGGTCGGGGCCCAGCCGCCCACTCCCAGCTGGGGGCTCATCATCACCAGCGGCAAGGAGTACCTGTTCTCCGCGCCGTGGATCGCCATCGCCCCGGGGGTGTTCATCCTGATCACGGTGCTGGCGTTCAATTTCATGGGCGACGGCTTCCGGGATGCCCTCGATCCCCACATGAAACAGTGAACAACGACGGGAATGCCCAGATGCAATCAAGCGGCGCGCTGCTTTCCATGGAAAACCTGAGCACCTCCTTCTTCACTTCGGAAGGGGTGGTGCCGGCGGTGAGCGGGGTCACCCTGGCGGTCCGCCCCGGGGAGATCCTGGGCCTGGTGGGCGAGTCGGGCTGCGGCAAGAGCGTCACGGCCCTGTCCATCATGGGGCTGGTCGCCCCGCCGGGCCGGATCGTCGGCGGGCGGATCCTGTTCGAGGGCCGCGACCTGGCCAAGCTGGACTACGACACCATGTGCGGCATCCGCGGCAACGAGATCGCCATGATCTTCCAGGAGCCCATGACCTCGCTGAACCCGGTGCACCGGGTCGGGCGCCAGGTGGCCGAGGCCGTGCGCATCCACCGCCCGGCCAGCCGGCAACAGGCCCGGCAGCGGACCCTGGAGCTGTTCCGGCTGGTGGGCATCCCCGAACCCGAGGCGCGCTTCGACTGCTACCCGCACCAGCTCTCCGGGGGCCTGCGCCAGCGGGTCATGATCGCCATGGCGCTGGCCTGCGAGCCCCGCCTGCTGATCGCCGACGAGCCCACCACCGCGCTGGACGTGACCATCCAGGCGCAGATCCTCGACCTGCTGCGCGACCTGCGCCAACGCCTGAACACCACCACCATCCTCATCACCCACGATCTCGGGGTGGTGGCCGAGCTGTGCGACCGGGTGGTGGTCATGTATGCGGGAGAAGTGGTGGAGGAGGCGGATGTCTTCGCGCTCTTCGAGCGGCCGAGCCACCCCTACACGGTGGGGCTCATGGGCTCCATCCCGGGCACGGCCGCGGCCATGGACAGCGCCGGCCGCCTGCAGACCATCCCGGGCATCGTGCCGAACCTGCTGCGTCTGCCCGAAGGCTGCCGGTTCCACCCGCGCTGCCCCCACGCGCGGCCGGCCTGCCTCAAGGCGCCGCCGCTGTTCGACCTGGGCGCCGGGCACAGCGCGCGCTGCTGGAATTTCGAGGACCAGGCGGTGGGCCGTGAGTGAAACCCTGCTGTCGGTGGCCAACCTGAAAAAGTACTTCCCGGTGAAGGCGGGCGCCTTCGGGACCGAACACCGGATCGTCAAGGCCGTGGACGATGTCAGCTTCACCGTGGCGCGCCGGGAAACCTATGCCCTGGTGGGCGAATCCGGCTGCGGCAAGACCACCCTGGGGCGCTCCATCCTGCGCCTGGTGGAACCCACGTCAGGCTCCGTGACCCTGGACGGAACCGATATCGCCGCCCTGCAGCCGGAAGCCCTGCGGCGCATGCGCACCCGGATGCAGATCATCTTCCAGGACCCCTACGCTTCCCTGGATCCGCGCATGCGGGTCGGCAACATCATCGCCGAGCCCCTGGCGACCCACCGCCAGGGCGGCGCGCAGGAGCGCGCCGAGCGAGTCCTGGAGCTCATGGACGTGGTGGGCCTGCGGGCCGACGGGGTGCGCCGCTATCCCCACGAATTCTCCGGCGGGCAGCGCCAGCGCATCGGCATCGCCCGGGCGCTGGCGCTGAACCCGGAATTCATCGTCTGCGACGAGCCGCTGTCCGCCCTGGACGTCTCCATCAAGGCCCAGGTGCTCAACCTCCTGGCCGAACTCCAGGGCCGCTTCAACTTGACCTACCTGTTCATTTCCCATGACCTGTCGGTGGTCCGGCATTTCGCGCCGCGGGTCGGGGTGATGTTCCTGGGCCGGCTGGTGGAGCAGGGCGGGACCGAAGACCTGTTCACCCGCCCGCGCCACCCCTACACGCGTTTCCTCATCGCCGCGGTGCCCATGCCGGACCCCCGGCAGCGCGACCGGGGCCGGCTCCTGCTCGAAGGGGAGATCCCCAGCCCGATGAACCTTCCCTCCGGCTGCCGGTTCCGCACCCGCTGTCCGTACGCGACCCCCCTCTGCGCCGAGGTCGACCCGCCCACGGTCACCGAGGGCGGGCGGAGCTGGGCCTGCCATTTCCCGCTAACGTGAAAGGGACAGAACCTCCCCGAATACCCGCATGAGGTTGCCGCCCCAGATCTTCCGCAGGTCCGGGACGGAACAGCCGCGCCTCAGCAATTCGGCCGTGAGGGCGGGCAGCTCCGAGACGTCCCGGCAATCCTCCAGCCGGCCGCCGCCGTCGAAGTCGCTGCCGATGCCCACGTGGTCGATGCCGGCGACCGCCGCGACATGGTCGATGTGGTCCGCCACATCCTTGATGGTGGCCTGGATCGGCGGGAAGCGCCGCAGGAGCTCGTCGTGTTCCGCCTCGAAGGCCGCGTCCAGCCGCGCGTCCTCGCCGATGGCGCGCTCTGCGTAGGCGGCCCGCAGCCGGTGCCAAAGACCGGTCCAGGCCGCCTCCGCCGCGGGATCCGCCGGCCCCGGGTGCAGGAACTCGGGCACGAAGCAGACCTGGATGACGCCGCCCTGGGCCGCGATGGCGCGCAGCTGGCCGTCGGTCAGGTTCCTGGGGTGGTCGGCCAGGGCGCGGGCGCCGGAATGGGAGGCCAGCACCGGCGCCCGGCTGAGCCGCAGCACCGCCTCGACGCTGCGTTCCGAAGCGTGGGACAGGTCCACCATCATCCCCAGGTCGTTCATGCGCGCCACCACCCGCGCGCCGAAACCGCTGAGCCCGGCGTCCCCCTGGTCGGAGGTGCAGGAGGCGCACAGATCGTTGTCGCTGGCGTGGCAGAGGGTGATGTAGCGGATCCCGCGCCGGTGGTAGCGCTCCACCAGGTCCAGGTCCAGCCCGAGCGGGTAGCCGTTCTCCATGCCCAGGAAGATGGCGCGCCGGCCTTCGGCGTGGATCCGCACGCCGTCGGCGGGCGACAGGGCGAGTTCGCATTGGCTGGGGTAGTGCCGGAACATCCGGTCCAGCCGGTCCAGGGTCTCCAGGGCGTTGTGCTTGGCCTGGGCGAAGCCCTCCGGGGTGCGCGGCCCCTGGCCCACGTACACCGCGAAGAACGCCGCCGCCAGACCTCCCTCCCGCATGCGCGCAAGGTCGATGTCCCCGCCCAGCAGGGTGCGGGCGCCGTGCCGGACCCCGATGGCATAGCCCTTCAGGGCCAGGGACAAGGGCGTGTCGCAGTGGGAGTCCACGGTGAACAGTCCAGCATGGATGGTTTGGGCGGTGGTCGGGTTCACAGGGTCATCTCCAGTTCAACACCAGGCTTCGGGAACGGCGACCGGACCCGGGACCACCCGGTCCCAGCTGAACCCGGGCACCAGGTCGGCCGCCGCCACCGGCTCGGGCCGGGCGAGGCAGCCCAGGCTCCAGCCCAGCCAGCCCAGGATCTGCGGCACGCCGACCCCGCGGTGGGCCAGCAGCGCCATGCCCAGGGCCCCGTCGCGCTTGCCCAGGCGGCCGCCTGATGGGCCGGTCACCAGGCCCAGGTGGCCATAGGCCGGACGGGCAAGGCCGAGCGCCTCCTGCAGCCGGATCTGGGTGGCGGTGACGCCGCGCAGATCGGTGCCGCGCACCACCTCGGTGACGCCCTGGGCGCCGTCGTCCACCACCACGGCCAGGTGGTAGGCGTAGCAGCCGTCCCGGCGGTGCAGCAGCGGGTCGCCGGTGAGCTGGGCGGGATCGTCCTCCTGGGGCCCCAGCGCCCGGTCGTTCCAGCGCACCGGCCCATCCGGCAGGCGCAGGCGCAGCGCGTCCGGGCGCAGGAACGGCAGCGGCCGGTGCCGGCAGGTGCCCGGGTAGGGCCGCAGGCCGTCCTCGCCGTGGGGCGCCGAGCCCAGCGAGGCCAGGTCCCTTCGGGTGCAGAGGCAGGGATACAGCAGGCCGGCCTGGAACAGCCCCTGCAGCGCCGCCTGGTAGGCCCCGTGGCGCCGGGATTGCCAGAGCACCGGGGCGTCGCTCTCCAGGCCCAGGGACGCCAGGTCGCGCAACTGGGTCGCGCCGAGGTTGCTCCGGCTGCGGGCGCCGTCCACATCCTCCATGCGGATCAGCCAGCGCCCGCCCTGGGCCTTGGCGGAAAGCCAGGAGGCCAGGGCCGTGCGCAGGTTGCCCAGGTGCAGGTCACCGGTGGGGGAGGGCGCGAAGCGGCCGATGCAGGTCATCCTTCAACTATAATGGGCGGATGCGTTCATGGCCGCCCATCTTCCGCGCCTGCCTGGCCCAGGCCGTGGCCTTCGGCTTCGTCATCCTGGTGCTGCGCGCCGGGCTGATGCCCCATGGCATCCATGGCGTCTGGCTGGTGCTGCTGGCGGGCACCCTGGCGCTGGGAACTGGGATCGGCCTGGCCCTCGGCCCGGGCTGGATCCCGTTCCTGGTGGGCTTCCCCTGGGTGGTGGTGCTGCTGCTGCGCCACCCGGCCCCCGGCTGGGTCTGGCCGGCGGCCCTGGTCGCGCTGCTGCTGGTCTACGGCGGCGGCATCCTGACCCGGGTGCCGTTGTACAACTCCAACGCGGCCGCCTGGGAGGCGCTGCTGGCGCTGCTGCCCGCGCAGCCGGCGCGCCTGGTCGACCTGGGCGCCGGCCTGGGCGGGCCGCTCTGCTTCCTGGCCCGGGCGCGTCCGGATTGCTGCTTCCATGGGGTGGAGGCCTCCCCCCTCACCTGCCTTGCCGCCTGGCTGCGCACCCTGCCCTGCCGCGCCAACTGCCGGATCCGCTGGGGCAGCCTCTGGCGCGAGGAGCTGTGCGACTACGACGTGGTCTACGCCTTCCTGTCGCCGGCGCCCATGCCGGAACTCTGGGCCAAGGCGGCCCGGGAGATGAAGCCGGGCAGCCTGCTGGTGAGCAACACCTTCGCGGTGCCGGGGCGGGAACCCCTGCGGCGGATACCGCTGGCCGGACGGGCTGACGCCTGTCTGCTGGTTTGGAAATTTTAGCCTGCCCACCTTGCCGCTTTGCCCAATTTGGTCATATTGGTAAGGAGAGGTTCGCCATGCCCACCCCCGCCAGCGTTTTCCAGACCGATGCCCGTCGCCGCGCGACCCTGCCCAGCGTTATCCCCGCCAACGAGACCTTCACCGTGGAATCGCTGGAAGACGGGACCTATCGATTGATTCCGATGACCATGATCCCGAGCCATCAGCTCTGGGTGTGGCGTCCCGATGTCCAGAAGGCAGTGGAGGAGGCCCTCGCGGAACCGGGCATCAGCCTGGACAGCCCAGAAGGCCAGGACTTTCTGCGCAAGCTGGGTGGTCGATGAGGCTGGATATCCGGGCTTCCTTCCTCCTTTCCGCGCTGCAGCAGGCCGCCCCGGTCCAGAAGGGGATCAAGAAGCTCGTGGAGACGGCCGCGCTGCTCAGCTTGCAGGAAATGCTGAACCACGAAGGCGTCCACCTGGAGAAGGTCAAGGGCATGGTCACCCGGGACGGCCGCCAACTCTATACCCTACGTGATACTCGCGCCGCCCGCGCCATCGCCACCGTGGAAGGCGACACGCTGATCCTGCTCTACCTGGAGCCGGACCACGACAAGGCCTACCGCTAGGCCTTGAAGCCCGTCAAGCGGTCCAGCCCGTAATCCTCGGTGATCTCCCCCACCAGGTCGCGCACCGGGATCAGGTCGTCCAGCTTGTAGCCGTTGCTGCCGGTGAAGAACAACCCGGACTGCATGTCGCCGCCGTGGGAGTCGCCCAGGCTGTCGGCGATGCAGTAGCCCACCTTGAAGGCGCCCTTGCCGTGCTCGCAGGGGCTGACGCAATTGCTGATGCACCGAATCTTCGGCGCGGTGCCTTCGATGATGCGGCGGTGCAGCGCGGTCATCACGCCCCGGGCCGGCATGCCCACCGGGGAGCCGTGCAGGGCGATGGTGGACCGGCTGGACTGCAGGATGACTTCCTTGAAATTGGTGTGGGCGTCGCACTCGAAGGTGCCGATGAACCGGGTGCCCATCTGCACGCCGCCGGCGCCCATGGCCATGAGCCGGTCGATGTCGCCCCGGTCCCACACGCCGCCGGCCGCGATCACCGGGAAATCACCCCACTGGTCGCGCTCCTGGACCACCGAAGGGAGCAGGGCGTCCAGGGAGAACAGGGGATCGGTGCACTGCTCCAGGGAGAACCCCTGGTGGCCGCCGGATTCGGGGCCTTCCAGCACCACCGCGTCGGGCTTGCGGTTGAACTTGCGCTCCCAGGTCTTGCAGATGAGCTTGAGCGCCCGGGCCGAAGAGACGATGGGCACCAGCGCCACGTCACGGTCGCCGACATAGTCGGGCAGGCTGAGCGGCAGTCCGGCGCCGGAGATGATCAGCTGGGCGCCGGCATCCACCGATTCCCGCACGACCCGCTCGTATTCGTTGATCGCGCAAAGGATGTTGACTCCGACCGCGCCGTGGCCGTCGGCGATGCGCAGGGCGTCCTTGAGGATCCGCTGGAGCGCTTCGGTGTTCTGCAGGTTTTCCGGCTGGTCCGGGCGCCCGGCGCGGGTCTTGGCCAGACCGGGATAGCGGTAGCCGGTGCCGATGGCCGAAACGATGCCGACGCAGCCGCTGCGGGCGGCGTTGCCGGCCAGGCGGTCCCAGGAGATGCCGATGCCCATGCCGCCCTGGATGATGGGATAGGGCACTTCCAGGTTGCGGATCTTGAGGGTCGGCAGGGGCGGCGCCGGCTTCTCCACCAGGGCGTCGAAGGCGGGGGTGCCCAGGGCTTCGGCCAGGCGCTTGCGGAACGAGGCCAGGAAGTCGGCCGCCCCGGCCCGGAGCAGGGACGGGGAACGCAGCTGGAGCCCGGAGGCGCCCCGGGCCAGGAGTTCGCGGCCCTCCTCGGCACTGCCGGCCACCGGCGCGAAGCAAGGCAGCGACGTGGCCTTGATCATCCGCATCAGCCGGTCCGCCAGGCCTTCGCCCTCGGCGGCCAGCAGCGCGGCGGCGCCGCCATGCTGCGCCGCGGCGGCCTCTTCGCCGTCGCGCACCACCACCAGGCGCGGCAGGCCCCAGGCGCGCAGGGCTTCCAGCCGCTCCGGCAGGAGGTCCGATTCGTGGATCAGGAAGGAGGCCAGGTTGTGCGCGGCGGTATCGAGCCGGGCGGAGAATTCCCCCAGCACGCCCCGCAGGTCCAGGCCCACGTTGCCCTTGCCGGGATGGCAGGCGGCGGTCAGGCGGCGCGAAAGGCTTTCCATGTCCGGAAAGGCCGGAACCCGGATCACGCCGGCCCCGCCGGCCCCGGCGAAACCCGCCGCGAGCTGGTCAGTGGCGAACGGATGCCAACCCTGAAAGAAAACCGGGGCCTGCGGCCCCATGGGCCAAGGCACGTTGGATCCGGTCATGAACTTCCTCCCATTCCGCGGGGATTTCCAGAAGAGACCATTCTCCTCATCTTGTAATAAGCATGACCGAAAGGGAGCCGCAGGGGAACGGCTATGCTACCGGAGGGGCCTTGGGGGTGCCGCAGGGCCAGGTTTCGGAACGGTCTCGCTGGGTGGTGGGCGCGCCGCTCTGCCGGCCCCGGGTGGCGTACTGGTCGCGCAGCTGCGCCATGAGCTCCGGCCGGCGGTCGAACAACCGCTTCAGCGGCCTGGGGGCAGTCCTGGACAGCACATAGGCCGTCAGGATGGGCAGCGCGATGGTGCTGTCGGTGTAGCAGACCACGGCGTCCGGCAGCTGTTCCGGGTCGATTTTTCCCCAACTGACGGCCTCGCTCGGGGTGGCGCCGGACAGGCCGCCGGTGTCCGGGCGGGCGTCGGTGACCTGGAAAAAATAATCGTGGCCGCGTTCGTCGATGCCGAGCACTTCCTGGATCTGCGGTTCGGTCTGCAGGATGAAGTTCTTCGGACTGCCTCCGCCCAGCACCCAGACGGCGCTCTTGCCGCCCCTGAGCTTGGCGTCCAGGACGATGCTGGTGGTCTCGTTCACGTCGGCGTTCACATCGAAGCTGAGCAGGTTGCCCTCGAGCGCCATGGCCGCGACGTTCATGCCGATGCTGCTGTCGCCCGGGCTGCTGGTGTAGAT
>Ga0316230_1003450_pt1 | contig 12390 bp, 2 predicted proteins | sample TBH18025metaG_FD_206004 | JGI IMG/M metagenome (GOLD analysis project Ga0316230, IMG submission 206004) | Freshwater microbial communities from Trout Bog Lake, Wisconsin, USA - TBH18025 | ecosystem: Environmental > Aquatic > Freshwater > Lake > Hypolimnion/Profundal zone | place: USA: Wisconsin...
ACCGGATCGACCGCAATGCCGTAACCCAAAAGGGCGTTTAGCGTCCCCCAGTCGACGCCCGGTTGAGGTGGAAAGACAGCCGGCGGCACCAACCTAACTAGCGACTCGCTGATGGTGCCTGACGACCACAGATTCCCCAACCCGTCGATCACCCCACCGTAACCGCCTGCGTAGGCATCAAAGACTGAACCGGGGATCGGAGACGCAAGCAACCCGCTGACTTTGAGATGCGTGTTATTGCCGGTGTGCCCCCCTACCCAAATGTCGTTGAATTTGTCCACCGCGATGGTTCGGGTGCCAGTCGAGGGCACGCGGGTGTATTCAGTTATGGCCTCGTCATCCGCCGTTGAAACGCCCCCATCCGAATCCGCCCCGCTGCTGTTGTTCCACGGCAGAATGTCGGCCAGGCCAGCTGACGTTCGAATAAAGCCGTCGCCATCCCGATCAACGCAAGTGTTGTACACGGCATTGGTCAAGCTGACATACTGGCCGCTCGGATCGGGGTAGAAAACGCCATTGGTTTTCGAGAAGCGCGTCCCGAGGATCAAACCGATGCGCGTGATGGAGCCGTAGTTGGTTCCGTTGATCGTCCGGTTGTCGTTTCGATTTGCCACCCAGACGTTGCCGTACTGGTCAACCGTCGTTCGCGATGGCTCAGCACCTGGCCCGGTCGCGTCGCCGCTGAACGCCAAGCCCCCCGGCGCAGTTAGGTATTCCCCGATCACCGTGCCGTTGGTGGTGTTGATACGAGCTATGGTCCCACGGTAGGAGCAAGCAACGTTAATGAACGGAAACTGCGGTGGCAGATTTGTCTTGAACTGAAGGTGGCCGTCGTCGCCGTTGGTGACGGCCTCGAGTCCATCCAAGACGCCGAGATTAAAATCAGCAATGGTGGTGTATTTGCGCGAATACTCCTCGAGAATCCAGGCGGTAGCGCTGGTGTGGTTGGTCTCCAGCACGTAGCCTGAGGAATTGGTGTTCAGGGTGAGCGTAACAATTTTGGTGCCATCGAGATTCGTGTCGCTGATGGGTGTGAGCATCACCTGAACGTTGGTCTCGAACGGCGGAAAGGTGATAAAGAAGTTCGTTCCGCTGTTGGTTACCGATGAGAGCGTGTAGTCCGCCCCATTCGTGGCGGTGCCGGAGATCTGAAAGCAGACGGTCAAGGGCTGCATCCGATAGCCGCCGCGCCGCCAAAAAGCGAAAGCGGCGGTGTTGGATGGGTCATTCTCATAGGCGACCGAGTCGGTCACCTTAATCCCCACCAGAGGTATCAGGTAATCATCCGCGGGGTCGTTGGTGTCTCCGTGAGTGACCAAACGCTCGAAAGCGTCCGAGAGTCCGCCGCCGTCGGTGTCGTTGGTGGCGCCGAGGATGTAAAAGCAATTCCCGGCGGGCTCGTTGGTCAGCCAAGAATCGCTGCCCACGAAATACCGGTCCACCCAATACCACTGCGAATTGGTGACGTTGTACGCCAGGAGATTCGTGGTCCGGAAAACATCGTAAGGAACGCCCGTGTTGGTTCCCCCGATGTGGAAACTAACCCAGGAGTTGCTGCCCCGGTTGGTGCTGACCAGGTTACAAATATAGGCTGCCGCCGGGGGATGGGTCGCACAAGGCGGAGCGGGGACCAACATCGGCGTCCCGCCCGTGCCGCCGCCGGAGTCGTCGCCACCGTCGTCATCACCCCCGTCTCCCGGGGGTGCCGGAACTCCGTCGTTCATGGTGGCAGCGAAACCTGGCTGCCGCGACCGTGCCGGGGCACTCGCAATAGGACCGAGGATCGCCTGCCTGCTGCTGACTCGCCAATAGAACGCGGCTTCATCCACCGTGAGCGGCCGGTCCAGCGAGAACACCTCGTCCACTGCGCCCCCGATGGAGCAGAGACCGTCCGGTGTGCTACCGACAACGATTTGCGCCGCCTGGGGTGGAATGGGCAGCGTGCCCGCACCCTGTGCGGCAAGCTGGCCGTCGAGAATGAGCGCGGTGCCCTGAGGGCCGAAATTGAATTGGACCAGGTGTGCCGTATTGGCCTGCCAGGCGATAGGCGCTTGGAGGAGTGGCACCGAACCGGTGTCCGTCTGCGCCATCAGCACCAACGCCGAGCCGTCGGCGGACGCCTGCAGCGTCCAGACAGCCTGGAGCGAACTGCCCGCCACCGCGTCCAACTCAAACAAAGGGACGTCGGTTCCTGGGCCACCGCCGTCGCCGACGGCCAGGCTGCTGCTCCAGTAGGGCGTGACCCAGGCGCGCATATGTCCGCCGGTTGCGGTGGAAACGTTCGTGTGCCCTTGGAAGGTGATGCCGGGCACAATGAATGGCGTAACCACACCCGAGCGGTCGAGAGCGTAGCCGAGTCCGGATTCAACGTAGAGATAATCGCCGACACAGACCTGAGCATCGGTCCAGCCCAGGTTGTAAGGCTCGTCAAAGGTTGCACGCCAGAGCACGTCCGTCACCTCTGGCAAAGGTGGCAGCGGCCCTCTGGGTTTTGCGAAAACGCCCGGCGCCGCGAGAGCGACGGTCGAAAGAACGATTGAAGCAATCCTACCAAGTTTCGGTACATCCGAAAGTCTCATCTTTAGCTAGCGCCGAGAATAATATCCCCACCCACCTTGCATTAGACCACAGCCTCGCTAAAGCAATCTAAACATAAATTGCGAAACACGCCCCGTTTATTGTCCCGGACCCGGGCTCTTCGAATCGGCTCCACGGGAGGTAGAGCGGCCTGCTCGCGTCGTAACCGGGTCACCCAAAGATTGCTTCATGGTTCATTCTTGCCCTTTTTGGCCCGTTTGCTCGATTCCGCCTCCGGCCCGGGCTGGCCGCTCATATACTTGTGCGGGTTGGCATTGGCGCCTTTGGAGGTTCCCAGATGCACGCGCGCGGCGATCGCTTGGACCGGTAAAGGGGCGGTCCTATAATAGTGACATGATAGTTCAGGATGGCATCACCGTCGTTTTTCCGGCGTTGAGAACCCACCCGGGTGACATCTTGTTCTTAGTCCATTAGCCCATTTAGGGCTTGATTGGAGCGGGCGTCGGGGTTCTAATCAGCTTATGGCACGGGAACTACGCATTGCACGCCCCGGCGGGCGCTATCATGTCACGGCCCGCGGGAGCGAACGCGAGGACCGGACTACGCGGAGGTGAGCCAGGCCTTGGCGCGCCTCGCGCACCGGCTGGATCGGGACTTTGCCTGGCCCGGCCAACTGGCTGCCAGCGAAAATCTATTGTCTCTATGAAAAGATCAGACACCAATGGCTTGAGGCGGGTCGAGCGTCGCCCTTTGCGGCGGGTGACTCCGCTTCGCGACCGATTACAACCACCGCTCGAACAGGAGACGCGGTGAACACGGAAAAGTGTCCGTATTCTAGGACCCCTTCAGAACCGCAGTCGAGATGGCCGGGGTGAAGGGACAGGAGGTTTGCTTGCGTGCTACCGCGTCGGATTGGCTGAGGTGGGTGGTGATCTCCGCGTTGTCTTGCCAAGCGGTCCGGTCGGCAACTCTCCTCACTAATCCCGGGTTCGAGGCTGACGCGGCGGGTCAATCCCTGAGTCTCCCAAGCTGGCAGGTCTTCGGCCAAAACAATTACCGCCAGACCAGCGCGACATCCGCCCACGGTGGGACCAACTATTACAAGGTCTATCAAGCCTTCAACGGGGTTGTGAACTTCACTGGCATATACCAGGACCGTGTTTCCGGTCCTGGGGCGGGCTATTGGGCGGGCGGTTGGGCTAATACCAGCTCGGGCGATGCGTTGGCCGGCCAAAACGCCGCCTGGATCGAGGTCACGTTTCGCAACGCGAGTGGGACTCTGCTCGCCCTTTATCGCTCGGCGCTCATCACCACCAATCTCATTGCCACCGGGCAGTTCCCCAAAGGCGCCTGGCATTATCTGCCGATCACCAACCAGTACGACCCCGCCACCCTGGTGGTTACCAACACCGCGTCCGTCGTCACTGCCCCCGCGGGCACCAGTTTCCTGCGCTACCAAATCGTGTTCCAGGGCGACGCCAGCTATTCCCCCGGGTCCGTTTACTTCGACGATTTGTCGCTGGCGCAGTCCGTCGGGGCGCCCTACGGCAACTGGAATATCGTTTGGAATGACGAATTCAACGGCAGCGCCCTCAACCCGAAGGTCTGGACGTTTGATACCGGCACCGGCACCGGCGGTTGGGGCAACAACGAACTGGAGTACTACACCAGCCGCGCGACCAACGCCTTCGTGAGTGGCGGCCTGCTCCACCTCGTCGCCCGGCAGGAGTCCTACAGCGGCGCCAGTTACACCTCCGCCCGCATCAAAAGCCAGGGGCTTTATGCCAAGGCCTATGGCCGCTTCGAGTTTCGCGCCAAGTTCCCTCGAGGCGCCGGGTTCTGGCCCGCCCTCTGGATGCTCGGCGAGAATATCACTTCCGTCGGCTGGCCGGGCTGCGGCGAGATCGATGTGGTGGAAAACAACGGCGGCGCACTGACCAACGTGCAGGGTAGTCTCCACTCCGGCAGCGATGAGACCAAAGTCTACACCTTGCCGGGGGATTCGGTGACCAACTTCCACACTTATCTCCTCGAGTGGACGACCAACGCCATCAACTGGTTTGTGGATGGTTTGCTTTACCAAACCCAAACCAGTTGGTCGAGTTCCCTCGGCGCCTACCCCGTGCCGTTCAATCAGCCGTTCTTTATCATCATGAATTTGGCGGTCGGTGGCAGTTATCTTGGCAACCCTTCGCCAGCCGCTATCAACGCCAATTCCAGCTTTCCCGGAGATCTGCAAGTGGATTACCTCCGTATCTACGACCTCACCTCGCCGCTGCAACTCTCCGTCACGCGGACCAATGCCGGCGTGCTGCTCGCCTGGCCCACCAATCTGGTCTGCCACCTCCAATGCCAGACCAATTCGGTAACCTCCGGGCTCGCCGGTCCGTGGCTCGATCTCCCGGAAACGCCCAGCCCGTTCTTCGCCTCTGCCATCAACGGTTGCGTCTTCTACCGCCTGGCCGCTCCGTGAGTCGCGCGCTCCCGCGCCGAACTACGGAAGCGGGTTCATTCCGATTTCTCCCGATCGACGACCAGGATCGGGGGCGCCATCTTCGCGTCACCCGCCAGCTTTGCTCTCACCCACCCCTGAACGGCGGAGAGGGTTTGCCTCCCGCCGTCCACGGAGATAACTCGCACCGCTCCGTGCCGCACCGGGATCTCGACCGTGGCGTCGCCGCTCCCGGCTTCGGCCCAGACGACCCAGACGCGTCCGATCCCCGGACTCGCGCGATCCGTGTGCTGGAACGCGGCCGCTCGGCCCGTCAAGACGCGGACCTGTGCGGTGGCGGGCGTCATGGGAAAGGGATCGGGCAGCGCTTGGAGGTAGGAGCGGACGGCGGTCTGCTCGGGAAGCGAAGCGTCCATGACGCAGAGCTTCCGAATCCCGGCCGCGAACCCCCGGGTCATGAACTGGACGCGCCACGCCGCCCGCCGGTGCGCGGACATCACTCCTAGAAAATCATAATTCCCCTCGGTCTGCCAATAGTCCGCCTTTCGGTGGTAACCGAACGGTTCAGGTTGTTGTTCCCATCGGTCAAAGAGGTCCCGGATTTCCTGGAAATCCAGTTCGATGGTTCGGTCTTTGCTCGAAAACGCGGTCTCCAGACCCTCGTAACAATGGAAACTGACGACGTCGGCGATCCTGCCGATCGAGCTCGGCGCGGCGCGGCGGCGGAACTCTGGCGAGCCCGCCAATCCTTGCGCGTCCAGCGCCTCCCCCAGCCAGTGCAGCCCGTCCCCGCCGCCGGCGAGGGCGGGCGCGACGATAACCGCTTGCGGGTCCGCCTGCCTTATTCGCGCCGCCACGGCGGTGACAAATTCCGCGTAATCTCCCGCCTGGCCCTTCCAATGGGTCAGGTAGCTTTCCGGCTCGTTGTCCAACTCCCAAGCGCGCACGCCATAACGCTCGGCCCAGCCGCGCGCGGTCGCCAAGCTCCCGCCGGGACGGTACCGGGCGGCGAGTTTGCCCGCGAGCGCCGCGGCGGCGGCGGTGTCCATGGGCGCCGACTTGCCCGCCTGGCGCCGGCCCGCCCACAGCGGCGGCCCGCCGGCATTGCCACCCATCACCGGCGCCTGCATGAGGATGTTCAATCCCCGCGCCTGCGCCGCCGCGACGAAGTCGTCTAACTCTTTCCAGGCCACTGGGATCGCTATCGCCAGGTCGGCTGGGCCGTCCGGCTCCATCGCTTTCCAATACACGGGCATGAAAGTCCATTTGAGTCCCATCCCCCGTTCGATCTCCAGATCGGGGATCTTCGACGCGCTCAGCATCGCGCCCCCTTTACCGTCCCAACTCCCCGTGTGACCCAGGTAGGGCGAATCGAATCCGGGCAAGCCCGCCGGGCCCGTGCCAACCGCCGGTGGCGGGATCGGGTTCGGCACGGCGGGGTAGCTCCGGGGCGTCTTACCCAAGAGGAACAGGAAGATCCCCGCCAGGAACGCCAACAGCATTCCGCACCCCGCACACCCCCACGCGCAGCCCCGCAGCAACCTCCACTTTGGGCTGGGCCACCCTTTCACCGGGGTGGATGAAGCGTCGGTTGGGCCATTCATGCTGGCTTGGAGGCTGAAGCTCCAACCTCATCCCTTGAGGAAATGGCGGGTGAAGAATTCGATCAGCCGGCGTTGGCCGTAGGGGGTGCCCAGCACGCCGTGCCCAGCGCCGGGCATCACCAGGAGTTCGAAATCCTTGTCCGCCTTGATTAACGCGTTGACTACCTGCATGGTGCTGGCGGGGTCCACGTTTTTGTCCATCTCTCCCACGATCAGCAGGAGTTTGCCCTGAAGGCGGTCGGCCAGCGTGACGTTAGATTGCTGCTCATAGTGGGGCCCGATGGGCCAACCCATCCACTGCTCGTTCCACCAGATTTTGTCCATCCGGTTGTCGTGGCAGCCACAATCGGCGATGCCGGCCTTGTAGAAGTCCCCGTGGGTGAGCAGCCCGGCCAAAGCGCTCTGGCCCCCCGCCGAGGTGCCATAGATGCCGACCCGCGTGAGGTCCATCGCCGGGTGTTTGGCCGCCGCCGCCTGAATCCAGCGCACGCGATCGGGAAATCCCGAGTCACCGAGGTTCTTCCAGCAGACATCGTGAAACTTCTTGGACCGGTTTGAGGTCCCCATGCCATCCATCTGGACGACAATGAACCCTCGGTCGGCCAATTTACGTGTCGAGGAGGAGATCGAGAAAGACTTGGGCACGAACGAGTCCTGCGGGCCGGCGTAGATGCTCTCGATGACGGGGTATTGGCGATGGCTGTCGAAGTCCTTGGGCCAGGTAATGATCCCGTAGATGTCCGTCGTGCCGTCGCGGCCCTTGGCCACGAATCGTTCCGGCGGGAGCCATCCCCCGGCCAGGAGCTCGGCGGCATCGGCCTGCTCCAGCGGACAGGCCAGTGCCCCGTCTTCGCTGCGGCGCAACTCGTTGACCGGCGGCGCGTCGACCCGCGAGAAGGTGTCCACGAGAAACCGTCCATCCGGTGAATAGCGGACGGTGTGGGTTCCATCGCCCTCGGTCAGGAGGGTCAGGCCCGAGCCGTCGAAGTTGACCCGGCAATAGTGGAGGTAATAAGGGTCCTGGCCGGGCCGGATGCCACCAGCGCGGAACCAGACCTGGCGTTTTTCCGGGTCCACGCGCTCGACGGCCCGCACTACCCATTGCCCCCGGGTGATCTGGTTTTTCACCTGCCCGGTCTTCGCGTCGTACAGGTAGAGATGATTCCAACCGTCGCGCTCGGACATCCAGATGATTTCCGCGGTCTGGTCGAGGTACTCGCAGAACTGCTTGCCCGAATAGTCAATGAAAGTCTGGCTCTGCTCGTCGATGATTGGGCTTGCCAGGCCGGTCGTCGCGTCTATGCCCACGATGCGGAGGACCTGGTGCCCACGCTGGTTGTAGAGAAACGTGAAGCGCGTCGAGTCCGGACTCCAGCGCACGTCGTCCAGCGACCAGGGATTAGGGAAGAGCTTGTCGGCGATCGGGATTTCGTGGCCGGTCTCGACCTCGAAGAGGTGTGGTTTGGCCACCGCGACGCGGTCGCCAGGCTTGAGATAATCGTAGGATTGCAATTTGGGCTGAAGCTGGTCGCGAGGCGAGGATTCGACCAGATAGACCTTGCGTTCGTCCGCCTTCCGTGTGCGCAACACCGTGAGTTTCTTGGAATCGGGCGACCAATAGAATCGGCCCGAGTAACCGTCGTCCGCGGTGCCATCCGTGGTGAGCTGCTTTTCCGCGCCGCTGTCCACGTTGCGCAGGGTGAGGTTCGCGGCGTCAATCGAGGCGCGCCAACGGCCGTCGGGGGAGGTGCCGCTGGCAGGTCCGCCGCGGCGCCGGCCTGGCCGGGCAGGAATGCCCCCGGCGGGGGGTTGGCCGGTGATCACCGCGTCGGTGGCCCCCTCCGCCGCCTCGAAGAGACCGACGGATTTGCCGGCGGCGTCCGTGACCAGCCAGAGATGGCCGGAGAAGGTGTGCTGCTCGCGGGTGGCGTTGGGATCGAGTTCGCCGTAGCCCTGGCGCTGGCCCTCGGTATCGAGCCAGAAGATCCGGACCCGTCCTGCCGTGTGGTTGATGAAGGTGAGGCTGGTCTCTTCGCCGGTGCGGCGGCTGGCGCGGGGACCTCCTACCAAGGGGAGTCCCGCCGCTGAGGCGCTGTTGGTAAAGGGCTGTTCGGTGAGTTGATAGGTTGCCAGGTCGCAACGCCAGCCTTTGCCTCCAGCCGGGAACCGCACCGCCTCGGTTTCGCGCTCCCATTCCAGGCTATCCATCGGGAGTCGGTCCGCGCGCGCGTCGCTCACCCCGGCGGCCACCAGGGCTTGAGCCAACCGTTCGTGGTCAAAGGCGGGCTGGCGCCGGCCTTTGACGGCATCCACCAGGACAAACTCGCGGCGCCCCGGCCCGGTTTCCACCCGGTACCAGAATCGGGTGTTGTCTGCGAACCAGTGCGGCTCGAGCCGGTCACGATAGACGCCGCGCTCGGAGCCTCGCGGCATAGTGGGCGCCGCCGGTTCGTCGCCGCCGAGGTAAGGCGACGGCCGCAGAGCAGCCGAGTCCTCGGTGGCAGCGGGGGCGGTGCCGTTAAGGATCGCCACTGGCAGGGAATCCTCCTCGGCGGTGGAAGCGGGCGAGGAGTCGGTGGCAGGGAAGGTGAGTTGCGGAGTCGCCGACGCCAGGAGGGCCGGAGCCCCAGTGTTGATGGCACTCTCGCCGTTGTGGCGCAGCGCTCGATTCAGGGCCTCCGAACCCCCGTTGGTGCGGAAACCACCAATGCGGTGGAACGTGAGGTAGTTGGCGTCGTGATAGTTGTGGGCCCCGCCTTCGGCATCGTCAAAAGCGGTGCGGCAGACGGCGATGAGGTCATCGCCATCGAAGAGCCAATCCACGTATTGGAAGCCGTGTCGGGAGGCATCCGGGTGCTGGAACAGAATACCGCGCTGGCTCCAGTGGACCAGGTCGGGCGAACAGGTTAGCGCCAGCGTGTTGCGGAGGGCGCCGGCTCGGACATCCCGCTGGCCGGGTTCAGTGACGACGCTGGCCAGCGACCAGTAGCGCTGGGAGATGGGATCAAACCGGACCGTGAACTTTTTAGCGCCGCCTGGAAAATCGACAAACCCGGTGGCGGGATCGAAGCTGGCAGTTTTGCCGTCCGGCGAGATCGCGACCAGGGCCGCCTTTTCCGGTAGCCCCGCCGTATCGACGCGGAGGAGGTCGGCCAGGCGGCCATCGGGGGTGACGACGGCGTTACCCTCGAGCCAGCCGCCGAATCCACCCTTGAGCCATTGGGCGTTACCGGGCAAGAAATTGCTCACCGTCCAGCTCGAGGCCTGGAGAAGGTCGGCGTCGAGCGGGGCGGAGAGCATGCCGGCGCAGTAGGTGAGGCCCCAACCGACCGGCGGTTCGCGGTGCTCGAAGGCCCGCCAGAGGCGCCCAGCGTGGACCGTGACTGGCACGGGTGCACCATGGTATTCCGTGTCGGCGCGCAGCAGGCCGCTAGCGTCGTTGGTCGGTGTGGTCCAGTGGCGGCCGGCGTCCGTGGAGCGTCGGATGACGATGTGGCCATGGTGGCGGTCGGTGCCGAGCAAGTAAAGGGAACCTTGGTGAGCGAAAAGGGTCGACCAGAACTGGCCATCCACCAGACTCACCTGATCCCAGCTTGCCCCGCGGTCGCGCGAGGCAAACACGCGGGTGACGGCGCGAGTGCCATCGGTGCTCTTGGGGCCGAATTCGTCATGGGAGGCCACGTAGTCGGTATCGGATAGCTTGGCCAGGCTGGGCGATCCGATAAAGATCTGCGAGTCGGCGGGACAGTGGTGGATGATCACCCCCGGGACGGAGGCCGTGGGTGGCGCACCCACCAACCCGTCACCGATATAAACCCGGTAATTCTGGATCCTTCCACCCACGTTGCCGGCCCCCTGGCGGGGGACGTAACGGAAGCCGCTGATGACCCGGGATTGGCCGAGGTCAAGCACGAGGCGGTGCGGATGGCCGGGCGAGGCGCTGCCCCATTGGGTGTGCCAGAAATTGGCGGTCTGGCCGTCAATCGCGTTCTCGGCCGTCCCGTCCTCGCGCTCCCGCTCTTCGCTGTCCACGTAGGCGATGGTCCAGCCTTCGTGGCTGAGCGGCTTGCCCGTTTCGTCCAGTAGGTCGAGTTCGGCGACGGCCGCGTAAGCCTTGCCGTCCTGGGCGGAGAGCGATTCCAGGCAGAAGAACCGGCCTTTGGCCGGGGTGGCGAACCGGATCTCCTGCATGGCCGTGCCCGGCGCGAAGGCTGCGGCCTGCACCGGTTTGGCGGTCTCCAGGTGCAGGGCGACCAAGGGTCGGCGCGCGCGCGCGAAATCGAGCGTGGGTCGCAACTCGTCGAGGATTGGTGAGGCGAGTCCGGCCACCATTGGTTTTTCGGGACCGAGGAAATCGAGGATCACCACCTGGTTCTCGCCGGCCCGGAGCCAGGGACCGGGCACATACATGGTTTGAGCGGGGCCGATATTCCAAAAGCGGCCGAGGCAATGGCCATTAACCCAGGCCAGCCCTTTCCCCCACGAACGCAGGTCCAGAAAGGTGTCGCCCGGCTGTTCGATCCGGACGGTCGCTCGCCAAAACGCCGGGCCGCCCCCAGGAGTTTTTGCCCCCTGCGGCTGGAACGGGAGTTGAGCGAAGCTATCAGGTCCTTCGCGGTAGGGCAGGGGGAAGACCTGCCAGCCAGTCAATTCGGGCGCGCCGGGACCCAGGCGCACCGGCGCATAGAGTCCTTTGCGGTCGTGGACCTCCTGGCCGAAGTTGACGCGCCCCATCGCCTCGACGAGGACATCGAGGGTGGCGGGTTGCCGGCGCTCCGGCAGGCGGACCTTGAAATTGCCACTGCGGCGGTCCATCACCCCGACTCGCTCGCCGGAGAGGTAAACGTAGCCGAAGTCGTGGACCCCTGCCGCCTCCAGCGTCGTGGCCGGTCCCGCGGGAATGGTGGTTCGGTAGAGGATGCAGCCGTAACCCTCGTCATAGAGTTCCATGGTGCGTGGTTTCTCGTCCCTAATCGCGGCGGGCAGATGAGCGAAAAGGGGCGCTTGCTCAGCGGCCTCGACCGGCGCGAAGGCGATCACCGGGTTGCGGGCCGGCGGTTCCGGGAGCGTTTCGCCGGGCAGTAAATACTTGGCGAAGAGCTCGCGCGTCTTCTGGAATTTATCGGTCACCCACCCGGCCTCGCTGATGGGCGCGTCGTAATCGTAAGTCGAGGTGTCCGGCTTGAACGGCCGATCCGCGCCGGACCACCAGCCGAAGGTCGATCCGCCGTGGGCCATGTAGATGCTGAACGAGCCTCCGGCCTTGAGCATATACTCCAAATCGGCCAGGTAACGTTCGGTGTTGCCGGTATGGTGAGGCGCGCCCCAGGTATCGAACCAGCCGGGGTAAAACTCGCCGCACATCAAGGGGCCTTGCGGCAGGACCTCGCGCAAGGCCCGAAAACCGCCCGCGGGATCGGATCCGAAATTGACCACCGGGAACAGGTCCGCCCGGTGGCCGTCCTTAACGTGTTGCGCCGGGTCACAATCGAACAGGGTGACATCGAAGCCGGCGTCGAGGATCGCCTGGCGCAAAGCGCCCATGTATTCGGTGTCCTTGCCGTAGAACCCGTATTCGTTCTCGACCTGGACCATGAGGATGGGCCCGCCGCGGGTCACCTGGAGCGGAGCGAGGACGCGTCCCACCTCGCGGAGGTAGCGCCGCGCCGCGTCCAGGTAGCGCGGGTCGCTCGCCCGCAGGCGAATGTCGGCGTCCTTGAGCAGCCACCAGGGGAACCCGCCCATTTCCCATTCCGCGCAGGAATACGGCCCGGGGCGGAGGATTACCCACAGACC
>Ga0316230_1003456_pt1 | contig 12375 bp, 13 predicted proteins | sample TBH18025metaG_FD_206004 | JGI IMG/M metagenome (GOLD analysis project Ga0316230, IMG submission 206004) | Freshwater microbial communities from Trout Bog Lake, Wisconsin, USA - TBH18025 | ecosystem: Environmental > Aquatic > Freshwater > Lake > Hypolimnion/Profundal zone | place: USA: Wisconsin...
CTTAGTGGGCGAGTTTGAGGGCTTTGAAATCCTGTACCTGGGAACGGATCGCTCTTTCGGTGGGCAGACGCTCGATGCTCGAGGCGCCGAAGAAGCCGGCGATGCCGGGCATCCGGGCCAGGGCCTTGCCCACGTTCTCGGGCTCGTCGAAGGGGCCGCCGTGGCAGATGACGATGAGGTCGCTGCGCACGCGGCGCCCGGCCTCGGCGATCAGCATCACGCGCTCGATGGCTTCGTCCAGGGTGAACGCCACGCCGGCGCCGATGCTGCCGGCGGTGGTGAGGCCCACGTGCGCCACCAGCTGGTCGGCGCCGGCCTGGGCCATGGCCTTGGCCTGGTCCGGGTCGAAGACGTACGGGGAGGTGAACAGGTCGAGCTGGCTGGCGATGCGGATCGCTTCGATCTCTTTGTCGTAGCCCATGCCGGTGGCTTCCAGGTTGGCGCGGAAGTTGCCGTCGATCAGGCCCACGGTGGGGAAGTTCTGCACGCCGTCGAAGCCCATCTCTTTCAACTGCTTGAGGAAGACGGGCAGGAGCCGGAACGGGTCGGTGCCGTTCACGCCGGCCAGCACGGGGACGTTCTTCACCACCGGCAGGACTTCGCTGGCCATCTCGACGACGATGCCGTTGGCGTCGCCATAGGACAGCAGCCCTGCCAGGGAGCCGCGCCCGGCCATGCGGTAGCGGCCGGAATTGTAGATGATGATCAGGTCGGCGCCGCCGGCTTCGGCCATCTTGGCGGAGATGCCGGTGCCGGCGCCGCAGCCGACGATGGGCCGGCCGGCTTCGCCCTGGGCCCGCAGGCGCCGCAGGATTTCGAGTCTCGGGATGAAGGGCATGGGTTCGACTCCTTTCGGGGGTGGGGAACGGGGTCAGCGCCAGGACAGCATCGACAGCAGCCGGTCGGCCATGGCGGCGGCGAATTCGGGATCGTTGATGTGGCAGTCCATTTCCACCAGGTCCACCTTGGACCGGTCCAGGTGCTGGCGCAGGGCCTGGAACAGGGCCTGGTCCGCCTCGGGTGAATGGAAGGGCTTGCCGGGGGCGTCGATCATGCTGACGCCCTTGAGGGGAACGAACAGGGCCGTCGGACCGGTGGTCTGGTTGAGCTTGGTGGCGATGATCTGCCCCAGTTCGGCGCACTCCTCCGCGGTGGTGCGCATGAGGGTCACGGTGGGGTTGTGCTTGTAGAGGTTGCGGCCCTTGAAGGGCTCCGGCACGGTGTCCCAGGCGCCGAAGTTGACCATGTCCAGGGCGCCCAGGGAGACCACCTGCGGCACGCCTTGCTTCCCGGCGGCCTCGAGCCGGGTGGGACCGGCGGAAAGCACGCCGCCCACCAGTTCATCGCACCATTCGGTGGTGGAGATGTCGGCGACTCCGGCGATGAACCCGTCGGCGATGAGCGCCTCCATGGCCCGCCCGCCGCTGCCGGTGGCATGGAAGACCAGCACTTCGTAGCCGTTGTCTTCCAGCCGGGCCCGGACCCGGTCCACGCAGGGGGTGGTGACCCCGAACATGGTGGCGGTGACGAGGGGTCGGTCGCTGCTCTGGGGGACCGCCTGCTCGGCCATGCCGCAGACCGCTCCGGCCGCGTTGGCCAGGATCCTGCGGGACAGGCGGTTCAGCCCGGCCACGTCCACCACCGAATACATCATGGTGATGTCCTTCACGTCGACGTAGGGCGCGACATTGCCGGCGGCCATGGTGGAGACCATCATCTTCGGCAGGCCCACGGGCAGCGCCTGCATGGCGTGGGTGGCGATGGAGGTGCCGCCGGAGCCGCCCAGGCTGATGACTCCGTCCACCTTCCCTTCGGCCAGGCACTTGAGCGCCAGGGCCCTGGCCCCCTTGCCCATGACTTCGAGGGCCGCGCCGCGGTCCCCGGCCTGGCGCAGGGCGGCCAGGGAACTGCCGCCCGCCTCGGCCACCTGGGCGGCGCTGAGCTCGGGCTTGAACAGCGGGTCGCCCGCGACCCCGGTGTCCATCACCAGGGTCCGGTGCCCGCGGGCCAGGATCAGGTCCCGCACGTAACCGAATTCCACCCCTTTGGTGTCAAGGGTGCCGATGATCAGGATGGATTTTGGCATAGAGCCTCCTTGCGCTGGATGGGGATCATGGCCCGCCTGCCCGGCGACCGCGTGCTGCCAAAAGACCAGGGACAGAAAGGCCCGCGGTTGACGGACCACCGCCCTTGGGAAAAGGGGTGATGCCATGCTTTTTCAGGGAGAATCGGATCACTGGGAGGTCGCGGCCTAAGCATATCCGCTGCCAAGGACTGAAGCCAGATGCCGGCAGGATTTGACACATGCTATACTGATGATTGGAGTCTGCCCGTTGGGTAGCAGGTATGGCCCCGGATCGGGTCGCTCATGTGCAATAGACGAATAATGCCGAACATCCTTGCCTGGTGGGCGTGGGCCGGCAACCAGACCGGGGGAATCCTCGCGAAGCCTTGGCTGGACGAAGTCTTTTGATGTTTTCAATCATTTTTAATCATCGGAGTGACAGAACTACGATAAACAGAAAAAATCCCGTTATGGGGCAGCTGGAGGAAGATACCGATGTTCATATCCGTCAAACAGATGATCAGCGAAGACACCATCAGGGAGGGTGCCCCCGCGGGGTTCAAGTATGATGACCCCTGGGACGTGGCCAAGGGCGTCGCCGGATGCCTGCGGCATGATTACTACCAATGGCTGGAAAGCAAGTATCCCGGCGCCCTCATCGAGGTGGACCGGGTCAAGGAGGGAAACGGCGCACAGACGTCCGAAGTGAAGGTGCTGGTGTTCCGCTTCGGCCGCTGCGATGACGAGCTCAAGGAAACGATCGAACCTCGGAACGTGTCAACAAATTTGAGACAAAAGGCGGCCTGAGTTCAGGCTCCGACCCAACGGCTGCGGAGAGCCGCCGGGGCCATGGAAAACGCGGTGCGTTTCCCACAGCCCCTTGGAAAACCCTTCGGGTTTCCCACACCTCTCCGCAGCGGGGGTTGATCATCATGCGGTTTTTTCATTTTCTAGAACTTCAGGCCGGTTGATCCAGGCCGGCCCCGGCAGCGCTGGTGGCTTTGGGCGCCCCTTGGGGAAGCGCTCAGGGTGGGCCTGGAAGGCCTGGTCGAGCACGGCCTGCCTGGCTTCATGGATGGCCTCCGCGCGGCCCTCATGGACGCTGGCGGGCGTCATCATCCCGATGCCGCTGTGGCGGTGCGTGTGGTTGTACCAGTGAAAGTAGCGCCGGCAAAAGCTTCGGCCATCTTCGATGGAGCCGAATCTTTCCGGGAACATGGGGCTGTATTTCAGGGTTTTGAACTGGGACTCCGAGTACGGGTTGTCGTCGGAAACGTGAGGGCGGCTATGGCTCCTGGCGACCTGCAGGTCAAGGAGAAGCCGGTGGACAGTGTTGGAGACCATGGCGGCCCCGCGATCCGAATGGAGGGTCAGCTCCCCGGGCTGGATGCCATGCTGGATGAAGTTCTCGCGGTGGAAGTCCCTGGCGAGGTGCTCGTCCTCCTTGTGCTGAAGGGTCCAGCCCACCACCAGGCGGCTGAACAGGTCGATGGTCACGTACAGCTTGAACTTGGCCCCGCGAACGGGTCCTTTCAGATCGGTGATGTCCCAGCTCCAGACCTGGTTGGGCGCCAGGGCGCACAACTCCGGCTTCACGTACACCGGGTGGGTGGCCTGCTTGCGGCGTTCCTTCACTTCCTGCGCGGCGTCCAGGATGCGGTACATGGTCCGGACCGAGCACAGGTAGATTCCTCGGTCGGCCAGGGTGGCGTGGATCGTCGCTGGCGGCCGGTTCACGAACTCCTCGGTGTGGCAAACGGCCAGCACCGCTTGCCTTTCTTTGTCGGAAAGGGCGCGCTTGGAGGGTGGCCGGGGGGCAGAAGGCCCTTTGGGCTTCTGCTCTCGGTAGAAGGTCGCCCGGGACACGCCCATGGCCTCGCATGCGGCCAATGGGCCTATTTCCAGCGCCCATTCCTGGGCAATGGTCATTCGCTGTCGTCGTTCTCGAACTGAGGGCCCAGCGCCATCTTCTCCATCAGTTCGGCTCCTTTTTTTGAAAGCTCCAGAATCCACTCGGCCCGCTTGAGCTTGCGCTCAAGGGCCCGTTTCTCCTTCCGGAGTTGGGCATTCTCAGCTTCCAGCGGATGCCGCTCCTTGGCCTTGGATCCTGGCTTCACGGGCGACAAAGCGCTTAGGGTGCCTTCGGCCTGGGCCCTGCGCCAGTCGCTCAGGGCGGAATAATAGAGCCCTTCTCGGCGCAGCATTGCGCCCACCTGGCTGGTGCCTTTGCAGGCATCAGCCTCGGCCAAGATCCTCAGCTTGTACTCAGCGGTGAACAGCCGCCGCTTGGGACGGGCAAGGTTTACCTCTCCATTGCCTAGATTGACGACCTTCTTCATCCAACTTCCTTCCATGCCCACTGTAGCGGAGACGTTCCAAATACTTCTGTCTCAGCATTGTTGGCACGGGGGGTTACGGGCCAGAGGGCCGCCTAATCACTGAGTCCATCAAGGACTACACCCGCAAGGCTGTGCGGGAGCAGTTCGTATCCCTGGATGCCTTCCTTCGCCGCTGGTCAGAAGCGGAGCGCAAGGAGACGGTCGTGGAGGAACTTCGCGCCCAGGGGGTCCTGCTTGAGGAGCTTGAAGAACAGGTGGGCCATGGCTACGATCCCTTCGACCTGGTCTGCCATGTCGTCTTTGACAAGAAGCCTCTCACCCGCAAAGAACGGGCCGATCAGGTCCGCAAGCGTGATGTCTTTGCCAAATATGGGGAGCAGGCACGGGCGGTGCTGGACGCCCTGCTGGACAAGTACGCGGACGAAGGCATCGGCTCCCTGGAGGATCCTCAGATTCTGCGTATTCAGCCGCTCTCACGCCTGGGCACACCGGTGGAACTTGTCAACCGGTTCGGCAGCAAGGCCAAATATGAAGCTGCACTCCAGGAACTGGAATCCGCCCTGTACATGGCAGGATGATTAGATAGCCTATGCCCAGTAGCGGTGGGCAGCTTTCTCGGAACATCCCGCCCATCTCAAGGAATGCCATGTCTCTCAGCACAACCATCAAGAGCATCCAGGACATCATGCGCAAGGATGTCGGCGTGGATGGAGACGCCCAGCGCATCGGCCAGTTGGTCTGGCTGCTGTTCCTGAAAATCTGGGATGACCGGGAGCAGGAGCAGGAACTTGTGGAACCAGGCTTCCAGAGTCCTTTGGTGAACCTGAGTTGGCAGGAGGGGGAAGACACTCGGCATGCCAAGGATCTGCGCTGGCGGTCCTGGGCCGCTGACCCTGAGGGCATCACCGGGGACACCCTGCTGGACTTCGCCAACAACACCCTCTTCCCGGCCTTGAAGGCGCTGGAGGTGGGTCCGAAGACGGATGGCGATTCACCTAAGGAACGAAAATCCGAACTGCTGCGCAAACGGCGGCTGCTCATCCGAAGCGTCTTCGAAGATGCCTACCAGTACATGAAATCTGGCACCCTGCTACGCCAGGTGATCAACAAGATCCAGTCCGATATCGACTTCAACGATACTGCGAACCGGCACCTCTTCGGCGAGATCTACGAAAGCCTCTTGCGGGACCTGCAGAGTGCTGGCAATGCTGGCGAATACTACACTCCCCGCGCCGTCACCCAGTTCGCGGTGGACCGCATCAACCCCCTGCTGGGTGAAACCATCCTTGATCCTGCTTGCGGGACTGGCGGCTTCCTCACCTGCTCCATTGAACACATGCGGAAGCAGGCCAACAACCCGGACCAGGAACGACAGATCCAGGCCAGCATCCATGGCGTAGAGAAGAAGCCCCTGCCGCACTTGCTCTGCACCACCAACATGATTGTCCATGGCATCGAAATCCCCACCCAGATTCGCCATGACAACACCCTCACCAGGCCATTGCGGGATTATGGTGCCCGTGACCGGGTTGACATCATCCTCACCAATCCCCCCTTCGGCGGGATGGAAGAGGACGGCATTGAGCAGAACTTCCCCGCCTCCTACCGTACCCGTGAAACCGCCGACCTCTTTCTGGTCCTGATCATGACCTTGCTGAAAAATGGTGGCCGCGCTGCTGTGGTTCTGCCGGATGGCACCCTCTTCGGCGAGGGCGTGAAGACCCGCATCAAGGAGGACCTGCTCTCAGCTTGCAACCTGCATACCATCGTCCGCTTTCCTAAAGGGGTCTTCGCCCCCTACACCAGCATTCAGACCAACCTCCTGTTCTTCACCAAGGGCGAACCCACCAAGCAGATCTGGTACTACGAACATCCCTACCCGGAAGGCTACAAGTCTTACTCCAAGACCAAGCCCATGAACTTCGATGAGTTCGCCCCTGAGATCGCCTGGTGGGCAGATCGGCAGGAGAGCGAACATTCCTGGCGCGTGTCCATCGAGGACATCAAGGCCCGTGGCTTCAACCTGGACATCAAGAACCCCAACGCACCAGAACTGACCCATGAGGATCCTGATGTCCTCCTGGAGAGGTTTGAGCAGGCACGGATTCAGGCCGCAGCCATCCGGGAAGAACTGAAGGCCGCCCTCGCTGCCTGTCTGCTGAGGGAAGCGGAATGACGCCCCACGACCTCCTGGCGAACTTCGAAGTCCTCGCTGAGGCCCCCCATGGCATCCAGCGGCTGCGGGAACTGGTTCTGGAATTGGCAGTGCGCGGGAAACTGGTAGAGCAGGACCCTGCAGATGAACCGGCCATTGTGCTGCTGAAGCGGATCAAGGTAGAAAAAACAAGGTTGGTTACAACCGGGGAGGTTCGCCAATCGAAGCCGCTCCCAGCAATTTCAGCCAGCAATGCACCCTACAAAGCGCCTCTTGGTTGGGTTTGGTCTCGCCTAGGGAACTTGCTCCTAATGGATTGGGGTGGAGGAACTCCATCTATGTCAGTGAGCCGCTACTGGGACGGTGCCATCCCATGGGCAAGCGTGAAAGACGTTGGAAAACAAAAATACATTAACGACACCATTGACCATATATCAGAAGAAGGTGTAGCTAATTCTAGCACAAATTTGATCCCACCCAATTCAGTGCTTGTTTGTGTGCGAATGGGACTTGGCAAAGTATCCATCAACACTCGAACAATAGCAATCAACCAAGACATTCGAGCACTCATAATGTATAGTGAAGTATCAATAGACTTTTTATACAATTATTTTAAAATTGCAAAAATCGAAGGCTCCGGCATGACTGTGAAGGGGATTAAGCGGGAAGATCTGCTTGCCTTACCTATTTGTCTTCCACCTAAAGCCGAGCAATTCCGCATCGTTGCCCGTGTGGACGAACTTATGGCACTCCTGGACCGCCTGGAGGCCAAGCGGAATGAGCGGGAAGCCTCCCGTACCGCCGCCCGTGATTCTGCCCTGGCTGCCCTGCGTGATGCCCCGACCCAGGAAGATGTTGAGGTGGCCTGGCCCAGGCTCCAGGAACGCTTTGAGGAACTCTTCACTACGCCAGAAGATATTGCCCCTCTGCGCCAGGCGATTCTTTCTTTGGCGGTTCGCGGAAGATTGGTAAAGCAATCTGCTGAGGATCAACCCGCAAGAAACCTCCTTCAACGCCGTGAAAAGAAACTGTCGAGTGTTGAAGAACCCTGGGGCTTGCCAAACGGGTGGTGCTGGACGACCCTCTCTCTGTTGGGCAATTGGGTTGGTGGTGGTACTCCTTCAAAATCAAATGTTGAATATTGGACTGGCAAAATTCCCTGGGTCAGTCCAAAGGACATGAAAATGGACATGATTCAGGATTCGCTGGATCACATCTCTGGGGAAGCCGTCAGAAGTTCGGCCGTGAAAAGAATTCCTGCAGGCTCGATGCTAATGGTTGTTCGAGGAATGATTTTGGCTCATACCTTCCCGGTCGGGTTGACTACAGTAGAGGTAACAATTAACCAGGACATGAAGGCTCTGGTTCCCTTCAACCATGAAATTTCAGATTTTCTTCTTTTCCTACTGAAGTCTTCAGCAGGAAGAGTGCTTAAACTTGTCGAACGGTCTACTCATGGAACTTGCAAATTACGATTCGAACACTTAGCAAACATGCCAATCCCTTTCCCTCCAATGCCTGAGCAATTTAAAATTCTAAAAAAGACAGCCTCTATGCTTTCTCTATGCAATCATCTTGAGTTAACCCTCGGTTCCATTAAATCCAATCAATGTTCCTTTGCAGATGTAGCCGTCCACCATCTTGATGTCTGATTGGACCCTTCGCTAAAGTGCCAAGACACAAGTGCCCGTGCCACCACGAATGAAAAGGTTTATCAGAGGAATTAGTTACTCGACGAAGCTGTTTCCCGGTTCAGTATTTCCTCCTAAAAACGCAAGGACAGCAGCGGTCAGAAAATATTAATCTCACTTTTTCGATCATAAAAGCAATAATTTCCCATCCATTTTGAGCATGGGATCAGCACGGTCCTGATGTTTTGAATAAATATGAACAGACTTGGGTCTATATACAATTAGAGTGGAAATATTTCCAATCATGATTGAATTTTGTGCAGATGATGATTCCCGGCCTGAATCGGTGTGTATATAGGTCAAGGAGATGCCTCTTTGAGTCCCAAATATCCCCGCCCCAACCGTCAAGACCCACCGCAGGCCGGGATGTTCATACTCCATTCCTTGCCCAGGCCGATGCTTCTTGATGTTCTGGAGTTGTCGTCAAGAATAGAAAACCTGCCAGCGTTCACCGTCAAGGACGTGGCGTTCCTGACGGCAATGGGTATCAGTCTTGATCTTAGCCGTGATTTCAGAACGCAGTCCTGATGGGTGTCCTGCGTCCCCTTCGCAGGTGGCTTTTTAAACGTAGACTACGGAAGTCTCTGGAACTTCCTCTGGAAGGATTCCACGGCGGCGATGCCACTGGGGAAGGTTGGGCCTTCTATCTCCTCGCCACGGCCTTCGAGGATAGAACCAGGATGCCAAATGATGCGGTCCTGGCCTTCCGTCTCTACCTGCGGTCCGCCCAGGCTGGTCTCCCGCTCGGGCAGATCTGCACCGGGTTGGCCTATCTGAACGGGAAGGGGACTCCCATGGACTTGGTCGCGGCAAAGGGGTGGTGGCAAGCTGCCGCAGCACAGGGGAACCCTGGCGGGGAGGTGCTGGTGGGGATCCAAGGTGGGCCGACAATCCAGATGAATCCGGCTATGCCCTCCAGCCCTCAATCCTGATCGGCGCAAGGTGAATGGTGCAGGTTGAGAGATGACCTCGTTTATCAACGTCCTGGAGAAAGGCGCAGCAGGGTCCCGGTTGATCGTGATTCTCGTAGATACGCTCTTCTTGTTGCAGGATGAATAGACTATGCTTTACTACATCCCTAGCGAGGCAATTCATGGCTGAGATCGAGGCCCTAACCCTGGAGGTTCATACCTTTATCTACCAGTCCTCCAGAGGTGAGATTACCTTCCGGGTCGTGGGTGGCATTTCAGAGGGGGATGGCTATCTCCAAGCCCTCGACCTTGTAAAGGGTGAGCTTCGGACCTTCCGCATGGATCGCATCCTAGAACGAATGGACCCGGCCAGTAATGAGGCCGAAGTCATGGCTCGTCTCAACCATTGGAAATCAATCTCACCCGAGCCAATGCGGAGGCCGAGGCCAGAGGTGGGGGCATTAACCGTGTGCTTCACCGGGTTCAAGGCGGCGGACAAGGTGGCCCGGCTGCCCTAGCGGAGACCAAGGGGATGTTCATACGTGCTGGCGTTAGTCAGGACCTGAATTTTCTGGTCGGCGGCTACAATGCTGGACCCGCCAAGCTCGAACGCGCCAGATTCCAGGGTGTGATTATCCTGAACGAGATGCAATTCCAACTCCTGTTGGAGACCGGGGAGATCCCAACTGAGTGATTCCAGCAAATCACCATTATTGAGGAGGGAACGGGTTCAATGTAATCGTATAGATGTTGAAGCCTCTGACTACCACCGACCAGAAAGGGAAACTACATGCGGGACCTGAACCTGACCGACACCGAACGTCTAATCCTCGCCAATCAACACGAGATCCTGTCCCTCCTCAAAAAGGAAGACAAAGACTACCATCTCCAGATGTCCGAAAACCTCCGGGATGGCCACAAGTGGCTCTACAACCAGGGATTCGACCATCTCTCCGATAACTTATCTGAGGAGAAAGTTAACCATGTGCTTCAGATCCTGGGTATCTACAGCGATATGCAGGATAGCTACCGTCAACTTGAAGACAAGACCGGAATTAAGGAAGGGGATCTCAAGTTCAAAGGCTTTGACGGCAATAACGAATGCGAACTCATGCACTTTGCAGATGCCCTACGGAAGGCGGATCGTTTTGAGTCCACTATCGGGAAACGGGCTAAAAATTCCCATATGCCAACCACTGATACTTATAGCCGTATGATCCAGAAGTGGAAGGAACTTGGTGAACCTCACTACCCTTACACCCGCGAGACGATCATCGCCATCTTGGCGGAGTGGATTCACCCAAGTAGACGGTAATCCTCGCGGTGAGGTCCTCAACCCAAAGGGCGGTCTTGGGGAAGAATAAGTCGGCGGCATCAACGACTACCCAACGAGCTTCTTTCCATCCGCACGGAGAGATCCATCCGGAGCGACATGGCGGTACAGGGTCTGCCTGGTCACCCCAAGCTCACGGCAGAGGTCACCAACCACCGTCTCAGGTTGGCCCATGCTGGCCATCGCTAGCCTGACCTTGGCCGGGGTCATTGTGAAGGGCCTCCCCCCTTTGCGGCCACGGGCACGGGCTGCAGCAAGGCCTGCCATAGTCCGTTCCCGCGTCAAATTCGCCTCATAGGAAGCCAGGCTGGCGAAAATCCCAAAGATCATCTTGCCTGCCGGGGTGGTTGTGTCGATCTCCGCCCCCTGTCCGGATAGGACTTTGAATCCAATTCCCCGGACCTCCAGATCATGGACGGTGTTGACCAAGTGACGGAGGTTCCTGCCCAGACGATCAAGCTTCCATACGCAGATGCAATCTAAAGGCCGAGCTGCCTTGAGGGCTGCCAGGAGGCCGGGTCTGTCGTCCTTCTTGCCAGAGGCGTAGTCCTCATAAAGATTGGCCGGATCCACCCCAGCGGCGATCAATGCATCCCTCTGGAGGTCCAAAACCTGGCTGCCATCACTTTTGCTGACCCTCATGTACCCGAGGAGCATCTGTCACCTATACGGTCGAATAAATTACAGTTGAACTTCGGAGGGTTCGGGCACCATTTCCTGTAACTTAACCCGTCACCTTATCTATGTTCTATATACACTTAGGTGATTTGAATATGTCACAAGATCTGCATTTTTTCACTGGCCGGATGATGATGGATCCCTCCCCACCGCCAACCGGTAGTTGTTGGCCTCTGGGATGCCACCCAAGGATGTGGCGAAGAACCTGGGCGTGTCGGTGCCCACCCTGTACCGATGGCTCCCGGCTGGCCAGGTGGGCTAAGGAAGGCCAGGGGGGCGTCCGGGAATCGTTACAGCGACCGAGTGGATCAGGTTCGTGTGAAGTTCTTCACCAGGATGCCGATGGAATCCAGCACCGGCATGATCTCGGCATCACCAGCGGCAAGAAGTCTCCCCTACGCGCAGAGGATGCAGTGCCTCGGCAGGTGAACCGCCAAGAAAAAGCCTAGGCTTTAGCTCCAGGGTCCCCTCTCGAAAAAGGGGTCAGGGGTGCTTTTGAAGGCGGCTTCAAAAAGCTGAGCAGGAAAGCTGCCAGGAAGGTTCAAACCAGAGCAGCCTATTCCCCAACCCGGATTCAACCTACCAAGATTGCCCTCCAGTTCCAACATTTCCATCTATATGTGGCGTTTAGAGCGGTTGGGCCTATGATAAATTCAAAAGTTCCCAGTCACAATACGCCACGTTCTCCGGGGTGGATCCATGACGACTCCGATTTTAGAACCCCTGGATCCGCAGGACGGCCATTCTCATCAAAGCTGGATCTCCCTGCTGGATGTCTTGCCCCAGGGGGTAATACTGGTCGGTTCAAGCGGCCGATACCTTGAGGTGAATCCGGCTGCTGCTCAAATCCTGGGCATGAACCGGGAAACGCTCCTGTCCTTCAGCCTACCTGAACCCTGGTCAAACTTGTCTGCAGCCGATGGGATGGTCCTGGCGGCTGAGGACTTTCCTGGCCTGGTGGTGTTGAGGACCGGGACCCCCGTGCACCGGAAGGCCTTGGGGTGGAGCCGTGAAGATGGCAGCACCCTATGGCTTGAAGTATCCGCAGAACCCCTTCAGGGGGGCGGGGCACTGGTTACCTTCGACCTCATGAACGAACATCCGCTCCAGTCCCGGAAATTGGAACGTCAAACTGAACTCTACTCCGCCCTGAGCCAAGTCAACCAAGCCATTGTCTGGTCACCCACGCGAGAGGCTCTCCTG
>Ga0316230_1003458_pt1 | contig 12367 bp, 22 predicted proteins | sample TBH18025metaG_FD_206004 | JGI IMG/M metagenome (GOLD analysis project Ga0316230, IMG submission 206004) | Freshwater microbial communities from Trout Bog Lake, Wisconsin, USA - TBH18025 | ecosystem: Environmental > Aquatic > Freshwater > Lake > Hypolimnion/Profundal zone | place: USA: Wisconsin...
AACAAGATCTCTCCTTTTAAGTTCTTCAATTACATTTTCTTTTTCAATTGCTTTATTATAAATCTTATTTACAAATTCTTGTAGATGAACAGTTGGCTCTTCAATATCATATGCTCCAGAATAATAAATTAATGATCTATAAGTTTCTTTTGGGAATCCTGATTCTTTTAATAATTTAAGTATTTCATCATTATTTATTTTATTTTGCATCACTTATCTCCTTTTACAACATCCCAAGTGTCAGCGTCACATAATCTAGCAGAAATACCATCGCATAAATGTATTATCCATGCTTCTCTTGTTTTAGGAGCAACAGGAGAACCAGCAAGTCTATTTCCATGATGAGAAAGAATAACATGTAATACATCTTCTTGTATATTAATAGGTAATATTGTTGATGCTTTACTCCATTCAATAGCAGATCTTGAAAGATGGTGTATTAATCTTTTATGTTCAACCGGAACCCAATAATTTGATTCTATTTGTTTATAGTCCCATATCTTACCATAATCATGAAATAATGCAGAAAGATAAACAACTGTCTCGTTAATATCATAGACATCCTTAAATTTATCATATATATCTAAACTTAAGGATACAACTTCTTTAGTATGTTTTAACAATCCTCCAGTTCCATAATGATGTTGATTATTTTTAGAACTTCCAGACCATATTAAAAAATCACTGTTGAGAAGAACACTATTAGACACTTTTTCTACGTCACTACCTAATTGTTTAGCTTTTTCTTTAAGAAAGAGTAGATCTTTGTTAATTTTATTCATAAGTTATTTAAATTTTATCTTTTGCAATTTGTTTTGAAGAATCTATCAATTCTGCTCTTTGTTCTCCATATAAAGCTACTCTTAATTTATCATATGTTTCTGCCAATTCAGATATTAACCTATCATTTTCTTTTTCTAGTTCTTCATAAGTTGGTTTTCTCATAGTTTTACTTAATACTTGATTCATATTTTCCTCCTATTATTTATTGTTTTTATCTATTAGATTAAGTAGTTTCTTTATTGCTTTTTTATTTGTTAATTTTCCTCTTTGCTTAGTAGAGGTTATGTATTTTGCTGCCATATCATTTCTAACATTAGACAATCTAATATGAAAGCTCTTAATAATTTCTTGATTGTTTTCAGTCCAATAAGCTACATAACCGATAGTAAGAGAAAATGGGTCATCTGCTGGAATAACTGTTACATTATCATGCGATTCTAACACTTTATAAATATCATTATACATATCTACAATATTAGTATGAGTTGGTTCTATAGGATTTCTGTTTTCAACGATTTCTAAATTTATATTTCTTTCTAAGTCTTCTAAATCATTTTTTATTTTTTCTATTTTGCTTCTTAGTCTAGAATTTTCTTCAATTAAGATAGTATTTTGTTTTTTCAATTCTTCATATATTTTATGCATAGCTTTTTCCCTATTTTAAGTTATTCTACATATTTGCAGTACATAATCGTCATTGTATATATGTGAACTAAAAACACTAACAATATTATTGTTTAATTCACTTTCTTCTACATAGATAAATTTATTTTCTCTTATATTAAATGCTATAATTTTATCAATGATTTTAGTACAATTAGTCATATCTCCTACAATTTTAATATCTTTTTCTGTTCCATCTTTTAGAATAGCTATTCTTTTGCTAAGTGATCCTTTAAAAACTACTTTTTGATCTTCAAAAGGGATATCTTCATCAACTTTATTTATTATTCTTAGCCCATATCCCATTTTAATCTCCTGTTTACCTTCACTTATTTCTTTTGTACACATGTGAATTCATTGCAATTCACTTTCCATTCATCAGTTCCACCAATTTCATATTTTGTTTGATTCACTAATCCGCAAGATATATCAGAACTTTCAAGTTTTTTTAATGATTTGTTTTCTGCTTCTTCTGGGGTTTTCCCTTGGCTTACTATTCCTATTGTCGTTACCGATTGAAAATATGTTATGTAATTTTTTAAACCAGTATTGTTAACGTTTCTCTCCTTTCCCTTTTTCATTATCATTCTTCTCCCTTAATTTATTATATTTTATACGTTTTATACGTTTTAGACATTTATGAAATTTTTCCATGTTCATAGTATAACCCATTTTTAAAAATTTTCAATGGCTATTTTTATGTGTATTAGTTTTATTTCCACAAGGGTTTCATTGATTTACTATAGAACAATATAACATTCAGTGCATGAGATTAAATATGAGAATTAAATTATCTAAAAGTCAATGGGAAGAGGCAGGAAGAAAAGCAGGTTGGATTACGTCTTCTATAAACTCTTTAGATCCTAAAATAATAGAAGAATCAGTCAAAAAATATGTTGACAGAATATTAAAAGGGGAATCATTTGAAAAGGTATTAAAAAATGAAGAATATTCAATAAAAAGATTAGTTGAAAGAAGAATATTGCAACAATTAACAAAAGACCCCAATGAACCACAATTCTATATAAATCCTAAAGATCATTCTCAAAGAACAGTAAAGGACGATAAGCCAAGATTCTTTGTGCCTCCATCTAAAAAACCTAAAAAGTCATTATTAAACAATACAGGTTTTTCCATAGAACTACCAAAAGGCTCAATATCTGATCATAAACAAGAAAAACAAGAGGAACAAGATAAGCCAAGGTTTTTCGCAGAACCTCCAAAAGATCCAATGCCTACTAAAATAAAAAAACAAGAAAAACCAAGATTTTTTATTTCAAAATAATTAAATTCAGTTTTTACACATCTCTATTATGTCTTTTTTCTCTTTCATTCATATCTTGTTTCCAAATATGATATAATTCCTCATATGCTCTTTGAATAGACTCTTCTATATTTAATCTATATTTTTGTTTGAATGACACTGCATATAATATACATTCTATCTTTTTATCTGTTGATATCATTTTATATCTCCTTTTATTTTAATACTATATCTACACACATTAATTCAAACTTATAAAATTTACCTTGAATTTCTTGTTTTTGAGGAAATTGAAAATAAATATCAGCTCTTTTACCATCTATTTCCTCTGCATTAAACTTTGGAGAGAACATCTTAAACGGATATTCAACTTTTATATCTTTCTGAACATAAAATGATAATAATCTCCAAGTTCCTCCATCTTTAATAGAAGGATCAACTATTGTAACATCTGGCAATAGAAAAACAGGCTCACTATTATTCTCTTCACAATATGGATATAAATTATCATGTATCATGTCTGCTGTAGTCTCTGTAATTAATTTTGCAGATAATTTTGCATCATAATACTTATAAGATTCAGTATTTATATTATTCTTTTCGCAATATTTTTTACATGCTTCATTGAACACTTCTGCTGCTTTATTTAAACAATCTTCTTTTAATGTTACTCCTACTGCTCCTGCATGACCACCATAAGAAGAAAATATTTCAGGACAAGTATCTAGAACTTCTTTTAAATTAATACCATTACATGTTCTTCCGCTACCTTTCCAAGTTCCAAGTTCATTACTAAATCCAACTACAATAGCAGGTTTATTAAATTCTTCTGTTATTCTAGAGGCAACAATACCAACAACTCCGACATGCCAATTTTTACTTTTTAAGAATATTCCATGAGTAAATTTACTTTTATCAAAATCTACACATGAAACAGCTTCATTTTCTATATCTTTTTGGATTTTTTTTCTTTCATCATTAAATCCGACTACATGTTCTGCTATTTTTGTTGCTATTTCAGTATCTCTTTCGGTTAATAACGAGAAAACAATATCTGCTTCTCCTAATCTTCCAACAGCGTTAATTCTGGGACCAATTTTAAAAGCAACATCACTTTCTGTTAATGATGGAACATCTATTTTTGCTTGTTTCATTAATGCCAATAGTCCAGATGATCTTACATGATTTATTGCATAACTTGTTAAACCGTTTTTTACAATTATTCTATTATCACCGACTATTGGAGAACAATCAGCTATTGTCCCTATTGATGAAAATGTTAAAAATTCAATTGGATTTATATTTTTATTTAACATATGAATAGCTCTTATAAATTGATATACTTCTCCACAAGTACACATTTCACAAGTACTTCCTAGATGCCAAGATACAACGACATCTGCATTAGAAGAATATCTATCTTTATCTATTATATGATGATCTATAATCATTATTTTATTTGCATATTTCTTAAGTTCTTCTATTTCCTTTTTACTATTTATCCCACAATCTAAAATAATTAATAAATCAATTTTGTTTTTTTGTCTATCTATGAATGCCTTTACAGATTTTTCATTAAGTCCATAGCCATGTTCCAATCTTGAAGGAAGGAATGAATAACAATTTACATTAAAGACATTACATAATTCTTTAATCATTACAGAGCTTACAATACCATCTGCATCAAAATCGCCTATAGTTGAGATATTGCCATTTGATTTAATAGTATCAACAAATAATTGAGCAGCATCCTTAATTCCATATAAAGAATAAGGATTTGATATATCTTTATATTCAGAAGATATAAAGATATCTATTGAATCTATATCTACTTTTCTTTGAGCAAAAATTCTTGCTAATAACCTATTTTTACCTTGACTTATTAAGGCTGCTTCTTTATTTGCATCATAGGGTCTTTTTATCCATTTCATTTGTTCTGTCATAGAATTATTATACATTTTTTAAATGCAAATACAAAATAGATTATTCAGTGCATAGATTATTCAGTGCATAGATTTTATAGAGGAAGCAAGAAACCCAGCGATCTTTAGTCGCTGGGTAGTTCATTCTTTTAACACAAAAACAGTCTTTTCCTGTATAATAATAGAGTGAAAAAGACAACAATAAAAAGTAGAAAAGAAAAGAATAAATCTGGTAAATTCAATTGTGATATATGTGGCAATAAAGATATATTAGTTTGCCATCATATAAATGGTAGAGATATCCAAAATGCTAATCATCCATCTAACCTATCTAATATATGCCCAAATTGTCATGCAAAGGTACATTATGGGCATATTATAATTGAAAAATGGGTAATGTCTACTAATGGACTTATACTTCTTTGGCATAAGAAAAATGAAACTGGTATAACAGGAGAAGATTCAAAACCTCCTCTTTTAATATAATTAATAAAAGGAAATAATATGAAAATTACATTTATAGGCGTAGGAAATGCTTTCACAACCTCAGAATATTGGCAATCTAATCTTTTATTAAGCGATAATAAAGATAATATACTTATTGATTGTGGATCAGACATTAGACACTCTATTAAAGAACAGATTAAAGATATAAATAATGGAAATATTCATGAATATTTGTCTGGCATTTATATAAGTCATGTTCATGCGGATCATATTGGCGGATTAGAATGGATAGGATTTTGTACATATTTTAATCCAAAAGCCAATAAAATTAATCTTATAGTTCATAATGACATAAAAAATGATCTTTGGAATGAATCTCTTAAAGGAGGAATGAAGCAGGTCCAAAATAAACCAGAAATGAAACTAGAAGATTATTTTAATGTAAATTGTCTAGATGGAAGTTTAGGTTTTTATTTTAATGGGATTAAATGCAGTCCTGTAAAATCTATACATGTCAAATCTAATCCTCCTAAATTGTCTTATGGACTTTTTATAAACTCGAATAAAAAGGTCTATTGGACATCTGATAGCATATTTAATCCTAATACAAAAGAATATAAAGAAGCAGATATTATATTGCAAGATTGCGAAACTGCTAAATTCCCATCAGCAGTACATCCTCATTATAATGAATTGGTAACTCTTCCTAATGAGATTAAGAATAAAATGTGGTTATATCATTACTCTCCTGAATTTACTTCTTTTGATGCAAATAAAGATGGTTTTCTAGGCTTTGTTAAGAAAGGACAAGTATTTGATATATAAATAGGATTTATTAATTTTTATCTAGAATTAATAAGTATGAAAATTTACCATATAGCTAAATAGCTAAAAGAATGTTTGATTCATTAGGTCTTTCTGATGTTATCTATGCTATAGTTAAAAAGCAAATGAATAATTTAAATATATTAGACGATGAAAATCAATATCTAAGAACAATTATATTAAATGCCTTAAAATTATTAGATCAAATAGAAAATGAAATTTTAAACAATTTAAGAGATATCGCTTTAGTAGATGTGTAAAAAAATATTCAATATTCAATAGGAACTCTACCAACAAAGAAAAATACTGGTTCTCCTTCTTTAATTCCTTGACCGATTTTTCTAAACCCATTTTTCTTATATAATCTATGAGCCTCATATTCTTCTTTTCTTTGACCACTATATATAAACATCAAATCGAAACCCATATTGGAAACAGCCTTAGATGTTTCTTTTAATATTGATTTGCCAATTCCATTTTTTCTAAGTGTTGGATTAACACCAAACCAACCTAACCAAATCTCATCGTTTTCTTCTATATATTTTTCTATATAATGTCCTGTTATTCCCAAAATTAAATCCCCACTTTTTGCTATATAATAGGCAAATCTTGGATCATTTTCTTTTATAGATTCTATATATGCACTTTCAAAAGAAAGTTTACCATTTTTTTTAATTTCATATGGAAATATAGATTTTGCGATAGATATAGCAGAATCAAAGTTATCATATGTTATTTTTTCTAATTTCATAATTTTACCTATAAGTTTTATAAGTTTTATAAGATGGCGGCTCGTAGGAGAGTCGAACCCCTATTAGTTCTTTTAGAGAGAATTTCTTTGCCAATTAAGATAACGAGCCATTTTTTACATTATTGCTTTAATATATCTGGATATTTTTTTACTAATTCAATAAGCTTTTTCTTTTCATCTTCTTCTATTTTTTTATTATATAACTCTTCTTGAATTTTCAATTGCCTTAATTCTTCCATAACCTTCTCTTTAATAGAAAGATCTATAGATATCCTTTCTGCCTCAACTCTTTTATTAAGTTCTTTTAACATATTATTTCTAGTAGCTATATCTTCCTCTGATAAGCCATATAATAAATCATAATTGAGTAAAGAAATAGGATATGGCTCCATGCCTTTAAATAAAATATTCCCATTAAATATTAAACTTATAACATACTTATCTTCTTGAGAAGAATAAACTGTCTTTGATATTTCTGCTATTCTTTTAGCAAGACTATCCATATATTCATACTCTTCTAGTATAAAATCTGAAGAATATGAGGCCATGTGACAACCTTTACAATAGTTATCACTACTTGGTTTATATCCAATTAATATAAATTTATTCATTTTCTTTCTCCAATTTAAACAGTTTAAGATTAGAAAATATCTTACTATCTGTTAAACATGCAATGGTTGTTAATTGATTACCTATATCTGGCTCTCTAAATCCAACCCATTTTATGTCTCTTCTGTCTAATCTTTGTGTCCAAAGTTCTAATTCTTTTTCATCTTCAACATCTAAATAGATTAAAGTACCATTACCCCATTCTTGAGTTTCAGGAAGCTAACTATGCTGCAACATCCATTCTGCCACAGCATGACCAGCTTGTACTGTACGATAAGAATTAGATAAATCTTTCCTAATTAATATGTACAGTTTTTTCATACATTCTCCTTTGTTTCTATTATTTCCCAAGCATAAGCAGTTTTTATCCTTTTGATTTCAGTTTCATTAGGATTATTATATTGTCTTGGCTTTTCAATTTGTTCCCTTGTTTTACCTCTTAGTTCACAATAGGCAATATGATGATGTCTATAGGTATATCTAATACCGTTTAATGTACGCATTTTATCACCACAATATATACCTGTTTTTTGTATCGTTTTTAATTCTGCATTAGACTTTCTTATATCTTCTGCAATACTATTCAACTTTAACTTCAACTCTTCTATTTTTCTCATTTTAAATCTCCTTTTTTACTTAACTAATAATTGATAACCTTAAGTCAAAATAGGAGATCTTTAAGGAGGTTTATATATCTAATACATATAACCTCCTTTTGGATAAAAATACTTCCTAACCTTAAAAAGGCTTAAAAGTATTTTATTTAAAATATATGTGATTAACTATGTCATATTTTTATTATACAATTTTTTTTATTATAGTCCTATAGTTTTTAGATATAATTCATCAATAGCCTTTCTATCTGGTTCATTCCTAAGGGTTGTAGACTGATATAGAATGTTCAAATCTTCTTCATAGTTTTTTGCTATTTCCATGATTTGATCATAGGTGTATTTACCAGCCCTAATATCACGAACTAAATCAAGATCTTTTCCAGTAAGACGAACAATAGGTTCTCCATTCTTAAGAATATTTACTCCAGATATCAAAAGGCGAACACAATGAGACATTGATTTTGAATCAAAATCCATTTCCCCTTTCTCTTGTGAGAGCCAACGAGCATCATTTCTCTCTTTTAGCCATGTATTATAATTTTGCCAATCTTTTAATGCTTTTTCATAAGCGTCATGATTTACAATTAATATTCCAAGAAATTTATTTACTTCATCTTCTTTAGAAATAGATTGTGGAAATGGTTTACCACCACTAAATACACCAATCTTCTCTCCTTCATATGAACCAAATAAACGATAAGTATACGCCAAGTGTTCAAAACATGATATCTTACATTTTGAAAGATCTCTAAGGTTTTCAAAATTAGGAACTTTTTCACAAATACAATCATATATATGAAGAGGTTTCCAAGGTACAATTCCATTTGGAACAAACCAACAAAAATCTTCTAATGTTGGTTTTCTATTATATTTACCATCTTTTGCTTGCCATACCCATTTATTCTCACCACGAGCACGTTTTATCTGGGCCGTGGCATAACCAGCAAAAGTATGTTTAGCTTTTTTAGACATAAACAAATGACGATTATCAACAAACAGCTTCCATTCTGGTTTAATAAAACGAATACAATCTTCTGGGCAGAATAAAAATTCAAGAACAGAAGGATTATTATCAAGAGCTAATTGAATAAATCTTCTTAATTCATAATAAGTAGTATCGTTCTTATCGTCACTTACTTGAATAGGAGCAGGGAATAGAGAGAAAACATCACGATTAGAATTTAGAAAAACCCCACGAATGTCTAAATCGCTTGTAGCTATTGCTGTTCCAAATGAATGACTTCCAGCTATCATTTCAAATATGATTTTATTAGATGATTTTAATTGTTCTAAATTCATTTTTCTTCCCAATCTGTTTCTTGAAAAGTTTTCTTAAACTGTTCATCATTCATTACCCTTAATGTACCATCAGATTCTGTTATAATCCAATCGCCGTCCTCTAAAAGGATATTTCTTACGTTTTCTTGATCTGACTCAATTACTATACAAGTACCAATATCTTCAATATATTTAGAAACAACATTTCTTGGCCAATAACATTTATCTTTATAAATATTTAACTGTTCTGCTTCTACAACTTTTTGTATTGTAATATATTTCATTATTTATCTTCATTGTGTCTTATAATTCTTTGTATTATACTTATAAACTTATCAGTAAAAAGGTCAAGGAATTTTCCATTATTTTTCTTTCATTAGGGACAGTATATGATAATAGGTATTGGATTTCAACAAAAAAATTACTGTGAATTAGCTATATTTCAAAATAAGTTACTTTTGCAAAATGTAATTTTTCCACAAATAGTTGTAATCTGCTTTTTGGGGCAGTATAAACATAGATAGGCCCATTTATTTTCATTTTTATACCATATTGTTTAGCAACTGCCCCTATAGTACCAAATAATATTCCACGAGAATTTACTCTTTTATCAATTAATGTAAATTCTGGGCCGAACATAGTTCCTACGCTAAGTTCTTCTGGCATTGGAGGCTTAATTATTCTATCTTTTTCTTCCATAAACTATTCCAATAAACATTATTGTAATAATGGTTCATTATTCACCGTATATAACATTCAGTATAGTTGTTATAAAATCCTTTTTATATAATATATAAAATTTATATAATATATAAAAATAATTATAATTTACTTTCTGTTTTACCGCCACTAGACAATTCTACAAACTTGCAATTTTCTCTAAATTCATATATATTTCTAGCGTTAACATAACTAAATGTAGATTGAACCCCTTCTCTTATTTCCTTTAGAATATATTTTACATGTCCCTTAATCTTAACCTTTTTTGCTATGCCTTCAATATATTCACTATTTTGACCATTTGAGATTTTACTTTCTCCAGATGCAGATCCCATAAATACTTTATAATAATCTCCATTTTCATCTTTAAATACTTCCCCAGGAGTTTCACTTGTTCCTGATAGCATTCCTCCTAACATGCATCCGTCAGCATACTTAAGGGCTTTTGAAACATCTCCAACATATTTAATCGCTCCGTCTGAAATGATTTTTACGTTTTTCACACCTGCGTCTTCAATAGCAAGCCTTGAATGTTCAATAGCGGTGAGCTGTGGAATTCCTATTGAAGCATTCTTTCTTGTCTCACACGCTGACCCCCCTCCGATGCCTGTCTTAATGCAATCAACCCCCCAATCTATTAAATCCAAAGCCCCTTCATATGTAGCAATATTACCAACAATTAAATAAAGACCATCAAGATTCTTATCTTTTATTCTTTTTATTGTATCTTTTACTTTTTTACAATGACCCATTGCAACATCTATACAAACTATTCTTGCTCCTGCCTCATATAATTTGTCTAGTCTTTCCATATCATTATCTTGAACACCTATTGATACTCCAAATTTATAAAATGGATCATTTATAGTAAGATCAATATTACCAAGTTCCTTGTCATCTTTATAATATCCCCAAAAAGATTCAATATCTTTTACTGCTTGCTCTATAGTACAAAATCTATGCATAATACCAATTCCGCCATATTTGTACATTGCATAAGCCATTCTAGGGCCGCAAATACTTTTCATATTAGCAGCAAATATTGGAAGATCTAAAGAAAATAGACCAAAATTACTTTTTAAGCTAACTTCTCTTCTTGATTCTATTTCAGAGTAAGTTGGAATAATTAAAACATCATTAAATGACAATCCTCTCATTTTTCTCTCCTTTGTATACTGATATTATAACTAAATTTATATTTTTTACAATAGAAATTAATACTGTGTTTTAGGAATTAATACTGTGTTTTCTTTGCCAAAGCTTCGATTTTGTCTAGAATATTTTTTATTATATCTCGTTCTTTTTCAGTTTTTGCGCTTTGCATTGCTGTGATAAAAATATTAATAAATTCCTTTTGGGGAATAGTCATCAATTCTCCACTAGACTTCATTTCGCCTAAAATTTGAGCCTGTAATTTTAATAATCCCTGATAAGAATTCATTAATCTTGACGTTTCAGATGTTTTTATTTTTTCTATGTCTGCTAACGATTCGCTACTGGTTGGAGAAATACTATTAATACCCACTAGTCTTTCAGTTAATACAGATAATCCCATTTGTATTCTGTCTATTGTAGTAAGATTCTGATCGTATAACCTTTTTACTCTATTAGAAAATTCTACTTTTTGTATTTCTACATCAGATTCGATATGGGATCTCATATGATTATTAAAAGCACCCAAATCTAAGTCTTGACCTGTTTTACTTTTAAATAATTTTCTAGCTTCAGAAGCTGATTTCTTATCTAAATACTCTCTTTCTATATCAGACCTAAATGGGCTACTACAAATTGGACAAGTTGGTTCATGAATAATTTTATCTTCATTTATATTTATTACTTGACCTAAAAGACGCCCTATATCTTCTCCTCTGCTAATAGAACTTGATTTTATAATACTTGCATCAACAGCAATAGTAGTTTCTATTTCTTTCATTGATGCTTCTATACCGTCTTCTTTATCTTCTTTACCTTCTGTCATTATTAATTCCAATTTATTCTCATCCAAGCAAAGATGCAAGTCACACACACATTTGTTAATATTTCAAGATTAGTTAATACATAATTTATTAATAGAATTAGTTTCATTTTACGATTCCCTTCTTACTTATATTATACAAAAATAAATGAACGTTTATAATTTACATTTCTTTTATTTCTGAAATTTCATCGCCTTTATATGGATTCAGAATATCATTTGCAATACTTCTGATATAATAACTTAATGTCAATGGTCTACTATCAATTAAAACTGCATGAAAATTCTTTATTTTTTCTTCTGGGATTTTATATCCAATATTATGAGCATAAATTGTTAATGCTTTCATTACATCAGATGCTTCTTTTCTTTTATTTGATATAACTATTAATTCATTAATATTATTTAAAAGAGTAATGATAGAGGTTAATTCTGATAAATCCTTTTTTTCTTTTTTTATAGGCATTGATTAAATCCTATTTACTGACAAAATTCTATCACCCTCTACAGTTGTAT
>Ga0316230_1003466_pt1 | contig 12357 bp, 17 predicted proteins | sample TBH18025metaG_FD_206004 | JGI IMG/M metagenome (GOLD analysis project Ga0316230, IMG submission 206004) | Freshwater microbial communities from Trout Bog Lake, Wisconsin, USA - TBH18025 | ecosystem: Environmental > Aquatic > Freshwater > Lake > Hypolimnion/Profundal zone | place: USA: Wisconsin...
CACGGCCCGCCACGCGGGCCGTTTCTGTGGAAGGCCGATGGGCCGCGTGATGGTTCATTTTCTTTTTGACGCGGGAAGCGGGCCCTCCTTCGTTCATGCAGCCCAGGAAACTCCCTACCAGGCCCGGCCCTGGAGAACGGACCGTCCGGTCACGGCTACCCCCTTTCGGCGGTAGGATTCTGTCCCGTCGTAGAGCAGACGCCGCTCCACCAGGCTCCCTTCCGAAAATTGGCCCGCGAGCACTTCCATGGGCCGGAAGAAGCTGCTGTCTACCGTGGTGCCCGACTTCGCCTCTGCGAGGATCCACCCCAGCTCGGATTGGACCATCAGATCGACCTCCGGGCCTCTGGCTTCGTGGTAGTGGAACATCCGCGGTTCAAGCCCACAGTAGTGTCCAGAAGTTTCTGTAAGTCCTCGACGGTAGATGGATCGTGTTGAGTGCAGGGGGTCAGCGAAGGGAGGGCGGAGCCCAACCGAAGCTGACCCCCTGTGGTGCCTGGTTCATGCCCCCTCCGGCTTCAGCCAGGTGGTGCCGATCCAGTGTTCGTGCTGCTCCATCAGCAGCGCCCCGTAGAGGCGGTCCCGGCTCGCCGGGTTTGGCCAGATGCGGACAGTCCAGCCCCGTCGCTTCAGTTCCTGGTTGACCCGCTCGACGTGGTTGGTCGTTCAGAGGCTCTTCCTGGTGGCCGGCCGGTGGCCAGCACCGAGTCGAAGTGCTCCTCCAGATAGGCCACGGGCTTGGGAAACCTCTTCCCCCAGTGCTCCTCCAGCAGGGCCCTCTCCTCCTCAGCCCGCTCCCGGCTACAGGCCTGCAGGATCATCCGCAGGTCCTCGCAGAGGGTGGCCTTGCCCACTTCCCTTGCCAGGTCCAAGGCACGGCGCATGAAATTGGTCTGGCACTGCTGCCACATCGAACCGGGGAAGGCAGCCTCGATCCCCTTCACCAGTCCCCCATGTGCGCCCAGACAACGAGCTCCACCCTGGTAAGGCCGCGCTCCTTCAACATCCCGAACAACTCTCCCCAGGCCCGGCCTGTCCCGCTCGACCAGTCCAGCCACCCCAGCACTTCCCACTGGCCTTCCGGCGTGACGCCTGCGGCCCAGAGGAAAGCCCGGCTCATCACCCGGTGGTTCTCCCGGACCTTGTCGAACCGGGCATCCACCAGGAGGTAGCGATACCTCCCAAGGGGGCGTTCCCGGAAGACGTTCACCTCCGCTCGATGGTCTTCAGGAGGTTCGACACCTTGCTGGCCGAGACCCCCGCCCCCAGCATCTCCTCCGCCAACGGGTCCACCTTCCGGGTCGAGACCCCCTTGATCACCATCTCGCCCAAGGTCGCCGCCAGCGCCTGCTCGGAGGTTTGCCAACGCTCTGGCACGAGGGGAAGATCGATCCGTTCCGGGCCTGAGGCAGCCTCAGCTTCAGAGTGCCCATGCGGGTCCGCAGTTCCCGGCCCTTCAGCCCGTTGCAATAGCCGTTTGGCCGGGGAAGGTCCTTCGCATTCCAGGGCGCCCCGAAATGTCCATCGGCCTCCACCCCGATCAGTGCCTGCACGATTTCCTCCACGAGCGTCCTGACGCTCCCTCCTCCATCTGTGAACAAATCTTCCCCAAAGCCCCTTACGGGCCCAATCTTCACTTCGGCCATCGCGTCCTCAAGGGTTGGTGGTTTTGAACGCGATCATCCTACCGGACCCCCAGGGGCAGCCTCTACTTCAAGGCCCCCAAGCCGGACTTACAGACGCTTTTATACACAACCGTTAAAGTTCTGTCGCTTGACAATCTGCGAGGGGTTGAATGGGAAGTCGTGCTGGAACATCACCTCGCCACAGAAGTGCTGCCGGTAAGGGTTCTCGACCCTCCCCTTCACCACGTCTTCATCCGACAGGGCGTAGGTATGCTTGAGCAAATGCAGCCCTGCCATTAACCGAATGGGAATCCCGGGTGAGCCAAGGTCGGCAGATACAGCCGACCAAACGCTTGCGTCAGGTCATCCCAGGGGATCTTGGTCGCTAGCCGCACCAGCTCGCGGTTCGGGTCTAGCGCCAAGTTCAATTCCCACCCGATCACCAGCTGATCCCTCGTCGTTCGCCTCGGTTTTGGCTTCATTCGTATACTGGAAAAGCGGGGGTCACCCCTACCTTTCTGATGTACCAGATATGTCAAAGATAACTTTAAATGATTGCCACTTTTAGTTTTGTGATTTATTCAGGGTCGACTATGGAACTTGGGACAGCACTGAAGTTCTCGCGCCACACCCAACCTCGACCCCTGAAGGGGGTTCATCGACCGACTCAACATCACGAATGCCCCTGAGAATCTTGTTCTTAGGCTCTGCACTTATGGTTATGATGTCAACCTCAATTGCTGCGGGGCCACTGCTTCCATCATCGGTTGTCCAATCTTGTCTTGAATTAATAATAGTTGAAGAAAATTATGCTGGATTTGTTGGAATAATATGCGTTTATGATTACGCTTCTGTCTCGTTCTAACTCTATGGCCTATCTTGATTTCACTTAAAGGTTTTTCGTGAATGTTCGACGGAATGGAAAAATCGCCGCTAAATATTTTGTATCCACCCGCAGATAACCATAGCTGATCATAGGTTGTGCAGTAATTACAGGCTCTATTCTTATCAATGGCAACCTGGTTATTTGCACCAATGCCAACAATAGCATCAGCCCCCAAACAACTCGCGAGGGCTTGGATACAAACGACAAGATCAGCTTGAGGGGATACGTCCGAATTTTCTTTCGTCGCTGTTTTGATCAGTTCATACTGGTCCCTTGCACCCTGGCTACCGCCAATGAAAAGAATGTTTGTATCGGAAAGGTCAAATAAACTTCCTGGTAAAATCGAAAAAGTCATGAAATATATTGGTATATTATTGACTTTATAAATAATCACCAGTTCACCTTCGAGATAGGTAGTTCTGGCTACTCCAAGGCAAATGGAGAACTGTTGGCTTAGGCCCCAAGTGCATAGAGATTCATCTTGAACAGCAAGGTTGGATACTAGTTTGCTTTTGCAATATCGCTGTATAAAAGAATAGTGGTGAACTAACGCGACCCATCTGCTATGAAGGATTAAGGAGGAAGAAAGGTACCTTCCGAGGTATTTAAATTGAATTTGGGGCATGTCTTTTACTGCAAATATGAACTGACTTTCTTGAATCGTCCCTCGCAATTGAATGTGGGCTGGAATATTAATAATCAACTTAACAATTTGCCAACTGCGTCTAGGAAGATCTTTGAAGGCGAAAAGCCCCCTGATCTTTCGCAGATTAGGAAACAAGCGCATTTTAGAATTGTCCGGGCATGAAGTATGATTCTCGATTGATCAAGATTAACATTGCGTCCGATTGCCAACTCGTTGGATTGAGACGGGTTAAAAGGGATGGGGTGAAGGATTATAGGTGTATAGTAACTTGGGTGATCGGGAATTGTTCCTAAATCGACCATTATCGCCTGAGAGGATTTCGCTTCGCGGTGCTGGCTATATAATAAGGACTTTCTAGAAAACTCACTTAAAAAAGTGAATTTGATTTGTCTTCTAAGGATAGCAGCTATTCTTGATGATCTTGATCACATTTTACAAAAGTGATAAAAAATGTTAAACCTTTTAAAAATTTCAAACAATCAATCATAACAATATCATTCGGTAGTCGGCCCTGAACAAGCCACAGATGTAGATTTGGCAACGATTTAAGGGGACCTTTGGCATATCTGGTACACCAGGAAGGAAGGGATGACCCCCGCTTTACGGTGTACTGTTGAAGCGTGCCAGCTCCACGGCGGCCGCCCAGATTCCGTCGGCTTCGGGCCTAGGCCGCTCATTGCCTCTCACCATGCTTCGAATTGTTCTCGCAGTGGAGCTAATTCCCCGGAGGACGGCGGCATCTTCTGTTTGGCTACGGGGCAAGCTCCAATCACTAGGTGCCTAACGGCGCTCAACTCATGCGGTCACGCCCCCTTGCCTGAGACACACGAACAAGGAGATTGAGGAGGGCGAGTACCCCGAACCCAGCCTCAACGAGTTCACCGGAGGCGATGGCTTCGACGTGAAAATACCTCATTCAGTGCAGAAGGTCGAGGAACTGCAAATCAGGACCTAGGTCGACGGCGAAGACCTGAAGCTTGATCTCGGTTGAATGAAGTGATGGCAACACGAAAACCATGACTCCATTGGCATTTTGTGGTATTGTTAGGGGATATGAGTACTTTATTAAAAAGCAAATACTGGGGGCCATTGGTGGCGCGGCTCCTGCCGCCCATACGTAATGCTTTCATCGGCGCTCTTCTTGCTGCCATTATTTCCATTTTTCAGACTAATTATTATCAATCCATTGCCAGGATTCTACCCTCCGAATCGAAAAGCGCCGGCAGTCTCAGCGGCATCGCGGCCATGGCGCTTTCGATGGGGCTTGGAGGATCGGGTTCCGGCAGCCAGGACTCGGCATACATCGATATCCTCGGAAGCCGCTGGATGGCAGAATCGCTGCTCGGTGAGACTTACACGTTCCATCAGAGAAGCTGGCGGTTCGGCGCCGAGCGGGAACGGCGGACGACTCTCTTCGAATATCTAGACGTACCCAACAAAGATATGGGCGTTCGCAAGCTGAAGACAGTCTTTTCTTACAGCCGAGATCCGAAATCGGGCCTTCTGACCCTTACGGTGGAAACCGATTCGCCGGATTTGTCCCGAGCTGTGGCCCTACGAGCCATATCCCTGCTCGGGGAATTCGTCCTCCACAGGAGCCAGACTCGCAGTGGAAATAAGGCTACCTTCGCCGAAGCCAGGCTCAAGGATGCGCGAGCTGAATGTGATGCAAGTGAAGCTGCGCTAAAGGAGTTCATGACGGCAAACCGGAATTATCAGCAGAGTTCGGATCCACAAGTCAAACTCTCTGGCACCCGTCTGGAGGGGGAACTGATGCTTCGCAGGCAATTGGTCGTGAGCCTCTCGACCATGAGGGAGCAAGCGCTGATTGAATCAAAGGACGACATGCCGATCCTGAACGTTCTCGATGAGCCCAACCTGCCCGTCCTTAAGTCCAAGCCATCCCGGGCTGTATTTGTCCTTGGTGTCGGATTCGCGGTGTTGGCCGCCTCTATGTTGTTCCAACACCGGAAGCAACTTCAGGACCTGTTGATGGCGGAATGAGCGCAGGTGCCGCTCCTCGTAACCAATCCTATGAACTAGGGGAATACATGGATTTTTTCAGGGGTAAGACAGTACTCGTCACTGGGGGCACTGGCTCCTTTGGTAAGATGTTCGTGAGCAAGGTGCTCGCCGGAAGCGAGGTCAAGAAGGTTATCGTCTTCAGCCGGGACGAACTCAAGCAGTTCGAGATGGCAGAAAACTACCGAAACGAAAAACGGATCCGGTTCTTCATCGGTGACGTTAGGGATTATGAGCGACTTTTCAGAGCCTTCGACGGAGTTGACATCTGCATTCATGCCGCGGCCCTCAAGCAGGTGCCGGCTGCCGAGTACAACCCAATTGAAGCAATCAAGACCAACGTCCATGGGGCTGAGAACATCATCAACGCCTGCATTGAGCGTAGCGTCGAGAGAGTGGTGGCTCTCAGCACGGACAAGGCTTCCAGTCCGATCAACCTATACGGGGCAACAAAACTAGTGAGTGACAAGCTCTTCGTGGCCGGCAACGCCTATGCTGGCGGAAAGAAGACCCGGTTTTCAGTGGTTCGTTACGGCAACGTGGTGGGGAGCCGGGGCAGTGTTGTGCCTTTCTTCAAGAAATTGGCACCCACGGGTGTCCTTCCCATCACCGATGAGCGTATGACCCGGTTTTGGATCACCCTGCCTCAGGGGGTTCAGTTCGTAATCGACAGCGTCAATCGGATGGTGGGTGGCGAGATCTTCGTACCCAGAATCCCTAGCATGCGAATGATGGACCTGGCGAAAGCAATGGCGCCAGAAGCCAGAATTGAGATCATCGGCATCCGTCCCGGCGAAAAGATTCATGAGGAAATGATAAGTGTCCACGATGCCAGGCGCACTCGGGACATGGGCAGTCACTATGTAATCCAACCTGACCTTGATTGGTGGGACCACGGAACTTTCGGTGGCCAGGCAGTTCCAGACGATTTCTGCTACTCCTCCGATGTCAACACTGATTGGCTGACAGCTGAGCAGCTTATGGAAATGATCTCCCATGTCTAGTTCATCGATTCCCTACGGTCGGCAATGGATCGACCAGCAGGATATCGACAGGGTCATGGACGTATTAAAAGGTGATTACCTCACTACGGGCCCGGCGATCCCGGCGTTTGAGGAAGCGCTCTGCCAGAGTACCGGCGCCAAATATGCGGCGGCCATGAATTCTGGCACATCCGCCCTGCATGCGGCTTATGCGGCGGCCGGAGTTGGTCCGGGCAGTGTGGTCATGACGTCCCCCATGACCTTTGCCGCGACCGGCAATGCGGCCCTGTACCTTGGCGCTAAGGTGCGGTTCGCCGACATCGATGAGGCCACGGGGAACATCGACCCTGGCGCGGTGGAGGCCCTATGGTCAGACGATGTACGTCTTCTGGTGCCGGTGGATTATGCGGGGCATCCTGCGGAGTATGATTCCCTTGTCCCATTCGCGCACAAACATGGGGCGATTGTTGTCTCCGATGGAGCACACTCTCTCGGAGCCACCTACCGGGGCGCGAAGGTCGGGAACCTGGCCGATATGACCGAACTCAGCTTCCACCCCGTCAAGCCGATCACCACTGCCGAGGGGGGTGCGGTACTAACCTCGAATCCGGATTTCGCAAGGGCCGTGGCCACTTTCCGGACCCATGGCATCACCCGTGATCCCGCTCTGCTGAGCCGGGATGAGGGACCCTGGTACTACGAGCAGGTCGATCTGGGGTTCAATTACCGGATGACCGATGTCCAGGCCGCATTAGGGGCAAGTCAGATAGCCAAACTGGATAGGTTCCTGACTCGTAGGCGTGCCATCGCCGAACGCTATGATGAAGCGTTCGGCTCCTGTCCTTACTTTCGAATTCCAGGTCGGAGCAATCACGTCGAGTCAGGCTGGCACTTGTATGTCATTCGGGTGCAGGGGAACACGAACCTTCGACGGCCATTCTTCGAGGCGCTCCGCAAAGCTGGACTCGGAGTCCAGGTACACTACCTACCGGTCTATCTCCATCCCTACTATCGTGACCTCGGGTTCAAACCCGGCCTATGCCCTAGGGCCGAAGACTTTTACGCTCGTTCAGTGTCTCTGCCGATCTTCCCCAAAATGGAGGACTGGGAAATTGACCGGGTTATCGAAACTGTCCTGAACGTAGCCCGCGAGGTTCTAGGGTGATCAGCAGGGTCGCCGTCGTCGGCTGCGGGAGCATCGGCAAACGCCACATGCGGAACCTGCTGGCCTTGGGGGCCCAGTCCGTGGTCGGGGTTGAGCCCAATCCCGAACGTCGCCAAGAGGCCGCGAGGGAACTGGGAATTGAGATCCTTCCCAACCTTGCGGCCGCTGCGAACGTCGACCCGGTGACCTTGGTCGTAGTAGCTGTACCGAACGCCTATCACCGTCAGATCCTCGAAGAGGCCGTCGGCTTTGGGGCCCATGTATTCATGGAGAAGCCATTGGCCTCTTCCTCCGAAGGGCTCGAAGCGGTTCTGGGGACAATGGCCGCCAAGGGGCTCAAAGGGTTTCTTGGTAGCAACTGGAAATTTCACCCAGCCCTGATGACTATGAAACGCCTTCTCGACGAAGGTCGGATCGGCAAAGTGCTGGCTGGCCGTGTGGCCTGTGGGCAGTACCTTCCCGACTGGCACCCCTGGGAGGATTACAGGCAGATGTACTCCGCCCGGTTGAGCCTTGGTGGTGGGGTTCTGCTCGACAGTCATGAACTGGATTACACAACCTGGTTGATCGGCCCGGTTGGCAGGGTGGCTTGTTTTGCGGGGCGGGTAAGCGACCTGGAGATCGAAACCGAGGACTTGGCCAGCCTGATTCTGGAGCACCGATGTGGAGCCGTGGTCCAGGTCCAACTCGACTATCTGCAGAGAGCCTACCACCGGACTTATGAGTTCACCGGCAGCGAAGGCACTCTTCGCTGGAGCTTTGCTGAAGCAAAGGTCTCCCTATACGAGGCTGGAACCAAAACTTGGAGTGAATGGCCTGATCCGCCTTCCTACGATCTTAACACCATGTATTTAGACCAGATGCGCCACATAATGGAGGCCGTCGAATCAGATGCCGCACCGGTTACGTCTTTGACCGATGGTCTGGCTGTGCTGAAGTTGATTGAGGCGGCAAAGTCTTCATCCAGGGCGGCCACCTTCGTTGAGGTCCAGTCATGACCACCCTAGGGATCATCCAGGCTCGAATGGGGTCCAGCCGCCTTCCCGGCAAGGTGCTAATGACGCTGTACGGAGAGCCTAGCATCCTCCGTATGTTGGAGCGGGTTTCAAGGGCGACCTCGCTGGATGAACTGTGGCTTGCTACCAGCGATGAGGCTAAGGACGATGTACTAGCCGAGACGGTCTCCAAGGCGGGCTATCGTGTGTTCCGTGGGGCGGAACTGGATGTGCTCGACCGGTTCCATCGGCTGGCCCTTTCCAGGTCTGCAGACACTGTTGTGCGGCTCACAGGCGATTGTCCGCTCCACGATCCTGCAGTGATCGACCAAGTCGTATCTGTATTCCACTCTGCGGGCCCCGGAATCGCTTACGTTGGTAACACCCTCCCACCCACCTTTCCAGATGGTCTCGATGTGGAAGTGTTCTCTTATCGCGCCCTGGAGCAGCTGGCCACGGGTTCCACGTCGGCGGCGGAGCGGGAGCATGTCACGTTGGGGATCCACCGGAACCATCTGCCCTCAGATCAACGCCCGCTGACCCTCAATGTGGTCGCACCGGCTGATTTTGGTCATCTGCGATGGACCTTGGACAACCAGGAGGATTACCAATTCATTTCGGCTGTGTTTCAGGAACTCTACCCGGCGCATCCTGACTTTGGCTGGCAGGACGTTATAGCCCTGCTCACCCGCCACCCCGACCTGATGGCGATTAATGCTCGACATGTCCGGAACGAGAAACTCGCCCGGGACCTCGGTCTCGAAGAGGCCAGGGACCCACGGAAAGGTTAGTTTTTTAGCCGCGGCGCATCGATGCCGAACCACCATTGGAGGACGCTATGCTCAGAAAGATCAGCCGGTTCGAAAAGTCGGATCGTTACCGCGCCCGGATCCACGATCTCATCCCGGGAGGTGCCCACACCTACTCGAAGGGCGATGACCAGTTCCCCGCCCTTGCTCCAGCGGCCATCGTTCGTGGCCAGGGATCCCATGTCTGGGACCTGGATGGCAACGAGTTCTTGGATTGTTCGATGGGGCTCACCGCAGTGAGCCTTGGTCACGGCTACCAACCGGTCGTCCAGCGCATCATGGAGGAACTGCCGAACGGAGTGAACTTCCAGCGTCCCTCCTATTTGGAGATGGAACTGGCGGAACGGTTCCTTTCAGTAGTCCCCGGACACGACATGATCAAGTTCGGTAAAAATGGCTCCACCGTGACGACGGCGGCGGTCAAGATCGCTCGCGGTTACACCGGCCGGAAGTTGATTGCCTTCCCGGGTGATCACCCGTTTTATTCGTACGACGATTGGTTCATCGGAAAAACTCAGTGCAACCTCGGCATTCCGGAGGAGATCCAGGATCTCTCCGTGACGTTCAAGTCCTACGACCTCCAGTCGCTAGAGGATCTATTTAACGCCTATCCCGGCCAGATCGCCTGTGTGATCACCGAACCTGAGAAGAACTTCCCGATCCCCGAGAACTATCTGAAGGATGCCATCGCATTAGCCCACCGTCACGGTGCCTTGTTCATCGCTGATGAGATGATTACTGGCTTCAAGACCGCCCTCCCTGGCACCAGCAAGCTGAGGGGGGTTGTCCCCGACCTTTCTACCTGGGGCAAGGGAATGGGGAATGGTTTTTCGATCTGCGCCTTGACCGGAACCAGGGAGGTTATGGAACTCGGCGGGATCAGGCGAGAAGGCCAAGAGAAGCTGTTCTTGATTTCAACCACCCACGGCGCGGAATCTCATACCCTGGCTGCCGGTCTGGCTGTGCTTCATGCTTTCACAAGTCAGGATGTGATCGGCCACAACCTGGCGATCGGCGATCGGTTGGTAAGCCACTGCCGAAACGCGGTCAAGAGCGCAAGGCTCCAAGAGAACATCGAAGTGGTCGCCTGTCCCTGGCAGCCCCTGTTCATGTTTAAGAACGCCGGGGGAGAGATCGACAACGGCTTCCGCACCCTCATGTTGCAGGAGATGATCGCCCGCGGCGTGCTTTTCCAGGGCATCTTCTCTCCCTGCTTCAGCCACGACAGCGCGGACGTGGATTACTTCACCGAAGCATTCGCCGACAGTCTCCCCGTTTATGCGAGGGCGTTGGAGGATGGATTCGAAAAGCATCTGGTCGGCCCTCCGACCCGACCCGTATTCCGGAAGCTCCTTTGAACTCAAGCCTGCGGGTCACCCTGGTTCAGCTGTCACCCGTCTGGGAGGACCGGGCGGCCTCGCGCGATAAGATTGCAGATATGGTCCAGACCGCCGAGCCGAAGACAGATTGGCTGGTCTTCCCGGAGATGGCGCTGACGGGTTTTTCGATGGATCTGGGCAAAACCACCTGGAAACCTGATGACTATGCCTTCTTCTCCGACTTGTCCAGGTCCTTCCACTGCTATTGCACGGTCGGAGGCGTGGAGGAGGGGCGGAATACGGCAATGGTTTTCCGCCCAGACGGCACCCTCATCGCCCGTTATGTGAAGCGCCAATTATTCTCTTTCGCTGGAGAAGACAGGCACTACCAGAAAGGGGCCACCCCGACCCGCTATGCCGTCGGATCTGTGAATATAAGCCAGGGGATCTGCTACGACCTCCGGTTCCCGGGGAACTTCTGGCCCGAAGCTCCCGTCGTCGATGCCTACTGCGTCATTGCCGCCTGGGGCGGCAAACGCAGGGAACACTGGCGTTCCCTGCTTGCGGCCAGGGCCATCGAAAACCAGGCCTTCTGCATTGGCGTCAACCGCACCGGCCAGGAACCGGGGAACTTCTATACGGGGGACTCCATGGTGATCGATCCGATGGGGAGGGTCCTCCTTGACTGTGGTGAAGAGGAAGGCGTATTTACTGTCGCGCTGGATCTCGGCGCGGTGAAGGATTGGCGTGCAACATTTCCGGCCCTGGCCGATCGTGAATCCTAAGCGCAACAGGATTTCTCATTGAGTGAAACGGCGAGGAAACTTGGAAGAGATTCCCTGATTTACGTATTAGGGAATGTGCTTTCGAAGGGCGTGGTTTTCCTGCTGATCCCCTTGGTGTCACGCTATCTAACGCCGGAAGCTTATGGCGCCCTTGGCATTGTGGCGACAGTGAATGGGCTGATGTGCCTAATTCTTGGTTTTTCAATGGATAGTGCGCTTTGCCAATTCTACTTTCTGCAAAAATCAGAATCAGAACTTCGGACCTTGATGGGTACCATCCTGGGTTTTTGGTTCACTGTGCCCCTCCTTCTTGTGGTGATCCTGGATTTCCTGGGTTGCCAGGGACACCTAGAAATTTTCCATTCGCTGCCTTTCGCGTCGGGCCTGCGTCTGGCCTTATGGACGAGTTATTTGACCGTGTTTTCAAGTTCTGGGCAATTGGTGTTCATGCTTCGGCAGCAGCCAGGTAGATCCGTGGCCATAGGCGTGCTCCAGGCAGGCGCAACGGTGTTTTCTTCCTGGTTTCTGGTGGTCGAGTTGGGGCTTGGGCTGACGGGAGCAGTTGGGGGCTTGTTTGTTGGGGCGCTGACAGGTGCCGTCGTGAGTCTCTGGGTCATGTGCAGGGCCGCCACCTATAGGATCTCTCTGTCCGTGTTGGGGAATGCGTTGATATTCTCGATACCGCTGGTGCCTCACCTGCTTTCCAACTGGGTGCTCAATTTGTCGGATCGGATCCTTTTGGAAAAAATGGGCAAGGCCAAGGAATTGGGGTTCTATACGCTGGCCTACCAGTTCGGCCTGCTGCTGTCCATCGTCGTGACCTCGGCCAACAATGCTTTCGTTCCCTTTTCCAACAAGCACCTCGGGGAACAGGGGGGTGCAGCGATGGTGGCGACCCAAGGCACCCGGCTGATGATGGCTTTCATCTTCTCCGGATTGGCGATCAGCCTGTTCGCTGGGGATGCTATCCGAATCCTCACGCCTCCTGCCTATCATCACGCCGCAGCCTTCGTTCCCTGGATCACCATGGGGTACGTTTTCCAAGGCGCCTACTTCCTCCTTTCGAGAGGGACTTGGTTTTCCTTGCGGACGGGGTGGGTACCCTTCGTCACTGGAGGGGCC
>Ga0316230_1003469_pt1 | contig 12349 bp, 11 predicted proteins | sample TBH18025metaG_FD_206004 | JGI IMG/M metagenome (GOLD analysis project Ga0316230, IMG submission 206004) | Freshwater microbial communities from Trout Bog Lake, Wisconsin, USA - TBH18025 | ecosystem: Environmental > Aquatic > Freshwater > Lake > Hypolimnion/Profundal zone | place: USA: Wisconsin...
TGCGCGCCGGGACGTCGCGCGGTCCGGGGAATTTGGACCGCGACCGGTCCCCGGTCGCAGCGTTACACGGACTCACCGCCAGCGCAGTTTGCGCGCCAATTTTCCCAGCGGGCGTCCGGTCTTGTGCCGCAGCCACTGCCAGGCATAGCGGCGTGGTGTGAGTTGCGACTTCATGGCCGTCGTTAAGTGCATAGCGTCCGTGCCATATTGCTTTTGCAGGTAATGGATTTGCGTGAACAGCATCCGGTCAGTGGCCGCAGTGCGCAGCCAGGGTTTGGCATAATAGATCTCCATGAACCGCAGATGCTCCAGATCAGATTCGCGGCTGACGGTGGCACGCGCGGTCTGATGATGCTTATGCACGCGCCAGCACGCCAGGGCTTCAGACAGATAAACAAAATCACCCTGTTCCAGCAGGTGACACCACATTTCAAAATCCATGAAGCCCGTGAAGCGCTCGTCAAATCCCCGTTGGGCCTGGCGGCGCCGAAACAGCGTCAGCGTGGGCTGGCCGATCAGATTGGTGTTTTGCTCCAGGGAAGCCACGATCATTCTCTGGCCGTCGAAGCTGCCGCTATGTTCGGAAAAAATCAACGGCTGCTTGGTGCTTCCCGTGAGTTCCTGACGGCAACCTGCCAGCGAAGCGCCCGGGTGCTGATCCAGGGCGGTGGCCAGTTTGCGGATGGCGGCGGCGGACAACAGCAGATCGTCCTGATGGACAAACTTGAGATACTCGCCCTGTGCCGCCCGGATGCAAACATTGGTATTGGGCGTCAGCCCGACGTTGCGCGGGTTTATCCACCAGCGGATGCGGGAATCGCGCGCGGCGAAACTCTGGATGATTTCCGGCGAGGCGTCCGTGGAGCCATCATCTGAGACCAGAATTTCGAGGTCGCTGAAATCCTGCGCCAGCACCGAGTCCAGGCAGGCCGCCAAGTGGCGCGCGCCGTTATAAACGGGAATGAGGACGCTGACTTTTGGGGAATTCATTGGTTTGGAGCCATGGCCATGGATGGAGTTTATTCAATTTGCTGCCGGAGCGCGGGTGGGTGCTCCGCAGCCTGGCTTCGCTGTAAGGTGATGCGAGCATTCACCGCTGCCGTTTCCGAACGGGACTCCTATTTCGGATTTCCAGTCCTTTCGCCTTCCCTCAACGTTCGTTGGGTTTCGGCAATGACATATCGGCTCAAGGCGAGGTGCGTGTGATACTTGAGGACGTGCCGGCGGGCCGCCTGCCCCATTTCCACCAGCCGCGCCCGGTCTTGCAGCGCCTGCCGGACGCGGACGGCCAAGTGATTATCTTCCACGTAATAGTAAACCGCGTTTTCCCCGTCTCGGAACGGCACATGGCCATAAATCGGCGGTGATTGCATGAGCGGCACGGAACCGGCCGCGCCGACTTCATAATGCCGGTAGCAATCCCAGCCAAGGCCCTCCGGTGACCAGACCAGATACGCTTGAGCGCAGCGCTGAATGAACTCCGCGTAGGGCAGCCGCTGGGTGGAGATGTCAATGCTGAAACCTTCCGCCTTGAGTTGTTCCAGTTGCGGGAGGCCCGCCAGACGGTTGGGCCGCCGCGATACGTCGCCGGCAAAGAAGACATCCGTTATCTTGGGTGCGTTCATCCCCGCCAGTTTGGCCGCCTCGGCATCGGCAATGCCCAGCGAAATTGGCCGCAATTTAGGAACCCAGCGGCTAAACGGCTTGGTGCAAAGGACGTTGCCGCTGTTTTCGGTTTTCGGGTGGGTGTAAAGAAAGGCATTGCAGGGATTCTGCGGGAGATCGCGCTTGAAATAGCAGACGGATTGTTCCAGGTCGCGAAATCGCTGATTGTCAATCACCTGGCAGCACTCGCAATCCAAGCCCGCCAGCCGGGTGGAAATTCCGGCATAGGGACGGCTGGCGGATACGAGCAGGTGCGGGTGCTGAAAATATTTGCCGGCCAGATTCGCCAGGTTTCGCAGCCAGCCTTTGCGCGGGTTGAATCCGGGAAACCGGCTGTTGCCGGCGATGATCAAGTCGTACTCGCCGCGCCGGGCGTCCGCCAGAATCTGGCGGGCGGTTCGTTTTTGAACGCCGTTGACATCCCGGCCCGGACCTGTGTGCAAAAACTCTGCCTCCGGATGGGAGAAGAAGATCTTCATGTCTTGCTTCGACTCATACGCCATATTCCCTACTACCAGATACCGCGCCATATTAAAGTTGGTGGTTTAGTTGATGGTTAGAGCCCGAGGCAATTATCGCGGCGATAGAAAATGGTGGTTCGCTCCGTGGCGCTGCCCCCCGGCTTCAGACCCTCGAAAAACAGAGTGTAAAAACCTCTCCCTTGCGCATCGCGGATGCCCTCGGCATATTGTTCGCGTTGTGAGTCATCCAGCACCACCACCCCTCGCGGCGACAACGCCTCCAAGCTTTGGCGGATACAGTTTACCCGGTCCCGGCCATCAACGATCACCACGTCATACTTCCGCCCGGACAAATGGATCGCCCGGCAGTACTTTCCGTCCAGATCCCCGGCTTGGTAGATCAAGGCCACATTTTCCGGCACGCTTTGTCGGACCAAGCGAAGCCAGGCTTCATCGGATTCGACGGCGGTTACGTGGTGGACCAAGCGGGCGTAAAACGCGGTCGAATGGCCGCTGCCAAACTCAAACAGGTTCAGATCCTTGACCAGCCGGTCTTGCAGAAATTTCACCGCGGGATAATTCATCCAGGGAACCGCTGCTCCGGTCTGGTCCACCGGGGCTTTTTGCTCCAGGCTCTTCAGCCAGCCGGTTTGGTGCAAATAAGAATCGGAATGCACCACCAGCATGCGGAAAGCCTTGTACTGATAATACTGGGGAAACGCCCGCTTAAGCATTTGTTTGCTGGCCAGTTTCATGGTTCAGTCACTTACGCTGCTGACTGGCCGGGAGCATGATTTTGGCGGAATTCTTGGGGTCATTTCCGGCACGGGGCAGACGGCTTGGTGTTGCCGCCACTGCCGCAAACCGGGCAGTGGGGAACAGGTTGCAGCCAATCGGCGGGTCTTTGCCCGGTGTCAAAGCTGCCGAAATTGAATCCAACTGGCATGGTTAAAGTGTTGTCTTGCTCCTCAGGGGTTGTCAAACTCATAATTTGCGCAAGCGAATCGCCGGGCGCTAGAACCCGCTTGAAATCCGCCGGAATATCCGGCAGCATCGCTGGTCTTATGAAGCCTGACCACGCCCCGGCAACCGCGCAGACCGCCGCAGAGTTCGTCCCGAAGATTTGCGGGCCACCGCCGGGTGGGTTCGACAAACTGTCACCCCTATCGCGGGAGGGGCGGTAATCTTGCCGGGAATTTCCTCCGCCGCTTAAACGCAAAGAACAGGGAAGACTTTCGGCGAATGATTTACGATTGCTTTACATTTTTCAACGAGCTGGAACTCCTTGAACTGCGGCTGCATGAACTTGCGGGCGTGGTGGACCGTTTTGTGCTGGTGGAGGCCACCCGCACTTTCACCAACCAGCCCAAGCCGCTTTGCTTCCAGGACAATCAACAAAAGTTCGAGGCATTCAAAGACCGGATCATCCATGTGGTTGTGGAGGACTCACCGGACACACCTGATCCGTGGGCGGTTGAGTGCTTTCAAAGAAACTGCATCGCGCGCGGCTTGGCGCAATGCCGGCCAGATGACTGGATTCTGGTTTCAGACGTGGATGAAATTCCGCGTGCCGCCGCCGTGCGCAAGGTCAGCCGGGACCATGGGTTGCAAACCGGCTTTTGGGCGGACCAAGTGGTCCGTCCAATCATCCGCATTTTCTCCGCGTGGGAATTTTCCCAAGGGCGGGTTCGCAGAAACAACCCATTTATTTTCCGCTTCGAGCAAAGCCTGCACCGCTACTACTTCAATTGTGTGCGGGTTTCACCTTGCCATGGCACGCGAATGTTGTGCTACCGGGACTTCGACGCGGCGGAGATCGTCCGCCACAGCGGCTACAAAACGGTGAAGGCTGGCGGCTGGCATTTCACCTCGATGGGCGGCCTGGCGCGGCTTCAGGAAAAAATCCGGTCTTTTTCCCATCAGGAATTCAATAAGCCGGAGACGCTGGACGCGGTCTGGATGAACAAAATGCTTGAGGAAGGCAAGTCAGTGTTTAATCCGAAGGAAGAGCTCCACTTTATGAAGCTGGATGATGCCTATCCCCAATATCTGCTGGAGCATCCGGAAAAATTTCCCGGGTGGATCAAGTTGGGCGAACTAATTCCTCACGCCGGCCAAATCTAAGATTGCTTTCCGGCTGGTATCGGGGCTTTCGTTCCCAGCAAGATCAGTTCTTCGGCGTGGCGCGGATCGGTTTTGGTCGCGGCATCGGCTTTGAACGCGAGCCATTCTCGTCGCAGGCGGGCCAGTCCGGGCCAGCCAGCGCCTTGGCCGGCGGGTTGCCGGGCGCGGTGCAGCTTGGCGCTGAGCTTGAACATGGCTCGGGCATTAAGACTGGGATGCGCGGGGCGCGCCACCGCGAAGCCGCAGCGTTCCATGGCCGACCACAAAGATTGGTCAGTGAACAAAACCAAATGCCGCGGAATTTCCAGTCCCCGCCAATCGCCGCCAAAGTATTCTCGGCCCCGGGCTCCATAGTTCGGCGTGGCGATCACGATCTGGCCTCCCGGCTTGAGCAATTTCCAGCAGTCCGCCAGCGTTTGCACCGGATCATGCAGATGTTCCATGACGTGAAACAGGGTGATGGCGTCGAAGTGCGCTTCCGGCCAGGGCGGCTGTGGCCACAGTTCCTCCCGCACATCCAGCCCCGCCTTCCGCGCTTGTTCGGCTGATTTTGGGTCCGGTTCCACTCCGCAAACTGCCCAGCCTAAAGTTTGCATTTGCCAGAGAAAAGAGCCATTACCGCAACCGATGTCCAATACACGCGCGCCCGTCCCGGGAAAGCGCAAGAACCCTGCGAAACGGTCAAAACGCCGCCGCCGACCATTGCTCAAAGGCAGCAAAGTCTTGGCGGCCGGACGCAGGGCATAGCCGAACTGGCGGTTCAAATAATGATTGCGCTGGGCGATCCGCCGCTGCTTCCACCACGAAACCGCGCCACGGCCCCCGCCGGCGGTTTCGGCATGGGTGTAATAGTTGGCGTACGCCAGCGCAATGCTGGCTGGCGTCGGCCGCGGATCCAAAAAGGCCGAACCGCAGCTTTCACAGCGGTACAAGTTCCATTTTCCTGGCGCGCAACGAAACACCTGGTCGGTCAAGTTGGCGTACGCCAATTGCCGCTGGCCACCGTCGCAAACCGGGCAGCGGCAAACCCGCTCCAGACCCTCGGCGGGCCATTGCCCGGTGGCTGGCCCGCCCATATAGAGTTCCGTCGGCATTTTGGGAGCATCTTTTTTGCCGCCTCAGTTGTCAATCGAATTTGGACTGCTTTGGACTACACTTTTGGATTGCCGGTTTCCTCGGCATTGCGGCTTATGAAGTTGGCTCGTGCGCAGCCTACTTCATGATGAAAACCGGCTGCTGGCGGCTCCTCGCGGCGGCGGTTGGCCACACCGCGGCGCCGGCGCAATCCGCGCCGACCTTGCAGATGACCAGCGGCTGGGCGTGGCAGCTCGCGGCCGGGCCACCCTGGCTGTTGCCGGGCGGCCACAGATTTTGATTGAGCCGCCTGCGGGAAACCCTACAATCACACCGATTTCATTAACACTCATACGCGCTTGAAATGATCCGGTTTATGCTGAAAAAATTATTATCCGTCTCCCTGCTCGCCCTCCTCGCCAGCCAGTCCGGCTGCGCCTGGACCAAGCGCCACCTGCCGTGGCACCATAAGCCCACCTCCCCCCAATCCGCGCCGGCCCAGCCCAAGTCCAAGGCCGCGAAGTCCAAGTCCAAGGCCGCGAAGTCCAAGGCCATTGTCACGGCGGATGAATCTTTGGCGGCGAAGGTGCTCAAGGTCAACACGGTGGGGCAGTTCGTGGTGTTGGATTTTCCCACCGGCCGGCTGCCGAAGCTGGAGCAGCATTTGTTCCTCTACCGGCAAGGCTTGAAAACCGCCGAGGTCAAGGTGGTGGGACCGCAGCAGGATACGAGCATTGTGGCGGACATCGTTTCCGGTGACGCGCAAACGGGCGATGCCGTGCGCGAACAGTGATTTATTACTTGCCGGTTTTGGGCAGTTTCTCCACGAACGGTTGCACCGTTTTCGGCAAGGCCTCGCGCTTATAAGGCGTGTGCAGGTTGAAATAGATGCCGCACAAGGGGCGCTCGTCATCGCTCTGGCTGAGGATCACGGTCACTTCCCGGTCCAGCGCAATGCCGTGGCGCATGCCGGTCCCGCGGGTGTCAAAGGCCCGGATGGCCTTTTGCAACAGCGACGCCAGCGACGCCGTGAATTCATCCGGCGTCTTCTGCAGGCAGACGACGTAACGGTCATAATTTTTCACGGCTTCGTCAATCTCGCGCTGAAAGGTGTGCGTGGTCATGCGGCAGCTTAAATCATATCGGTCAATTTGGGAAAACATTTAAGGCGAAACAAAAACCATTGCCCGCGCTGAGGTAGGGTACTAACTTCATGTCGTGTCCGTCAAATTCACCATTCTCGGCAGCGGTTCGGCCGGCAATTGCGCGTACTTGGAAACCCCCGAGGCGCGCATTCTCGTGGATGCGGGGTTTTCCACCCGGCAGATCCGGCTGCGCCTGGCCAGCATCGGCAAAACGCCAGAGAACCTCTCGGCCATCCTGCTGACGCACGAGCATTCTGACCACATTTCCGGCCTGCTGGGGCTGGCCGACAAATTGCACATCCCCGTTTTTTGCAATCGCGGCACCCAGGACGGAACCATCTGGGCCTTTAAGGAAAAGTGGAGCAAGCAAACGAACCTGGCGCTGGAAAAGGCCGATGTGTTCAAATCCAGGATGGACTGGCGGCTGTTCGAGACCGGCGCCACGTTTGAGGTGGGCGACGTGGGCATCGAAACATTTTCCATCCCGCACGATGCGCAGGATCCGGTGGGCTACATCCTCCATACCCGCGCCGCCAATGTGGGTTTTGCCACGGACCTCGGGCATGTCACCAAACTGGTTTTGGAACGTATCCGCGTGGCGAACGTGCTGGTGCTGGAATCCAACCATGATGTGAAGATGTTGCAGGCCTGTCCGCGCCGTTCCTGGGCGCTCAAGCAGCGTATTCTGGGCCGGCACGGGCATCTTTCCAACGTCACCGCCGCCGAGACGGCCGCGCAGATCATGTCGGCCGGGCTGCGGCGGCTGTATCTGGCGCACTTGAGCCGCGAATGCAACACGCCGGAGCTGGCGCAGCACATTATGGCCGAGCAATTGTTCCACATCGGCGCCACGCACGTGCAATTCCAAGTCGCCGCGCAGGATGTGCCGTGCGCGACGCTGGAACTTTGACATGGCTGACCATGGCCGACGCGCTCGTTCAACCAGTCACCTCGCTCGACCTGCCCGAGCTGGCGCCGTATCGCACCCTGCGCCGCCCTGCCGAACACGCAGCGCGGGGCATCTTCGTGGCCGAAGGCGATAAGGTGGTGCGCCGGCTTTTGGCCAGCGATTTCGGTGTGCTGTCCGTGTTGCTGCCGGAATCCCGCGTGGCGGAATTCACCCCGCTCCTGCAGGCGCGGCCGGAGACGGAAATTCCCGTGTACGCCGTCACCGAGAAATCCGTGCTGGAGGAGTTGGTCGGTTTCGAGATGTTTCAGGGCGTGCTGGCCATCGGCCGGATTCCCGCCGCAGTCACCTTGGATACGATTCTCGCGGCCCGGTCCGGCGCCCGGCTCTTCGCCGCTGTGGATGGGTTGACCAGCGCGGAAAACAGCGGCTTGCTGGTGCGCAACTGCGCGGCCTTTGGCGTGCAGGCCCTGATTGTGGGCGAGACGAGCAGCAGCCCGTTTTTGCGCCGCGCGGTGCGCAATTCTATGGGCGCGATCTTCCAGTTGCCCGTGGTGGAGTTGAAACCGGAGTCGCGGGCGGCTAAGGTGCGAACTTTGCCCGCGGCGCTCCGGGAACTGCGCGCGCACGGAGTGCGCTGCCTCGCCGCCCATCCGCACACAGACAAGAAATTTCTGTGGCAGGCGGATTTCACCGGCGATTGCTGCCTGGTTTTCGGCAGCGAGGGCAACGGCCTGTCGCCCCAAGTTCTGGCCGCGTGCGACGAGGCGGTGGCGGTGCCCATGGCGAACGGCGTGGATTCCCTGAATGTGGGCGCGGCCGCAGCGGTCTTTCTATACGAGGCGCGACGGCAGCGCGAACTGAAAGGACGAATGCCAAATGCCAAATGACGAAACCAACCAGCCATGCCTTTTTGGTCATTCGGGCTTCGGCATTGCTTCGTCATTCGTCATTCCCCTGCCATGAAGGCCGTCCGCAAGGACCTTTTTTTCTGGCATCGGCCCTTGATTCTTTCAGAATGCTTCCATGCCGACTCAAATCCGCCGCCTGCCGCTATTCGTCGCTTTGGCGGCCTTGGTTCTCTACGCCTGCACCGTGGGCGGCGGGCTGACGTTGACCGGCCTGCCACTCGCCGCCAAGCTGGCGGGCTGGAACAATGTCCCGCTGGTCGGCCAGCCGTTGCTCTGGCTGCTGACGCTGCCGTTGCGAGTGCTGCCGGCGGCCTGGCTGGCACCGTTCCTGAAATTATTTGCCGCCACGCTCGCGGCGTTGATTCTGGGACTGGTCACGCGCACCGTGCAATTGCTGCCGTGGGACCATCAGTGGGACAAGACTAACCGGCTCGCCTGCTTGCTGCCGGGGTTGACCGCCGCCGCCGTTTGCGGGCTGGAATTCAGCTTCTGGCGCGAGGCCACCTCCTCGGTGGGTGATTTGCTTGATTTGCTGCTCTTGGCCGCAGCGGTGTGGCTGCTGCTCGAATCCCAAGTCCGGCGGAATTCACGTTGGCTGAATGCGGCGGCGGTGGTTTGGGGAGTGGGCATGGCCGAAAATTGGGTGATGCTGCTGGCGTTGCCCCTGTTTGTCGCCTTCCTGGTCCGGCTGCGCCGCCGCCGTTTCTTTCGCTGGAGATTCATCCTGCGGATGGCGGGCCTGGGATTGGCGGGATTCTCCGTCTATGCCATCCTGCCGGTGGCGAATAGCCTGTTGCCACAGTCCCCGTGGACTTGGCGTCAAGCTTGGATGATCAGCCTGCATCAGACCAAGAGCGTCGTGCTCCTGCCGCATCAAATCTGGCGGGTGAGCCCATACGTGGTTCTGGCCGTGGCCATCTGCTTTGTGCTGACCACGGTGCCATTACTGATACGGATGCGGGACAAGGGCACGCGCAATAACAAGGGCAAGCACAATATCTCCCGCGTGGACCGCTCGGAACTGTGGATTTATCGCGGCCTGCGCGTTGGCCTGTTGCTCGCGTGTTTCTGGCTCGCTTTTGATCCTGCCCCGGGAGCACGCCAAGTGCTGCATCATTTTGGAATCGGCATCCCGTTGCTCACCTTCGATTATTTGAACGCCTTGGCCTCCGCCTTTTTGCTGGGCAATCTCCTGCTCATTTCCCAAAAGGCGGTTCCGACCAGGCGTCGGCGTTCGCGAAATAAATTCTCGTGGCGGCAGCTCCCCGTGCCCATCGCCGCCGCCGCGCTAGCGGTGGTGGCCCTGGCCCTGGCGGTTCGCAACCTGCCGGCCATCTGGCAGATGAACCATCGTCCGGTGGAGCAGTTAGGTGACTTGGCAGTGGCCTCCCTGCCGGCTGGCCGCGGCGTGGTGTTGAGCGATTTCCCGGAAAAATTGCTGGTGTTTCAGGCGGCCTTGGCACGCGGGCATCGCACTGCGGACTGGCTGGCCGTGGATACCCGTGCGCTGCCGACGGTCCAGTATCGTGCCCGGCTGGAACAGCGCTGGCCGGCGGGCTGGCTGACGGACCAGACCCGGCATGAGCTTACGCTGATCGAAACGCGGCGGGTGCTGGAACAAGTCGCCCGCACCAACCGCCTGTTCTATTTGCATCCGAGCTACGGCCAATTCTTTGAACGGTTTTATCTGGAGCCGTCCGGGTTGGTTTATCAAATGAAACTGCGCGGACAGCATCCGCTGGACCGGCCGCTGATGGACGCGGCGGCGACGGAAGCCAACGAGCAATTCTGGACGCGCCTGTGGGACCAGGATTTGGCCGCCATCATTTCACCTCCGGCTCGCCGCAGTTGGTGGACGGCCAAGCTGGGGCGGTTGGGCTTGGCTCCGGTAGCGCGTGATCAGGACCGCCTGCTGCGGGATTGGTATTCCATTGCGCTGGGATCCTGGGGGGTGGCGCTGCAACGGCAAGGCCGCCTCCCCGCGGCTCAAGCGCGCTTCGAGCAGGCCTTGCAACTCAACACGAACAATCTCTCCGCCCGGATTAGCTTGGACTGCAATACGAATCTCCAAGCGGGCAACCCGCTCGGACTCGCTGACCTCCGCCAAGTGGCCAGCCAATCAGGAAAACCCGCCCTGGTGGAGGCCGTTTTGAACAATGGCGGCCCCATTGACGAGCCGTCGGCCTGCTATTTGGTTGGCTCGGTTTATTTCGATCACGGATTCATTGTTCAGGCGGCCGAACAAATGGAACGAATCCGGACCCTGATCCCCGGCGCGCCGGAACCGGAATTGAAACTGGTGATCCTCTACAACCTTTTGGGAATGCCGGAGCGCAGCCGCCCGCTGGTCAATCACCTGCGTGAAGTATCCCGCCAAGCGCCGGCGAACAATTCGCTGGACTTGGATCTGGCCTTGCAGGAGTCCTATTCCTGGCTGTTGCAAACCAATCTGGCCAATGCCCGCGCCGCGCTGCAAGCCGTGGTCAGACAACATCCCGGCGACCAGCAAATTGCCAGCCGGGTGATGCTGGCATACCTGGCTTTCCGTGACTTCACCAATGCGTTGCAACTGGTCGAGGAGCGGCTCGCCAAAGTGCCGGATGATGTGCCGGCTTTGAATGACCAAGCCATGGTTTTGATGCAATCCGGCCAGGATGCCGCCGCCCTCCCTGTATTGGACCATGTCCTGACCCTGACCAACCAGCCGGCGGCACGCATCAGTCGGGCCTTTGCCCGGATTGCCACCCATGATTTTGCACGGGCTAAAACCGAATTGAATGAACTCGAAAGCAGCGGCGCCGCGGACGGCCGGGTGGAGTTCGGCCTCGCGCTGGTGGCCGGGCAGGGTGACGACACAAATTCGGCCCGGCATTACCTCCAGCTCTGCCTCAGCAACACCCCAGCCGGAGGCCCGCTTTGGCAGCGGGCCTCCGCCCGTCTGCGGCAGCTCAACTCCGCCAATTGACGCAGCGCCGGTTTCCGATCCGGCCGGAAACGAAACTGCTTGCAAGTGCAACCACCCGCCGTAAATGACCGTTACGTTTTTCCAATGACATTTCGCGGGAATGCCTCTACATTCCTTTGCATGGGCAGGCCACCACTGATTTTGGTAACGCCAAGCATCGAAAAACACGGCGTGGAATTCCACGATTTGTCCGTCAGTCTTTCGCTGCGCTATAATCATGCCATCCTGCAGGCGGGTGGACTGCCCGTGACCGCGCCCACCGCCACCGACCGCGCCACGCTGGCCGAGGCGGTCCGCCGCACCGAGGGGGTGCTGCTGACCGGCGGCGACGACATCAACCCCGCGCTGTATGAGCAGAAACTGCCGCGCAAGCTCCGCGCCACCGTGGGCCAGACGCCTGATGGCGGGGCGCGCGACTTGCAGGAACTGCTGCTGATCGAGGAAATCTTCCGCCAGCGCAAGCCGGTGTTGGCGATCTGCCGCGGGCATCAGATGCTTAATGTCGCCTTTGGCGGCAAGCTGCTGGTGGACATCGCCCAGCAATTGCCCGGCGCCCTGGACCATCGCCGGATGGACCGGCCGTTCGATTTCGTGCACGAAGCGGCGTTGACACCCGGCTCATTCGTGTCCAAAATCTGTAACACGCTTGTTTTGGGCGTGAATAGCACGCATCATCAGGGAGTGTTGGAGCCGGCGGAGCCGTTTATCGCCTCCGCCCGGAGCAGCGATGGGCTGGTAGAGGCGATGGAATTAAAGCCGGAGTGCTCGGCGATGTTGCCGTTCTTGTTGAGCGTGCAGTTCCATCCCGAGCGGCTGGGGCAGAAATATGCGCGTTATCGCGCCATTTTTGAGACATTTGTGACGGCTTGTGCCAAATCTTTACATACATGAAAGGCAAAATATTAATTGTGGATGACGAGCCGGACTTGCGGTCCATGCTCAAGGCCATCCTGCAGGAAGATTATGCGGTGACGGAAGCCGACAGCGGCGCAGCGTTGCAAAAGTGTTTCTCGCAGGAGGCACCCGATGTGATCCTGCTGGACCTCAAATTGCCCGACGCCAACGGACTGGACCTGCTGCCGCAAATCAAAAAGACC
>Ga0316230_1003472_pt1 | contig 12333 bp, 6 predicted proteins | sample TBH18025metaG_FD_206004 | JGI IMG/M metagenome (GOLD analysis project Ga0316230, IMG submission 206004) | Freshwater microbial communities from Trout Bog Lake, Wisconsin, USA - TBH18025 | ecosystem: Environmental > Aquatic > Freshwater > Lake > Hypolimnion/Profundal zone | place: USA: Wisconsin...
GTATGCAACAACAACATCTAATCAATATATATTATCTTTAGGTGCAACACCGGATTGGAGTGATGGTTATGGAACTTATTTGATATATTATAATACAGCATCGGTGCCATATTTTGCATGGTCTGTAGCGAGCACTGGAAACAATCTTACTGCACCACCTATAACTAATCAATGGGTACATATTGCAATCGTACAGATTGGCACAACGGCAAAAATATATTTAAATGGCGTTGCACAATCAACAACATTAACAAACACCACAAACTTAACTGGAAGTAAACTTCAAATAGGTCATGGTGGTGCAGGTTCATGGTCAACTTTTAATGGTTCAATTGCAAATTTTAGAGTTGTTTCAGGTACCGCAGTTTACACAAACAATTTTATACCACCAAATCAGCCATTAACACCAGTAGCAAATACTGCATTACTAACACTACAGAATAAAAACTCGGCAAACAACAATGTATTTTATGATGATAGTGTGAATAACTTTGCTATAACAAGAACCGGTACACCAACTCAAGGTACATTTACACCGTTTAGTCAGACTGGTTGGAGTAACTACTTTGATGGTAGTTCAGGATATTTAAGTATATCTAGCAATACAGCACTAAATCTTTCATCGGGAGATTTTACTATTGAGTGTTGGTTTTATATGACTACAGGATCAAAAACGAATGAGATTTTAAATAAAGATGGAGTTAGTGGGACATCGTACTCACAATATGAAATATACGTTTCTTCCTCAAACATGTTATCAGTAAATTTAGGAAATGGTAATGGAGTATCACCTACAGACACAGATTATGGGGCATCTACTAGCGTATCTATAAATGCGTGGCATCATGTTGTATGTCAAAGAACAGGTACAACTATTTCTGTTTATTTGGATGGAGTTAGAGTTACTAATACCGCACAAGTTACTGCTATGACTGATGGTGGTAAAGCATTACTATTGGGGCATCAATCGGGTGCATCATCAGATTATTTTTCTGGCTATATATCTAATATACGTATTGTTAAAGGTACGGCAGTATATTCTGGTGCCTCCATTTCGGTTCCGACATCACCGTTAACTGCAATTGCAAACACAGTATTATTAACTTGCCAAAGCAACAGATTTTTAGATAATTCGACAAATGCATTTGCATTAACTCCTAGTGGTACTGTTCAAGTACAAGCCTTCTCTCCATTTGCACCAGGTGTGTCGTATTCATCAGCAAACAACGGCGGTTCTATACTTTTTAATGACGGTTCAAGCAATTTATCATATGGTTCTAGTTCACAATTTGCCTTTGGAACTGCTAACTTTACTGTTGAGGCATGGATATATATTACATCGTTTGGTAATGGATTTGGTATTTTTGGTGTCGGTGGTGCAAGTGCCGGATCCTATGGATTATATGTTTATAACTCTTCAGGACAAAAAATACAATCAACCAGATATGGTGACAGTGCAGGTGCAGGAACAACTAGTACAATTTTAAGTTTGAACACGTGGTATCATATTGCCGCAGTTAGAAATAATGGCACCGCATATGTTTATATTAATGGAATATTAGATTCTAGTGCTACATATTCTATGGGTTCTGTTACAAATTCAGGTGCCAATAGCGGAACAATTTGGAATAGTACAGTAACAGGAACTGGATACATTTCAAATCTAAGAGTAACTAACAACCAAGCAACATATATAACTAACTTTACACCACCTACTGCACCATTAACACCAAATGCAAATACTTTATTGTTACTTCTAGGTACCAACACAGGTATTCAAGATGCCACTGGTAAAAATGATATTGTCGCATTAGGTTCTGCAAAGACGCAAGCAAACACAGTTAAGTTTGGTTCTAGTGCAATGTATTTTGATGGTTCTACTGGGTATTTAACTTCTAATATAAACTCAAATTATCAATTCGGAACAGGAAATTTTACTGTTGAATGTTGGGTTAACCTATCTTCTCTAACCGGTTATCAAACACTATTGACATTTGGATATACTCCATTGACTGCATACGGCTGGGCTATACAAAGCGGAAATGGAAACGGTAATTGGTTATGGGTCTATCTAAACTCAACTCCATCCACAGTTGCAGTAATTACAGAATCTGGGTCAACAGTAAACACAAATACTTGGTATCATATTGCAGTAGTTAGAAACGGCACTACATTGACCATGTATCGTAATGGTGTTTCTGTAGGCACCGCATCTGACACCGGTAATTATACTGCAAGCGCAACATTAGGTATTGGTGCTGGTAGTGGTACAGGATTTAATAACTACTACCTAAACGGTTACATAGATGATTTAAGAATAACTAAAGGTATTGCAAGATATACAGGTAACTTTACCCCACCAACAGTCCCAGATTTAACGCAATAAATAGAAGATAACTTACTCAAAATATCATGTCATTTCCAGTCGCAACTTCAAACGGTCAAACAGCATTAGTTAACGGCATCACGTATGTCTGGAATACTTCTATTGGCACTTGGACTCGCCAACAGGCTTACTCAGGTCAATTGATTGTATCTAATACTGCACCTACAACTAACGTAGTTGGTACTCAATGGTACTCACAGACTGATGATGTTATCTATGAGTGGACAACAAATAACGGTAGTAATTTCTTTTGGTTGGACGTATCTTCTTCTGCGGTAATTTCAAACGTTACTTTGATTAATTCGTTTGCAAATAGTTTAAATTCAAATGTAATTACCGCTAATACACTCGTGATTGGTACACAGAACGCCAATACATATATACAATCAACGATGCAACAAAATTCATTCAACCCATTCTTTTTATCGGGAATGTAGAGGACAATAATGACAATTAAATACAGAACATTAGCACAGGCTAATCCATCGGCAAACACACCAACTGTAATATATACCGTTCCCGCAAACACACAAACGGTAGTCTCGACATTTCAAGTATGTAACTTGAGTGCAAATGCAGGGGCATTTTATATCTCTACACAAGTTGCAGGTGCATCATTAGCAAACAATCAGTACGTTGCATACAACACAACGGTGCCTGGTTATGACTCTATTTCATTCACAATTGGTATGGCTCTAGGTAATACTGATACAGTTACCGTTCAAGCAAATACCAATAGTGTTACCTTTGTTATGTTTGGATCGGAAATAACCTAATGTCAGTTAAAAGAGTTTCTCAGAATTCGTTTAAAAATAGAACCATCGCTTATATTGAAAACGGTGGTGGGATAAGCACGTTAATTAATTCTGTAGTATATACAGATAGTAACTATAATACTCTAACTGCAAATGCGGCCGCTACAACATTCGGCACATTTAGAATTTTAGGTACAAATTTAGAACCTGGTGCTAACGTGATGTTGGCAAACACGGCTGCCGGTACATTTAGTAATGTGACATCAAATACAACTTATGTCGGATCTAATGAGATTCGTGCTAACGTTAGTGTGACTGCTGGTAACTATTCATTGTACATTTTTAATCCTGACGGTTCAGCGGCTATCTATTATTCTGGTGTAACATTTGAACCATATCCACAATGGACAACAACAAGTTATTCATCGTCTGCTATACTTAATGTTCAACTATTAACATCATCGACAGCAGTTGAGCAACCTATTACTTACGCATTGGTATCTGGTACGCTACCAACAGGCGCTTCATTGTCTGCAAACGGTTTAATTAGTGGTACAGTAACGCAAGCAAATAGCACCCAATCATATACGTTCACTGTGTCTGCTACAGACATCTATAATGAAACAACCCAATCACCAATTACTTTAACAATTTCATTAGCGGATCAATATTTTAATCAAACAACATTGTTATTAAATGGTGAAACTGCTACGAATACTTATATTAAAGATTCGAGTAATAATAATTTTGCTCTAACACCTTATGGTTCAGCAACTTCGAACCGTTTTAGTCCTTTGTGGGGTAATGGGTATTATGGAAATTATTTTGATGGAAGTAGTGGGTATTTTACCGTACCAAATGCATCAGCCATAACATTAAATACGGGTTCAGTACCAACATTCACAATAGAAGCATGGATATATCCTAGTAACCAATCTGGAAATAATTTTATAATTGATAAAGGATCAGTATCCGCTCAAAATATTATGAATTATCGTCTAATGTCTAGTTCTGGAATTACCTTTTTTTGGGGCTCTGGATCAGGAGGTACAGATTATACTGCATATGGTACTAGTGGTATAACTATAAACGTTAACACATGGTACCATGTTGCAGTAGTTAGTAATGCTGGTGCACTAAACATATATGTTAACGGGGTCTCTTATGCAACTGGAACATTAACTTCATATAGTGATAATGGATATCCTCTTTATATTGGGTCTTTTTCTGGTGGTAGTCAATTTTATCAAGGTTATATTTCTAATCTTCGTATTGTTAAAGGTACTGCTCTCTACACCTCTAATTTTACACCATCAACTACACCATTAACCGCAGTAGCAAATACTGGATTACTTACATGTCAATCAAATGCATTTTTAGATAATTCTAACAATATGTTTACATTAACTCGAAATGGTACAGTTAAAGTAGTGCCCAACCAACCATTTGGTGCAGTGCCCTCAACTGCAACTGTGACCACAAACTCAGCGGGTTATTATAGTGCACAGTTTGATGGTAGTACCGGATATATATCTTTGCCATCGACTAGTGCATTGACTTTAGGCTCTAGTGGAAATTTTACAATTGAACTTTGGTTTTATCCATTAACCTCGGAAATTAGCGGTACTTATCTTTTTTGTAAAGATGGTATTGCAAGCACGAACTATCCAGAATATTCTTTTAGATATTATGGCAACGGTACTTTAATATTTTCTACGGGCAATGCAACAGGTGCTGTATCTAATCAAAATTACACTACAATAACACCAACTGTAAATGCTTGGAATCACGTTGCCGCATGTAGAGTAGGAACTACTTGGTATATTTTCTTAAATGGTGTACTAGCTAATTCTGGTGGAACTGCTCAAACAGTAACACCGGTTGCGACTGGTGCCGGTGTAACAATAGGCAATCAAATATCTGGCGGAAGCGGAACAGGTTTATTTACTGGTTATATCAGTAACTTGAGAATCATAAACGGTACAGCTTTATATACCACTAGCTTTACACCAAGTACAATACCATTAACAGCAATTGCAAATACTGCATTATTGACATTACAAAATTCAATGATTGTTGATAATTCGACTAATGCGTTTACATTGACACCAACAGGTAATGTTAAGGTTTCGCAAAATCAACCATTTGCATCACCAACAGTTACAAGTAATATAATAACACCTTCAGTTTATGGTTCAGGTTTATTTGATGGTTCTACTGGCTACATAACATCACCAACTTCAAATACATTAGGATCCGGCAGTTGGACAGTAGAGGCTTGGGTATACTTTACTAACCCAAGTTCATCCTACGATGGTATATTATGTACAGGTGCGACTGGTACAGAGCAAGTCTATATGTCAAAAGCTGATGCTGGTTCTACTGATGGTATTTCTCAAGGTGCTTCAATAAATTATACTGCAAGTTATTATCAATGGTTACATTATGCTCTTGTGTGTAATGGAACTACCATGTTTATGTACATCAATGGTGTATTAGTAGGTTCAACTGCAAGAACATACGTGCCATACGGAACAACACCTGTAATCGGTAGAAGATATGCCGATTCTAGTAGTTATGAAATGAATGGTTATATTTCAAATGTTAGAATTACTCCTGGTATTGCAGTATACACAAACAATTTCTTACCATCAAATCAACCATTGACACCAGTTGCTAATACTACGTTATTAACATTACAGAATAAAAACTCAGCCAACAATAATTCGTTCTATGATGATTCAGTAAACAATTTTGCGTTAACACGAACTGGTACACCAACTCAAGGTACATTTACCCCATTCAGTCAGACTGGTTGGAGTAATTATTTTGATGGAAGTACAGGTTATCTTAGTATACCAAACAATTCATTATTCAATTTTGGATCTAATAATTTTACTATAGAAGCATGGGTATATATAAATGCCTATACTAGTGGAAGTCAAACAATATTTGGTATGAGTGATAGCGCAGGTGATTTAGGATCAGGGATTTATTTTTATGCGGCCAATACTTCTGGATATCCTAGTTTTAGCGCACCATATGGCGGTACTAATAACTTTGTTACAAGTTCAATTAGTATAAATCTTAGAACTTGGAATCATATTGTTATGGTTCGAAATGGTGCGAATATTAATTTGTATGTTAATGGAATACAAACAGGGACTATTTCTTTTTCATCATTAGCATTATCAAATTCAACAAATCCTGTAGGTATTGGAAGAAATGGAGCTGGTAATTTTGAATATCTAAACGGGTATATATCAAATTTAAGAGTAGTTTCCGGAACAGCAGTATATACATCAAACTTTACACCAAGTACAACACCACTTACCGCAATCTCTGGTACTGCATTGTTGACTTGTCAATCAAATAGATTTTTAGACAATTCTACAAACACATTTATTTTAACACCTAATGGTGCTGTTCAAGTTCAAGCCTTCAGTCCATTCGCCCCAGGAGTAACATATTCGTCAACTGCGGTTGGCGGTAGTGTGTACTTTGCAAGCACTACCGGTGCAAATAATTATTTTACAACTCCTGCAACTTCTGTTCTCGAATTTGGTAGCAATAATTTTACTATTGAATTGTGGTGGTATCCACAATCAACATCAAGACAAGCATTATATCATGGTAGTATAGGAGCTGATTATTCTATAGGTCTTGATTATAATAGTATAGGAACTAATTATACAATTAGTGCATGGGCTAGCACAAACGGTTCAAGTTGGAACATGAGTAGTGGTGATGCTGGTAATACTGGCATCGGTGGTATTGTAATTAAACAAAATTCATGGACTCATATTGTATATACTAGAAATAATAATCAACTTCAAACATATATCAATGGTGTACTAGATATCAATTTAACTGTATCTGGTAGTATTACAAATAGAGCTAGTTACGGTAAAAATATTGGTTGTTGGTATAGTACAAGTGCATTTAGTACAGCAACAGGATATATTTCAAATTTAAGAATTTCTAATAATCAAGCTGTATATTCTGCAAACTTTACACCGCCATCAGGACCATTTATACCATCAACAAATACTGCGCTACTGCTTTCTGCAACTAACACAGGTATCCAAGATGCTACCGGTAAAAATAATTTGATTACCGTCGGTTCTTCAATGACACAAGCAAACACAGTAAAATTTGGTACTGGTGCAATGTATTTTGATGGTACTTCGGGATATTTAAAAGCTCCTGCAAGCCCTGTTTTTAATTTTGGTACAAGCAACTTTACAATTGAAGCATGGGTATATATGACATCTTTGCCCACAACAGTTTACTTTTTAGGACAGACTAATTCTTCTAGTTATGCACCAGTTTTAGCCTTTATTAGTTCTGGTAAACCGGGGATAGCCGCTACTTCTGCAAGCGGTAGTTGGACAGTAAATGCATCAATAAGTTCGGCAATAAGTGCTAATACATGGACACACATAGCATGGGTAAGAAATGGAAATGCTTGGTTAGTGTTTGTTAATGGTACAATGAACACGATTGCCGCATCCACATCAGTTACAACGTATACAGCTACAGATTCAATGTATATAGGTGCAGGAAACGGTTCTTCAATATCATATTATTTCCCAGGTTATATAGATGACCTCAGAGTTACCAATGGTGTTGCTAGATACACTAGCAACTTTACACCATCAAGTTCACCAGATTTACTACAATAAATAGAAGACCATGTCATTTCCATCAAATCCAACCAACGGTCAACAAGCATCAGTCAATGGTGTTTTGTTTACCTACAACTCGTCTTTTAATGCTTGGAAGAAGACTCAGAACGTTGCGAATATCTATACCGCAACGCAACTAACAAACTTTCAAAACATATTCGATTTTGATGATGTTTCATACTTAACTGATGGTATTACTAATACATTTCCATTAAGATGGAACGGTTCTGCGGTAACTTGCAACTCACCATTTACGATTTCAGTAACTGTTAATGGGTTATTACAACCTGCTTTTGACTACAAATATGACACAGTATGGTTAGCAAATATACTCACAGGTTCAAAAGGTTATACAATTGACCTCTCAGGTAACCCAACAACCAACGGATATATTAAATTTTCAAATTCTGTACCAATAAATTCGCAGATTTTAGTGAGAACGGTTCTAGGTTCACCTCAAACCTCAATTAAGACGTACCCATTCAAGCCGCTTGACGTAGTAATGGGTTTTTAAGATAGATAAATATATGATTGTTACCAAACATCCGAATAACTGGAGAAAATAATAATGGCAAGAAAAGTCATCCTTGATACGTACTATACATTCATACCGTCATCTAGAACGGTTATTATACCGCACGTTGTACCTAAAGAACGTCTAGTTTTAATTACTGACTTGACAACAAATCAAGTTATTTTTAACTTCTCAGACCCCAATTTAACAACAACTGCATATACCGTTGGTCTTGATACAACCGGCAATTATCCTAATGCAACTGTTACAACAATTTCTTTAGCATATAACACAACTGGTTTATCTGCTACTGATAAGTTAAGTATTGTTGTTGACGAATATAATGAGTCATTCCAGCCTTCCGAGACTCTATTAGATCCAGTTAACAAGTTAAGAACTTCTCAACCACAATCATTAATTGATACCGACTTTGAGTATTCAACACAGTCTACTAAGTGGGAATCTCTTGCTCGTATCAATATGAGACCGTACTCATATTATACAACTTCAACTGGTAACCTAAACTTAATTGACTTACAAGCAGTTAACGGTTCAAGAAGTTTCACAGCAAACACAACAGGTACAACACCACCAGCAGTCGGAACACCAATTACGATTCTAGACTCTTTGTATGCTGGTGCTGACGGTAACTATGTTGTTGATTCAAACAACAACTTGACAAATACTAATGCTTCAGGTGCCGCTAACACATTCTCATATACTGGTAAATTCTATTATACTGGTACAACTGGTACAATCTATAATCAAAACGTAACGATTGGTTATCAAGGTTATTCATTTACAAACTCTGCAATTACAATTGCTAGTATGACTACAGCAGGTCAAAACGTATTTGTCACAACAGCAAACGTTCATGGCTTCATGGTGGGTAATGAGATTGCAGTTACTGGTGTGACAGGAACAAACCCACCAAACGGATCATGGCAAGTTTCTACAATTATTAACCCATATAACTTCGTATACACATGTAATGCACAATCAATACCTTCTGGTACAATGACAGTATCAGGTGCATCTTTATATGCAAGACCAGTCGGTACTCTAGTACATCGTTCATTTGACGGTGGTATTCGTTTCTCTACAAACTCTGGTTCACACAATCAGCAGTTCATTCGTCAGACACGTAAGTATTTCCGTTATCAATCTGGTAAGGGTATTCAGTTGTCAACTGGTACAACATTGCAACCACAGTTTAACTTAGACGGTATCACATCAAGCGGTACAACAGTTACAGTTACAACAAAAGACCCACACAATATTTCTGCTTCAATCGGTATTCAAATTGCTGGTTGTAATGAAGCGGCATATAACGGTAACTTTGCAATCACAAACGTATTGAACCCATATCAGTTCACATATACAGCAAACTCTGTACCAACAAACTCACCAGCATCCGGTAACTATGTTGCTTCTGCAACAACATGGTATGGTTCTTCAAATCGTATCGGTATCTTCGATGACCAAAACGGCATGTTCTTTGAGTATGATGGTTCTCAATTGTATGCAGTAAGACGAAATGCGGTTTATCAGATTTCAGGTAACACTTGGATTAATGCTGGTTCAAATACATTAAACGGTAACAATACAATTTTTACTAAGCAGTTACAACCTAATGATTTTATTGTAATCAAAGGTATGCCACACCGTGTACATAACATTCTTACAGACTCTGTATTGACAGTTGTACCAACACTACGTGGTACTCAGAACGTTAACTCTGCTGTTATTAGTAAAATTCAAGACATTAAAACACCAGTTTCACAGTTTAACATTGATAGATTAGATGGAACAGGTCCTTCAGGTTATAAGATTGACTTGACAAAAGACCAAATGTTCTACATCGACTATTCATGGTACGGTGCTGGTTTCCAACGTTGGGGTGTTCGTGGACCTGATGGTAACGTAGTTTATGCACATAAAGTGATTAACAATAACGTTAACTATCTTGCTTACATGCGTTCAGGTAACTTGCCTGGTCGTTATGAGACTAATTCATTCTCTAAGACTTCTGTTCTAACAGCAAACGTTGCACCGACAGATACAACAATTACGATATCTAATGCAACTGGATGGCCAAATACCGGAGTAGCAGTAATTAGAAATACCTCTAATACTGAATACTTTGCATATACAGGCATCACAGCACTTTCAAACGGTGCCGCACAGTTAACAGGTGCTCAACGTGGTGCCGCTTATCAAACGGGTAACACTGGTAATACATTGTATGTAACAACAGTTGCTGGTAATAATATTGTAACTATACCTGCAAGTAACACAACATATGGTTTGTCAAACGGTATGTACGTGTTTGGTCCTAACATTGCACCACAAACGTTTATTCAGAACATTGTTGCAAACACATATATTGTGTTGAATCAAGCACCAACTGCTTCTGGTAACTCGGCAGTTATTATTCCACCATTAGCAAACATTGCACAAACAATTGTTGTGTTGTCTGCAACTGGTGCTAACTCATTAACATACACTGGTAACAATCAAGGTGCTGTAGTTCCAACTGCCGTTGAATTACATGCACCATTATACGGACCTGAGATTAACCATTGGGGTACTTCAGCGATTATGGATGGTGGTTTCACACCAGATAAATCGTTCATTTTCTCAAAGGGTATGCAAACACCTCTGACAATTTATCCAGCTGGTGGTGCCGCTAACACAATGGCTCTCTGGAGTTTCCGTGTTGCACCTTCTGCATCAAACGGTATACCAGCTTCTGCTCTTGGTGTTCGTGAGATTGTTAATCGTATGCAACAATTACCATTTGAACTTGATGCCTATTCTAACGGTGCTTGTTTGATGACTCTTGTATTGAACGGTAGCGTTTCGAATACAACAGCACAATGGCAAAACGTTGGTGGTTCTAGTTTGTCTCAATATGTTTTCCATGCACAGAATACAACAGTATCTGGTGGTGAAACAGTTTTCGGATTCTTCTTGAATAACAACTTAGGAACATTCGGTTCAACTCAAAACGATTTGACACAATTGCTTTCACTTGGTACAAGTATTCAATCTGGTGGTGTTTCAAATACTGGTGTCGGTATCTATCCTGACGGTCCTGACGTATTAACACTTGTTGCTACGAACGTATCATCAACGAACCTTGCAAGTATCTTAGCTCGTTATTCATGGACTGAAGCACAAGCATAAAGGAAAACAATGCAAGTACAAAACAGAACCGATTTTACTAACTATTGCTTACGTAGGCTTGGTGCACCTGTTATTGAAATTAACGTTGATCCAGACCAAGTACAAGACCGCATTGACGATGCTCTGCAATATTGGCAAGATTATCATTATGATGGTATACAAAAATGTTATTGGGTTAAAACTATTACTGATACCGATGTTTCAAATCAATATTTGGATGCATCAAATGCGGTAGATTCCAATAACAATTCAATTGAAATTATTGGTATCTCAAGAATCTTTCCGTATGACGATTCACAAGCAAACGTCAATATGTTTGATTTGAGATATCAATTACGTTTAAATGAATTGTATGATTTCACATCTGCTTCGTATGTTAATTTTACATTGACACAACAGCATTTGCGTTCATTGGAATTGATGTTTACAGGTGAAGTACCAATACGATACAACAGACATATGCAAAGACTTTATATTGACCAAGCATGGGGTCAAGATGAATGTCCTGCAGGTTCAGTTGTTATTGCAGAATGTTATGCTATTATTGATCCAGACCAATATAATAAAGTTTGGAATGACCGTTGGTTAAAACTTTATGCAACGGCATTAATTAAACAGCAATGGGGCAGAAATCTTTCCAAGTTTTCAGGTCTTCAATTACCAGGTGGTGTAAAACTAGATGGTCAAAAGATTGATGAAGATGCTGATAGAGAAATTAAATATCTACAAGAACAAATGCAAACTGAATACGGTGCACCGTTAGAATGGTTCCTAAATTAATATGGCAACGAACCATTACTT
>Ga0316230_1003478_pt1 | contig 12318 bp, 23 predicted proteins | sample TBH18025metaG_FD_206004 | JGI IMG/M metagenome (GOLD analysis project Ga0316230, IMG submission 206004) | Freshwater microbial communities from Trout Bog Lake, Wisconsin, USA - TBH18025 | ecosystem: Environmental > Aquatic > Freshwater > Lake > Hypolimnion/Profundal zone | place: USA: Wisconsin...
CCGATCGCTCCGCTGTTTGATGTGGCGTTCAACCTGGAGCAGCCGGTCTATGCTATTGTGAATGAGTTCAACCTGGGCGAACACGTTGCGCGGATGAAAAGCAGAAACCCGACATGGAGCGATCGCCAGCTAAGGTGCGTGCTGTACTGGCAACCGAAGGCCCGTAAACAGCTCGCGGGAAAGATCGATCGAGCTCTCGAGGGGCTGCAGGGATATACGGCAACCTGGTGCCCTAAGGGAATGGGCGTGAATGTTACCGAGACGCTCGAGCAAGCAGGAATATCCCTTGAATGGCCACCGAATGCGATCGCCAGACAAGTGGCTTTTTTAGGGAAGTCTATTTTGGTCCAAGAAGAACCTCATCAACAAGTAAAGCTTCACCGCCTAAAGTCCAGTTACTGCATCCCAAAAGTGCGGGAATAACTAAAAGCCCCAGCATAAAATCTCCACCTGACTCATTGGCAGAAATATTATCTACAACATTTCCACCAAGCTCCTTGAGCTTCCCTTGAATGGCCGGTATAACTAGATTTACATCTGCTGTAGAGCGTGAATAGTTTCCGCAAGAGCTTGAATCAACAGAAAATTTACCGAGGCTCTTAACCTTACCAGCGTTGGCGGCAGCCTGGACCTGGACTTTCGCGAATTTTTCAGAATAAAACCCCTGACCAAGTAAATACTGGTTTGAGGGCGCGCATCCCATAATTAGGACCACTAATAGCGCTAAGCTCACCTTTCCCATAATTTAACCCCTCTCGTAATTACCTCTCTATATTTTTCATGCCTTCTTCCCTTCGCATTCACTTCGATGGCTTGCGAGAACTAGCCTCTCTTCAGCATATTTTAAAACATCCTTCTTTTGCGCTTCAGTTAGCTGAGCTATCACCTCGCTGAGCTTTTTAGAAGTCTTGGGGTGAATATGGACCTCTGGTTCGTCGACCAAAATTAAGGGTTTAGGCATACTCTTTAGATGGAGTTTATGGCTGCATGCCTCTTCCTGTTTTACCTGCCCGGTCGTTTCGATATCGCCTAAGGGTCTTTCTTCTCCAGTCAATAACCACCAAGAGTCAACACCAAAGCGTCCGCAAACGAGGACAATAAATTCAACGGGAGGAGTCCTACCATTTAGGTATTGATTCACGGTGGTGGAGCTTACGCCCAATTTCTCCGCAAACTTACGTCCCGAAAGAGCACCCTTAATTATTTTTAGTCTGTCCTCGATTGAGCTCATTTTTCTCTTGCCATTGTCCTCGTTTGAGGATATTTTACCGTTGTCAGTTTTACTACTAAGTTTTAGAGAGCCAAAAAAAGGGGTTACCTTATGACACCCATGTTTTGGAAAGCTTTGAGTTTTATCTTAGCCGTGCAGGTTATCGATGTCGCTCTTGATGCCATCGGTACCCATTATGGCATCGGTTATTTCTCCAGCCTTGTCCAATCTGGACAGGCCATTCAGTCGGGTATTGTGGGGGCTGCCTTTTATCATGATTTTTTGTTCCATCCAAAGGGCAAATAAGTCGATGGACTTTTTAGTAGCGTATCCGATCGTGAACCAAAAGACATCAGCAGGTCCGGCAGCAGCACATAATTGTGAAGTGATTTCAACCCCTGGTATTTCGAGGGCCATTAACTCACTCGCAAAGTTTTCGTCTTCAGTTTCAATATGCGCTTCATGAGACATAAAGGAGCCTCCGGTGAGAAGTACAACTAATAAAAAAGAAGTCAGATCAGACTGGCACCCGGCCGACATCAAGTGTGCCATGGACAAAAAGGGGTACAGCTTCGCCCGGATCGCTCGCGAGTATGGCTGTATCGCACGCAACTCGCCAAATAGCGTGCTGCGTAAGCCCTGGTCCCATATGGAGAAGATCGTTGCCGGGATCATCGGCGTGCGGCCTGCCGACATCTGGCCGAGCCGCTATGACCGCCGTGGCAATCCCCTTAAAGAGCGCTCGGCAAGGATTACAAGTAAGGGCAACAGATTACAGGAATTGAAAGCGGTTAGCAATGTCTAAAAGAGTCCGCTCACCAGACAGCTCGCAGCTCTCGCTGCTGGATCTGATCCGGCATGCTCAGGAGTTGGAAGAGACTCCCGCTCCCCAGGGCCGGGATAATATCGAGCGTGAACTGCGCTTAGCAATGGGTGATGCCATAAAGAGATGCCCGCTCTCGATCCATCAAATAGCGGGTGAGATGAGTCACCTCCTTGGCGAGTCGGTCTCCGCTGACACTATTTATTCTTGGACCTCTGAGTCGAAAACCAATCACCAGGTTTGGGGCTGTAGGCTGCCGGCATTCTGCCGCGTAACGGGGTCGCGCCGGCCCATGGAGCTCCTGGTGCAGGCCGCGGGAATGTACTGCCTACCCGGGCCGGAAGCGCTTAGGTCTGAGATTCAGCACTTGCGCGAGGAAGAGCAAAAAGCGTCCCGGGAGAGGAAGAGACGGGAACTATTCTTACATGAAATGGAGAGGGCTCGATGAGCAAGAAAAGCTACCACCCAGTGCAATCAGATTTTAAGTATATGGACATCTTGGAGTTCCTCTTCTCGCAGATCAGCCCCGTGTCGGCAGGTGAAATCGGCAGGGCGCTCGGCATGGATGTCAACACGGCTATGAATCACATCCAGGCTGGAGTTGATTACAAATGGATTCGATCTGTTGGGACGTTGTACGAGCCGGGACCGAGGATGGCAGGGCTCTATGCTGCGTATCTGCAGGGCTTGAAAGACCGTAAGGCGGCTATTGACCGCGAAATTTCGACACTGGAGGTATGAAATGGGGGGGGGCATGGGTGAGGAAAAAGATTCGAGCGTATTGCTGTGGCTGACGGGAACTGCTGCCACGGATCTCAATTTTAAGCGGGAGCTCGAGCGGGCCAATCGCGCCACTGTCGAAGCGGCACTGGAGCACATCGATGGTCTCCCGGGGAACAGGATCAGAGAAAAAGCGCTGCGCCAGAGGCTGGAGCAGTTGGCGGCCGAGCCGATGCCCTCCAATCAGACCATTGTCGACACTGCCAATCGCCAGCAGCGCACCACGGAGCTCGAGCTCGCGACGCTGCAGGCTGATCGTGAATTCGAGACTGCACAGGTCGAGCTGCAGGGCGAGAAGGAACGGAACATCGCCGAGGCATACGAAACCGCGGGAATGCTCAAGGGGCTCAATTTTGTAAAAAAAGTGGTGACAGTCGCCGAAATAGTGCGGCTTGACTTGGTCAAGAAGTCCAAGGGGTATAAGGGTATCGGGACATGGGATGATTACTGTAAATATGTGGACTTAGACCGTCATTCCATCGACCAGCAGCTTAAAGCCTTGAATACTTTTGGTGAAGATTTTTTGGTGACGATCTCCAATTTTGGTCTTGGCTACCGCGAAATGCGCCGGCTCCGCCAGCTCGCCGGCGAGGGGGTTATCGAACCCAGGGAGGGGGAAATCGCCATAGCCGGTGAGGTCATCCCTATCGATACCGACCACACGGAGGTACTCCGTGACGCCATCGATCATATCCTAACCAGCAACGCCAGGTTGGCTGCCGAAGTAGAAAAACTCACCAAGAAGAAAGACTCCATCGTCGCCGCGGAAACCAAGGCCTTGAAGGCGGAAAAGGAAATGGCGGTGAATGAGTATCAGCGCCTGAAGCTGCTTATGCCCGATGATCGCGACCGCGATTGGAGCGTCAAGGTGCTCGGGGCGATTGCCAAGGATTGCAGCGACTTCACCCTCGCCGTCTCCAAGTTCATCCTGGACCCGCGCCTGAAAGGGGACAGGAAGCTGGAAGCGCAGATCGATTCCCATATCACCGAGATGGAGATGACTCTCAAGGATCTCCGTGACCGTTTCGAGTCCGAGCACGACATCTACGGAGACTAGCCATGGCCGCTGCGCGCGATATCGATCCCTCGTTTATCAGCCTGATAGTTGCGGATTGGGAAAAGCAGCCCCATGGCCAGAAGGGCATCGTAGTCCAGAAATGGGCCACGATACTCGGAGTCTGCAAGCAGACGGTCCAGAAGGTTCTGCCGAAGAACCCCAAGAGGAAGAAGCGCGAGGGCGAGCGCAAGATCGCCGGCCTGGAGGATGCCACGCGGATCGTCGCCATGCTCAAGTACCGCGCTCCGGAGCACCGGGGCACTATCCCGACACGGGACGCTCTGGAGAATGCCATTTTGAACGGCAAAATAGGGCCTGAATTCGCGGACGTCCATCCGAGCACCTTCGACCGCGTGATGCGTGATCTGGGGATTAACCCGAAACGCCGCCGGGTGGAACGGTTTCAGTCAGATCGCCCCAACGAAATGCACCACATGGATGCCTCCACTTCCGACTGTTTCTACGTTTACAAGCGGCTGCCTGATGGAGATTTCCTTCTGAGGCTGCATAAGGGGCACCGGGATTACAAGAACAAGCCTATCCCGGTGGATGCACTGCGGCCCTGGTACTACGGGGTGGTGGATGACCATTCGGGCATTATGCGCGCTCGGATGATCGCGGCCACAGGGGAGTGCGCGGCGGATAATATCGACTTCCTATGCTCAGCCTGGGAAGAGATCGGCCTACCGGAGAAGCTCAAGGGTGATGAGGGGCCCATGAAGAAGAACCCCGCGGTGAACGAACTGATCGACAGGCTCGGTATCGAAATCGACCCTTCCATTCCTGGCGATAAGGAGGCTCACGGCAAGATCGAGGTGATCTGGTCCAAGATCTGGAGGAGCTTCGAAAAAGCCTACTTCATGAATAGCGACTGGAAGACTTTCACGATCACCATGTCCGAGCTCATGTCCCGCTTTAATCGCTGGGTGGAACGCTACAACTCGAATCGCCACCGGTACGAGCGCAAGCTCACCAAACAGCAGGCCTGGGACCGGATCAGTCTCAATGGAGGGGTCGTGAAAATTCCGGAAGGTGCCCTGAAAACCGTAGCTCGGCGCTGGTCGCGCACCGTGGACCAGGCAGGGTGTTTTTCCATTGATACCGTGATCTACGAGGTTAAGAGGTTACACGATGCCAAGGTCTGGGTGCTGCAAGGCGTCTTCGACGACAAGATGGCAGTGATTGACAAGGCGGACGGCAAAAAGTACGAGGTGGTCGACTTCAGACCGAACCGGATAGGTGAATTTCATAGTAACCGGGAAACCGGCTACGAGCAAACCCGCAAGGCCGCCGCCGAAATGCAGGGTGTGGAAAACCTGCTCTATACCGAGCAGCACGCGGCCTTCCTGGCCGGGAGCCGGCCCAAGAAAGTGACAAAGATGCCGACGCGGGTGAAAGAGGTTCGGCAAATCGAAAACCCTCTCGACCTGGACACCTATCCCTCTATCGCCGCAGCGATGAAGGATTTCCACGCCTTGGTGGGGTTCTTCCCTGAGGGAGATGATTACGAGGTCGTTACTGCTTTAATCGTGGAAAGCGGTCTATCTCGGCGGTTCGTGGTTGGACTGGCGGCGGAAGTTGGAGTGACGCAGGCAGCTGCGATGTGACGCAACATGGCCTCGAGGTGGCACCCTCGAGGCCATCAACCCAGCTGAACAAATGGAGGAAACGACATGAGTATGACGCGTTTGGAGTTGTTTTGCAACCTCGGATACAAGACGGATCCGCTGAGTACCGCGTGGATTGAGACCGGGGACCAGGCAAGGATACGCCGCATTCTCGTCATGGGGGTGGAATCCCGGGCTATGATCTCGATCGTGGGGCCCCCTGGAATCGGAAAATCCGAGACGGTAGAAAAAACCTTGGCGGGAATCGGCGCCACCATCGTCACGGTGGAGAAGGCGGACAAGTCGCGGGTCAGCATCGGGGATATCGAGGTCGCGATGATCCTTGACCTGTCGGACGAAAAGCCCCTGGGCGGAGAGAAACAGGGGCGCCAGCTGCGCCCCATTCTCGGCGCTGCCACGACCGGGCGGAAGAAGGTTGTGTTGGTGCTCGAAGAGGCCCAGCGCCTCCACGCGGCCACCCTGAAGAGCCTTAAAACTTTACGCGAAAAGAGGTGGATGGGGGAGAAGGAGCTTTTCACCGTGGTCCTGATCAGTCAGAGCGACCCGATGGCGCGCCCGGGTCTCTCTGAGGTTCGGCTGCGCACTGACTGTGTGCATATGCGGGGATTGTCGGCTACAGAGGCCGGCAATTATATTCGAGGCACCGTAGGGAAACACTTCGAGGAATCTGCGATTGACGCTCTCGCGGAACTCCCCGCGGCAAGCAACTTCCTGGAGCTGCAGGAACTCCTGGTGACCGTGCTGATCCACGTAAAGTCGGCTAACCGGGACATGGTCACCGCTGAGGATGTCTTGGAGATCGCGGCCGAAAAGCAGATGGTGGCGCCGAGCCCGAACACTCCCGCCAAGGCACCCAAGGCCCCCACCGCACCCAAGAGCGGACAATCGGCGCTCAAGGAGGTGTTGTTGAGCAGGACCGGCGGGGCTGCTCAGGCAGACAGGGAGGCTATCAATGCTTAGGATCAGGCAGTGCTTCAAGCAGTGCGGCATCATGCAGCAGGAGTTGGCCTCCGCCACCGGTTGGTCGAAGTCGCTGATCAGTCGGGTGTTCTCTTCTGGCGAACTGCCGGTGGATGTCGAGAAGTTCAAGAGGGACCTTGCAACGTTCGCTGAATACACTCCCGTAATACAGGAATGGCTAGTGATGCATGATATGTGCGCGGTTGATCTGCTCAAACCGGAAGGCCATGACGACCTGGCAGGTCTTGGGCTTAACGCCTACTTAGATGGGCAGATCGACCAAGCTTTAGATATCATCTTCCACATCACGGGGTTTGCCGCGGTGAACGGCGCTGAGAACTTCCAGGTACAGACGCTGGCTAAGGTCTCCCACTATCTGTTAATTACGCTCCGCAACCTCCCGATCGGCATGGACGCCCTAGGGGAAATTGAAGTGGAGGTAAACCGTCTCCTCCAGGAGGGGGTCTGGCCGTGAACGAAATGGGAGAAGTCAAGGGCGCCGGCCCGGCCTGGGGGTGTCTCAGGTTCGGGCTAGCCGGGCACGATTATCTGACCTGCCCGAAGTGCTTGGAAATTTTCGCCGCCGTCATGGGGCATAGACGAAAGGAGAAAGGCGATGACTAAACGAGGATCTGGCAGATTGCTGCGTTGGTATAAGAAGTTCACCAATTTTTTCCGCTCTCCGAAAATCTCGGATTACCGGACCACGTCTTCGGTGGAAAAGCTGTATTACGGGGGAGCACTGCAGAATCAAAAGTTGACTGGTAACTCGCTGGCGAGAAACCAGAAATAGCAGGATTCAGTCTGAAAAGGAGGCTACATACATGGCATCGCTGGCACTGGTAGAGCAAAAAACGCAGGAATACGCGGCGTCGCGGCAAAATCTGAACGACCTGGTGTACCTGCTCAACGAAAAGATCGTCATCCTGAAGGAGGAGCACCTCCCGGGGATCCGGGAGGCGGTGGCGGAGACCGCCAATAAGAAGGAGGCGCTGTCGGCCGTCCTGGAGGAGAGCAAGGGGCTCTTCGTGAAGCCAAAGACCATGATCATCATGGGGATCAAGATCGGCTTCGCCAAGGGGAAAGGGAAGCTGTCCTGGGACACTCCGGAGATGGTGCTGAAACGCATCAAGGCGCTCTTTACGGAGCCCAAGGAACAGTCGCTCTACATCAAGACCAAGGAGACCCCGATAAAAAAGACGCTCCAGGACCTCCCGGCCGGGACCCTGAAGAAGCTCGGCATCACGGTCAGCGACGTGGGAGAGGTGGTGGTGATCAGCCCGACCGACAACGAGATCGACAAGCTGGTGGACGCGCTGCTTAACAACGCGACGGCTACTGCGGAAGAGATGGAGGATGCGGCATGACACTAGCAGCGCAGTGGGCAGATTTCGATAAAAGAGCTCTTAAAGATAGGAGCAAGGCTATCCGCAAAGAAATGGAAAAGATCTTCTTCATGGGGGCCTTGACCGGATTGGCAGCCTTCCAAAAGGCAGGTGATTCGGAAGATCAAGAGCAGGCATTCGTGGCGATGGAAAAGGTTGAGACTGAGATCAGGGAGTACTTCAAGGAAAAGAAAAAATAGTCACCAGTTTGACCGGTGAAGCATCGGCCGCGGCTCATTCGCCGCGGCCCTTATTTCAACCGTCAAATCGGGTTGGATGGGAACTATGGGAGGGATGGGGATTATGGGCTCCGAGGAAACTGGCACTATCCATTTCGCGAAGTATGAGACCAGTGAGCGGCTGCAGATTGTGCTGGCGCTGATGCTGGACGGCCAACAGAGGACGACGATGGAGATCATCCGCGGCTCGGGGATGGTCGCCATCAGTTCGGCTGCCTGCGAGTTGCGCGCCAACGGGTTCCGCATGGAATGCGTGAAGCGGACCTCCCCGGCCATCTACCAGCTCTTCGATGTGGAGGAGGCCCGGGCTCTTTCGGAGCGGCTGCTGACGCGGCGGGCGGTGGTCAATGGGTAAGCCGGCAAAGACGAAGCTGTTCGTGGATATCGTGGCGGAGTGCGCGACTCACGGTAGGTTCCAGGTGCGGAAGAAACCGAACAAGAATCCTCCCGGATCGGGGACTACCTTGACCGCGGGGTACTACCAGGCGGTCAAGTGCCCGGTGTGCCCCTTCTGGGGCAAGATTATCTCTCAATCCCTGGTTACTGAGGTTGAGACCGCGGCGGCCGCCCAGGGGAGTCTGCTATGAGGGACGATTATGCCGTTGATGATTATGTCGCCCTGGATCCGAGGCCGGACCGGACTCCGGCGCCGGCTGGAGATGTCGCTGCCTTCATGGCGCTGCACCTGTTCACCTGCCAGCTGCTCGCCGCTCGGATCACGGCGAGGCAGTGCGAGCTGAATCGGGCCAGTGGGCATGTCAGCTGCGTGGTATGCATTCAGCCGCGGATGCAGGCGACGCCACTGCCCAAGAAGGTTAAGCGCCGCAAGGGCGAAAACGATGGGGTCTTTAAGCGGAGGATAGCTCGGACGGATCGGTCGGATTGGACCGATGTGGTGCAGGTTGAACCGGAACCGTGCCGGCCTGTGCCGGCTAAAGCGGCAGAGGGCAGAGGGCAGAGGGCAGAGGGCAGAGGGCAGAGGGCAGAGGGCAGAGGGCAGAGGCGGCCCGGCCGGCGCTTGATAAGGTTGCATTAGAGGTACTTTTTGTTATGTCGCGATGCCTGAGAAATGCTCAGGCATCTGCCATCCTGGAGGGGAGATGAACAAAAATGTCAAAAATGTCATTTTGGATACTGAGGTTGAGATGATTATCGGGTTGCCGCGCTTCGAGCGTCTTGCCGAGTCCGACATCTACATGGCTGCCGTGATGGCTGGCCTGAAGGTTCGCACTCCGGAGGAGGCGCTGAAGGCGGTTACCACGATGCAGGTGGAACTCGACCGGCTGAAGGCCGCGCTCGAAAGCTACGAGCTCGATGCTCTCTGCAGCTGCGCCGCATGAACCGGGACGGAGATCAGGTGGACTCGAGCGGATGGTGGCAGCTTAGGCTTGGGTTGGACGGATTTGAGGGGGGGGGGGGAGCCTCCCTACCCGATGGGAGGAACAAAGGATGACGGTACGCAATTACCGCAAGTTTGCCGAGCTGCCGATCAACGGCAAGCAGATCACGGTCATCAAAATGGCGGTGCGGGCTCTGGGGATCGATGACGCCGATTACCGGGCCGGGCTGGAGGAGCGCTTCGGGGTGAGGTCCTGCACCAAGCTCAGCTTCAACCAGGCCACGGTTTACATCAAGGAGCTGGAGGGGAAGGGCTTCACGATCGACCCCAGCAAGGGCAAGTCGCGGCCGGCCAAGGCGGCGCCGGCGAAGGGGACAGCACGGCCGCCGATCAGCCGCGCGCCCGGGAAGATCGTGGGGCTTGCCACCAGGGGCGAACTGGAGAAGGTCGACCAGGTCGCGCAGCTGATCGCATGGCGAGTGGAGAACGGGCTGGAACTCTTCCTGGAGAAGCGCATGAGGATCAAGGGCGGCAAGATCCGGACCTCGGCTGAGGCCTATCTCGCGATCGAGGGGCTGAAGAAGATGTTCGAGAACGGGATGAAGAAGCTGCACGGGGCTGATTGGTGGGTCAAGGGGGAGTACTCCTCGGAGGTTGCGGAGTATATCCGGATTCATAAGCCGATGGAGTGGAGGTAGGCCATCGTGTGTGAATATTTTGAAATCATAGACGGGACCCTCGATGATTATGAAATAAGTGCTGATGCCTATCTGCCTTTTATCGAATGGAAAGAGAAGTACTGCGTAATGCTTGAAGATTATCCTGAGACGTTTGACTTGAAATTGATCTACCTGGATATTGCTTGCGCTACATATTGGCTAGGCCTGCCGGTCCCGATTGAAGTGCTTCCGCTTAGGAATAGGCTGAAGGAATCCCAACTTTCTCTGGTTGACAAGGTGATGCACCGAATTTTGGTCTATTGTGGCTGGCCGCGCACATACGCGGGACTTTATGACGAATTTCAGAAGCTTCGGGTACCTGCTACGCGTAGCAACCATATCTTTGCTGGATGCCCGGTGCTTGCAAGAAAAGATGAAATTATTTTAGATCTGTAAGGCCTCGGACGGATCGGTCGGATCGGACCGATGAATAAACTTTGGTGGTTAACCTATTGGAGGTAGGCATGGATGCGAAGGGGCTTGCAGAAGCGGTAAGGGAATTGGGGAAGACGCTTAGCGAGGTGGCTGAGGCTACGCGTGAGCCCTTTGATGCAGAGCTCGACACGGCTAAGTATCTGCTGGATGTGCTGGCGCATGTGGTCGAGGGGAAAACTGTGGCGCGGGCTTTCGGCGCACCGGGTGACTGGGGATACGGGACGCCGATCGGCAAGGCGCTGGCCACCAACATTCATCCGGTTGATCCCGGGAGAATGGACCAAGTGCGGCACTTGGAGATGAAACTTAAGGCGCTGCGGATCGTATTGGCCGCTGTTGCAATAAAGGCCGATGTCTCAAATGACGAACTGATTTTTATGCTGAAAGAGGCCGAACAGGGGCTGGACTGAAATGACTCAGAAAGAACTCGCCGAAGAGAAGCTGATAGGGATGCTGCAGGCCGCGGAGCTGCCGGTACGAGGCAGCTACCGGTGCGGGGAGGTTCAGGCCATCCTGGGCATCGGCCGGGCCACCTTTTGGCGGCTGATGGGCAGGGTCGAGAAGGATGAGCACGGGCGCCTGGTCCATCCGGACTGCCTCGACTCCTTTTCGCTCCGGACTCAGCGGCGGGTGAGCTACACGGAGCTGGTTGAGTTCCTGGCCCGGAATAACAGTTACACGCGAATGAATGCTGTCGACCCCATGCAGATGGGGCTATTCGAGTAACACTTAAAAAGGAGATGGAGATGATCAAGCCTACAATTGGTAGAATCGTTCATTACACACCTGCTAGCCGGGGCCAGGACAATGAAATGGCGGCCAGTGGCGGAAAACTGGCTGCCATGATCTGTGCCGTTTGGTCAGACACCTGCGTCAACCTGGTGGTGTTCGACGGCAATGGGTCGCTTTTTAGCAGGTCCAGCGTCCTCTTGATACAAGAGGACAATGCAATTCCCTTGGGAGGTATGTACTGCGAATGGATGCAGTACCAGACTGGCCAAGCTGAAAAGACAGCTCAGCTGGAAAGGGAGCTCGCCAAGAAGGCATTCCAACCCAAGGGGGCGTTCGTAGAAGAAGTCTTTGCCGCGATCGAAAGCGAGCGGGAGTACCAGGAGCAGAAGTGGCCAGGTCATCATCACTCGGTAGGGGAGTGGCTTCTCATCATCGAGAAGCTCTGCGCCGACGCTTGGCGCGCCTGGGTGACTGGGCATGGCGACAATTCGGCGCTCCATGAGGTCCGCCAGATCCACCGCAACGGGGGTCGCTTGCATGGAGCAGTGCGGCGCACCTCACCGCGGGGAGCCGATAACTTAAGTTTGACTTTGCCCGTCGATCTGGGGATATAGAGGCTGAACACGCACAACCACCCGCCAAATGCTGTAACCCCCTACATAGAGTATCAAACTGCATCAAATGAACGCGCCTCCCGGCGCGTTTTTCATTAGTATCCCACCTGTCAGGTTAATCGTTTGCCCGCTCTTGGTGCCCTCCTTCGAGAGCGTGGCTTTTTCGATGTCCAGCCCCACCGGGCACTCACATACACCAGAAAAACCCAGGGCCGATGTCGGCCATCGTGCAGCACCAACATGAGGGGGGAGGGGCTTTTGCCCCTCCCCTGGAGACGTAGGAGCGATCCGAATGGCTGAATTTATTGTGGCTCACAGATTGACCATGGGGGACGAGGGCGAGTACGCAAATAACCCCGCGGACCACGGAGGGGAGACCTACAAAGGGATCTCCAGG
>Ga0316230_1003480_pt1 | contig 12315 bp, 9 predicted proteins | sample TBH18025metaG_FD_206004 | JGI IMG/M metagenome (GOLD analysis project Ga0316230, IMG submission 206004) | Freshwater microbial communities from Trout Bog Lake, Wisconsin, USA - TBH18025 | ecosystem: Environmental > Aquatic > Freshwater > Lake > Hypolimnion/Profundal zone | place: USA: Wisconsin...
ATTATGCCGCCGAAACCCCCACCCTGGTGACGTTCTTTCTGCAGGACGCCCCTGAGGGCGTGCGCCTGACCCTCGTGGAAGCCGGGTTCGACCAGGTGCCCGAGGCAAGGCGTGAGGAGGCCTATCGAATGAACGAGCAGGGCTGGTCCTGGGAGATGAACGCCCTGGCCGCGCACTTGGCGAAGTAGACCTCTCGGAGCCGAATCCCGTGGCGTTGTTCCTGGCCTTCACCGTCTTCATCCTCGGCCTGCAGTTCTTCCACAGCCGACTCCTGCGGCAGATCCTGCCCCGGCGCCTGGTGCGCTGGATCATCCCCTTCCTGGTGGTCTTCCACGTGCCGCTGGGCGTCTTCATGGGCATGCGGCTGCTGGGCGCCGGCGCGAACCCCTGGCTGCGGACCGTGGCGCGGCTCGGGCTCTATTTCCAGATGCTGACCGTGCTGGATCTCTTCCTGTGGGCCGTGGCCGCGGGCATCTGGCGCCTGGCGCATCTCTGGCGGACCTCCCTGGGGGCGCCGCCCGAGAACCCGGACCGCCGGAAGTTCCTGCGCCAGACCAGCGCGGCGGGAGCGGGCCTGGCGGCCTACGGGGTCCTGGCCGGCACCCTCGAGGCCCGTTCCGACCCGGAAATCGTCCGGCACCAGTTCCATTTTCCCAGCCTGCCCGAAGGCCTGGACGGGCTGCGGATCGTGCAGCTGTCGGACCTCCATGCCGGCCCCCTGGTGCATCCGGATCAGGTGGCGCGCTGGCGCCGTCTGGCCGAGGCGGAGCGGCCCGAGCTGCTGCTCGTGACCGGCGACATCGTGGACAGCCTGCCGGAGGAGGCGCAGTCCTTCGTCGCCGCCTTCAAGGGCTTCAAGGCGCCCATGGGCATCTTCGCCATCCTGGGCAACCACGACTACTTCACCGATCCCCGCCCCATCTGGCAATCCCTGGAGGCGATGGGTGTGGAGTTCCTGGAGAACCGGCACCGGGTCCTGGCGCGCAACGGCGCCCTGCTCGCCCTGGTGGGGCTTCAGGACGGCATGGCCCGCCACGGCCATTTCCGCAACATCCGCTACGGCCCCGGTCCTTCCCCCGAGCAGGCCATCCAGGGCATGCCCCCCATGGCCTGGCCCCTGTGCCTCAGCCACCGCCCCAGCGATTGGCACCTGGCCCGGCGCACCGGGGCCCGCCTGACCCTCAGCGGCCACACCCACGGCGGCCAGGTGAACCTGATCCCCGGGGTCTCCAGCGCCCTCATCATGGGCCCCTACACCCAGGGCCTGTACACCCGCGGCGACGACCATCTCTACGTCAGCCGGGGCCTCGGGGTGGTGGGCCTGCCCGTGCGGATCGGCGCCCCGCCGGAGATCACCGTCATCACCCTCCGCCGGGGATGAATTTTGCTTCCGGAATCCGAAAGGGTTTGGTATGCTTTCAGTTCACGCAATAACCGCGGCTCCATCGTCTAGCGGTTAGGACGGCGCCCTCTCACGGCGTTAACAGGGGTTCGATTCCCCTTGGGGCTACCACTGAAATGATTGAAGTTAGAAGCCGGAGATGCTCTCCGGCTTCTCTTTTTTTACGCGCTTCCTCAGCAAATTTCCTCAGACGGGGTACCGCGGGGTACGGGGCGGGAAGGGGCGGCCAGGGGTAGGCTCTTTTGAGGTTTCCCCTCGTTGGCGATTTCTTGAGGCAATCGCACATGATTTATACATTTTCAAAAGCGACCCTTCTTTTCGGCCGCCCAGGCTGAAGCAGGTCTCTTGGTCTTTATGGGCTTATCACTCAAAAGTGGGCCTTAGCCCTCAAGGGCTCACGGTGTCGGCAATCGTAGAGGTATCGGGCATGGTTGTCGCGATTCCGCAGGTAACAGCCCATACTTGCCGGCAGAGGTTGTCATGGACTGGCATGAGCGCATTGTTTCTGATCCATTAATCCTGGTCGGCAAACCTGTGGTCAAAGGGACGCGGCTATCCGTGGAGCACATCATGGAGCACCTTGCCAACGGGTGGAGCGAAGCCGATCTGATTGATGCCTACCCTGGCCTTGTCCGTGAAGACCTGCAGGCCTGCTACGCATACGTGGCCGACACGCTCCGGGATGTGCGCGTTTATCCAATCCCGGCGTAGTTGATGCGCTACCTGGTCGATGAAAACATGCCTGGCCCCGCTGTGCGCATGCTGCGTGAAAGCGGGTTGGACGTCGAGGCCGCTGAGCAGGTGTTGAAAGTCCTTGCTTCCAGACAGGATTGGCCCGGCCATTTCTCCGTCGTGAGCGCCACCGGCATTCGGTCCATCATCCAATTAAAGGGTTATGTTCTCCCAAGGGCACCCATCCAGGAAAGGGACCTGAGCCATGGTCCGGAATGCCGCAAGGATTAGCCCTATCGATCTGGGGCGGGATCGGCTCGAACGGGCCCTTGGTCGCGTCGTAGAAGCCCACCTGGGCCGCCTGGACGGCTATCGCAGGGACGGGGTTGAACCCGAGGAAGCGCACGAGGATACGGAACTGATGATCCGTGCCCTCACCGATCTCCTTTATGCCAGCCTTCCCGGAACCCGGGGACGCAGGTGGAGTCTTGGCCAATTGAACCTGCTCGGAATCGGCGGCTCGATCGATCTCGAAGAGAACAGGACGAAAGCCAGGGCCTGCTTCGGGATCCGAGGTACATCTTTCACACTCAGCCTGAGTCTGGACCGGGCCGAAAACATCGGCAGGGTGCGGGACACCTTCTGGGTGGACCTGGCGTCCATGGTTGAACTGGGCCACCTCACCTTCGAGCCCAGCGCCATCCCCAAGGCGCTCTGGAAGAGCAGGGCCAAGCTGGCTGGCCGCGCTGACCACGCCATTGGCGATCTCCTGCGCTTCTGGAGATTGCACCATGGGGAACCGGACCCGTTCATGGACTTCGGATCGCTCGACGTCTCATGGCCCCTGGATACCCCGCTCCCATCCCTCTCGCAACTGGTCAGGGCCACCCTGGAGGTCTTCTCTCGGCTTTCCTACGAACTCTATCGCCTGGAGCCCCACACGCGAACTGGAACCCCCCTCGACCAGGGATAGTGTCCCTTCATGTGGTTTTGATGTCCGCTTTTCGATCCCAGGGCTCAAGCCACAGGATGCCGATCGGTTTTTGGACCGCCTCCTGCCGGAATATGACCTCGACCCCGAGGCTGTTCAAGTCGGTGAAGGCAATTCTATTTTTGAAACTGACTTTTCCCGCTAAGCGAAAGGGCTTTTTTGCTGGTTTTTTGTGGCCTCATGCTTGATTTTGCAGTCGATGCTGCACTCAAGGCGAGCGATGCAAGCCACCCTCAGGCCACGGAAATCATCGTCCTGGTAAAGGACCGAAGGCCTACCACCCGGAGAGCCCTTAAAGCTCTTGGCCACCATTGCCCGGGCAGAGCCCGCGCAATAATTTTAGGAGTCTGGATGTTCCAGAATCAGAAGTGCACGCTCAATACCGCCTCGGCGCTCCAAGCTGGGCCTTGCCCTGAGGACATCTCCCCCAATCACATGGACCCTGCGGACGAGTTTGCGATCTACATCGCCGAGATCCATTCCAAGGGGCCGACTTATTGCAAGGTTGGCATGGTGCGTACCCCTGATGCTTTGCAGGATCGGATGAGCGCTCTGAAGTCCCCTGCGGATTTGTCTTACCCGGAAATTTTTGCGGCTTACAAGGTTGAAGCAACGCCGAAGTTCGGGCCGAGAAGCACTGAACTCTATATTCACAAGGGGCTACGCCGAGACGGGTTGGCCAATTCGGGGGAGATTTTTCTTGCACCCGATGGCTGCAGGGATCAGGTGGAAGCCAAGGTGGCGGGGTTTCTGAAGCAGCTTGGTCTGAAGTTCATTACGCTCGATGTCAGCCCGATTACCGCAACGTTCCGAAAACGGAATGTTGAGATTCAAGAAAAGCTCCGTGGGCATAAGGCCGTGGAGGTGAAATGCCCAAATGAGGCTTGGCGCGAAAGCCAGGGCATGGGGGCTTCTTCCATTACTGAACTGATTCTGGCCCAGGACCACGACACCTTTCGAACGGTCCTGGGGCTCGGGTTCCTGATCAGGGATGTGTATGCCGGCAACCCTGAGCCGATCCACCAGGACTTGGGTACCTTTGGTGCCATGACGGTCTATCCTGCACCCACGTTGGCTGAGGCCCTTGCTGAGGCTCGGGCTGAGCAGCATCTCGTCATTCCAAGCCCGATGAGAACACTTGTGAAGCGGGGAGATGGCGAAGTGGGCGAATTGGCCCAGTCGGCCATCAGCATTATTCATCGAGGGACGCTGTCCCGAGTGGAACTCCCCGGCCCCTTCCTGGCCTGTGGGGCGAGCCAGAACGGCGACCTCAGGTTTACGCCCGAATACCTTGCCTGCCTCGGAGCGTTGACGGTCTTTCCCGGTCAGGCGCCGGAATACGTCGGGCTTAAGACCAGGGCACCCTTGTCCCCCGCGTCCTACGCCATTGCCCGAGAATTTCCCGACCTCTTGGCAGGTCTCAGGTTCTGGGCGGGAGTGGAGAATTCGTTCAACCACGAACTCCGGATTCAGGACTACGAGCTTCTACGTGTGCCGAGTTCCGTGGTGTCGAAATTCCGAACGGCTGCCCTGGCGTTGCATGCTGAAGGCCACCCCATTCCTGAAAAAACGATTGAGTGGGCACTTCGTGTCTTTATGGTCGCGGCCTAAAGGAGGTAGTGATGCGCTTCAGCAGCTTCATTCTTTCGAAAATCCGGAGATGGTTCGGCAGGGCCTCAATGGGGGCAACAGGTTCAATCACCACGAATGTCGTTGGGGCTCCCTCAGGTGAGGGTTCAGGCGATACGGTCCCTTCTCTTGAGTCCCTGGCATTTCTGAAGAATGGTAATGCCGGTAAATACCGGCGGATGGCCGCCGTTATTAACTTTGGGACGGAGGATGAAGATGCTGCCGAGACCGAATTGCTTTCTGCCGATGAGAGGGCGTTGTTGGAGTCCTACGTGATCCAGGATCGTTGGGCGAGATTTCGAATCCGGCAGCGTCGGGGCAAGCAGAACATGGTCTAGAGAAAGCTGCAATTCGAACCTCGGCGATAGATAGGCAAAGGGTACGATGACGGTTCGAATTCAAAACCGAAGGAGGCAGCATTGAGGACGAAAGGAAATAACGAGGCGAGATGGACCTTGCGACTGAAGGCCAGCTTTCCGGAGCTTTTTCAGGATATTTCGCCCTGGGGCTTCGGCTGCGAATCAGGCTGGGAGATTCTCCTCACCCAGCTCTGTGGGCGCCTCGATGCCTTGGCCTTGCTGGAACTAAGGGTGGTTCAGGTGAAAGAGAAGTATGGAACCCTTCGCTTCTACGTGCACGGGAGCACCGATGAGGTGCAGGCCATGATCAGGCAGGCCGAGGCGGAATCCGCGAAGACCTGCGAGTGGTGTGGCGCGCCAGGGCAGATGCGGGAATCGGAGCGCCGGTATTTCCTGACGCTCTGTCCTCCCTGTTTCGAAAAGTGGGCGTCCAATGGCTGGGTCATGGCTTCGCCAAGGTCCAAATGACAACCCCGCCTGCCCATCCAGCGCATGCCACCCCTTTCCCGGGGGGAAAAGGGACTGGGGCCGGCGCAGGGCTCTAAGGTCACAGATTGTGATCATAGTCGTTCGAAATACCGCCGATCCGGGTGGCCCCTATCGCCCCCGTGATCCCCAGGACCGACCCTTGGCAGGAGTGGGTTCTGGCTCCAGAGAGGTCTCCTCTGCGGCTACGCGGATCTCTGCCACAATCTCTTCCAGTTCATGGATCAAGGACATGTCGGATGCTGATGATCCTTCCGTGCCTGCTTCCGGACCGATCTCGAGTTCCTCCAACCGCTGGAAGATGGTCTTCATGGCAGCCTCGGGGTTGCGGTAGTAAGCGCTTCCGCGAACGCGGACGAATTCCCAGCCAAGACGTTCAAGGATGGCCTGGCGCTCCATGTCGTCCGCCAGTTTCTCGATGGGGTGGAAGCGATCACCATCGCACTCAACGGCCAAGCGCTTCCCGCCGCCCTCTACCACCATGTCGATCCGGTAATACCCAACGTGCCACTGGGATTTGACCCGATACCCTGCCGAGGTCAGATGACGCAGGACCTCCCGCTCAAAGGGCGATTCCGTCTTGCCAACCTCCTGGTCGTAGACCCGCAAGGAGGCCATGGGGTTCTTGGCGTGCGATAGCAGGCGTAGCCGCAGGTCCTTCTCCCGAAGATGGAGGTCAGGGTCAAACGAGTGCATCACCCATAATTGATCCTGGGCCCGGCTCGCAGCAACGTTGTAGCGCTTCTTCGTCTGCTCGAAAGCACCTTCTCCTGTGGTCCTGAGCGGCCCCTCTTCGGCGGGGCTGTCCACGAGGGAGAGGAAGATGACGTTCCGTTCATCGCCTTGGAATTCGGCCGAGATGCCCGCCCGGATGCGCCTCTGTTCGATCTCCGTCCCTGGGATCTCCCTGTGGATCATGGTCTGGATGAGGGTCGCTTGGGACTCGCCCCGCATCGAGATGACCCCGATGGTTTTCTGGGCGTAGTTGGGGTGTCGGAGCATGGCCTTGATCAGGTCGATGATCCTCCGGGCCTCGCCCTTGTTGACTTCGCCTTCCCTGACACCATCCACCCGGATGGGAACACAGGCCGGTTTTAGGATCGAGGAATTGGACTCGCGCAGGGCACGGATCTTTCCTTCGTAGGAAAGCTCGTTGCTGAAGGCGATGATTTCAGGCACGCAGCGGAAGTGCTCGACCAACCGGATCGCATCCCCAAAGGACTGCCGGCCGATGTCGTAGATCGAAAACTGGTGATCAAAAAGGTGGGAGTTGGGGATGTCCCGTAGCATCTGCTTTCGTAGATTGTCGAGCGTCACTTGCCCCTGGCCGACGCCGAGTGGCGTTACCTGCTCATGGTCGCCGACCACGACGATCTGCTTCCCGAGATAGATCGGGATGAGGGCATTGAGGTCTGCCTGGCTTGCTTCATCGATGATGACAACGTCGAAGCGGGTCGTCCTCGCGTCGAAATTCTCCGCCATGATTGAGATCGGCATGACCCATACGGGGACAGCGCTGGCGCACTTCTTCATGAGCTTCCGGGATTCGGCCAGCAAGGCTTGCCGTCTATCCTGTTGGCGCGTTGAAACCAGACGTTTGGCGGTGTCGAGCCATCCAACCAGGGCTGGGCGAATGGTGTGATCGCTCTGGAGGCGCTCCAACTGTTTCCCCCAGGCCCTTGAGTCGATGAGCCAGAGGGTGATCTGGCGAAGGGTCTCCCGGGTTTTCTCGATCTCCCGCTGGAGGGCCTGAGGGTCGAGGAGGGCATGCTCGTCGAGGGTGTCGCTCAATTGCCTCCAGGTCCAGGCTTCGGCGATGTTTCGGGTAGGCATGCCGCCTTCATGTGGGGGAATCCTGTTCAGGATCAACTCTGTCCAGGCCGGCGCCACCATGCCCAACCGCTGGTGAAGGGCGTCCCGCTCGGCGACCAGGGGTTTGATCGCATGCAGTCTTCGGGCGTAGTCGATGGCATTCGCATAGGCCAGGTGGTCATGGCCCCGTACGGCCTTGACGATCTCCCCAATGGACCCCGCGTCTGGGGAGGACGGGTCGATCTGGGAGGCCAATTCAGCGAGCTTGGCGAAGGCCGTCTCGCACTCCTTCAACCTGCGGCGTCCGATTTCAGCATCAAGCAGGGGCGGGATGATCTCCGTGGCGAGCCGCTCGACAGCAAGATACTCAGAGATCTGGCTCACCTCGGAAGGAATGGAGGCCACCAATTCGTCGACCTTCAGCCCTTCGCCGCGAAGCCGGTCCACCAAAGGAATCCAGAGGTTGTTGTGCCAGTCCAGGCAGCGGCCAATCTCGCCGATGATGGCGCGGCATGAAAGCTCGGGCGTAGGTCCGAGGCTTTTGAAAAGCTGATTGGTCCGGGTGCCTATGGCGACATCCCAGACGGGTTCAAGGCAGGCTCGTGAATGCTCCAGGCGGGCAAGGCATTCGAGCGCCTCGAAGTGGTCGCGGTGATTTGGCTGCCCCGCTGATACGCGGGTCCCCTTGAGGAACTGCCGCCACTCGGTCTTGGCAATGAGTTGCAGGAACCCCAGCTTCCCGCCCCCATCGAGGTGGCCCTTCAGGTCGACGGCGATTTCCATCTGGCGCGGATGGGGGAGGTCGACGGCAAGCGTGGCTCGATGGTGGAGCATCAACGAATGCTTGTGATGGGCGCTGGCGGCCTCTTCGATACTGGCGACCAGATGACGCCACAGCAGTTGCTCCTCCCCTCCATGCATTCCGGCGACGATGGCGTAAGGTCTCCAGGTCTGTCGTCGGAGGTCATCAGAGAACTCGATGACCAGGTCTTGGGTAAGCTTCACCAGTGCTTCGCAGGATGGGGTGGTCTGGTTCTCATCCTCACGCCACTTTTCGGCGCCGTGCATCAGGTTCATGGTCGTTAGGCTCTGGTAGTCCTCGACCATGCTTTTGAATTGCGGTTCCGATGGGAGCAGGGCGGGGTCTGGCAGGGGCAGCCTGGCATCCAGTTCCTCCGCAGCCGAGAAATTGACCCCAAGGGCATAGAGCCGCGCCAGCTCCTTCTCCGAGAGTCCAATGCTTGCCCCCAGTTTGACCGGGGCGGGGATCCAGTCGTTGCCAGAGCGGTTGTCATGCACGTAGCGCGCAGCTTGCGAAGGGGAGAAGGCCCGGTCTCCGATCTGGATCTCCCGGTACTCGTTCTCCAGGGCCTCCCGGAGTTTGTGGTTGAGGTGGCGCAATTTCGAGGTCAGTTGACGGCGCTGGGCTTCGAACTGGGTGGCCTTGTTCAGGAGGGTGGCCGCGGTTTCACTGGTGAGGCGCTCAGAGATTGAGCCAATGGCTGACTCAAGCTGCTGGCGCGCGTCCTGGTCGCTTCCGAGCACCGATACGACCAGGGGCTGGAGCATCTGCGGTACCTTGTCGCGTACGACCCGGAGGGCCTTGGCGGTCTGGGCGGTCACGAGGATGGACTTCCCCTGAGACAAAAGGTGACCAATTAGATTCCCGATGGTGTGGGTCTTGCCCGTGCCCGGAGGGCCCTGTACGATGACGGATCCGCTCCGTTGCAGCCGTTGAATGATCTGAACTTGTTCCGCGTTGGCTTCCTTGGCGAGGAGAATCTCGTCCTCATCGATGGAAGTGCCGAATTCAGCGGGAACGGCCTCGGTCTGCCCGTCCTGGGTCAGGGCGAGGGTTTCCCACTCCGGTACGGTCCCGGTGATCTGTGCCAGGGCAGGGGGGAACGCAAACTGGGTTTCCAGGTCATCGATGATGCCATCGACCGCATTGACCAAACCCATGTTCCTTTTCCGGAGAAGCAGGACCATATCACGGTAGAGCCTTGGTTCCCTGGTTGGTCCGTCTACCGGGGGATGGTCCAGGAACTGTCCGGCCAGGGGCGAGACCGACTGGATGAAGGCCTTCAGGAACGCTTCGGTGTCCTCATGGCCCAGGGGATGGTAGCCGGCATCCTCAAGCTCGCCCTTTCGGCTCCGGATTGAGGCGTGGACAACGCCCTTGAGGTCCAGGAACAGCCCGCTGTAGATCTCCGCTTCCCGTTCCGTCTCGTGGACGGTGAACTCGGGCGTCCCCTTGGGGTCAAAGCGAAGCTCCACCCGCTTGAGCAGGATCGGATGGTCGATGACCACAATGCCTTCCCTTTCGGACTCGGCCCGCCAGAGCAGGCGTCCGTCAGCGGCCATCAACTCCAGGCCCTCTCCATCCTTCTCCAAGGTGGAATGCAGGCTGTATAGCACTTCGAAGATCCCCATCGCTTGTCTGGCGATCCGCTCCGGGGCTGCCCAGGCATCTCGTCTTTTCTTCCATTCCTGGAAGTCGGTGACGCGGGTGCGGACATCTGCGAACTGCTCGGTCACGGTTGCACCGTGCTGGTCTATCCGGTTCAAGCTTTCGGTCCGAATGGCATTGTTCTTCGGGTCGTCCCAGCCGGACTGGACCCACCCCACCAAGGAACCCGGCTGTTCAGGGCAACGGGTTAGGTCAGGCCGCTTGACCCGCAACAGGGCGTCTGGAACCTCCTGGGCAACAGACACCCGAATGGGGCGGACCAACTGGACAGAGGGGTGATCAGGGAGGTTGGTGAGGCGAATGACTTTCGGCTGGTCTTCCAGGCACCGAACTGGTCGGATCTGAATCTGGTTGGCCTCTTTCAGGAATTGGTAAAGCTGGCGAACTCTGCCCTTGATGACATCCCCCGCCCGTTCGCTGGCGGTCGGCTGAGCGTTCTCTGAGGGAGAAGGCAAATATTTACCTGTTTCTTTGAAGGTCACTGGCTTGTCCGTGGTAAGTGAATATTTTATAGCAGTTTCTCGCCCCATGTTGCCATGAAAAGGCCAAAGGCCCGAACAAACCAGGGGCGCAGTCGGCCCCCCTGGTGCCGGGATTGGCCAAGCGGTCTCAACGTGTCCCGTTTAGGGGCCAGGGAAGGTCGAAACGGAATGGCCTCCGCTCCAGCGTGAAGCATCTGGGGCCAGGCCATAGGAAACCGGCTGCCAGCAACCACGAGAGGCCTGCCAGCGTCTGTACGGGCCCAAATGCGACCTTGCGCATAGATCGGTTTTGCCTTACTTTTGCCGCATCATGTGTATGAGGTTATGACGATGGCATCACCCCGGACGCCCCAGCATAAGCCAGACCCACGTTATGAATTGAGGTATTACTCGTACTGCGGGCATGTCGCCTGGGGTGCACGGCGGGAGCCCCTGCCGGACCATACGCCCTTGGGAACGATCCTGGTTGGCAAATATCTCCCGGCCAGGAACTGTTTCTGCCCAGTTTGTGCTTTAGCTGAAAAAAATCCTGATAGAGACCATGCTTGTCTTGTGGTTTCCAATTTGGAGAAGCGGATTACCGCCGTTGGCTTCGGCAAGGCACGGAAGGATGAACTCAGTGCTCTGCGGTTCCAGTGGGAGCCTAAGCCCGGGGTGTGGTTTTTCCCTGTGAGGGGGCGGATTGAAGATTATCTGCCGAACTTTGAAAAAACACTTGGTTGCAAGATCGATTATGCCAACATGACCAACATGCCGACTTTGCCTAAAATCAAGCAGGTTAACCAAGATGCTCCAAGGTATACGGATAAGCAGATAGACCCCATTGCTACAGGCGAATTGGGCGAAGATAAAAAGGCCACTGACACTGAATCAAAACTGATATCTATTGACAGAAATAAACACGATAATGCCAAGAAAAAACCTTTGGATCAAATCATATTCTGTCGTCCGGATATGAAAAATAGTTTAAAGGTTGATCCTGAAGCTTCCGTTATTATTGGAACGATATCGTGGCCTCCAGATCAGAGTGCTTTGAGAAATATCGTTGGCCACAATCTGCCAGTGGGTGCCAGGCGTGTCCTCTGCCTCCCTCCCCTTCTCGACCTAATCAAATTGGGCTTTACCAGGGCCATGATGCTCAAACTGATGGCGGGGGCCGCTGAGCACGATGTTGTGGTCTTTACCGTCGATACCTTGTTTGACCTGCGAGACGCGCTTCCGGACGTCAAGAAGGTTGTGAATGCCCTTGCCCTCCTGCCAGAGGAAATCCCCCAAGCCGCCGTCAAGCCCAGCCTTCCAGCTCGAAAGGGTGGACGCCCCGCAACTGCACGAACCCACAAGCCTGAGGTCCTACGCCTCCTCGCCGGTGGGTTGAGCGCGAATGCTGTTGCGAAGTCGTTGGGTATTTCTGCACGTTCAGTCCTTCGGTTCCTGGGTGAAGTGAAGGATCAGCGGCCAGCCCAGTAGCCTGCGCTGAGACGATGAGTCGATGGCTGAGGGTTGTCCCTTGGACGGCCGGCAGAACCATTCACCTTTTGCCTTTTCCTTGCCATCTAGTAAAGCACTTTACGCACACCCCCCCAGGCAAAAGTATTTGCTGGTTTTGCTTGAGGCAAAACACTGCCTATAAAAGCAAACCAGGCAAAACCACTGCCTGGTTTTGCCTGGGCATGAAAGTGTTGGTCGGACTACGGATGGTGAGGTCTCCAGCCGCCCGGATCGGGGCTGGAATATGAGTAGTCAGGGGCGGTCATAGGGGCAGATGCCCAACCCCCTGACTGGCTATCCCGGAAGGTTTCCCAGGGTGTGCCTCCAAAATCGTTTTGACCGGCCCCTATGCTCGCTTGGCTGGGCGAATGGAGCATGGGCAATATTGCGCTGAAGGTTGACGGTAAGCCAACGGAAACCCTGACTTGGGCAGAGCCTAGTATCGACGGATCATCGCCTGATTGGGGTCTGGAAAGGTTGGCAGCCAGTAATGAACCCCGATGTTGGCCTTGGTAAACCGGCAC
>Ga0316230_1003500_pt1 | contig 12250 bp, 9 predicted proteins | sample TBH18025metaG_FD_206004 | JGI IMG/M metagenome (GOLD analysis project Ga0316230, IMG submission 206004) | Freshwater microbial communities from Trout Bog Lake, Wisconsin, USA - TBH18025 | ecosystem: Environmental > Aquatic > Freshwater > Lake > Hypolimnion/Profundal zone | place: USA: Wisconsin...
AGCCGACAAGCTTGATATCCTTTCCAATACGATTGAGCGTTTGGGGCAAGCTGGCTACATTTTTATCGGGATGGATCACTTTGCCAAGCCAGATGATGAGCTTGCTATAGCCCAAAGACAGGGAAAGTTACACCGGAATTTTCAGGGTTACTCTACGCAAGCGGAGTGCGATTTATTGGCCTTTGGAATCTCATCGATCGGTAAAGTGGATGATTGTTATTCGCAAAATGTTAAAACCTTAGATGAATATTATTCCGCCTTAGATGCTGGGCATTTACCAACACTGCGCGGCCTTCGACTTGATCAAGATGATTTATTGCGTCGTGAACTCATTGGTGAATTAATGTGTCAGTTTTCTTTGGATATTGATCAGTTTTCACAAGTGCATGGACTGGATTTTAGAAGTTACTTCAAGCTTGAGTTGGAAGAGTTGCGAGACCTAGAAGATGCGGGTCTATTGGAATGGGATGGTGAAAAAATCATCGTGCCGATGAAAGGTAGGTTGTTGGTGCGTCGTGTTGCTATGGCATTTGACCGACATTTACGCAAATCCCAAGCGCGCGGTACCTACTCAAAGGTCCTGTAAGTCGAGTGCTTGGGGGAAAAGGTTCTTGATGCTCACCCCATTATTTGATCTGTATCAACCTTTTGTGTTTGAATGTTTGCATAATAAGCAGATGCCTATGCATACTTCCACTTGCTGTCACTGATTAGATAGGGCGACCTTATGTTAAAAAATATGATGGTGCATTTAGACCAAAGCCCTCGCACCAAGGCGCGGTTAGAGATTGCGGCCTCGATTGCGAGAACACATCGTGCAAGATTAGTAGGTGTGTTTGGGCAGCGTGGTGTTGCGAAAACGGCTGGTCCGGTAGCTAGTTGGCCGCCTGAAGAGTATGTGAATGGTGCGGCAGCCAGTCAAAAGGAATTTGCTGCTGCTACTGCGGGATTGGCTACCGAGTGGATCGATTTAAATCGAGGGAGTGATTCTGCATTATTGGCCTTGATTTCTGAGAAAGCTCGTTATTTTGATTTGGTTGTCTTGGGTCAAACGAATGATTCGGAGCCTTCTCAAGTCCCTCCAGAATTGCCAGAAGAAGTGATTTTAAATTCTGGTCGCCCAGTACTTATTATTCCTTATGCGGGTAATTTTTCAGGCACCTTTAAGCGGCCTTTAATTGCATGGAATGCCTCTAGCGAGGCGGCCCATGCGCTCAACGATTCTTTGCAGTTAATTGAGGGCTGCGAACAGGCCATTGTCGTATCGTTTGATTCACGACTGACAGAGGCAGAGAAGAGTTGTCATGAGGTGGCCATTCAATTAAATTGCCATGGCATCAAAGCAAAAACGGAGACGATGTTGATTGAGGATGTGGGTGTAATGGACATGCTTTTAAATAATGCATGTGATCAAGGTGCCGATCTACTGGTGATGGGTGCGCATAGTCAGCTGGGTTTCCCCTTTATTAGCCGGGGTGCAGGCACACGCCATATTCTGAAGACAATGGTGTTGCCAGTATTGATGTCAAATTAATACTGGCCTTACCAAATGATCCCCTTGCCCATGTCTGCATCGGCAAAGGGATTTTTTTAATCTGCGCCGATTAATACACGAATATGGGCAACTGCGCTACGGGCTAAAGCGCTCAATACATAGCCCCCTTCTAAGCAGGAAACTACTCGCCCTTGGCAATATTTTTCAGCCACTTCCATAATTTTCTTAGTCACCCATTCGAAATCTGCCTCCACTAATCCCAGGTTTCCCATATCATCTTCGCGGTGGGCGTCAAAGCCGGCTGACACATAGATCATTTGAGGTTGAAAAACCTCTAGGGCAGGCAGCCATTTTTGCTCAACCGCCTCACGAAAGACATCGCTCTTACTACGCGTCGCCAGTCCCACATTGATCATGTTGGGTCCTTTGGGGTCGTCTCCGGAAAACGGGAATAGTTTTTGCTCAAAGATCGAGCACATCAGTACGCGCTCGTCGTCACAAAAAATATCCTCACTGCCGTTTCCATGGTGAACATCAAAATCAATTAATGCCACCCGTTCTAAATTGTGAACATCCAAGGCATGACGCATACCTACGGCGACATTATTAAAAAAACAAAATCCCATAGCATTGGCATGTTCAGCATGGTGTCCAGGTGGTCGAACGCTGCAAAAGGCCGCAGAGGCTTTACCACTCAATACGAGATCCGTTGCCTCGATGGCTGCTCCAGCAGCGCGTAGCGCTGCAGTGACTGTGTAGGGGTTCATTTTGGTGTCAGGATCAACTTGGTGATAGCCTTTTTCTGGGGCTTGGGCAATCAACTCATTAATGTATAGGGTATTGTGTGCTCTGCTGAGTTGTTCAATGGTGGCGAGTGGCGCATCATAGGCATCCATGAAGTCCAGTAAACCTGAAATGAGCAATTGATCATTAATAGCGCCGAGGCGCTCAGGACATTCTGGGTGGTTGATACCCATTTCATGTTTAATGCAATCGCTATGCGTAATAAATGCCGCGGCCAAATTGAATCCTTTGAGTGTTAGCGCTACCCTTCAGTATCCAATCATTCACCATCTTTGATTTGATGTAAAGCAAAGATGGTGGGTCTTAAGGGTAAACCTTGGCTAGCCCCTGCCAACAAATGGCATATTGGTGGCCATGATTGTCATCGAAAGAATATTGCTCTCAAGGGGCAGTTGCGCCATGTGGAGGACCGCCTGGCCGACATGATCGACATCCATGCGAGGTTCAATTTTGGTGGAGTGATCTGCCTGCAAGATGCCTGCAGCCATCGGTTCAGTCATTTCCGTTGCAGCATTGCCGATGTCAATTTGCCCACAGGCAATCTGAAATGGGCGTCCATCTAAGGCGATTGCTTTAGTTAGGCCGGTAATGGCATGTTTAGTAGCTGTGTAAGGTGCCGAGAAGGGGCGGGGCGCATGGGCTGAGATGGATCCATTGTTAATAATTCGCCCTCCTTGTGGAGTCTGGGACTTCATCATGCGGATTGCCTCTTGTGAGCATAAAAATGCGCCAGTAAGGTTGGTATTCAGGACATCTGTCCATTGCGCATATTGCAGATCTTCCATGGGAATTGCAGGTGCGCCCATCCCAGCATTATTAAAGAGTAAGTCAATACGACCAAAGGTAGATTGCAAAGTTGCAAAAAGTGCTTTTACTTGGATGGGGTTGCCCACATCACATGCAATTGCCAGGCAGGTTTGATGATTTCCCTCGATGGCCTCGATTGCGTCTTCTAGTTTTTTGAGATTCCGGCCGGTTAGTACAACCCTATAACCACCATGTAAGAGGGCTTTGGCTGCAGCCTTGCCGATTCCGGTTCCGGCACCTGTGATGAGTGCTACTTTATTTTGTACTGGAGTCATGACTTTCTCAGTGAAATCGCAAAACCTCATCTTATCTCGATTTTTCAGAGCGCTTTGGTTGCTGGCCGCTACCCAGAAGGGTGCGCCGTCAGGCTTTCATCAAATCCATATTGGCCTAAAATAGTCTGATGTCAATTGCAGCCCTTGCACCTCCTTTAACCCCTTTTAGTGAAATTCCCCATTCTCTAAAGGAGAATGGTTTTGCAGTGGTGGATGCTGCTGGGGTTTCCCGAATTGCTCAGGTATCAGTATTGGACCTTCAGGACCTCCGTGGCTGTTGGGATGACATGCCACGTGACCCCTACTTAAAGGATGGCGGTCGTTATCGCTTTCGTCGTCATGCTAGTTATGAGGCTCAAGAAGGGAAGTTGATGATGGTCCCGCATCGCGCTCACTGGCAATCTGTGGAATATAACGCCTTGCATGGTGGGATTGAGCGTTGGTTTGAGCCAATTAATACTGCCTTAGCTGGCAATACTGCTTGGCAGTCCTTGTTGTTGGGGGTCGCTAGTCTTTTGAGTGGTCTCAAACCGGTGCGCACCTGGTTTATTGAGGCGCATCAATTTCGGATTGATACAACCGATGGAATAGGACGTCCTACACCCGAGGGCGCACACCGCGATGGAGTCGATTTTGTGGCTGTATTTCTGGTCGATCGGCACAGTATTAAAGGCGGCGAAACCCGGATCTTTGAGGCGGGTGGTTCATCCGGTTTGCGATTTACCTTAACGCAGCCATGGTCCTTATTGTTGATGAATGATGAGCGAATGATTCATGAGTCAACCCCGATCCAGCCCATAGGCAAACATGGGTACCGCGATACCCTGGTGTTGACATTCCGGTCAAACGGCTTTCAAGATTCTCCTAAGCATAGTCAGTAATTCACAGAATGCGTTTACGCCCGCTTGGGTATACCCCTTTTATGCTCTTGGCTCAGACCTGTGCCTTATTGGGCTTTGCCTGTTATGCAGTGGTCCTTATGCCATTGCAAGTGGAATGGCGCCTTAGCAATCTGCAATCAGGCCTTATTGCCAGTGCATTCTTTTTTGGTTATATGGTATTTGTGCCATTGGCAACCGCTCTAACCGATCGGATTGATGCACGCAAGGTCTATTTGGTAGGAAGTTTGTTGGCCTCTAGTGCGCTGTTAGGCATGGGATTTCTATCTACTGGCTTTAAAAGTGGTTTATGTTTTATGGCTTTAAACGGTGCCGGGCTGGCCGGAACCTATATGCCTGGCTTGAAGATTTTGTCGGACCGCATTAAGGCTGGCGAACTTACTCGCCACATTGCTTTTTATACTGCCTTTTTTGGGATTGGCACAGGTTTGTCGTATTTATGTTCTGGGTGGGTCCTACACAGTTGGGGGTGGCGTTGGGTATTTTCTTTAATTGCCCTGGGACCCTTTGGCGCTTTTTCTATTGTGTATTTTTTTATCCCAGCACTTGAGCAGGATCGGTGGAAAGATCCGATGAATATTCATGTGCGGGATGTTTTTCCATTGCATCAATGGCGATTGGTTTTGAAAGACCAGAACGCAGCAGGTTTTATTTTTGGATATACCGCACATTGCATCGAATTATTTGCATCGAGAAGTTGGATCGTCGCATTCTTTGGGTTTTGCGCAGCCGCATCCGGAAGTGCCTTTATGTTGACGGCGACTGCCCTGGCTGGCGTAGTGAATTTTTTTGGCGTTCCTGCCTCGATTTTGGGGAATGAGATGGCGTTGCGGATCGGGCGGCAACAGTGGATCTGTATTGTGATGCTCACCAGTGCTGTATTAGGAATTGCATTGGCGAGTTCAACTGGCCAAACCTGGTGGTTGATTGTTGTGCTGGCAATTGCACACACTGTCTTTATCATGGCCGACTCAGCAACCCTCACGGCCGGTCTTGTGATTAGCGCGCAGGAAAATATTAAAGGCGCAGCTATGGGTTTACATTCTTTAATGGGTTTTGGTGGAGGAATGTTGGGGCCAGCAATTTTTGGTTTTGTATTAGATCTTTCCGGCTCGGAGCATTCTCAGCGCTCGTGGGTTTTGGCTTATGCAGCAGTGGTTGTCTGGGGCGTATTCTTTGTGTTGTATGAGCGCCGCCATGGTTGGTCAAAAAAGGCGCGAAGCACTTCATGAGTCATTCTTCGGCCATTAAGCATTGCTATCACTGCGGCAGTTCAATATTGCCATCCGATGTATTTCAAGCAGAGCTTGCTGGTGTGTCGCGCGACTTCTGCTGCGCAGGTTGCATGGCTATTGCGCAAACCATTCATGGTGAAGGGTTGGAAGTCTTTTATGCAAGACGGGCGCAAACTAGCGACAGGCCGGCTGACTACTTGGCTCACAGTAGTATCCCTCAAAGTTTGCTAGCCTATGACGATCCTTCATTGCTGGGAAGATATACACGTCCAGCAACCCAAGCCGGTTTATTGGAAACGACCCTGCGCCTGGAAAAAATTCGATGCGCTGCATGCGTATGGTTGTGTGAACAGCATTTGTGGCGGATTTCTGGTGTTATCGAGGTCCAGATTAATTATGTGACGCAAAAAGTAAAGATTACCTTTGCACCAACTAAAACCAGTTTGGCCCGTTTGTTATTTGAGATTGAACGCATCGGTTACGAAGCATGGCCGTTTGAGCCATCCCTTTCCCATGAAAGGGCGCGCAAAGAAAAGCGTCAATTACTAACGAGACTTGGAGTGGCAGTTTTGGGCATGATGCAGGTGATGATGTATGCATGGCCCTCTTATTTTGGTCAAAGTAGTATTCCTGTGGAATACGATTTGTTATTGGGGTGGACCAGTTGGATACTGACAGTGCCAGTCATGGTTTACTCCGCAGGTCCTATCTTTCAGGCGGCGTGGCGAAGTGTCAGAGTCTTTCGTCAAACCCATATGCTGGGTATGGATGTTCCCATTGCGCTTGCCTTGGCCTTGGCTTTTAGTGCTGGCACCATTAACTTGATTGCGGGATTGGGTCAAAGCTATTTTGATTCGATCACGATGTTTGTAGCGTTCATCTTAGCAGCGCGGTACGTTGAGTTGCTGGCTAGGCAGGATGCTCAGGGTGGAGCGGAGGCCTTGGCAAAACAGTTGCCGGCGACTTGTGAAAGAGTGATTCAAGGGGCGGGAGAAAAGATTATTGAGGTGGTGCCGGTTGTCAATTGCCGGCCGGGAGAGGTGCTCCGTGTATCGCCTGGCGAAATTGTGCCTGCAGATGGTGTTTTGATTGAGTCTGAGAGCGCTCTGGATGAATCTTTATTGACTGGTGAATCTAAGCCGATTGATAAAAGGGTGGGTGATCGTCTATACGCTGGGACCCACAATATTGTGAATCCCTTGTTGATGAAAATTGAGGCGGTGGGGCAATCCACACGGATTGCGGGCATTGCCTCCTTGCTTGACCAGGCCTTGATTGCTAAGCCGCTGATGGTCAGTCTTGCTGAAAAATGGGCGGGTTATTTTGTAGGGTTTTTGTTGCTGAGCGCATTTTTAGCCTCGGCCATTTGGCTTTACATCGACCCTAGTCGGGCTTGGACGGTGTTGGTTGCTGTTTTGGTGGCTAGCTGTCCTTGTGCCTTGTCTTTGGCAGTGCCTACAGCGATGGCTGCAGCCCAGGGAGCAGTGACGCGCTTGGGTTTGCTAATTGTGAGAGGGCATGTTTTAGAGGGCTTGGTTAAGTCCACTGACTTGGTGTTGGATAAAACAGGAACCCTGACCATGGGTGAGCCCGAGTTGAAAGCGATTGTTAATTTGCGAGAGGGTTATCGTGAAGAGGATGCTCTTGCTCTCGCAGCTGCAATGGAAACTGGACAACGTCATCCGCTAGCCCTTTCTTTATTACGAGCTGCTGCAGCGCGTAACTTAAGCGTGCCTGTCTTGAGTACACCCATCACGAATGAATTAGGTAAAGGCTTGCGCTGTGGTGATTATCGTTTGGGAAGTGCGAGCTGGACGGGTACCCAACAAACTGTTACTCAAGGAGAGTATGGGCAAGTGCAATTGGCTGACGCGCATGGTTTAGTGGCGAGCTTTATTTTCTTAGATACTCCTAGGGTTGGCTTAAAAGATCTATTGTCTGCAGCAAGGGCGCGTAAGGTTGCCATTCATTTGGTATCCGGGGATGATCCGCTCACGGTGGCTTGGTGGGCCAAACAAGTGGGCATTGAGAGTTACCAAGGGGGGTGCAGCCCCGAGGATAAGTACGATTACATAGAGCGCTTACAAAAAGATGGTCATTTCGTTTGGGCGATTGGAGATGGTGTAAACGATGCTCCATTATTGGCTCGGGCCGACGTCTCGATTGCGGTGGGTGCTGGGGCGCCGCTGGTGTCAGCCGGAGCAGATGCTATTTTGACGGCTAGATCGTTGACCCCTTTGGCGCGGACGCTAGCTTTGGCGGAGAAAACGCAATTCATCATTAAAGAAAATCTGATCTGGGCATTGGCTTATAACGTGTTAGCCATTCCGGCTGCCATGATGGGTTGGGTCAATCCTTGGATAGCTGGAATTGGAATGTCGCTATCATCCTTGGCTGTTACCTTAAACGCCTGGCGCCTGAGAAAGGCTTAGACTACTGCCATGAATATCCTTTATTTACTCATCCCCCTTTCTGTACTGTTGGTGGCGTTTTCCGCTTGGTTGCTTCACTGGTCAATTAAAAATGGCCAATATGACGATGTGAACGGCCCTGGGGAAGCTATTTTGATGGATGACGACAATTTTTCTCCTGACCCCCAAGCGGACAAACCTCTCCCAAAATAACCCTGGAAACGAAGGGTTTGTTGTAAATAGGTAACTAGGGTTTACGATAGGTGTCGCATTAAATCGATTCAGTTTGATGTAGATCAAACCCTCTCTGGGGGCTTACTTTGATAATCGACCCAGTCTATTTGAATTCTGTCGTAGTTTGGTCACAACTAAAGGAGAAACCATGGGAATTACCGTGGGGAGCAATCAAGATAACTTTAACTATAAGGTTGTCAGTCAATTTGCCATCGTTACCGTACTTTGGGGTATCGTCGGCATGCTGGTCGGGGTTCTGCTTGCCGCCCAGTTAATTTGGCCGGATATCACTTATGGTATTCCGTGGCTTAGCTTTGGTCGCTTACGGCCATTGCATACCAATGCCGTGATTTTTGCCTTTGGTGGATCTGGTTTATTTGCAACGTCGTATTACATTGTGCAGCGCACTTGTCAGACGCGTTTGTTCTGCGATAAGTTGGCCGCCTTCACATTCTGGGGTTGGCAGGCGGTGATTGTCTTGGCTGCAGTGACATTGCCGCTAGGGCTTAGCACCTCCAAAGAGTATGCAGAGTTGGAGTGGCCAATCGACATCCTGATTACCGTGGTTTGGGTTGCTTATGCCATCGTTTTCTTTGGTACGTTGATGAAACGCAAGACCAAGCATATTTATGTTTCCAATTGGTTCTTTGGCGCCTACATCCTAACGATTGCCATTCTCCATATTTTTAATAACTTGGAAATGCCAGCAACGTTATGGAAATCCTACTCCGCCTATGCAGGCGTTCAGGATGCGATGGTGCAATGGTGGTATGGTCACAATGCAGTGGGCTTCTTCTTGACTACGAGCTTCTTGGGGATGATGTACTACTTCATTCCAAAACAGGCTGAGCGGCCAATCTACTCCTATCGTTTGTCCATTGTCCACTTTTGGGCTCTGAACTTTACGTATATGTGGGCAGGCCCCCATCACTTACAACACACCTCTTTACCTGACTGGACTCAATCCTTGGGTACCGTCTTCTCATTGATTTTGTTGGCACCTTCTTGGGGTGGCATGATTAACGGCATCATGACCTTGTCAGGCGCTTGGTACAAGTTGCGTCGCGACCCAATTTTGAAATTCTTGGTAGTAGCGCTGTCCTTCTACGGTATGTCTACCTTTGAAGGCTCGATGATGTCTATCAAGACGGTCAATAGCTTGTCGCATTACACAGATTGGACGATTGGTCACGTTCACTCCGGCGCTTTGGGCTGGGTTGGCATGATTACTATCGGCTCCTTGTACTACTTGATTCCTCGATTGGTTGGTCAAAAAGACATGTACAACATGCGTTGGGTGGAGTTGCATTTCTGGATTGCGACAATTGGTGTGGTTCTTTACATTGCTGCAATGTGGATCGCCGGCGTCATGCAAGGCTTGATGTGGAGGGCTTTCGAACCGGATGGCACCTTGACCTATAGTTTTGTTGAGTCTGTTAAAGCAACTTATCCTTTCTATGTAATTCGCTTGTGTGGCGGCCTTTGCTACCTCGCGGGAATGTTGTTGATGGCATTTAACGTCTTTAAAACCGTACAAGGCAAAAAGTTCGTTAACGCGCCAATCCCTTTGGCAACGCCTCAACACTAAATAGGAGAAGAAAATGTCAACTGAAAATAAATTCTTTTCCCATGGGACTCTAGAAAAGAACGTTGGATGGTTAATTATTGCCACCATCGTAGTGGTGTCAATTGCCGGCCTCGTGCAAATTGTCCCTTTGTTTTTCCAGCATTCGACTACGGAGCCTAGCCCTGGTGTAGTGCCTTACACAGCCTTACGTTTGGCTGGTCGCGATGTTTATCAGCGCGAAGGTTGCGTTGGCTGCCATTCACAGCAGATCCGGACTCTGCGTTCAGAAGTTGAGCGTTATGGTCCTTATTCTTTAGCTGGTGAATCTGTATACGATCATCCATTTTTATGGGGTAGCAAGCGTACAGGCCCTGATTTGGCGCGCGTTGGCGGTCGGTATTCTGATGCTTGGCATCAAATTCACTTAAATAATCCACGTGATGTGGTGCCTGAATCTGTGATGCCTGCCTATCCTTGGTTAGCCCAGAATCCTGCAGATGCTTCAACTATTCAAGCCCATATGGTGGCAATGCGGCGTCTCGGAATTCCGTATACGGATGAAGAGATTGCTAATGCGCCCAAAGAGCTTGAAGGTAAGACGGAATTGGATGCGCTGGTTGCTTACCTGCAGGGCTTGGGCATTAATCGCCGTTACATTACTGTTGATGAGGTGGTTGTTAAGTAATGCACTTAGCAATTAGAGATCTATGCAAGAAATGACTCCCTACCTCTCAGCTTTTTCCACAGTAATTGGCTTGGTATTTTTTATAGGAATTGTTTGGTGGGCCTGGTCCTCAAAAAGACAGGCTGCCAATGAAGATTCTGCTGAACTTCCGTTCGATATTCCAGATGAATTTAGTAAGGACAAATCATGAGTGACTTTCTTAGCAGTGGCTGGAGTACTTACATTGCCTTAGTGGCGTTGCTAGGTATTTTCTGGTGCATCTGGCTGTTATTTTCTCAACGCAAAGCGAAGGTTGTGCATACTGCTGATGGTGCGGTTGCTGATACGGGTCATGTATGGGATGGCGACTTGCGTGAATTAAATAATCCATTGCCACGCTGGTGGATGTGGATGTTCTTGATTTCTTGTATTTTTGGCTTGGTGTATTTGGTATTGTTTCCAGGCTTAGGGTCATTTCCAGGCATTATGGGTTACAGCACACGTGGTGCATTGATGCAATCGATGACGGCATCAAATGACGAGTTAAAGCCGGTAATGGCTAAATACGTCAATATGGATATCATCGACGTTGCTGCTGATCCTAAGGCTCGTGAAATGGGTCAGCGCTTGTTCTTAAATTCTTGCGCGCAATGTCATGGTTCAGATGCTGGTGGCGGTAAGGGCTTCCCAAATCTAACCGATCATGACTGGTTGTATGGCGGCAGTCCTGAAAATATTAAGACCACCATTACCTATGGTCGTGGTGGTGTGATGCCAGCCTGGTCAGCAGTATTAACTAGCGATCAGATTAAGGATGTAGCCAACTATGTTCGCAGTCTTTCTGGTTTGCCAGCTGATGACCTAAGAGCGGCTCGCGGTGCTGAGGTATTTAAAGCAAACTGCGTGGCGTGTCATGGGGCTGACGGCAAAGGCAATATCGCGATGGGCGCGCCTAATTTAACTGATAAGACTTGGTTATATGGCGGCTCTGAAAAAACGATTATTGAAACTATTACTAAAGGCCGCAATGGCATGATGCCGGCTCAAGATAAAGTCCTGAGTCCTGAAAAAATTCAGCTATTGACAGCCTATGTTTGGGGTTTATCAAATAATAAGCCTGACCAAGCTCAGCAATAGTGCCTCAAAGTTCGCCGGGGGGTAAGCCCGTTCCGATTGAAGTGATAGAGGAATCTCTTTACGAGGTCCGGCGAAAGATTTATCCCCGTTCAGTTTCAGGTTTGTTTGCGCGTTGGCGCCTGATTTTGGTGCTAGCGACCCAGCTGCTATTTTATGGCTTACCTTGGGTAAGTTGGAATGGTCGTCAGGCTGTTCTATTTGATTTGGTGCAGCGTAAGTTCTACATTTTTGGCCTTGTCTTGTGGCCGCAAGATGTGATTTACCTGACCTTATTGTTGATACTCTCCGCGCTAGCTCTATTTTTATTTACCGCCATCGCAGGGCGTTTATTTTGCGGATATGCATGCCCACAAACGGTCTATACCGAAATTTTTATGTGGATCGAGCGCAAGGTTGAAGGAGATCGTTTTGCGCGTATTCGCTTGGATGGCGAAGAGTGGCCATGGAGTCTTCGAAAATGGCGCTTAAAAGTAACAAAGCACTCACTTTGGCTGCTAATTGCATTTTGGACAGGATTTACCTTTATTGGGTATTTCACGCCAATTGATACCCTCGCAGCCGCCATTCTGCATCTTTCCTTAGGTCCTTGGCAGACCTTTTGGTTGTGTTTTTATAGTTTTGCAACCTGGGGTAATGCTGGGTTTATGCGTGAGCAGGTCTGCAAATATATGTGCCCTTATGCACGTTTTCAAAGCGTCATGGTGGATAAGGATACATTTTTG
>Ga0316230_1003507_pt1 | contig 12234 bp, 9 predicted proteins | sample TBH18025metaG_FD_206004 | JGI IMG/M metagenome (GOLD analysis project Ga0316230, IMG submission 206004) | Freshwater microbial communities from Trout Bog Lake, Wisconsin, USA - TBH18025 | ecosystem: Environmental > Aquatic > Freshwater > Lake > Hypolimnion/Profundal zone | place: USA: Wisconsin...
AGGCAGAGATATTCGAAAATACGAGTTGGGAAATTGATCTCGGTGAAAGGCGTTCGTAAATTGGGAATGATGCCCAAATCTGCTTCCCAAATTGCCGCTGGAATGTCATCCAACCGGCGCACGCCCTGATAGCGAACCAGCGCTTCCAGTTTTTTCGTTTTAATTACTTCGGCAATCTGACAGTAAAAAGGGTTTTTCTCGCCATAAATATCCAAGACAATATCCGGCATTTCGCGGGCGAGTTTTTCCAGTGCTTCCACCGCCGTTGTCAATCCGTGACGTTCTGCAATTAAACCGTGATACATCAGACGGAATCCTTGTTTGTTTTCAGGTTTTGTTGCATCAGTAAGCTGGCCGAGGCGTGGATGAAACACTTTTTCGTCCGGAGTATTCATGACAATCCGCACCTTATCGACCGGACAACTGCGGGAGCTAAATAACTTTCGAAAAGCTTCATTGGGGGTTAACACCAAATCGGCGAAGCCGGTGCTCCATTTCTCTATCTTGCGGAGAACTTTTACCATGGGTGCATCCGGTTTCATCGCATAAATGGACTCATACAATTCCGGCATAGGGTCATGCAAATCGAGGAGAATTTTTGATCCCCACCATTTTGGAATTATTGCGGTGAAAACCAATGCGTCTGGCATGTTATGAACATGCACTAAATCATATTTTCGCTTGAAGGAGCGCACCGACAAGACCCCGAAGGCTTGCAGAAAAAAAATCCCATAATGCTGGAAATAACTAGATTTTTTGGAACGCTCGTGGCGGATGGGAATTCGGGTAATTCGCAACTGGCCGCGCACTTCTTCCACTGGATCATCCGCCCCTTCCTGAAGGCAAATCAAATCCACGGAAAAACCTTCAGCAAGTAATGCTTCCAATTCACGCCGTGGCCGCGGGTCGGATTTGATTTTCGAATACAACACCACCGCCGCGTGTTTGCCGCGCAATACCGGTGGAAGTATTTTATCGCCCCCCCCCCCCTTTACTGCAGCATCACCGGTAGCACCGGAGATACTATGCGGGACTTCCCGCCGATACCATTCAGCCAACTCGCAGGGCAACGGCTGCCAGAATGTCTGGCCGTATTTTTGCCGCGCATATTCGAGAAATTGCCGGTAGAAACTGACGGGAAAAGTTGAGCGGGAAGCCGGATCACCTTCAAATCGCAAATAATCAGGATGCACATTCACCAACGCCATACCTCCGTGGCTGGCCAACCAATCTAGTTTTTGCTTCCAGATTTCCGGCGAAGTTTCCCGCAGGACTAGGAAAAGCGTTGAATCCTGCGGCAAGGTATAGGGTAGTTCCACATAACCGGATGCTGGTGCCGCCGGTGTAGGATGGCGAGAAACCCAGAAAGGAAAAATGGTGCCAGCGCAATCCGGCTGGGGTTCAAATGGATCCGTGTCAAACGTGGAGCTTTCATAACTTACATTCAGTTGGCGAAGCCAATCCAGATTGTGAAACATGAAGCCCGAACGAAAACCTACGGCCTCCCATTCTTTCAGGTAATGATTGATGCGTCGGGCATTTTCAGAAAATTTCGCCGGTGACTGGTAGAGCTTACCATCATGATTCAAGTCATGGACTCCCACTTCAAATCCCCTGGCCTTTAATTCGGCCCGCAATTCCGACGGCACTTCGTAATCACCCTCGGGAATAAAATTGAACGATGAACGGAAACCAAGTTCACGCTCTAGCTCCATCAATTGCTGGCATTTTGCTACACCTCGCGGTCCATCCACATCATGAGTCAACACCAAGGTAAACTTTTTCCCATCCGGCCAGCCGGGCCAACCCAACGGCTGGCATTCCGACCCCGGCAGGATAGGCCAGATACCTTTGACCGGCTCAAGTTTTCGGAGCGCAAACCGGCGACGGATGGCCAACCGGAGATTCACTGGAACTAACGGCTTGACATGGTAATAGAGCCGATTGCGGAACATAAACGGAAAACTAATTCAGCCGTGCGAATTTAATTGATTTAGTCTGGCTTCAAATCACCGCTCGGCCAAAAACAACGGTTTGCTTGGCATCAATTTTCACCGGAAAATTCATGCCGCAACCGGGCGGGAACATAATTCTGCGTCTTGTTAAGGACAACAGCCACGGTGGCTTTGGAGGATAACAGCATCTCACCAGCCTGCTTTGCAATTTCGCGGTCGGTCTTTTCGGATTCAATGACCAAAAACACCTGATCCATATAACCAGCGAGCCGTGCCGTCACGCTCGTTGGACTAACCGGTGGCATATCAAAAATAATATAATCAAAGTTGCTGGCCTTAAGTTGCGGCACCAAATCGGAAAAAGGTTTTGGCAACACACTGGACATCCGCCCGCCGCTTATGGAATTCTCGGCGACCACATAGAGATTTTCTCGCACCTTTGCCTCCCCTTGCTTCCCATTTATTAGAACGTCATCAAGTTTGCTCCCAGGCTTGCCTTGCAAGAATATTTTAGCTGCGCCTTGTTCTGGATTCATATCCACCAGCAACACACGACCGTCACCGGTTTCCGCCAGCGAAGCCGCCACCCCGGCAGCAATCGTGCTGACTCCCACGCCTTTGCCAGCGCCGCTCATAGCCACCAGCCGGGATTTGCGATTGAGGTTAAGCGCATCGAAACTCACCGCCAGCCGGTCACGCAACGCGTTGCAATACGGACGAAAATCTATACCAAGTCCAAGAGCCGGAGATACGAGCGGAATCTCAACGGCATCAGTCCCAAGCGAACCACCAACTTCCTTACCGGCGGCATCCGCAGACTGTGCCGACTTCCGCTTGACCTGACGCCGCTTGCGGCTTAAATCGGGAATCGACAAAAGCACCCTTAATTTCAATTTCTTCTGAATTTCCCCCGCCCGTTTTATGGTGGAATCCAGCAAAAATTCCACCAGTGAAGCCCAAATCAAACCAACGACTAGACCACTCAACGCAATGATAAGACGGGTTTTTTTCAAGACATCCAAATCTTTACTCGGGGGACTTGGTGTCTGAATAGTGCTGATGCCTGCAATATGCCCCGGACCAAGCGTCTCCTCAATTCGTGCCTGTTCAAGGCTGTTAGCAAACGATTGATAACATTTTTCTTCAAACTCTTTTTTTCGCTGCAAGTCAGAGATTTTTGATTCATCCAACTTGGCAGCATCCGCCTGCACTCGTGCGAGCTGTAATTGCAAGGCTTTGAATCGTGCCGGCAGTGTTTGCATCCGCAGCATCCGGTCGTATTCGTAATAATTATAATTGTAATTCACGGGCGCCGTCACCAGCGAAGCAACCGGCAAATCCATGGAGGCCAGCGAGGGATATTGGCTCTCTAAATTGGCTTTAATTTTTTCGACTTCCGTGATTTGTCCGCGCACTTCCTTGACTAGTTTGTTATCTTCCGTAAATCCCTGCTGAATCAGAAAATCGTCCTCGCGTTTTTGCAAGAAGGCCAATCTTGAGGAAATGGTTTTATAACGAGCAACCGTCTCCGGCGGCACGTTATTAGTTGCCGCAGAAGGCGTGGTGGTTGTATCTGGCGTGGCTTTCACACCTTGCCGGTTAAACACCACCTGATATTCCGCCATCTCGACTTCGGCCTGAAATAAATCGTTATGGATTCGCGCATACTCATCTGAAAAGGTTTTTGCCGCATCAATAAGATTGATAACCCCTAAATTAGTTTTGGCCATTCGCAACTCTTTTTCCGTTTGCGAAATTTGCAGCCGCAGGCGGGTGGTTTCCTCCGCTAACATTTCATCTGACACGCCACCACCTTTGTGAATCTGGATGTGCTTGGCCATGTAATCGGTGATGATTTCAGAAAGCACCGGCTGCACCATATCCGGATCAAGGTGGCTATAAATAAGGTGGATGACCGTGCCCTCCCGCCAGACCAAAAGATTGCCAAGGATCACACCAGCAGCATCGCTAGGGTCGTTCCCGCCTCCGTATTTGGCTAGAATTTTTTCCGGGCCAATGTTGACCGCCACCTGCTTAGCAAGATCAAAGCTGTTTAATATTTCTTGTTCGCCCGCCATGACAAACGAACCTAGCTCGTTCAACCCAACCATCATGGATGAATTGTTGTCAACGGGATTCATCGAACGGCTATCCGAAACATACCGAACCATGAGTTTGGCCCCCGACTCATACGGCGATTTTTTATAATGAGAATAAGCCGCTGCTGCCGCCAAGCCGATCAACGTCAGTAAAATGATTTTCCATTTGTGACGGGAAATCAGGCGGAAAACTATAAAAGAAACATCGTCCAAGCTAACTCCCGCCGCTGGCTCTTCGTTTTGTCGGATGTTGTTCATTTCTTCACTTATTAAAACACACCGCCGTTAAAGCACGCCACAAAAAACGGATGAAAAATCATGCCCAATGACGATATAGTATTCCGCCGACCATCCGCGCTGCGACGACCGGCATAACCCGAAAAACCCGGTTATGCCAGCCAGCAATGGCATCCGTGTCGGTGATAAACGCTTGTCGCTTCAAATCATATTTCACATATTCGATTTTTTCCTCGGTCGCGCCCAAGGTCAATTTGAACCGACGCAAACCCTCATTGGCCAACGCCGTTTTACCCAAATGCAGACTGTTCGCCCCGCGCTGCGCCAGCCATTTCATGGCCGTCCACATGACCAGATTACTGGGCCGTAACGCCTGCCATGCCATTTCCGAAGCCCCATATTTATAAATCGCCCGGCCACCATTAAAAAAATAAACCGACGCGGCAATTTTGCGGCCGTGATGACTGGCCACAGCCACCATGCCTAAATCTTGCGACATAATATGCCGGTGAATGTTCTCAAAAAAACTGAAAGGCGGTGGCGGCAGCCCGTGACGCCGTCGTGTCAGGCAATGCAACAAATAGAAATCCCGCAGTGCTGTCAGGCTTTGCGAAATCTCCACCGTCACGCCTTCGTTTTCCGCCTTGCGAATGGCACGGCGAGCGGAACCGTCCATATTTTTTAGCAACTGGGCTTCATCCGCCGCCAATTCCAGCCGATGACTGTAAAAGGACAGTGAAGCCGGAACATTGCCGAATAATTTTCGACCGCCACGACATTCGATGTATTTCCACCGGCGGATCTTTCCGAATTCAACCGCCGCTTGAAAAAGTTTCTGGAGCGATTCCCGATCCGCACCGAGCGGTTCGCAGTCATCCGTGAATGGTAAACCGATACCGCGCCGACCCGTCAGCCAGCTATCCACCTCCATCAACGGCAACACAGCGCGCTCTATTGCAAAATAATTTGGCGTGAATCCATAGCTCTCCACCAACACTTTGGCCCAGGCCGAGCCATGAAAAAAAGAAAGGTTGGGATGGCTGGCCACCAGTCCATCCCAACCGGGGTAATTGAGGGGATTAATTTTTTCCACCATTTCGGGCGCGGATGTTCCGCACCTAGTTTCCGGTCAATTCTTGGTTTGGCGCGGCTGGACAATTCGAGCGGGATTGCCGGCGACGGTCGCGCCGGGCGGAACATCCTTGGTCACAACGCTACCGGCACCAATCATCGCGTTTTCACCAACGGTGATTCCACACAGTAAAACCGCGCCTGAGCCGATGGACGCACCGCGTTTAACGAGCGTTGGAATGCAAACCCAGTCCGCCTCCGTTTGTAATTTCCCATTGGCCGTGGCGCGGGGATAGCGGTCATTCGTGAAAACCACATTATGTCCCACAAAAACATCTTCCTCCAATGTCACGCCTTCGCAAATAAAGGAATGACTGGAAATTTTGCAGCGCTTGCCGATTTTCGCGCCTTTCTGGATTTCGACGAACGTGCCGATTTTCACATCATCGCCGATTTCACAACCATATAGATTGGTAAAAGCAAAGATGCGAACATTCCGCCCCAGCTTGACGTCCGACGCAATCCGTTGGTGGAATTCTTGGGCGTGACTCATGACTTGTGCCGCGCGGGGATAAACTTTTTGGCAAAATCCACCGGGGCACCACCGGCATGTAAAGATTCGGAGGAAGCTTCCAATATCTGCACCAATTCCATACCGCGCTCGCCGCTACTCAACGACGGCGTGCCATGCCGAATACAATCGAGAAAATGCTGGCATTCGGTCTTCAACGGTTCCTCCTGTTTGATGTAAGGCGCATACATGTCGCCGTAGTGGTAGGCATATTGGAACTCACCAAAGGTATCGTAATGCGGTGGCCGTTCAACACGAGTATCAAAAACACGGATTTTTTCCAACGGCTCCAAGTCATCATAAACAATCATCCGCTTGCTGCCGACGATGGTCATCTCGCGGACTTTGCGCGGATCGAGCCAACTACTCTGAATGATGGCCGAGCGCTGATGCGAGAAGGTCAGGCACATGGTGGTGACATCTTCAATGCCAGGCGTGATGTGCGCATCGCCACGACAATTCACCGTCACCGGCAACTCGCGCATGATGGATAAAATGATGGAAATATCGTGGGGGGCCAAATCCCAAGCGACGTTGATATCTTTTTGAAACAACCCCAAATTGAGCCGGCGCGCACAAATATAGCGAATGTCACCGATATCGCCGTGCTCGATAATTTCCTTAACCTTTCTGACCACCGGCGAATAAAGAAACGTATGCCCAATCATCAGCACCAAGCCATTTTTTTTGGCGATTTCCACCAATTCCTCACACTGCGCCACCGAGGCCGCCATCGGTTTTTCAATAAACGTGTGCTTGCCCGCAAGCAGCGCCGCCTTGGCCATGGGATAATGAAATTTAACATCGGTCGCAACCACCACGGCGTCGAGACCGCCTTCATCAATCATTTTTTTATAGTCCGTCTCGGTCTGAACTTCCGGGTAAAGCCGTTTGAGGTGATGCAGGCGCGACACATGGAGGTCGCACATCACTTCCAGACTGCAATCCGGCAGCATTCTGAAATTGCGAATGAGATTAGGTCCCCAATACCCACAACCAACGACGCCAACCTTAATTTGCTTTGACATAAATTAAACGGGGGAAAACCCACCCCTGATGTATGGCCGATTCATCGGCTCTTCCGCCCTCAAAAATCAACAAATGCTGGTTTCTGTTTTTTGACTCGGCGGACAAACCGGCACCACCGGTTGGGTTCGGCGGTGATGATTTAGCGGAACCGCTATTTTCGTTTTTACCGCCGACAACTGCTTCACTAGAACGGGAATGGTTTTAAAAAGAATTTTCAAATCCAGCCAAAGGTTTTTAGTTCTCGCATATCGAATATCTAGTTGAACCATCTGCGTGAACGTCAGCTGATTTTTTCCATTCACCTGCCATAGACCGGTCAGACCGGGAACCGCATCAAAGCGCTCGCGTTGCCATGGCAGAAATTTTTCAACTTCACAAGTCAGACATGGCCGTGGCCCCACCAGACTCATTTCGCCTTGTAAAACATTGATGATTTGTGGCAATTCATCCAGTCCGGAAGCGCGCATGATTTTTCCGAATGGTATGATTCGCGGATCGCCATGGGCGTCCATCTTGGTCATCGGCACATCCGCATGCACCAAGCTGCGTAAATATCCATGATGGTCGGTATTGTCCGAGCCGCAATACATGGTTCTGAATTTGAGGCAGGTAAACAGACGGCCCTTGTATCCAATTCGCTCCTGACGAAACAAAACCGGCCCATTGGAGACCGCACGAATAATCACAACCAAAACGGCAGCCAGCAACAACAGTCCCGGCGTAGCCAGCACAATCACACACGCATCCAGCGTCCGCTTCCACTTGGGAAGACCGCAATTGTTGTTATCCGGTTTCATAGCTTCATTCCCCCTATTAGAAAGCTCCGCACTTGCTCGTTGGCTTGGCTTCCCAAACGAACTTTTCTACCACCGCAACCGGCGAAACTTCGTTCATACCAAACTGCTCCTATCCAACCACTCCTGACTCCATCTCCGAACCAAGACTCGAAACCATACCATAAATATCAAAACTTTCCACCCAGTCCTCTCAAACCTCTAATCCATTTCTGGCTACCACGGCATTCTCCCACAAAGTGACGAGGAAAAACGTAACATTTGAGTAACAATTGAAAAGCCTTTCTTGAAAAAAACAGCCATTGAAATTGAAAAGATTTTGGAAAGAGGAAAAACCACCGGTTGACACCAACCCAATCCTTTTAACCGGCGGCGCGGTTAAATTAACTTTTCCCATTAGCAAATCCATATTTTTACCCCTGCTAAAAATTATTGCCTGAATATGATTCAACTATGGCAAAAAAATTCTGCTCGTCAACTTCTTTTAAAATCATGCCGCCACGCCACCGGCAATGTAGCGTTCCATCTGCTCAATCTTCGCATTCTGCGTGAAAATAATCCAGTTCACGAGGTCGCCGATGGAAACAATGCCGGCGACTTTTCCCGCAGCAACCACCGGCAGATGCCGCACACGGTTCTCCGTCATGAGCTTCATGCAGTCCTCCATCGAGTCAGCCGGCGTCACCGTCACAACTTTTTCCGTGACAACTTCCCGCACGCGGGTCTCGCGCGAAGATTTGCCCTGCAACGCGATTTTGCGGGTATAGTCGCGCTCGGTGAAAATACCGACCAATTTGCCATCCGCCAGCACCAGCAATGCGCCAATGTTTTTGTCCGCCATCAACCGGATCGCGTCGAATACGGTGGTTTCCGGCGTGACGCTCCAGAGTGTGGCCGGTTTGTGATGCAAGAGCGAGCTGATGGGATAGCTGGTATTCATAGGCTTGAAGTTGTTATCCGCCTGTTTGCGCAACAATTCAAGAAAATAATGCCGTTTATTAAAAATGAATTTGCTTTCCCGCCGTCACTCCGCTTGCAAAAATGCCAATATGTCTACAATCATTGATACGCTCCCGACGGTTCTGCTCCGTCCCGGTGAAGCTGACCGCATCGTCGCCGGTCATCCCTGGGTTTACCAAAACGAAGTCCTCCGCCTCGCCTCGCCCGCCGCCGATGGCGACCTCGTCCAAGTCAAAGACCACCGCCAGCGCCTGCTTGGCACCGGCTTCTATAATTCCAAATCCAAGATCAATGTCCGCCTGCTCGCGCCAGACCGCATCATTCCCAACGAAGCGTTTTTCGAGGAACGCATCCGCGCCGCGCTCGCCGTCCGCCAGCGGCATCTGCCGAAGGCGACTTCTTTCCGCGTCGTCAATGCCGAGAGCGATTTCTTGAGCGGCCTCATCGTGGACAAATACGAAGACGTGCTGGTCGTGCAGATTTCCTCGCTCGGCATGGATTTGCGCAAGGCGCACATCGTCACCGCCCTGCAAAATATCTTTTCGCCCCGCGCCATCGCCGAGCGCAGTGACGTGGCCTCGCGCAAATTTGAAGGCTTGGCGGAATCCAACGGCATGTTGTTCGGCGAACAAAACGGGCCGATTTCCGTGAACCTCAACGGCCTCAAATTTGAAACCGACCTCGTCGCTGGCCACAAAACCGGAATGTATCTGGATCAGCAGGCGAATTACCAAGCCGTCTCGCAGTTCGCCAAAGGCGGACAAGTCTTGGACTGCTTCAGTTTTCTCGGCGGCTTCGGGTTGCACGCCGCCCGCGCCGACGCGGCGCACGTCCATCTGCTCGACCAGAGCGCGGATGCCATCGCCGCTTCCGAACGCAATGCCAAAACCAACGGCCTCGCGGAAAAATGCTCCTTCGAGACCGTGAACGTCTTCGACTGGCTCAAGCTAAACACCGCCGTCAAGCCGCACGAACGCGTCATCCCGCGCTTCGACCTTATCATCCTCGACCCACCGTCATTCACGCGCAACCGCGCCTCGGTGCCGGACGCGCTGCGCGGCTACAAGGAAATTCATTTGCGCGCGTTGAAGCTGCTGAAAGCCGGTGGCACGCTGGCAACCTTCTGCTGCTCGCACCACGTCAGCCCAGAATTATTTCAGGACACGCTGCTGTCAGCGGCGTATGACACGCGCCACGTTCTGCGCCGCGTGGCGACCTACGCGCAATCGCCCGATCATCCCGTCATCCCGATGATTCCCGAAACGGAATACCTGAAGGGCTTCGCGTTTGAGAAGGTGCGGTGAGGCGAAGGAAAATCTTCTGCTCAATCCAGATTATTGAATTCAACGGCCCTGCCGGTGGCCATCACTTTTCCAATTTTTGGAGGGCGGCAACCAGATCGGCCGGTAGCGGTTTATCCGTAAGCGGCTCTAGCTTTTTGGTTTTTCCACCAAACACCGGTTGGCCGTATTGGGACGCCACGCGGGCGAAAACTGCGTCTAGTTTGGTGGGGTCACCTTCGGCGAGAAAATAGCAATCGTGCAACTGCCCCCAAATGCCGTCGCCGCGAGCGCGCGTCAGCCTCTGGAGTTGTTCCGGACGGGAACCGAGCCAGAGACGATACAACGCCAGTTTGGGTTCGGCGCGGTCTTTGTTCCGGAAATTTTCGAGAAACGAATTCAATCCACCACCGATAGTTGCGACGCTTGGCTTGCTTCCGTTCGGACTGGTGATGGTGGCGCTATGCCGCCAGATCTGGCGGGTGCGGTCAAAAATAAAATAACGCGCGGCGGTGGTATCAGGTTTGTCTCCTTTGATTTTTTGCACGAAAAACTGGAAGGTCTCCCCTTCCTTCCAATCCCAGAGCATGTGCGTGTGCCCACCTTCGCCTTCGCCACCAAAACGTTTAGCCACCGTCTGGGGATCGGCTGCCGTGGTTTGAGGATGCAATTCCGGGGAAGTGTCCCAGACGGAAAAAATCGTCCGGCGCTCGGTGGCGCTGTTGTCCTGAATGCCGCAATAACCGCCCGCCGGTTCCCCGGGGTGCCAGTTGGCTCCGCAATAATAAATGGCCGGATGCGTTGCCAGCACCGTGACCTCGCCGTAAAGACAGGTAGCGTTGGTTTGACCTTTCAGATTCCACCACAAATGTTGGGCCTGCGCATGACCGCCAAGACAAACAACCCCTGCCGCTAACAAAAAGAAGCCACGTGATTTCATGGTCAAAATTTAGCGACTAGCCAACCACCGGTCAATGAGTGGCAAGTTGTTTTCAATGGCCATTTCAATCCTCCTTGGCTCCAGCACCTCTATTAAGCGGTGGCACGCCTCGCGCTGCGAGGCGCATCGGATCGCAGCGCGACCTGATATCCACCGGTTCCACCGGTCATAGCGAAGCAGAATCTGCAACTTTCAACTATTAATCTGCAACAACTCCCGCTGCCAGTTCATCAGCTCCGCCGCGTGTTTGTCCCAGTCGCGCGCGAGGTCGCCAAGGACGGATTTCGGCGCGATGAGCGTCGGGTCAATTTGCAACTCGTGTGCGTGCCGGTCGCGAATTTTTTCCAGCTCGCGGACGCGCTTGAACTCCGCCTCGGTCGGGCGCTGCGACCGGTGGCGGATTTTTTCGGGGAAATTTTCCGGTGGCACCGCCTGCGCGGCGCGGATGGCGGCCAGCAGCGTTTGCCGGCGGCGCGGGTGCATGCGCGGTGGAATCATCGGCTCGAACGGTTGCTGTTCGCTGACGGCGGCGGCAATCGCCACCATGGATTCGTGCGACAAAACAAAAAACGGTGGCCGGCTCGCGGCGATGGCCTCGGCTTCGCGCCAGTGCCACAGCTCGCGCAGAACCGCCAGCGCGGGGCTTTCCAGAAACGTGCTGCCCTTGATGCGCCACACCTCGTCGGGATCAATCACCGGTGGCACCGAACTTTCGGCGATGAGCCGCGCGCAACTTTCCTGATGCCACGCCAGCCGGCCTTTGGCGGTGAGTTCCGCGCGCAATTTTTCCTCCAGCGTCTTCAGGAACCGCGTGTCGTTGCGGGCGTATTCCACCATGCGCGGCGTGAGCGGGCGTTGCGCCCAATCGGCTTTCTGCGGGCCTTTGTCCAGCTTCACGCCGAGAAATTTTTCCACCAGCGCGCCGAGGCCGAATTGTTTTTCGCCCAGCAACCGCGCCGCCAGCATCGTGTCGAAAATTTCCGTGGGCGTAAAATCGTGGTGCTTTTTCAGCAGGCGCAAATCGTAGTCGGCAGCGTGGAAAATCAATTCCCGCCCCGCCAGCGCGGCGAGGAACGGCGCGAGGTCCATTTCCGCGAGCGGATCCACCAACCGGTCGCCGGCGGCGGTGCTGATCTGAATGAGGCAAACTTTTTCCGGATAGGCGTGCAAGCTGTCGGCCTCGGTGTCAATCGCCAGCCACGCGGCGGAATGCACGGTCGGCAGAAACGCGGCCAGTTTTTCTTGGGTGTCAATCACGGTTGGACACGATGACAGACCGGCGGCCGTTTGAAAAGGTT
>Ga0316230_1003508_pt1 | contig 12233 bp, 8 predicted proteins | sample TBH18025metaG_FD_206004 | JGI IMG/M metagenome (GOLD analysis project Ga0316230, IMG submission 206004) | Freshwater microbial communities from Trout Bog Lake, Wisconsin, USA - TBH18025 | ecosystem: Environmental > Aquatic > Freshwater > Lake > Hypolimnion/Profundal zone | place: USA: Wisconsin...
GTCTGGCGAGAAGGCGGGGGCCTCAACGTACCCCTTGAGCTGGGTGAGGCGGCGGGCGGGGGTGGCGAGGTCGGGACGGACTAGATAGATATCGTATTGCTGGCCGGGCTGGGCGCAATCCGAGAAGAAGGCAAGGGTAGCGGAGTCAGGGGACCAGAAGATTTCGCGTTCCCGGCAGCGCTGATCAGGCCCGGTGGCGATGGAAACGCGCTGGCTTTTGTCGAGGTCGCCGAAGGGAGCGACGCGAATCTCAGAGCTTGCGCGCGAGCCCTGCACCCACGCGAGACGCTTGCCGTCTGGGGAGATGGCGACCTGGCCGACGGAGCGGCCTCGATGGAGCGTCTGGATTACTTCCTCAATGTGCGCCCGGTAGGGAGCGGGATCGTATGAGGAACTGCCCGCGAGGGCGGGGAGGCTGGCGGAAAGAAGCAGTGCGACGGCGAGAGACGCGCGAAGGAAAGGAAAAAACATAGAGAAATGCTATCAGGGCGGGGATCTGTGCAAAGAGGGCTCGGGTGTTTGGCTTCATCCTCCCTGTTGTTCCGCAACTCTTTCAGGATTTTGGTGTCTAACGGCACAGGAGTGTCGTAGATACCCGTGCGCCGATTCATTTATCTTCCGCTTGCTGCACTTTTCACCTTGATTCCAGCTGCCGCCGCACAGTCTGGCAGCTTTGAGGTTGCGCAGCACGGCCATGCCGTGGGCACTGCCAGCTTCAACTTCATCTCTACAGAGAGCGGCTACGCCTCTACCTCGCTGGTGCGGGTTTCAATGAAGGGCCTGGACTACGCGCTTTCGAAGACAGAACGGCTCACCGCAGCCAACGAACTGAAACATGTGCAACTGAGCGCCACGGTGAACGGCACAGCGGTGAACGTGACCGCCGCTCCAGACTCCGCACAGTTTTTGCTGAACATCTCCGCCAATGGCCGGAGCACCACAACCCGCCTGGGCGCGCATGCGGCTGCTGTTTTTATGCCGGATTTCGACCCAGGAGCGCTGGAGACGCTGCTGGCCCTGGCGGTGGCGCGCAACAACCGCGACTTGTGGGCGATTTTGCCCAAGCATACCGGTTCCGTTGCACCTGTAGTGGTGGCAACCTACGCCGACCAGTTGGGGACGCTGGACGGCAAGCCGATCGACGTCCATCACCTTGTGGCCACGATAGCGGGAGGCACGACGGAGCTTTTCTCAGGGCCTGAAAACCAATTGCTGCAGGCCGAGCTGCCGCAGCAGGGGTTTGCACTGGTTCGCAAAGGCTTTGTATTAAGCCCGCCCACCAAAGCGCAGGCACCGCCCGCCGAATAGGGCGCTCTAAACCGCCCGGCCAGCAGCGACCGCCGAAGACCAGGCCCACTGGAAGTTGAACCCTCCGAGCCAGCCGGTTACGTCTACAGTCTCGCCAATAAAGAAGAGGCCCGGCGTATTTCGAGCTTCCAGGGTCCGCGCCTGCAAGGCAGCGGTATCCACGCCGCCCGCCGTTACCTCAGCCTTTTCAAAGCCCTCGGTGCCAACCGGATGAAACGCCCACCCGTGCAGGTTGCGTTCGCAGGCCTCGATGGCCGGGTTTGACCAGCCGTTTGGGCAGCCCACGCCGGCCAGATGATTGGCGAGCCTTTGCGGCAGCACGCCGCGCAACAACTGCCGCAACTCTGCCACATCCCGGCGAGCACCAGGCTCCATCAGCGTCCGCAGCACGTCAAGTTCCGGCGCAAAATCTACGCGCAGCTCTTTGCCGGGCCGCCAGTAGGAGGATGCCTGCAAGATGGCCGGGCCGCTCAATCCGCGGTGCGTGACCAGCATTTTTTCTCTGAAGTGCGCGTTGCCCGCAGAGGCCACTACCTCCGCCGCCACACCGGCCAGCGCGGTCCACACCGACTCACTGCCGCCGAGCAAGAGAGGCACCAGCGCAGGCCTTGGCTCGATGACACCGAGCCCGAACTGCCGCGCCAGCTCATAGCCCAGCCCGGTTGCCCCCAGCTTGGGAATGGACAAGCCGCCGGTGGCCACAACGAGCGCCTGAGAATGATACACGCCACTCGAAGCCGTTACGCGAAAGCCTCCGCCGGCGGCGCTCTCCACCTGAATTCCGTGGGAGTTGAGGGCGATTTCCACGCTGCCCTGCGCCTGGGAAGCTTGTTCGCACTCGGCGAGGAGCATCTCAACAATGGCCCGCGCCGAGCCATCGCAGAAGAGCTGGCCAAGGGTCTTCTCGTGCCAGGGAATCCCATAACGCTCAACAAGCTCAATGAAGTGCCTGGGCTGATAGAGAGCCAGCGCGGATTTGGCGAAGTGCTTGTTTTCAGAGAGGAAGTTTCCGGGGCCGCAGTGGAGATTTGTAAAGTTGCAGCGTCCGCCGCCGGAGACGAGAATCTTGCGGCCAACCTGGCCGTTATGCTCGAGCAGCGCGACCCGCCGCCCGCGCTGCCCGGCTGTAGCCGCGCACATGAGCCCAGCCGCCCCGGCGCCCAAGACAATCACATCGAACTGGCGCGGCAGGTTGGTCATGGCTCCTGTTCAGGATAGCCGCAGAGGGACCAAGGGCAGAGGAATGAAAGAAGGAGCCCTGCAAACCTGCCCTTGATCAAGGCCCTAATTGGGGACTGCCTAGCCTTTTGACTGTCCCTCAATCCGCACCCTGGTTTCTATCCCCGGCTGTAACAAGACCGCGAGCGGCACGGCCTCGAATCCGGGCACGAGGTTGAAGGTGCGTTCTTTGGGCACGGCTTCAAAACCGGTTGCGGAATCGGTGGTGACGGTGAGCGTTCCTTTTGCCCTGGCGATCCGCACCGTGCGCATGTCAGGTAGCTCCATGCGCTCGCTGGCGCGGGAGACGACCGGCACGAGCAGGCGCACCGGGGCCGCGGCTGCGCCAGTGACGGTCGCAGCCAGCTCCACGCCGGCTTCACTCAACTTGTAGACAAGGTGGTACTGGACCTCTCCGCCCGCGAGCGGCTGCCGCGATGCGGTCATCAGCCTTCCGCGCGCGTCGAAGACAATCTCACCGCCGGTTTGTGTCGCTGTGAGGACCGCCTTCAGGTCATTCAGGCTGGTGTATGCCGCGCCGTTCACGCACTCGATTCGCGGAGTCATCTCCATGTGGAAGGCAGTGCGATAGGACTGCTGATTGGATATCTCGATGAGCTGGTACTCCGTCATGCTAGCCACCAGCACAGTCCCCAGACTGCGGTGGAAGAGCATGGAGAGAGCGCCACCGGAAACGTGACCGCCGCCCGCGCCAGCACCGCCGGCCTGCACATGCTCAACGTACTCCCAGTCGTTCTCAGTGACAGTGGCGCGCCACGGCCCAATGGCAGCCAGGCGGGTGCCAATCTCAGGGAAGGTCTTGAGTCCGTAGGGCTCGTCGCGAGGCAGTTTGGGCCGGGGGGATGTTTCTGCATTGAAGCTGCCGCGATCAAGAACCGTGGCCAGCGCCTTGGCATGGGTAAATGTGTGGTGGATGCAGGCCGGGTCGCCGTGCGCAAAGTAGTCAGGACCGCCATAGAGCAGCCCGTCGTGGGTGCAATCCGCCATCAGTTCGAGGTTGCGGCGAGCCGCCTCGCGGAAGCGCGGATCATGCTCAGAGAGGATGACGAGCCCTGGCTGGCAGCCGTCACTGGTGCGGCTGCCCCACCAGCTCCACTTGTAGTTGCGCGTGCCCCAACTGTTGTCCCACGCGCCATTGGGGAGCATGAACTCCATGTGCGTCTTCAATGCCGCGATGGTTTGGTCGAGGACCGGCTTGTCGCCTGTGAGCAGCGCATACAAGGCCAGCGAAGGCAGTGACTCTTCGACGTTGTAGCCAAGGTCCACGGGGCGGCAGCCCTTGGCTGTGACGCCCGCGAGCGGATGCCCCTCTCCGCACAGGAATCCGTTGGGCGAAAAATATTCCAGCGCCGTGTGCGCCATCTTGCGTCCGCGCTCGATGTAGTGCGTGTCGCCGAGTACCTTGCCGCAGAGGACAAAGGCCAGCGACGAGGTGACGGGGTAGTTGATGTTGCCGGTCTCGATAGAGATGAAGCCGTCAAGGAATTTTGCCGCGCGCGCCAGCCGCTCAGTCCACTTTTGCCGCGTGGCCGCATCCAGAATCATTCCGTGGTGTTCAAGAGCCTCAGCGAGCGCAATGGCGTGGAAGACCGTGATTCCCTGCCAGGTGCTGAGGGAGACATCGTTGACCCAACTTCCGTCCGGCCGGCTCACGGTGCGCTCTGACCATTCATGCACTGCCAGCGCGGCGCGCAGATATTTTTCGTCAGCGGTTACATGCGCCATTTTGAGCAAGGGATAAACAGCATCGCCGCAGCGGCCGTGAATCAAACCGCAAGCCGGGCAGAGGAGGCCACCGCGCAGCGCCGGGTCTTGAAGGCCGGTAACCTGCCGCGCCACCAAACCATCGCACCAGCTCTTCAGCGTGTCTGCGTAGAGTTTCTCTTCCGGGCTGTGGCCGGTGACAGCGTGGGCCAACTGAGGGTACGCTACGCGCGCACTGATTGCAGCAGCCCCAGCGGTTGATAGTTGCAGCATTGCCCTGCGCGTCAGTCCGGTCGAAAACTCGTGTGTATTCATCGAATGGAATGGTAACGCGCGCTTGCGATTGCTGTACACCTGACCGATGCGGTGCAAGAGGCCAAGCATGACTGTGCTACCTTTTCCCTGTGAATTGATTGCTTCCGAATTGACTGATGATGCACCGAGTAATTTCAAGGAGAGATGGAGATGAGAGTTTTGCGGATGGTTGTGCTGTCGCTGGCGGTGCTATCGCTGGGCGCTCCCTGAGTGCGCTGGCGCAGGGTGCCTGGGACGTGTCAAGAACAGTGCATATTGGCGCAGAGGGCGGATGGGATTATCTGACTGTTGATCCGCAGACGCACCGGCTGTTTGTTCCGCGCAGCACGCACACCATGGTGATCGATGCCGACTCTGGAAAAGTGCTGGGCGATATTCCGGGGCAGAAGATTGCGCATGGCGTAGCGATTGTGCCAGCGCTTGGCCGCGGATTTATTACCGATGGCGGCGGGGACGGCGCGATTGTGATCTTTGATTTGAAGACCTATGCCGTGCTCGGCAAGCTGGTTACGGCTCCCGATTCCGATGGCATTATTTATGACGCAGCGCTGGACCGCGTTCTGGCCGTCTCTGGCGACAAGGGCCTGCTGATGACGTTCAAACCGGACATTGATCCGGTGAAGGGCAAGATTGATGCGCCTATCGAACTGGGCGGAGCGCCTGAATTTCTGGCTTCCGATGGAACCGGGAAGATCTACATCAACCTTGAGGACAAAGACGCAGTGGCCGTGGTGGAGCTGAAGACGAGGAAAGTTACCGCGCGTTGGCCGGTTACGCCGGGCGGGCAGCCTGTGGGCATGTCAATGGACAGCAAGACGCACCGGCTGTTTATTGGCTGCCGCAAGCCGCAAAAGCTGATTGTGATGAGCACGGAGAACGGCGCGGTGCTGGCTTCACTGCCTATTGGCGCGGGCGTGGATGCAACCAAGTTTGACGCAGGGCAGGCATTCGCGAGCTGTCGCGACGGGTCACTGGTTGTGGCTGCGGAAAAGGCGGGGAAGTTCGAAGTGGAACAAGTGGTGAAGACACCGCTGGGCGCGCGAACCATGGGTCTGGACCCGAGCACGCACAAGATTTATTTGCCAACGGCGGAGTATGAAGCGCCACAGGCTGGAGCGGCTCCGGGGCGGCCAAAGATGAAGCCGGATTCGTTCATGATTGTGGAAGTGGGCCGCAAGGCGGCGCAGTAACAGACGGGGGTCCCAAGGCTGCCGATTCAGGCCTGGGACCCCGCTTTCAACTCTACGCCGCTGACTCTTCCCTTCCCCTACATGCTGTCGTCGCGGAACATGGGATGAGGAATCAGGCGGCGGTAGTCCTCCTGATGCGCGCCATCGAGACATGCCTCGATGATTTTTTTGCCGAGCGGATCGAGTTCCGGCACGAGAAACTGCTTGAGTTCCCTGGCAAAGAACTCCCGCCACTGGCGCGCGCCCTCTTCGTAGACATCCATACCGCCCTGAATCTGCTCTTCCACAGCGAGAAACACGCGCGGAATCATGGAGCCCTCAATCCTCAACTGGTGCGGGATGTAGCCAAGCAGCGGACAGATTGCCTCGCCCACCTGCTCGCGGGCAAACTTGGCGCTGCCGCGGCGGGCGAGGTATTCGCGCGCAATCCACTCTGCCATGAAGCCTACCTTCCAGGCACCGATGTGCTGGTTTGGCAAGAGCACATAGCGGGTGTCAGGCGTATTGACGATTTGACGGAGCAGCAGGTTGGCCTGGTCAACGCGGCGGCCGGTAGCGAAGGCCCAATAAGAGCCCACGCCCTCCGACTGCATCTCTTTTGATTTTTGCGCCTGGATGCTGGGGTTGGCGTGTCCGCGGGGCGCGACCAGCCTCCACAGGAATGCCAGCGCCGGGCTGAGGACGTGGAGCATGGCGAGAATCCCATACAACTGGCTGCCCTTGTGCGTCGGCGGGCATCGCACGCCAAAACTACGCACGTCCACACGCTGCGGACCGTCGAGGATGTCTTCAAGCATTCGGCGAGGCAAAATCACGCGCGGATTGGGGCAAAGCTTGCCGGGAGCGTCTTCGACGTGCTCCCACGTGAGGCAGGTTCCGCCGGGAACAATGTAGTGGTTGAGAAAGATGAGCGGCTCCGGCGGATCGATACACAGCCGCTCGAGATTCGGTGCAGTTCCGTAGCTGTGGATGTGGTCCACGCGGACGAACCAGCCGTTTTCAGCGTCGGCAACGGTAAGGCGCTTGCTATTGCCCTGAATTTTGGGATGAGCGCAGGCCATGTCGTCTGCAATTGGGCGCAGGTGACAGGCTTCAGGCAGGTTGAGGGTGCGCTCTTCATTTGTGACCACATTCCGGCCCAACAGCAGACGGCCATCGTCCATGCGATGGATGTGCTCAGTCATTTCGCTCTTGCCGCCGCCGCTGGCGCCCTCATGCATGAGAATCAGTTGATTCTCATACGGGGTTACCACGGCTACCGCAGCGCAATGATTGGTCGTCCAGCCCTCGCGCTCGCCCTTGTCAAGGAGCATGGAGTAGACGCCTTTTTTGGCGCTTGGCCCGGGATAGAGGTTATAGGCAAACACTTCCTGGTGGGTCTCGGTCCGCTGGTGCACCACGACCTGACGCCCGGCAAAGTGCGTATGGCGGAACGGCGGCGCTACGAACAACACTCCGCCGGTGATTTTGAAGTTGGCCGGAACCTGACTGCGGGGGATCATTCCCTGCAAATCTCCGAGGGCCGCGGCAAAGAACGCCGCCTGCCGGGGGACGATCAAGAGCGAACCGTAACCGAGGGCATCGCTTCCGGCATAGAAGGGCATGGCGACCAGTTCCTGGGTCTTGAGCCAGTCGAAGGTTTCCTGGCGGGTTTTCTCGAAGCTATGCCCAAATCGCTCGGTATAGGTCGGCTTGTCCGTCGGCAGTTCATCGCCGATGACCATGGCATCGGGGTCGCGGCGGCGCATGGCGGGGTCAGGAAAGTTGATGGCGAGTCCATTGCGGGCCTTGGTAATAATCGCCTCGATAATGCGGCCGTAGCCGGGAGTCTGAAAGACAGACTCATATTGGCCATGGTCCTCGCGATTGCCGAGTGTCCAGTCCGTCTCTCCCGTAGTCCGCCCCAGTGCCCAGTCCATCAGTTGCCCACGAGTCTCCGGTATCTGGACCAGGGGCGCGGCGCTCAGCACTTCCTTCACGGCCGGTGGCAAATCCATCTCTGCCCAGCAGGCCTGAAAATCGACAAGTGTCCCGTCAGCAGCTACAGTGCTCATGGTTTTCTCACTTTCCCTGGGGGAATCTACGCGTTCAAATCCCGCATTAAGCCCGAAAGGGCTTACCTTTTTTATCTCATCCACTATCACACCTGGCAGTGCGCTGGATCACATCCGCTCGGTCAAGCCAGGGGGAACCGCTCAGCGACCAGCCGCAGGGCGTCTTCAGCCGTTGCGATGTTTCCCTCCAGTTGGGCGTCCTCGACGGCACCGAGCATCTGTTTGAAGCCTGCTCCGGGCTTGTAGCCGGCTGCGATCAGTTCCCTTCCGGTGATCAGCGGGGTGGGGCGCACAGCTTCCTCAGGCATGGCCGCATAGCGCTCGCGCACAAACTCCCAGTTGTCGAGGTTGCCGCTTCCGGCGAGACAGTCCATGCGGTGGACGGCAAGATGCTCTTGAAATTTATCGAGCCGGAAAAAGCGCTTCAGGGTTGAGGTCTTCATGCGCCGCGCATCCATGAAGCGCATGTGATTCTCAATGAGCGCCAGCACCTGCCGGGTCTCATCGTTGGAGAAGCGGAAGCGGCGGCAAATCTCTGCGCCCACGGCCAGGCCCATCTCCACATGCCCGTCAAAGCGAATGCGGTCTGGCGCTCTGCGGAAGGTGGGCGGCTTGCCGACATCGTGGAGCAATGCTCCCCAGGCCAGCGTCATGGAGCAGCCTGCTTCAAGCTGATCAAGCAGCATGAGGGTGTGAACCCAGACGTCGCCCTCGGGATGGAACTGCGGCGGCTGTTCAACGCCTTTCATGCGGGCGATCTCGGGGAGGACTTCGGCGAGGAGGCCGGTGGAGTCGAGTAGCTCAAAGGCGCGGCGGGCGTGGCCTTCGGTGAGCATCTTCGTCAGCTCGTCGCGTACCCGCTCGCGGCTGACGGCATCCGTCCGCGGAGCCAGGGAGCGGATGGCGAGGCTGGTTGCAGGATGAAGTTCAAAGCCAAAGCGCGCGGCGAAGCGAACCCCACGCAACATGCGGAGATGGTCTTCCTGAAAGCGCTCCTCAGGCCGACCGATGGCGCGAACGATTCCGGCATCAAGGTCATGGAGGCCGCCCACATGGTCAATGACGGCGGCGCGGAGGTCGCCTGCCGGGTACAGCGGGTCGAGGAGGAGGCCATTGATGGTGAAGTCGCGGCGCTGCACGTCTTCCTGAGCGCTGGCGGTGTAGCGCACGGCATCGGGGTGGCGGCCGTCAGAGTATGCGCCGTCGGAGCGGAAGGTGGCGACTTCAGTGGCGACGTAGCCGTCCGCGTCGCCATCCGCAACCAGGACAACCCCGAAGTGAGCGCCCACGGCAAAGGTGCGCGGGAACATCGCCAGAACTACATCCGGAGTGGCGCTGGTGGCCACGTCGTAGTCCACCGGGTTGCGGCATAGGAGCAGGTCGCGGACGCAGCCTCCGGCAAAGTAAGCCTGATGACCGGCGGAGCGAAGCGCCGTGACCACCTGCAGAGCGGCATCGAATTGGCGCGAAGGAGGAAACATATCTCTGCTAGAGAGTAATCCTACGCGCGCCCCAGATTCGAGCCCGATAGACTATTGAAATGGGCAACGGCCTGATTCTCGGCATTGAATCCTCCTGCGACGAGACGGCGGCGGCCGTGGTGGAGCGGGGCAGCCGCACTGTTTCCTCGGTGGTGGCCTCGCAAATAACCACGCACGCGCGCTACGGCGGGGTGGTTCCGGAACTGGCCAGCAGGGAGCATTTGCGCGCCATTGTTCCGGTGGTTCGCGCGGCGCTGGAGCAGGCCAAGGTATCACTGGACGACCTGGACGCGATTGCCGTCACCAGCGGGCCGGGGCTTGCGGGGGCGCTGCTGGTGGGCATTACCTATGCCAAGGCGCTGGCCTTTGCGCAGAATATTCCACTGATTGCGATCAACCATCTTGAAGGGCACATCCACGCTGTTTTGCTGGAAGAGAGGCAGAAAGAAGCCGAATCGCAGCTTCTTCGACTCCCCTCGGCCGCCATTGGGGCCGCACAGGATGAAGGCTTTGTAGAGCAGCAGGCGGCGCTGGCGCTGGTTGTGTCAGGCGGTCACACACATATTTTTTTGGCGAGGCCTGCGCACGGGGCGTGGAGCTACAAGCTGATGGGCCGCACAGTGGACGATGCCGCCGGCGAGGCCTATGACAAGGTGGCCAAACTGCTGGGGCTGGGTTATCCGGGCGGCCCCTGGATTGACACACTGGCCCGGTATGGCAATCCGCGCGCTGTTCCTTTTGCCTTTTCGCAGATCAAGACCAAGCTGCATTTGGCCGGTAAAGCTCCGCGCACAAAGGCGGCTAAAACTGCGCCCATCGCCGACCTCGATCCGCATTTTCTGTTTTCGTTTTCAGGAATCAAGACTGCGGTTCTGCGCTATGTGGAGTTGCATGCGATGCGCCCGGAAGCCCAGGCGCGTGCAGCGCGGCTTTTCCCGGCGGTGGCGCCCGAGGGGCATCTTGCCCCCGGATATCCAAAAGACAAGGCTGAGGCGCTGGCGCTGTGCCCTCAGGCCACGCTTGACCTGATTGCCAGCTTTCAGCACGCAGTGGTGGGCGACCTGATGAAAAAGACCTTTGCGGCCGCCGAATCGCTGGGCGTCAAGCGCATCCTGGTGACAGGCGGAGTGGCCGCCAACAGCGAACTGCGCGCCCGCTTTGCTGCTGAAGCCCAGCGGCGAGGCGTACGCGCGGCTTTTCCGACGCTGGCGCTCTCGACGGACAATGCCGCCATGATCGCCGCAGCTGCCTGGCCGCGGTTCCAAGCTGGCGAGTTTGCCGCGAGTGACCTGTCGGCCAATCCATCGCTGGCGCTGGGGCGGTAAGGGCACCCTGAATTGCTACAATCAAATGGGCCGAAAACCGCCGATTTCAGCACTTTTGGGCAAGAAGTTCGAATCATGACGCTGCGTCTTTTCAATACTCTCTCAGGACAACTCGACGAGCTTGTTCCCTCGGACGGCAAGGCACTGCGCATGTACGCGTGCGGTCCTACGGTCTATGACTTTGGCCACATTGGCAACTTTCGCACTTTTCTGCAGATCGACATTCTAAGGCGCTTTCTGTTGCTGACCGGGACCCCGGTGCGGCACGTGATGAACATTACAGATGTGGACGACAAGATTATCCGTAACGCGGCGGCTGCGGGCATCTCAATCGGCGCGTACACGGCTCCTTTTGAGGCGGCTTTTCTTGAAGACCTGGAAGCGCTGAAGGTGCAACGCCCCGAACAGCTTGCGCGGGCAACGGAACACATTGCGAAGATGGTGGACCTGATTCAGAAGCTGGCTGCCGCCGGGGCCGCGTACCAGACTGAGGACGGCTCCTGGTACTTCCGGCTGGCCGCGTTCCCTGAGTACGGCAAGTTGAGCAAGAAGGACCTGAGCGGGATGGAAGACGGCGCCCGCGTGGATGTGGACGAGTATGAGAAGGACTCGGCGCGCGACTTTGCCCTGTGGAAGGCCGCCAAGCCGGGAGAGACCTCGTGGGACACGGCAATCGGAAAGGGCCGGCCGGGCTGGCACATTGAGTGCTCCGCGATGGCAATGGAGTACCTGGGCGACAGCTTTGACCTGCATGCGGGCGGAGAAGACCTGATGTTTCCGCACCACGAAAATGAGATTGCGCAGAGCGAGAGCGTTTCCCACAAGCCTTTCGCGCGTCACTGGATGCACGTGCGCTTTCTGCTGGTGGACGGACGGAAGATGTCAAAGAGCGAAGGGAACTTTTACACGCTCCGCGACCTGCTCTTGAAGGGATACAAAGCTTCAGCGATTCGTCTGGCGCTGGTTTCAGTACCCTATCGCCACCAGCTGAACTTTACCTTCGACGGGCTGACCGAGGCGACCAACGCTGTGGAGCGACTGCGAACATTCCACCAGCGGCTGACGACAGGCAATTTTGCGGCGGGCCAAAACCCTGCGTTGCAGGAAGCGGCAAAGAAGGCGCAGGAAGAGTACATCGCAGCGCTTTCAAACGACCTGAATACCGCCGAGGCGCGTGCGCCGATTTTTGACCTGGTGCGCGCCGCCAATACCGCCATTGACCAAGGGCAGTTGCTGGCCGGGGACCGGGACGCGATTCTGGCCGTGCTGGCCAGCTTTGACGCGGTGTTTGACGTAATTCGCGACGACGACGCCGAACCGACGCGCAAGGCCCTGGAATGGGCAGTCGAGGCAGGGCGAGAGGCGGACGTCGCTCCCGAGTTGCTGAGCCGCCAGACGCTGACAGATGAAGCTATCGATGCGCTTGTAGCCGAGCGTACACTGGCAAAAAAGCAGCGTAATTTTGCGCGCGCCGACCAAATTCGCAACGAACTTGCGGAAAACGGCATTGTGCTGGAAGACTCAAAGGACAGCGTGCGCTGGAAGCGGAAGTAGCCTGCTTGCCGCACGACTGAAAGAGGAGGTTTTACCCCATGGAAGCGAACGAAGCCCAGGAGT
>Ga0316230_1003511_pt1 | contig 12231 bp, 10 predicted proteins | sample TBH18025metaG_FD_206004 | JGI IMG/M metagenome (GOLD analysis project Ga0316230, IMG submission 206004) | Freshwater microbial communities from Trout Bog Lake, Wisconsin, USA - TBH18025 | ecosystem: Environmental > Aquatic > Freshwater > Lake > Hypolimnion/Profundal zone | place: USA: Wisconsin...
CCTAAATTGACAACCTTCGTCATTCCAATTCCTTCCATGCCCACCATAGCTGAGACGAGTGCAAAGTTTCTGTCTCAACATTGTTGGCACGGGGGGTTCATGATTGTTGGAACAATTATCTGGGCGTATGGCTCATATCTAATGCCAGTGAGGCACTGCAACCCAGGAATAAGGTAGATCACCATGACGCTCATCGACGAGAATATGGCAGAGCAAGCCTCCCTCGGTTGGTTTGAGGACCTTGGCTATGAGCGCGTCTTCGGTCCTGATATTGCCCCAGGCGGCACAAACCAGGAGCGCCCCAGCTACAAGCACATCGTTCTCCAAGACCGACTCCTGACTGCTCTGACGCGCATCAATCCTCATATCCCCGATTCCGTTCTTGAGGATGCTGCCCGTCAGGTCGTCCATGGAAACGCTGCCAGCCTCATGCAAGCCAATCGGCAATTCCACCGCTGGCTGACTGACGGAGTGCCGGTGGAAGTGCGCCGTGGAGAGCAGACCTTGGGCGATTTCGTTAAGTTGATCGATTTCGCCAATCCCAATGCAAACGAGTGGCTTGTGGTGAATCAGTTCTCCGTTGAAGGTCCGAAGCAGACTCGGCGTCCCGATGTCGTGGTTTTCATCAACGGTTTGCCATTGGCGGTCATTGAGTTGAAGAACCCCGCCGATAAGAACGCCGACATCTGGCATGGCTTCCACCAGCTTCAAGCCTACAAGGATGACATCCCGGACCTATTCGTATTCAATGAGGTCCTGGCAATCTCGGACTACCTCCTGGCTCGGATGGGTTCCCTCTCTGCCGATCAGGAGCGTTTCAATGCCTGGCGTACTATCGATGGGGAAACCCTCGACCCATTGGGCGAACTCCAGCAGCTAGAGACGATGGTGAAGGGTTTGTTCAGGAAGGACTTCTTCCTGGATTTCATTCGCCACTTCGTGCTGTTCGAGGATGATGGCAACGTCAAGAAGATCGCCGCCTACCATCAGTTCCATGCCGTTCGGGCAGTGGTTCAGAGTGTCATCCATGCAAGTCGCCCAGGTGGGTCCCGCAAGGGCGGTGTCGTGTGGCACACCCAGGGCAGTGGGAAAAGCATCGAGATGACGTGCTTGGCGGGACACCTGATGATGGCTCCCGAGATGAACAACCCGACCATCGTGGTGGTCACGGATCGCAATGACCTGGACGGGCAGCTATTCGAGACCTTCGCCGGGGCATCGGAACTCCTGCGAGAAGCACCTGTCCGCATAGATACGCGCCCTGATCTCCGCGCCAAGCTCACCAACCGTCCATCAGGTGGCATCATCTTCACCACCATCCAGAAGTTCTCCCCCAATGAGGACGAGGACACCTACCCCTTGCTCTCTGACCGCCAGAACATCGTTGTAATTTGTGACGAGGCGCATCGATCCCAATATGGCTTCAAGGCTCGACTTCAAGGCGATGAGGCTTCCACGTCAATGCGGTATGGGTATGCCCAATACCTCCGAGAAGCGCTTCCCAATGCCACCTTTGTTGCCTTCACGGGCACTCCCGTCACCACGGAGGACAAGGACACCAGAGCGGTCTTCGGCGATTACGTGTCGGTGTATGACATCGAACAGGCTGTCAAGGACGGGGCAACGGTTCCCATCTATTTTGAGAGCCGCCTCGCCAAACTGGATCTTTCCCCTGAACACATGCCGACCATCGATGCCGAAGTGGAAGAACTGACCGAGGACGATGAAGAGTCGGAGAAGATGCGCAACCTCCGTAGGTGGGCAGCCTTGGAGAAGGTAGTGGGTGCCCCGCCACGCATCCAGAAGGTCGCTGAAGACCTGATCAAGCACTTCGAGAGCCGCACCGCCGTCATCAATGGCAAGGCGATGATCGTTGCCATGAGCCGTGAGATATGTGTCCACCTGTATGACGCCATAGTTGCCCTTCGCCCCGGGTGGCATGATCAGGACCCCGAGAAGGGCGCAATCAAGATCGTGATGACTGGCTCCGCCTCAGACAAGCCTTTGCTGAAGCCCCACATCTATACCAAAGAGATCAAGAAGCGCCTGGAGAAGCGGTTCAAAGACCCTGGCGACCCCATGAAACTGGTCATTGTGAGGGACATGTGGTTGACGGGTTTCGATGCGCCCTGTGTCTGCACGATGTATGTAGACAAGCCCATGCGGTCCCACAACCTCATGCAAGCCATCGCCCGGGTGAACCGGGTCTTCAAGGACAAGCCGGGTGGGCTGGTAGTGGACTACATTGGGATCGCCACAGAACTGAAACAGGCGCTCCTGGAGTACACATCCTCAAAGGGCAAGGGGAAGCCCACCATCAAGGCAGAGGATGCGCTGGATGTCTTCGTGGAGAAAATGAGCATCCTACGCGGGATGATGCATGGCTTCGATTACACAGCCTTCCGCACCAAGGCGCTTGGGATTCTCGGAGGGGCGTCCAACCATATCCTCGGTCAGGAGGACGGCAAAAAGCGTTTCGCAGACCAGGTGCTGTCTGCAAGCAAAGCGTTCGCCCTCTGCTGCACCTTGGATGATGCCCTGGATTACCGAGATGAACTGGCGTTCTTCCAGGCGATCAAGGCAGCCCTGACAAAGCACGGGACCCAGGACACGGTTCTCTCTGACGAAGCCAAGGAACATGCCCTGCGGCAGATCATTAGCGGAGCGCTGGTTTCAGATGAGGTCGTGGACATTTTCGCTGCGGCGGGGCTGGGCAAGCCGGACATCGGCATCCTCTCCGATGAGTTCCTGGAAGAAGTGCAGCACATGAAGCACCGGAATCTTGCGGTGGAACTTCTGGAGCGATTGTTGAAAGACGACATCAAGGCTCGGTTCTCCACAAATGTGGTGCAGAGCGCGAAGTTCTCGGACCTCCTGCAAGCCAGTCTCACGCGCTACCGCAATCGCGCCATCGAGAGCGCCCAGGTGATTGAGGAATTGATCCAGATGGCGAAGGCATTCAATGAGGCTGCCCAGCGAGGCGTGGACCTGGGGCTGGCACCAGAAGAGATGGCGTTTTACGATGCCCTGGAAACCAACGAGGCATCGGTGCGTGAGCTAGGGGATAGCGAACTGAAGGCAATCGCGCGAGAGCTTACCGAATATTTGCGAAACAATCTCAAAACCGATTGGTCAGTTAGGGAGTCCGTTCGTGCTGCCATGCGCGTGAGGGTCAAACTCATCCTCCGCCGACATCGGTATCCCCCCGACATGGAATTCAGAGCGGTGGAATTAGTGCTGAAGCAGGCGGAGGCGTTGTCTGAAGCATGGGTTGCATAAGTAGTTAAGATTGGTAACCCTAGCCGAGATTACAGTGGAATATCACCGACTGAAAACACGGTTTAGAGAGTTCTTCTTGGTTGCTCTAATGGTTTAAAATGGCAATGATACAACTACATTGTAAGAATTATAATCACATCCGAATAGAATATATCTTCTGAAGGAGCTTCGTAAAACTTCTAAGATGTGCTAGATCTTCTGGATCAATCCCATCCGGGTCAAAGTGCATTACATCATTTCTGATCGTACGTACTCTTTCTATTTGTGAACAAAATGCTGCACGGTCCATCGGGAGACTTAGCGCTTGCCAACGTTCAGGGTTTTCCATTAAGCGGATGTACTCTCCAAATGTTAAATCGGAAATGTTCTTAACTAAGCGACCAGTATCCCCTTGGTCCTTAGCCTTTGTTAATATTTCTAAGGAGAATTTGCCATCCAGCATCCTTCTAATGTGGTTTTCAATCTCCCCGAGTAAAAGGAATGGTTCAGTGAGTTGTCTAAATTGAAGGCTAAGATCGGTAGCTGTAATAATTCCTGAAATAGAATTGTCTTTTGCACGAACTAGTACAAATTGATTCTGCTCAATGATTGGTATGGCAAGGAAGAATGACATATCTGCTCTAATTTCAACGCTCGGATCCATGAAATCTTTGCAAGCAACTCCATGAGTAGAGGCGAGGGCAAATTTGGTTGCAATCGAATTCCATGTGACAACTCCCTTTACCTCCCTGTCATTAACCATCACGGGGATTTGTGAAAAATCGTATTGAATCATTGCCATTATTGCTTCATTGATCGTTGTGTCGGGTCTCACCGTTTTAGGTTTATTATTTGCAGCCGCCAATTTGCTGATGCTATAACTTGGATCATTATATATTTGCTCTGTAGAAAGATCCGCAGTGATGCTGGAACTTCCCGTGACATGGGCAGAAAGTTTCGTATCAGTAATTTGTTGATTGGCAGCCTCATGGGAATTAGCAGGCTCATCGAGTAAAAATGTAACTTGAGCATCTATATAAGCAGATTCAAAGTCAGGATCTGTCTTTAACTTAAGTGCGTGCAATTTTTCCCTTATGCTTTGGACTATCCATGGACCACGCCTTCTCGCCCCAAAGCCATGGAGTAATTCACGTACAGTCATTGCCTGATGAAGTTCATTTTTTCTCACTTGCCCTGCTATCTCATCAAGGAACATTTGGTCTCCTATGAAAGAGTTCAATGCTGGTTGCCTGCTGCTCTTCTCGATTCAACTGGGGCTTGATCCTTCCGTCGAATGATATATGAAAAGCACCTCATCGTGATCGCTAGATTCGGGGAATCCATTTAATGGGCGGTCTTTCCGCCAACGATGCATGGAGCGTTGAAAGGGGTGCGGAAAGGGCACCTCTCGGTCGCAGTACGCGCGGAATTCTATGTCTACGATCTACTTGAAAGCGGCAGGTAGGGACGTTACCCATTATCCCAGATGACTAGAGGGAGGGTGAACCGTACGGTCCCATAAATCCGCTCCGCCACCATCGGAAAAATCCAGAGGGGTGGGCAAGCGAATCAAATTAAGAGGCGGTGCCTCATTGGAGCTTCACTGCCAGAGCCTTACACTCCAAGTCGTTCATCGAACCCCAGGTCATTCCGATCTCTTTGCATTCAAGGATGATGATGGCGTCAGCGCCTAGAGAAGCAGCCTTGATTTTTGCCGCAGAGATTGCTGCATTCACGCTGATCGGGGCTTGGTTGAGAATCGGACCCCGAAAGCCTTGTCTTGCAGAAATTTCTTGGATCAAGACGTATTTGATTCCCTCAGCATCTTTGAGGGAAGAAATCACCTTGATCGTTTGCGAACGCTTGTAGACATCAGGGCTGTAGGACGGTTCAGCGCATGACAGGATGGGCACTAACAGTGCCATTGCGAACAGACTAATCTTCATTGTTTCTCCAGTTCAATTTGTTGATAATGCAGAAAATTCGACAGGCTTTGAAAATTCCAAACCTCCACTAAATTCCGAATGGGTTGAAGAATGAAGGCGGATTCCTCTTGCTTTCCTCATACATGGCAAGGTTGTCCGAGAGCATTCCCGAGTTCCTTCCCTGGCGATTTGCTTCGATTGCAACCTCACTTGAGCGAAGGTCATTCCGCCAAATCCTCATGTGGTTCTGGAAGGCAATGCCGCAAATTACAAACCAACCAAAGGAGCAAAGCGAAAGTCCAATTCCCCATTTTGCAAGTCCTGCTCCGCGTAGCTTCGTTGGGTTGTGCTTGATCTCCGAAAGCGCTACACCACAGAGCGCCAGTCCTATTGGAGCCGTGACAATACCGCAGCCAAGGATGAAGCCGACAATCGAAAGTGGAGACACACTGAGTCCACTTAGGTCTTTGGTTTCTTTCATGAGATTACCAATCAATGGATGTTCGTGAGGTGCAGTTGAATCAGACCAGCAAGGACCTTGGCGCGTGAATTTCCTCGGATGCCAGACAGTGCGTCCTGGATTTTCTGAATTTTGCTGAGGGTGGAGGGGTGAATTCGTCCGCTTGCGTTCCTGGGCGGATCAGCGCTGGCGTTATATCTCCTGGCATCGACAAATGCGACCGCCGCTTCCACCAGGGCTTCCAGGTTTCCATCGAAGGAAGCGACAGCGTCCTCTAGGAAGTGGCTCACGCCCCCCGGATATGCCTGGATCTTGGTGTAGATCGAATCAGGAATGGGACATGTCACAAGACGGCGCGGATGCCCAACGAAGGCATAGGTCAGCTTGGTCAGGTCACCGTGGAGAACCAGGTCTCCAGACCCAGAGGGCACCTTAGACACAGGTACCCCCTGGGGACTTCTGGAGGACTTTTTGGCGTTGGATGGTGGCATGGCAGATTCGAAGTCTCAGGTGAAATGCGGATATTCGAATCCTGCGCGTTGGAAGTGAAACGTTCAAATGCCTTTGTATGCAACCCATCGGAAACGAATCAACAAACGAAACATGAAACGAAACAATGGCTACGTCTAAACCGGGAGAAGATCCCATTGCCGTTACTCGGGACCATCAACGGGCTTGGGTGAAGCCTTCTCCTTCAATCGAAACCTGACCAGCGTTGCGCTCACGCCCAGGTCCTTCGACACGGCATTGAGGGTTCTGCCTTTCCTAAGCTCTGCAATCGCCCAATCGACCCCTTCTAGCGTTAGTTTCATCGGGGAGCCTTTGACCAGGACGATCCCCTCATGACGAAGGACCCGGCTGACAACAACTACACCGATGCCGACCTTCTTGGATATCCCCGAGAGGGTGTGCCCATCACGGTGCAGCATCAGGATCGTGTCCGCCATGGGGTGGCGCGGTAACAATCGCTTCATCTTCTGGGTGCACCCCATCCGATGAAGGTGATGGCGCACAGCCTGTTCCGTGCCTTTACCTATTGCCCGGTGAACCTGAGCAATCGACATTCCCTGCCCATGCAGCCTCTGCATCTCGTGATGGTCATCCTCAGTGAAAACGATGCGTCTGCTGTCGATGCCCTGGGCTTTGAGGCGGTCATTGATGGGGCGAAGGCTAGTGCCTAACTGAGATGCGACCTCCGCGTGAGTGAGACCTGATGCCTTCATGGCGGCAACATTGCCCATCTTCTGGTCATACGCATCTAGGTCGGCAAGATAGCCCCAGAGAAGGTCTACGATGTGGTGCTTTCGCTCTAGGACCCGAAATGGAAGTGAGGCGTAAACAGTCTGTAGCAGGGCTTCCAGGCGTTCCCGGTTGTTATCCACAGAGATTCGATGGAGCAGGGATTTCCGGTTCTCGCCAACTGCGATGTCAACGGACCTGAAGAATGGGAACCGCTCAAGAAGCTGATTTCTCAAGGGCGTGCTGCCCGAGGCGATTGATACCTCCGCGCGGCGTGCAGTTTTATCGAATCGAAGATTGCCATCACCATCGATCAGCCCTGCAAGAACAGTTCCGTGCAGGTGCGCCGGGATCAGATCCCACCGTAGCGTTGCGGTGAAGGTCTTCCGGGGGGTGATCCCTAGGGTGATCAGATCGGAAACCATCTCATCTGAGTTGCATTCCCAGATGACCCGGTAGCCATTCTCCATCATGCGCAGATTGCCACCAGCCACTTCCTGCGCCATGTGACAGGCTGAGATGTCGCCAGCGAGGATTTTCAGGTTGACGACAGAGCGGCAGATTCCTGGGCGGGGCAACATCACGCAGCCATCAGCCAGAAGAAACCCAAGGAGGTATGCCTTCTGATGGGAATCGATCACATGAAAGGCGGAATGGTTCACAGGCAGGGCAGGGAAGCGGATGGTTGTGAACATCACACAAGCCCCAGTTTCTGGGAGAGGTTGTCCTGAGCCAGCCTTTTGGCATCCAGGCTAGTTTCTATATAAATCATTGTTGTAACGACTGATTTATGACCTAACATCCCCTGAATCTCATGAATCGGAGTGCCAGCTTGTGCGTGAAGGCTGGCAAAGGTGGCTCGAAGGCGATGCTGGGTCAAATTCCCCAAGCCAAGCTTCGAGGCGACCGCCTGGAGGGGCTTATGCAAGAAATTGTTTCTGTGTGGCTTGCCATCCAACGATGAAGGGAAGACCCATTCACTGAGGGTTTTCGGCATTGCATAGATCGCACCCCAGAGCCAAGCCGGGACTGGCAGGATACGGGCTTCCTTCCCTTTGGCTTTCCCAACAACATAGGTTCTCTGGTCAGGCGAGAACCACTCCCAACGCATACCAAGGGCTTCAGACTGCCTCAGTCCAAGCCCGACCATCACTCGCAGCATCACCTTCACCTGGGGATTCCGCGCCGATTCGTCCACTAGCCTGAAGAAATCCTTCACCATGGCAACCGGCACCACTGGTCTCGGCTTTTTCTGAACCCTCATCTGTTGGACGACAAAGGGGACTTGATCGATATAGCCCATGCGAAGCGCATACCGCCAAAGGAGGCGGATGGTTCTTATCATAAGATTTGCGGTGAGTGGAGAGCGATTATTGTCCAGGATACCTTGTCTGGCTTCCTCGACCATTCCGGCTGAAACACGGTCGATTCTCACATCCCCGATTTGAGGGAGAACCCATAGGCGGAGGATTCCCTCGACGCTAGTCAGATGGTTCTGGCTGTGAACCCCTCTATGGGCGGCATACCATATCTTCAGGAGTTCCCTTACCGTGGGAATCCGGCTCTGGAGTCCCTTCTGCTCCAGGACTACCTCCTTCCTTTTTTCAGCCAGGATTTTCTCAGCCGTGATCCTATCCTTGGCGCGAGTGCTTCCCTTGGTCACCTTGCCATTGACCTTGAAGCAGAAAATCCAGGTCCCCGTACTAGGGTCCTTGGCGAGACCGTTCTTGAACTTGAGCATCCTTCCCCCTCATGGAAGAGGAGTGAAGTTGAGACTGGGAACACTGGCTCCAGGCTGGTTTGGGATATTCACAAATACCCCGGGTTGCCATATGGTTGCTTCTGCCTTATGCCTTCTGCGAGATCAGCCCAGGATTTGCTATACTGGCGCCTCAGTCGGGGCGTGGCGCAGCCTGGTAGCGCATCTGCTTTGGGAGCGACCGTTACGATATCAGCAAACGCCTAATCCTAACTAATGATTGCAGTTACATGAAGAAGCCAGAATTTCAAAGATGCCCATTTCACCCGTAAGTGTTGGAAAATGACTGTGAAAAATACCCCGGGTTACCATAGAGTTACCTGAGATACCTCTAATTATAGTCTTATTTTACCAAACGCAAGTTATATATTATATGATAGTTGAAAAATTATTCTCCCTGTCGTCATTGGCACTCGCGTCAAGCCTCCGGGCAGTCTCCCTGTGGTCACCGAAACCATCGCTACGAATAGCGGCTAAACTAATACCCCTCCGGATTGCCTCTTTGAATGCTGACAAAGTTAATAGGAGAACAGCAATCCATCTGATTTCATGGAAGATAACAAATTGGATATACAAACCGATAATTCGCTACACTACACGATGCACAATTTGATATACTTTTGGCATCCAAATACAACTAGACTGTCCACAATAGATTACGGTTTCTTGAGAATAGATTGAAGTCAACTTCGTTAAGCCCTGTCAGGTGTTGACCGCTCCGAGAGAGGGAAACAAGACTATCGTGCTGAAGACTCAAACAAACCACCGAAACGTGACGAGGCAATCAAGTACGTCTGCCCATGATACCCTTCAACGCTTGGATGCGAAAAGCAGCCTCGATTTCAGTGAATTATTTATTAGCCATCGCGTTGTTGGTAAGGGTTTAAATCCCATCGATCAAGTTACAGCAATGGCGGTATACACTCTCCCACCCGTGGCAAATGAGGTTGCCAACGCCGGGACTAGTTGATTCTTCATAGAAAATGACACCAGAAAAAACAGGAGTCGTATAGGTTAGCTTATCGCCCTCCTTCTTTAGTGGGATTCTCCAAAGTGCTCCACCACTCATCCCGCCAAAGCTATCAGGAATACAATACTCGTCATGACTTTCGGTTGGAAATGAAAGATAATCGAATGATCCACGAATATTTCGTTGTGTTGGACAGCCGAAACCTGAAAAATTGTAGTAGCGAACAATCGGGTATTCACTGCCATGACTTTCACCCTTAATAGTGTATTTATCCACATAGCCTTGGGCTACCCATAGTTCACCACCAATGACGGGATCAAAACGTCCCTCCTCCTTTCCTTGAAATAAATCAAGAGGGAAGAATGATTGACGTGCTGCAAGGGTAGAAGCGATTGCCGGAGCGAGAACTAACATCGCAAGGTCGGGTCCTTCCTTTTCGACATTGCCACGTTCAATCCGGATAATCGAATAACTCCCAACATCGATTGATATTTCACGTACCGAGCCTGAAAGCATTAGCCCAATGCGACCAGATGTAGGGAACTTTCGACTATCGACAACGTGCCGAGCCGTAATAATTACGCGCTTGCCATTATATGATATGAAGGTGCCTGACCCTAAAAGTAGCGGCTCATTCGGAGAAATGCCCATTTGGGGAACAACAAATCCAACAGAGTAGGTGGCAATATCTTGCACAACTTCTGCGAATAGGTCTCTGGGTATTTCATTGGCTAATATTGTCTGGTCATCCATTCAAACCTCCAAGGGCTTGCTTTATGTCGGATCTTGCTAGTTTACCATCCAATAGAACTACATTCGGATCACCTATTTAGTCTTGTCAGACCCACAGAGAAGTCCCCGAAATCTAGACGCTTAGGGCAGGAGACCTAGCCATGCGAGCAGAAGATACAGCAGTCCCCTGCTTTCGAACGCAGAACCGCATGACACCCAGGGCGCTCTAAGAAGCACCGATATGCATCGGATGGCATGGTCTCGTCTGATTGGTCCGGGGACCTCAGATAGTGTGGCGACCGACCTGCGTCAGGTTCAAAGCATCGACCCTCTGCACTTCAACTTGACCTACGCCACTTCGAAGAGGGCACTCAGTGGAACCACATGGAATGTAAGGGCAAAGACTCCCCGGCGCGGCAGAAGGGTGGTGGCACTCAGGCACCAGCCCCCAGTAAGGGTCATGTCCGACCACCTGTCTTTTGAACGGTTCATCGCATAGGAACTTGCACACTTCGATCACCAAGCGGTAAGAAGTGGTTCAATATGTTACATCCTACCCACCTTGGCTACCTGGAAGGAGACACCACGGCGTCCTATAAGGTGACTTCCACATCCGGCAGGAGTGCTGACGTCAATGCCTCTTCGGAGGAGGCAACCACCATGCGCTTGCCGCTGAGATACCTGCCATTTCAGAGGGAGCGTCGGGTCAGCCCTCGTTCACAATCTGCATGAATGCAACGTCAACTACTTCCTCAAGTGGATTAAATGCGACTGCCTCCTGCCGGGCACGTACCTTCGCCTCTTGTTCTGAAGGTGCATCTACCATGATGACCTTCCCTGACGCCAGCCGAGCTTGGTAGTAGGACATACCTCCTCCCCAATAAATGCGATTGAGACTATATCTTCCTTGAGCCAGAGACTACAATGGCATCGTGTGAATTTTCTGTAAACTTGAGCCGAAACAAATCGCATGGCGGGTTACCTTCCCCGGATCACAGATGGTCTCCGAGAGGGCGCGAGCCAGGATCCTCAACCGACCGGACCGATGTTGGGCGGAGGCGGGTGCGCCACCGGGCAGTCGTTTAATGAACATACAATAGTGATCACAGTATTTGGGCGGGGCAGCTTTGTTACTATACTAATAACAATGATTAGCAATAAAAGGTCCAGATAGACCCAAGGCACGGAGAGGGGGGGGACCTTTTCCTGGTTCAAATTCCAGCCAGCCGATCGCCCCCGGGTGGGCAATTTACGAATCGGAGGGTGCCGGTGACGGGACTACTCCATGGCATATGCCCACACGGGCACACACGTTCCATTTACTCGATCGCCTTGATTGGCATGAATTGCCGGCTCGCATGGGCGAATCCAGGCACCTTCCCTTTGAAGCTGCACCCAGCCTGGCTCCTTTGATTAGGTTTCCCCACCATATCCCCGCACCCCAACCCAGGAGCGGCGGACTGGTCATCGACTGCGCATCCACCCGGTGGATAGTTCCATGGGCTAAGACAATGAGAATGATTCTCGATATGTTTATTGGAAATGATTTCTATTAACTGCGCTATACCTTAGACGGTAGTCCCCGGGATGCCCGGTACTCCTTGGGCTTCCTCCCGAATCGGCGTAGCTTCATCCCATAACACATCTAAATACATTTATGAAACGACTTCTTCAAATTGATCCCCTGTGACCACCGGTTGTCAGAAACATTTTCACTGCCGCCACAAGTGCGTGAACTTTTTCTGGAAGGGGGTAGGTATTTGTTATGACCCACCCTTTCTTGGAGTGCCTTGCTCAGGTTTGTTGAGAGCGGAAGGGCCCGAGAAAGCCCCGGAGTCCCGGGGCGATCCATTTCAGAACGGGATGTCGGGGCGGGGCGGGGGTTTCG
>Ga0316230_1003524_pt1 | contig 12191 bp, 7 predicted proteins | sample TBH18025metaG_FD_206004 | JGI IMG/M metagenome (GOLD analysis project Ga0316230, IMG submission 206004) | Freshwater microbial communities from Trout Bog Lake, Wisconsin, USA - TBH18025 | ecosystem: Environmental > Aquatic > Freshwater > Lake > Hypolimnion/Profundal zone | place: USA: Wisconsin...
TTTACCAGCGTGGCCGAGGCGGGTGTGCCAGAGCCTGCCCCAAATAGAATTCCGCCCCAGGCAAAAACCACGCCATTGGTTTGAATCATCGCCGCCGTCGAGCCGGTGTTCTCGCCAGTATCAAAGAACTGAATCGCGCTGGTCGCGGCGGTCAGCGAGGAACTTCCGACCGTCAGCGTGCCGCCATCCACGTTTAGGGTGGCCACATTGGCGGCATTGCCGTCGTAGTTGATCGCCAGGATCCGCGCGGTGGTCGCTCCCACAGTAACGCTGGAGCCATTTTGCGTTGCCGGCGCCACGTGCAATGATGAGCACATTGCCATTGAGGGTGAGGCTGGCATTGCTGATGGTAAAGCTACCGGTGTTGTAGGCGGTGCTGTTGGGGGCGGGAAGCGATTGATTATACCCGATGTAAAAACTGGAGCTGGGAAATACCGAACCGCTGGTCACCACGACTGGGGCTTGCACAAATAGGATCGCCGGGGTATTGACCCCGGTCAAATTGAAGACGCTGCTGGAGGGTCCCGCCAAGTGGAGTTGCTGACCGGAAGTGATATTGCCCCCGACGTTCAAGGCAGAGCCAGCGCCGAGCACCCAGCATGGGGCCGTACCGCTGCCAGACATGTTACAGTTGAAGGTCACCGTCTTGCCCGCGGCGACATTCAGGAAATTGTTGGCACCAATGTATATGGGGTTGGGGCCGCTGAAGGTGTAGCCGGAATTGTTGATGTTGAGGTTGGTGACGGCGATTTGGACGGCATCATTCGTGATCAAATACGTGCCCGGGGCTGCGTCCTGGCCATTGAATGAGGCGTAATTGGTACTCGCTGTGATGCTGGTTTGGCTCCAAGGCACGTCCGTCGTGCCGTTCCACCAATTGGTGTTCCCGGCGGTAGTATCCCAGTTGCCGCTGCCCGCACCGCCGTTGTTGCCGAGCGGATCCCAAGTCAATTGTGCGGCCGGTGCGCGCATGATAACAAAAATTGAACAAAAAGCCTCATAAACGAGCAAAGTCGGGACGATTCGCATAATGGTGCCTCTCTTGGTTCACTTTAGATCACAAAGTGGTTGCTAAAATGGATGATTAAATATAATGAAACATGGGCTGGTAGTCAAGAAAATTATAGTCAAGAAAATTATGATTCCATTACGAAAAGTCTCGACACCGTTCTTGATTTGAGGCGCGCAGATGTCTGATCGCATGATTCGTCAATGTGCTGGGCGCGTTCCCCCCACTCCCGGGGGAGAGGGAGAAATGGTTGCCGCGCTTCGACAATAGCATGGCGCTGGATTGGCATGGTTCAAGGGTGCAATACGCGAATGCTCTGGGGAAATCTTTCAGGGTAGGAACTGGTGGGGGCAAACTTCCCCAGGGCGATGCCGTGTGCTGTCATGTTCTGGGATTTCGGCCCGCGCGTTGGAGAATCACCCACCTTCAACATCGAGGAACCTCAAAGGAATGATGGACCGGGGATTTGTTTTTATTCCTCTGCCCCCCCCATTCCTCTGACTTCTTGTGACCAAAATCTGTGTCCATCTATGTCCATCTGTGGTAAAAGATTCTGTCTTCGGCCCTGCGCCAATTTCTCGACAACGCGGCTTGGCCGTGGCAAACTCGGGGCATCAAACCATGAAATCAGCGCTCCCGGTTTTAGCGGCGGCGGCCTTGGGCCTCCTCCTGATGTCGGCGCAGACAGCTTGCGCGGCGACGACAGAATTCGCCTGGCAAACAAACGACACCACCGTCGCGCTCGTTTGCGGCGGCAAGCCGGTCTGGCAGTTCAACTACGGAACCAACGGCACCAAGCCGTTTTTCCATCCACTGGCGCTGCCGGGCGGTTCCCCGCTCTCCTGGCAGAGCCCGCCCGATCACCCCTGGCATTACGGCCTGTGGTTCTCGTGGAAATATCTCAACGGCGTGAATTACTGGGAGGAGGACCGGAAACTTCGCCAGTGCGAAGGCGTCACTTCGTGGCGCGTGCTCCAGATCGAAACGCGGCCCGACTTCTCCGCGCGGATCGAACTGGCGCTGGATTACCGCCCGCGCGGCGCCGCCCAGCCGCTGGTGACCGAACAGCGCGTGATTGCGATCTCGCCGCCGGCCACCAACGGTTCCTACGCGATGGACTGGAGCCTCGCGTTCAAAGCGGGCGGCGAAAAAGTGAAGTTCGACCGCACCCCCCTGCCAGGCGAGCCGGGCGGGCAGACCTATGGCGGTTACGCCGGACTGTCGCTACGGTTCGCGAAGGACCTCGCCGACCCGAAAGTCTCGGCCACGTCGGCGGTGGGCGAACCCAAGGAAAACCGGTTCCGGTTTGCGGCGGCGGCGGCGGATTACAGCGGGCGCTTGGACGGTGCGGAAGCCGGGGTCGCCTTTCTGGATCATCCGGCGAACCCGCGCTCTCCCACGCGCTGGTACGCCATCGTCAATCCGGCGCAATCGTTCACCTTTCTCAACAGCGCGTGGCTGCAACACGAGCCTTTCGACTTGGCGGCCAACCAGGAGTTTTCGCTGCGCTATCGCGTGCTGGTACACCCGGACCGCTGGGATGCGGCGCGCCTGGAGACGGAACAGCAGCAATTCGCAACGGTGGGCGCGGGAGGCTCCGATTCAACGCGCCGGGTGCTCGTGTTTACCAAGAACGGCAAGGGCTATGTTCACGACAACATTCCTGCGAGCGTCGAGGCGCTGCGCAAGCTGTGCCGGGAAAATAATATCGCCGTGGATGTGACCGACGACTCGGCCGCGTTTACGGAGGAGAATCTCAAGCGCTACAAGGCCTTGATCTTTTCCAACACCAACAACGAGCTGTTCGACAACGAGGAGCAGAAGGCGGCGTTGCAGAGCTACATCCACGCGGGCGGCGGTTTTGTGGGCATTCACTCGGCCTGCGGTTCGGAGCGGCAATGGCCCTGGTTCTGGTCCATGCTCGGCGGCAAGTTTGTGCGTCATCCCAAACTCCAGCCCTTCACCATCAAGGTCTGCGATTCCCGGCATCCTTCCACCGCGCATCTCGGCGCGACCTGGCAATGGACGGATGAGTTTTATTTTCTGGACCACCTGAATCCCGACCTGCACGTCCTGCTCTCGGGTGATCGCACCAAGCTGGACGATGTGAACCGGGCGCAGTATGCCGGCGAACAAATCGCGGGCGAATCGCCGCTGGCCTGGTGCCACGAATTTGAAGGCGGGCGGGCGTGGTACACCGCGCTGGGCCATCAAAAGGCTCATTACTCGGACCCCATGTTCACCCGGCACCTCCTTGGTGGCATCCTGTGGGCCATGCACGAAACCAATCCCCAAGCCAACTGAAACCATCATGAAACCGACCAAAACCTCATTGCCAATGTCTCGCCGTCACTTCCTGAAAGCCTCGGCGGTGGGCGCGGCGGGCGCGACGGCGGGTCCGCTGCTCGTGCCCTCCTCGCTGTTTGGTCAGAGCGCTCCCAGCCGGAAAATCCAGATCGCACAGATCGGCTGCGGCCGCATCGCGCACGAAATGGATATGCCGGGCATTCTCAAACAGGATCTCGCCCGCGTCGTGGCCGTTTGCGATTTGGATACGAAGCGGCTGGCCAATGGCCAGAAATTGGTCGAAGATTTTTATGCCAAGAAAACCGGCCGCGCTGCAGCGGTGGCGGTGAAGAGCTTCACTGATTACCACGAGCTGTTGCAGGCGCCGGGCATTGATGCCGTGGCGATCAGCACGCCGGATCATTGGCACGCGGAGTTGGTGATGGCCGCCGCGCTGGCGGGCAAAGACATCTACGTGCAGAAACCGTTGTCCATGACCCTGGCCGAGGGCCGCGCGGTCAGCAACCTCGTTCGCGCCAAAGGCCGGGTGTTTCAAATCGGCAGCCAGCAGCGGTCCACCGCTCAATTCCGCACCGCGTGCGAATTGGTACGCAACGGCCGCATTGGCGCACTGCATACCGTCAAGATCGGTCTGCCCAGCGACCCTTCCGGCGGGGTGGAACCGGACATGCCGGTGCCGCCGAATCTACATTACGAGACGTGGCTTGGCCCGACGCCGCTGGTTCCCTACACCGAGAAGCGCGTCCACCCGCAGAACGATTATTCCCGGCCCGGCTGGCTGCGCATTGACTCCTATTGCCTGGGCATGATCACCGGCTGGGGCTCGCATCACGTGGACATTGCGCATTGGGGCATGGATACCGAACTCACTGGCCCGCTGGAGATCGAGGCCCAGGCCGAGTTCCCAACATCCGGCCTGTGGAACGTCCACGGCGCGTATCACATCGAGGCCAAATACGCGAACGGCGTGACGCTGATCATTGACCACACTTTTCCCAATGGCGTGGAGTTTCAGGGTGCCGACGGTTGGATCTTTGTCAGCCGGGGCGAGGGCAAGGCCACCGCCAGCGATCCTGTCAGCAAGACTGGCAAGGCCCTGGCTGCCAGCGACCCGAAAATTCTCACGTCCACCATCGGCGCCAACGAAATCCACCTCTACCGCAGCACGGACCATCATCGCAACTGGATCGAGAGCATCCAATCCCGCCAGCCCGCCGTCACCTCGCCCGAGGTGGCGCATCGCTCCACCAGCACCTGCATCATTTCCTGGATCGCGATGAAACTGGGCCGCAAATTGCGGTGGGATCCGGTGAAGGAAGAATTTATCGCCGATGCGGAGGCCAACGCCATGTGCAGCCGGCTCGAAAGAAAACCCCACGGCATCGGGCAATTTGCCAAATCCATCTGATCCAACATGAAACCAACCGCCCTTTCTTTTTTGTTAGCCGCCGCTATGTTCGCCACTTCCGCCCCGGGAGCTGAAAGCACCATTGAACTGATCACCCTGGACCCCGGCCATTTCCACGCCGCCCTGGTGCAAAAGAGCATGTATCCGCAGGTCAGCCCAGTGGTGCACGTCTATGCGCCCGCCGGCCCGGACCTCGAGGCCCACCTCCAGCGCATTCAAGCTTTCAACACCCGCGCGGATAATCCGACCCGTTGGGAGGAAAAGGTATTCACCGGGCCGGACTTTCTGGAGCGCATGTGCCAGGAGAAGGCCGGCAATGTTGTGGTCATCGCCGGCAAAAACTTCCGGAAGACCGAATATATCGAAAAGGCCGTGGCTGCAGGCCTGAACGTGCTCGCCGACAAGCCGATGGCCATCACCCCCGATGGGTTCAAGCAATTGTGCCGGACCTTCGAATTGGCCGAACGCAACCACGTCCTGCTCTATGACATCATGACCGAGCGCCACGAGATTACCATCACGTTGCAGCGCGAGCTGGCGCAAATGCCGGAGCTTTTTGGCGCGTTCGTTCCTGGCACGCCGGAACATCCCGGCGTGGTGATCGAGAGCGTCCACCACTATCTAAAGCAGGTGGCGGGCAAGCCGTTAACCCGCCCGGCCTGGGCCTTTGACGTGACGCAACAGGGCGAAGGCATTCCGGATGTGGGCACGCACCTCGTGGACTTGGTTCAGTGGCAGTGTTTCCCGGATCAGATTCTCGACTGGCACAAAGACATCAAAGTCGCCTCCGCCCGGCGCTGGCCCACGCCGGTCACGCTCGCCCAATTCAAGCAAGTCACCGGCCTGGAGGATTATCCCGCGTATCTCAAAAAAGCCGTTGGGCCCGACGGCGTCTTGCAGGTGCAGCAGAATGGTGAGGTGGCCTATACCCTGCGCGGCCTCCACGTCAAAGTGACTGCGCTTTGGAATTACGATCCAGTGCCCGGCGGCCGGGACACTCATAACGCCTTGTTCCGCGGCACGCTCGCCAATCTCGTCATCCGGCAGGGCGCGGAGCAAAACTACCTGCCGACGCTGGACCTGGAAAATGTGTCCGGCCTGCCCGCCGCCGAATTTGAAAAGAACGTGCGTGCCGCCGTCGCCAAGCTCACCGTCACCTGGCCCGGCCTCGAAGTGAAACCGGCGGGGGCCGCCTGGGAAATCGTGGTACCCGCGAAATACGACGTCGGCCACGAAGCGCACTTCGCGCAGGTCACGGAAAACTATCTGCGCTATCTCGCCGCCGGCAAAATTCCGCAATGGGAAACCGCCGGCATGCTCGCGAAGTATTACACCACCACGGAAGCGTATCGCCTGTCTGCGCGGAAAGACTGAATCCGAAAACCGAAATTGCTGGTGCGGCGGCTGGTAAACACTTCAATTTGTTGGGCTGCGATTTTACCCAATCCTTGTTTGCCAGGATGCCGCAAACCACGGAGAAGGTGTCCTCGCTTCCGGGAGCCCCCGGGGCTGAAAACCCAAAAAGCAAGGAAACGCCTCATCCGCCAGAGAAAACCCGCACTGGACTGAAAAATGGCCTTGCAAATCTGTGAAGAGGGAGGAAACTCACAAAAAGGTGCGCCCTGGTCGCGGGCTGGAAAACCATTGGGAAATCCCAATTAAAAAGAGTGATCCAAACAATTAAGAAAACGTTCATGTCCAATTCAGGCCAATCCGGTTTGCGGCTGGTTGCTTGGAGCCTGTTCCTGTTGCAGCCCTTGGACATGGTTGCCGCGCCCAAGACCGCGGCCATCGAATACAACCGCGACGTCCGGCCCATCCTTTCCGAGAACTGTTTTGCCTGCCACGGCACCGATTCAGCCTCGCGCAAGGCCGGCTTGCGGCTGGACCAAGCCCAGATCGCCACGAACAAGCTGGACGACGGCGCGGTGGCGATTGTGCCTGGGCGGCCGGAGCGGAGCGAAATGATCCGCCGCATTTTTGCCGAAGACGACGACCACATGCCGCCGGCCAAGGTGAACAAGGTGCTGCGGCCGGAGCAGCGGGAGTTGTTGAAGCATTGGATCGCCGCCGGTGCAACCTACGAGCCGCACTGGTCGTTCATCCCGCCGCAAAAATCCCCGTTGCCGAACGTGGAGAATTCCAAGTGGGTGCGCAATTCGATTGACAATTTCATCCTCGCCCGGCTGGAACGGGAAAAGCTCAAACCCAATGTGGAGGCCGACAAACGCACCCTGATTCGCCGGGTCACGCTGGATCTGACTGGCTTGCCGCCAACCCCGGAGCAGGTCGGGGCGTTTGTGAACGACCGGTCGCCGGACGCCTACGAAAAGGTCGTGGACCGGCTCCTCGCATCGTCACAATGGGGCGAACAGCGCGCGCATTACTGGCTGGACGCGGCGCGCTACGGGGACACGCACGGGATTCACTTCGACAATTACCGGGAGATCTGGACCTATCGCGAATGGGTCATCAATGCGTTCAACCAAAACCTGCCGTTCGATGAATTTACCCTGGAGAATCTTGCCGGCGACCTGCTGCCGGACTCGACCACCGGGCAGAAAATCGGCAGCGGCTTCAATCGTTGCCACGTGACCTCCAACGAGGGCGGCGCGATTGACGACGAGTATTACGCGCTTTACGCCCGCGACCGCACCGAAACCACCGCGCAGGTCTGGCTGGGGCTCACGGCGGGCTGCGCCGTCTGCCACGACCACAAATACGACCCGCTCACGCAGAAGGAATTTTATTCGCTCTCGGCGTTTTTCAACAACGTCGCGATGAAGGCGATGGACGGCAACATCAAGGACACCCCGCCGGTGATGGTGGTTCCAAAGCCCGAAGATAAAAAACGCTGGGGCCAACTGGCGGAGGAGAAGAAGGCCGCGGATGATAAAATCGCCCAGTTGAAAGCCAGCGCGCGCGTGGCATTCACGAACTGGCTGGCGCAGCCCGACTTCACACTCCTCAATACCAATGTCCCCGCAGACGTGCCGGCCTTCCACGCGCCGCTGGACGACGGCGGCACGAACGGCGCGAACATTTTTGTCGGCGGCCTGACGCAGAATCTGCCCCTCGCCACCAACGTGGTCTGGCAGGAGGGCGCGGTGGCGGCCCAGGCGTTCACGACTGGGAAAACGCCGCTGCCACCCCTGCCGGGGGTGGGTGATTTTGCCCGCGATGAGGCGTTCAGCTACGCGGCCTGGGTCAAGCTCGACGACGTCATGAACGGAGCCCTGTTCGCCCGGATGCAGGACACGAACGGCATTTTCCGCGGCTGGGATTTGTGGCTGGAGGGCGGCAAGCCGGCGATTCACATCCTGCACAGTTGGCCGGACAACGCCATAAAAGTCATCAGCAAGAGCGAGTTGCCCAAGGGCAGATGGAACCATGTTTGCGTGACATACAATGGTTCTTCGCAGGCGGACGGTGTGAAGATCTACCTTAATGGCTCGTTGCAGAAAGTGACCGTGGATAAGAATTCGCTCACGCAAAGCATCCGCACGCCGGTGCCCTTCAAAATCGGCCAGCGCGACACGTCCTCGCCGGTGCTGAACGCGGGCTTGCAGGATTTGCGGATTTATGCGCGGGAGCTGAATGCCGATGAAGCGCAAGCCCTGGCGGTGGCGCCGCGCCTGAAGTGGCTGGCGGGCAAACCGACGCTCAACACCAATGAAAATGAGGAATTGTTTGCGCTATGGCTGAACCATTTCGACGCACCCTACCGCGAAGCCGGGGCGGTGGCGGCACAACTTGCCAAAGAGGAAAGCGAAATCCGGATGCGCGGCACGGTGGCCTACGTCATGCAGGAACGCACCAACGCGCCGGAGGCCTTTGTCCTGTTCCGCGGTCAGTATGATCAGCGGCGCGAACGCGTGACGCCAGCCACCCCGGCCTTTCTGCCGCCGATGCCTGCGGACGCGCCGCGCAATCGGCTCGGTTTCGCCGAGTGGCTGCTGCGGCCGGATAATCCGCTGCCCGCCCGGGTGACGGTCAACCGGTTCTGGCAGGAATTGTTCGGTGCGGGCTTGGTGAAAACCTCCGGCGACTTCGGGGTGGCGGGCGAGGAACCGTCGAATCCCAAGCTGCTCGACTGGCTGGCGGTGGATTTCCGCGAACACCATTGGGACGTGAAACGGATTTTCAAATTGATGGTCCTGTCCGCGACCTACCGGCAGTCAGCGGCGGTAACGCCGGAGAAGCTGGAAAAAGATCCCGAGAACCGCCTGCTCGCACGCGGCCCGCGCTTCCGCATGGACGCGGAAATGATCCGCGACTACGCGCTGGCGGCGAGCGGATTGCTCGTCGAAAAGACCGGCGGGCCGAGCGTGCGTCCGTATCAGCCCCCGGGCATCTGGGACACCGTGGGCATGCCCCAGGGCGACACTCGCAACTATGTGCAGGATCATGGCGACAATTTGTACCGCCGCAGCGTCTATACTTTTTGGAAACGCCAGGCCGCGCCGGCCTCAATGGATATTTTCAACGCCCCGTCGCGCGAAACCTGCACCGTGCGCCGCGAGCGCACGGACACGCCGCTGCAAGCGCTGGTGACATTGAACGATCCCCAGTTTGTCGAGGCCGCGCGGTGTCTGGCGCAGCAAGGCCTGGAAGGCAAAGCCGATGTGCTCGACTTCATGGCGGAACGATTGCTGGCGCGGCCATTGGCGGCCAGAGAAAGGAAGATTCTCGAGGTCAGCGCCGGCCATCTGCTGGCGCAGTATAAAGCCGAGCCGAAAGCGGCGGAACAATTACTGACCGTTGGCGATTCGAAGCCGGACGCCAAGTTGGACCCGCCCACACTCGCGGCGTACACGATGGTGGCGAACGAACTGATGAACCTCGACGAAGTCCTGAACAAATGAAGCTATGAGCGAACCTCCTTTTTTCCGCCCGCACCCGCTTTTGCAGGACTATGTCCGCTATGAGAGCCGGCGGCAGTTCTTCAAGCGCGGCGCAAGTCTGATGGGCACGGCGGCGCTCGCGATGCTCGCGCCGAGCCTCCTGTTTGCCGACGATAACAAATCCGTCGCCAAGAGCGACGCGCATAAAATGCTGCGGGCCATCGGGCCGCACTTCCCGCCGAAGGCGAAGCGCGTGATTTACCTGCACATGGTCGGCGGGCCATCGCAGTTGGATTTGTTCGATTACAAGCCAAAGCTTGGCGAGTGGTTCGACAAGGATTTGCCGGACTCCATCCGCATGGGCCAGCGCATCACCACGATGACCAGCGGCCAGAAACGGCTGCCCATTGCGCCGTCGAAATACAAGTTCGCGCAATACGGCAAGAACGGGATGTGGATTTCCGAACTGCTGCCCTGGACGGCGAAAATGGTGGACGACCTGTGTTTCATCCGCTCGATGAACACGGACGCCATCAACCACGAGCCGGCGATCACGTTTATGCAAACGGGGAACCAGATCACCGGCAAGCCGTGCCTTGGCGCGTGGATTTCCTACGGGCTGGGTTCGCTGAATGAAAATCTGCCCACCTTTGTAGTGCTGATCGCCAAATCCACGAACACCGAGCAATTGCAGGCGATCGGAGCACGGCTGTGGTCGGCGGGTTATCTGCCGGGCGAACACGCGGGAGTTTCGTTCCGCACCGCGGGCGACCCGATTTTGTTCATCAATAATCCCCCAGGCGTGGACGAAAAAGTCCGGCGCGCGACGCTCGACGGCTTGCAAGCCCTGAACGAAATCAATTTCCATACCGTCGGCGATCCGGAAACGCACACGCGGATTCAGCAATATGAACTGGCGTTTCGCATGCAGGCCAGCGTGCCGGAATTGGCTGACCTTTCGCGCGAGACGCCGGCCACCTACGCGCTCTATGGCGACGCGGCAAAAACGCCCGGCACGTTTGCCAACACCGCGCTGCTCGCCCGGCGGCTCGTCGAGCGCGGGGTGCGCTTCGTGCAGATTTATCACAATAATTGGGACACGCACTCCAACGTCAGCGGCCGGCTGCCCATGCAATGCAAGGACGTGGACCAGGCGTGCCACGGCTTGATCCAGGACTTGAAAGCGCGCGGCATGTTGGAGGATACGCTGGTGGTCTGGGGCGGCGAATTTGGCCGCACCATCTATTCGCAAGGCGAGTTGACCAAGGACAATTACGGCCGTGACCATCATCCGCGCTGCTACACCATGTGGCTGGCCGGCGGCGGCGCCAAGCCCGGCCTGGTGCATGGTGAAACGGATGACTTCTCTTACAACATCGTGAAAGATCCCGTGCATGTGCATGACTTCCACGCCACCGCGCTGAAGCTGCTCGGCTTCGACCACCTGAAATTCACCTACCGTTTCCAGGGCCTCGACCAGCGCCTGACGGGCGTGGTGCCAGCGAACGTCGTTGACCAATTGATCGCCTGAAGCCCAACAAAACACCATGAACTCCCAGCCATTGAACCGCCGGAAATTCTTGAAATTGACCGGAGTTGGCGCCGCCGTTGGCGCCGTCGCACCTTACATTTTGGCCAGCGATAAGACCGGCAATCGCCTGCCCGTCGTCGGCGTGGGTGATTATCAATACGAAGTCATCCACGACTGGGGCGAGCTGCCGGCCGGCCACGTTTATGGCAACACACACGGGGTGGCGGTTGATGCGCAGGGCGAAGTCCACATCAAACACACCGTCGGCAAAGGTGCCAAGATCGAGGACGCGGTCGTGGTTTTTGATGCCGATGGGAAATTTGTCCGTTCCTGGGGCAAGGAATACAAAGGCGGCGCGCATGGCTTGCACTTGAGCCGCGAGGGCCGGGAAGAATTTTTTTATCTCTGCGATTTCAAGCGCCATCTGTTCGCGAAAACCACGCTTGCGGGCAAAGAGCTTTGGCGCAAATGGGCGCCGGAGCAATGTAATGGCTACACGACGCCGGACGAATTCAATCCCACGAACATCGCCGTTGCGCCCAATGGAAATTTTTATGTCGCCGACGGCTACGGGAAGAGTTTTATCCACGAATATGACCGCGAGGCGAAATACCTCCGCAGCTTTGGCGGCAAGGGCAAGGAGGCTGGCCAGACTGACTGTCCGCACGGCTTGATGGTGGATGTGCGTGGCGACGCGCAGATGCTCGTCGTCGCGGACCGCGCCAACCGCCGGCTGCAGAATTTCACCCTCGACGGCCAGCATCTCGGCTTCGTGACCGAGGCCATGCATGCGCCATGCCATTTCCACACGCATGGCAACGTCATGGTTGTGCCGGACTTGGAATCCCGCGTGACGCTGCTCGATAAACGCAACCAGCTCATCGCGCATCTCGGCGAAGGTCCCGGGTACCAAGGACTGCGCGACCAGACCCGCGACCATTTCACGCCCGGCCAATTTGTCGCACCGCACAGCGCGTATTTTGATCCCGACGGAAACATCTTCGTCGTCGAATGGGTCGAGGTGGGCCGCGTGACGAAGTTGCGCAAGCTCGGCTAGGTCCCTGAATCGAGCATCTCGTTCCGTGAACCCCG
>Ga0316230_1003525_pt1 | contig 12184 bp, 10 predicted proteins | sample TBH18025metaG_FD_206004 | JGI IMG/M metagenome (GOLD analysis project Ga0316230, IMG submission 206004) | Freshwater microbial communities from Trout Bog Lake, Wisconsin, USA - TBH18025 | ecosystem: Environmental > Aquatic > Freshwater > Lake > Hypolimnion/Profundal zone | place: USA: Wisconsin...
TTGAATCCGCGGGCCTGCAGCAGGGCGCCAAGCGCCGCGGCTGCAATACCTTTGCCCAAAGAGGAAACCACGCCGCCGGTGACAAACACATATCGCGTCATGGGCGCCCACCATACCGAACCGAATCGGGCTTGGGGAAGCCCGTCGGTGACAATTCACACATTTAGTTTGGCGATCAGTTGGTCGGCGCGGACGGACCGGCCGGCGCGACAGGGGCGGTGCTGCTGCTGGAGGCCGGCGCATCGAGAATCGATCGGGTCGGTCCCGCGGTGCCGCGGTTCAGCAGCGCCAGGGTCAACGACAGGGCGAAGAACGCCGCCGCCAGGATGGCGGTCGTGCGGGTCAACAGGTTGGCGGTGCCGCGCCCGGACATGAAAGACCCCATGCCCTGGGAGCTTCCGATACCGAGACCGCCGCCCTCGCTGCGCTGGATCAGCACGACGCCGATCAGGCTGAGGGTGACGAACAGGTGGATGATCAGCAGGACGGTGCTCAACGCGAGGTACTTTCAAACAAATCGGGCGGCGATGCCGCGCGCGCCTTCTACCCTGCCAGGGCGGCGCGGGCAATCGCCAGAAATTCCTCGGGGTTCAGACTGGCGCCGCCAACCAGGGCACCGCCCACATTCGGCACCGCCATCAGCGACGCGGCATTGGCGGCTTTGACCGAACCGCCATACAGAATGCGGATGATCTGGCCGGCCTCGCCGAACTGACGCACCAGTTCCTCGCGGATAAACGCGTGCATGGTGGCGACGTCCTGTTCGGTCGCGGTCTTGCCGGTGCCGATCGCCCAGACCGGTTCATAGGCAACGACTCCGGTGAACGGCTTCGGCAGGCTGCCGGCGAGCTGCCAGCCGACGGTCTCGGTTTCCTGGCCGCCGGCCCGCTGATCGGCGGTTTCACCAACGCAGACGATCGGGGTCAGGCCGGCTTCGACCGCGGCGAGGGTCTTCTCACGCACCAGTTCATCGGTTTCGCCATGATTTTGACGGCGCTCGGAGTGGCCCAGAATGACCCAGGAGGCGCCGGCGTCGCGCAGCATCGGGCCGCCAATGTCGCCGGTGTGGGCGCCCTGTTTGGCCTGGTGGCAGTCCTGGCCGCCAACCGCGACGTTGGACCCGTGCAGCGCCTGCGCCACCGCGGCGACATGCAGCGCGGTCGGACACACCAACAGCTCGGCGCCGATACCGGCGGCTCCGGCCGCTATACCCTGCGCCAGGGCGACCGCCTCGGCGGCGAGGCCGTGCATTTTCCAATTTCCCGCGATCAGTTGTCGCATGGTTGCGTCTCCCTTCCGTGCTGCCGGAGTGCTGCTAGCGCAGTCAGCCGGGGCGTCAAGTGTTTAGCGGATTTCCGCCCGAGAACCGTAGGATAAACGTCTGGCCGGTGCCGTTCGTTTCACATGTCCAGCATCGACAATACCGCGTCGGCCGCCGCTTCGGACGGCAAACCGGCGGGCGGGCGCAACATCGTCAGGGCCTCGGCGAAGCCCTGGCGTTGGGCGGCGATCGCGACGGGGTCGGTCAACAGACGGTGCAATTCGGCGGCGAGCCGATCCGGCCGGCTCTCGTATTGCAGCAGTTCCGGGACCACCGGCCGGTCCAGCAGTAAATTCAGGATCGACGCGTATTTCACCTTGACCACCCGTTTGACGATCTGGTGCGACAAAGGGTTGATCCGGTAGGTGACCAGCATCGGCACGTTGGCCAGCGCCAGCTCCAGCGTCGAGGTCCCCGATTTCGTCAGCGCCGCCGACGAGGCCGCGAACGCGTCGTGCTTTTCCGCCGTGTCCGCCACCAGAATGGGCGGGATCGGCCAGGATGCGGTGCGTTCGCGCACCATGGCCTCGACAGGCCCGGCCAGCGGCACGACCGGCACGACCGGTTCCGGCAGCAGCCGGATGGTGGCCTCCAGGATCGGCAGCAGACGGGATACCTCGGTCTGGCGGCTGCCCGGCATGACAGTCAGGATCTTCGCATCCGGCGCGATGCCATGGCGGGCGCGGAACCGCTCCGCGCTGCCGGTTTCAGCGCCGCTTTCCAGTACCGGATGGCCGACGAAGCGGGCGGGCAGGCCGTGACCGGCGAAGAAGGCCGGCTCGAACGGCAGCAGGCACAGCAGTTGGTCCCACAGCCCGGGATAATGCTTCACCCGGCTCTCCCGCCACGCCCAGACCTGGGGGGCGACGTAATGTGCGCGCTTCAGGGTGGTCGGCTGTAGCGCCTTCAGCACCCGCAGGGTGAATCCCGGCGAGTCGATAGTGACCAGGATATCCGGCGCCCGCGCTTCAATGTCGGCCACGGTGCGTTTCAGCAAGGTGCGGAGTTCGAATATTTTCGGCAGGACTTCCAGTAATCCCATCAGCGCCAGCGAGCGAATCGGGAACAGGCTGGTCAGTCCCTCGGCCTGCATGGCACTGCCGCCGATACCGGCGAAGCTGATGTCGGGACGGCGCGCCTTGATGGCGTGCATGAGCCTGGCGCCGAGGATGTCGCCGCTTTGCTCGCCGGCAATCAGGTAAACAGAGGTCATCTCGGGCCACGATCCATGGTTTTCACCGGCGATAGCGCATGCCGGTCATACTGGCCACTGCACGCCGGCCGAATGGCAGTGGAAACGCCCTATGCGGTGCAAACGCGCCGCGAAAATGCCTTTTCAACGCCACGACGCCACAACGCCGGACGCTTCTGCGGCCATGGTTCGTTGGGTTTTCGGAATGTGGCATCGGACCTGGCGTCTTGGCGTCTTGGCGTTGAATTGGGCCGCGCCCCACGCCGCTGGGTAAAATCGCCCTTCGACCTCCAACCAACGCACGTCACTTTTGCATAGTGGGTCGCCCGAGGCGGGCTGGATGACGGAGGGTCCAAGCGGTTTTCAATCCCGCTTGCAGCCGGAACGCGAAGTAGGAGGACCGTTTTTTTTCTCCGTGGCCCTTCGTGATCCTCGGCCTGCCTCCGTGGTAAAATTTTCCTTGTTTGCCTTGGATCGGCGCGCATGTGCCAAGGAAGCAACAAGGTTTTTACCACGGAGACCGAACGAGGAGCACGGAGGGCCACGGAGAAGAAACCGGTTTGATGCCGCGGCGCGTTCACCGCGGCACCCGGCTCGGGACGAGGTCAAATGCCGAATCTGGAACGGCGGCTACCGCACCGCCGCCATCATGTAATTCACCGCCATATTGCGTTCCGTGCGCCACTGCCCGGTCAGCGGATCGACGCCCATCCCGGTCGTTTTGTTTACCCGCAGTCCGGCCGCGCGCAGCATGCCCGCAAGTTCGGCCGGGGCGATGAACGCCTTCCAGTCGTGCGTGCCAACCGGCAGCATGCGCAGGATATATTCGGCACCAAGCTTGCCGACGATCCAGGATCGTTTTGTGCGGTTCAGCGTGGACATGACCAGCAGCCCGCCAGGTTCCAGCAAGCCGGCCAGCACGCGCACGAAGGCCGCCGGGTCAGGCACATGCTCGATCACTTCCAGTGCGGTGATCACCGGAAAGCGTAATCCTTCGGCCGCGAGGTCCTCGGCGAGGCACGTCCGGTACGTCAGCCGCAGATCCTGTCCTTCGGCATGGGCGCGCGCTGCCTCGATGGCTTCGCCGGCCGCGTCGATGCCAAGGACGTCGTGGCCATGCTGAGCCAAGGCTTCGGAGGCGAGGCCGGCGCCGCAGCCGACGTCCAGGATGCGACCCGTCTTGACGTTCAGGCCGGCCATCACGCCAAGAATCCAATCGACCCGAACCGGGTTCATCTGATGAAGCGGTTTCATCGGGCCGTTCGGGTCCCACCAACGCGATGCCAGCTTGGCGAATTTTTCGATTTCTTCTGCCGATACAGTTCCGCTACTCATGGTTGCTCCCGGGGCCGCGCATCGGTAAGTGTGCGCCCGCACATTAATAATGGTAACCGATAACCGATCATGGCCCGTATCGTGATGAAATTCGGCGGCACTTCTGTCGCCGACCTTGACCGTATCCGCAACGTAGCCGCCCGCGTCAAACGCGAGGTCGAGCACGGCAACCAGGTTGCCGTCGTTGTCTCCGCCATGTCCGGCGTCACCAACCAACTCGTCAAGTGGTGTTCCGATCTGTCGCCGCTGCACGACGCCCGCGAATATGATGCGGTGGTGGCAACGGGCGAACAGGTCACCGCCGGCCTGTTGGCAATCTGTCTGCAGGAACAGGGGGTCGATGCCCGATCCTGGCAAGGGTGGCAAGTTCCGCTGCGCACCGACACCGCGCACGGCAAGGCCCGCATCCAGTCGATCGAAGGCGACGAGCTGATCCGGCGCATGGAGATCAATCAGGTCGCCGTGCTCGCCGGCTTCCAGGGCATCGCCCCGGACAACCGGATCACCACATTGGGGCGGGGTGGGTCAGATACCTCGGCCGTGGCACTGGCCGCCGCGTTGAAGGCCGATCGCTGCGACATCTATACCGATGTCGATGGCATCTATACGACTGACCCGAGGATCGTGCCAAAAGCCAGAAAATTGGCGAAGATATCCTACGAGGAAATGCTGGAACTCGCGTCCGTCGGTGCCAAGGTACTGCAAACGCGAAGCGTGGAACTGGCGATGAATGAACGTGTCCGGGTGCGGGTGTTGTCCAGCTTCACGGACGCGCTGCCCGGAGAGGACACCGGTACGCTGGTGGTTGATGAGGACGAGATCGTGGAAAAAGAGACAGTTTCCGGCATAGCCTACTCGCGCGACGAAGCGAAGATCACGGTGCGCCGGGTGCCTGATCGGCCCGGCATCGCCGCGACGATCTTCGGCGCCCTGGCGGAGCAGAACGCCAACGTCGATATGATCGTGCAAAATATCTCCGCCGACGGCACCACCGATATGACGTTTACCGTCGGCAAGGCCGACCTGCCGCGCGCCCGCACCGCGCTGGCCGCCATCAGGAACCAAATCAATTACGCTGAGCTGCTGGAAGACACCGATGTCGCCAAGATCAGCGTCGTCGGCGTCGGCATGCGCAGCCATGCAGGGGTCGCCAACACCATGTTCAGCGCGCTCGCCGAGAAGGCGATCAATATCCAGGTTATTTCCACCAGCGAGATCAAGGTCAGCGTGCTGATCGCCGCCGAATATACGGAACTTGCCGTTCGGGCCCTGCATACCGCGTATGGCCTCGATGCCGTCTGATCCGTCCGTGGAGGCGCGCGCGCGGCTGGACCGTCTGTGGTCGCGCGGCGCTGAATTCCTTGGCTGCCCCTATGCCATCCTTGGCGGCGCCATGAGCTGGGTCAGCGAGAAGCATCTGGTGTCCGCTATCTCCAACGCCGGCGGCTTCGGCGTCATTGCCTGCGGTGCGATGAGTCCGGCGCAGTTGGCGGCCCAGATCGAAGGGACCCGGGCGCTGACTGACAAGCCGTTCGGCGTCAACCTGATCACCATGCATCCGGAACTCGACGACCTGATCCGGGTCACGCTGGAAGCGAAGGTCGGACATATCGTGCTGGCCGGCGGCATTCCGCCCGGTCCCGCCGTGCGCAAGGTGAAGGACGGCGGCGCCAAATTGATCGCGTTCGCCCCCGCGTTGTCGCTGACGAAGCGGCTGGTGCGAACCGGAGCCGATGCCATCGTCATCGAGGGTTCCGAAGCCGGGGGGCACATCGGACCGGTGTCGCTGACGGTGCTGGCGCAGGAAATCCTGCCGCATATGCGCGACGTGCCGGTATTCGTTGCCGGTGGCCTGGGACGCGGCGAGGCGATCCTGTCCTATCTGGAAATGGGCGCTTCCGGCGCCCAGCTCGGCACAAAATTCGCCGCCTCGGTCGAGTCCATCGCGCATACGAAATTCAAGCAATTCTTCGTCCACGCCAACGCGCGCGATGCGCTGCCGTCGGTTGAACTTGATCCGCGCCTGCCGGTGATCCCGGTGCGCGGGCTGGTCAATGACGGCACCAAGAAGTTCATGGCGCATCAGGCCGAAACGCGGGACCGGTTGATCGCGGGTGAGGTGACCAAAGAGGAAGCCCAACTGCTGGTCGAGCGGTTCTGGGCGGGCGCCCTGCGGCGGGCCGTGATCGACGGCGATATCGAAACCGGTTCGGTCATGGCCGGACAATCGGTGGGCATGGTCACATCCATCCAGCCGGTCGCCGAGATCATTCAGGAGCTGATCGGACAGGCCGTGGCGGCGCTGGTGGCGCGCGCGGCATAGCGGCGGGATCAAGATCCGGGGCTGGATCGCTGTGATCCGTCCCGGATCAGGCACACGGCGGTTTCGTCGCGGCATGCGTATCGTTCCTGGTGGCGGCTGACGCCTCCACCGGAATCCAGCCGGGTCGGTTGGCCGAACGTAATATTGCCACAAGATCACTGTCCAAAGACCTCCAGACCAGCCAAATAGCGCGACAGGCACACCCAACCCCGTCTGGCCGGCGAAAGGAGAGACAGCAGGATGCCCATTCATCGTCCGGCCGGCTTCGGCGTTCGCGCATGACGGCGCCCAGGCATCTCCTGTCCCGCCTGCGAAACCTGCGCGCGCACGGGGCCGCGCCCCTGTCCACGCTCGTTCAACTCGTCGCCTCCGAACTCGTCAGCGAGGTTTGTTCGGTCTATGTCCAGCGCCCCGGCGACATCCTGGAACTGGCCGCGACCGAGGGCCTGCGCCAGGACGCGATCGGCCGCACCCGCCTGCGGGTCGGCGAGGGCATTGTCGGTTTGTGCGCGGCCACCGGCGCGGTGATGAACCTGCCGGATGCGCAGAACCATCCCGCCTTCGCGTATCGTCCGGAAACCGGCGAGGAACCGTTCGCCTCCCTGCTCGCGGTGCCGGTACGCCGGTCGGGACGCACGCTTGGCGTCATCTCGGTGCAAAATCGCACGCCGCGCAATTTCACCGAACCCGAGATCGATGATCTCGAAACCGTCGCCATGCTGCTGGCCGAGATGCTGTCCGGCTCTGGCGCCACTGACGGATCGCCCGAGGGGCTGGGCGCGACGGTGCCGCGCCTGTTCGCGGCCACCCCGTTGATGGGCGGCATCGCGGTGGGGCCGATCGTTCTGCTGCGCTCCGCCCGGCCGGCGGTCAGAGTGCTGGCGGACGATCCCGCCGCCGAACAGCGCCGGCTGGATCAGGCGGCCGACCGGATGCAGCGCGGCCTGGATGACCTGTTCGCCGACCTGCCGCGCAACGGACGCGCGGCCGATGTCAACGCCTCCCGTGAAGTATTGGAGGCGTACCGGCTGGTGGCCTCGGATGCCGGCTGGTTGCGCCGGGTCAGTAGTGTGATTCAGGGCGGCCTCACCGCGGAAGCCGCGGTGCAACGGGTGGCCGGCGAACTGCACGACCGGATGCGCCGCATCAGCGACCCTTATCTGCGGGAGCGTCTCGCGGACATGGAGGATCTCGCCAACCGGCTACAGACCGCTCTCAGTGGCGACGTACCGGTCGTCCCGGTTCCCGCAGGCGCGATCCTGCTGGCCCGGCGGCTCGGTCCGGCCGAACTGCTGGATTGGCATGCGCGCGGGATTGCCGGCGTCGCGATCGAGGAAGCCAGCCCGTCCGGCCACGCCGCCATCCTGGCCCGGGCGCTGGACATCCCGGCCATTGGCGGCCTGCGGGGCATGCTGGACAGTGCCGAACAGGGCGACACCGCCGTTATCGATGCGGACGAGGGCCAGTTCATCCTACGCCCCGAAGCCGAGGTTCATCGAGCCTATACAAGAGCCCGGGAAGCCCGCAGTGCCAGGAACGCCGAGTTGGCGACGTGGCGCGACCGCCCGGCCGTCACGGCTGACGGCGTCGACCTGCAATTGATGCTGAATGTCGGACTCAGCATGGAGTTGCCGCAACTGGCGCGCACCGGCGCGGCCGGCATCGGTCTGTTCCGCACCGAGATCGCGATGCTCGCGCGGGGTTCCGTCGCCGATGTCGCGGAGCAGGCCGCGATCTATGCCAGGGTGCTGGACGAAGCCGGCGATAAGCCGGTTATGTTCCGCACGCTCGATCTGGGCGCCGATAAGTTGCTGCCGGGCACGGTCAGCGACGAGGAAAACCCCGCGATGGGCTGGCGGTCCCTGCGCGTGGGACTGGACCGGCCGGCGCTGTTGCGGCGCCAGCTTCGGGCGCTGCTGCTGGCTGCCGGCGGGCGCGACCTGTCGGTGATGTTCCCGATGGTCGCCACCGTGACGGAATTTCGGGCCGCCAAATCCTTGTTGCTGGCGGAGGCGAGGCGGGTCCGGCCGGCGCCCGGGACACTGCGAATCGGCACGATGCTCGAGATCCCGGCCTTGATGTGGCAGCTACCGGATCTGCTGCGGGAGGCAGATTTCATCTCGGTCGGGTCAAATGATTTGTTACAGTTTTTGTTCGCCGCCGATCGCGGGACGCCGTCTCTGTATGAGCGTTATGACTTTCTGTCGCCGCCGATGCTCGATTTGATCGAACAATTGGTGGTTGCAGCGCGTCCGCATGCTGTGCCAATTTCGTTATGCGGCGAAGCGGCCTCGCGTCCTCTGGAAGCATTGGTGCTGGCCGCTATGGGGATCACCACGTTATCCATGCCAGCCAGCGGTATTCTGCCGATGAAAGCCATGTTCGCGCAGGTCAACCTGATCGCGTTCCGGCCCGTGCTGGCTGCGATCCGCAGAGGCGGCGGAGGCACGCTGCGCGAGCCGATTGCCACCTGGGCGCGCGAACAGGGCATCGTTGCATGAGGGTCTTTATGATGCGGGCGATGCGTGTCTGCCGGTGCAAAACCCGCGGCCGATACGACTGAACCTGAAACATGATGTAATTTAACGTGTTGGAAAAACTTTTCGTGTGCTCTAGAAGCAGATTGTCGGACTTGTCCGAAGGGATGATGGTTCGGCGCGCTTTTTTTCAAATGTGTCGTGAAATGATCGGGGCTGCCAGTGCTGCAAGAACGCAGATCGAAACTGGTTGAAAATCGGGCCATGATGTCAACCGTCACACCTATGGTGATGGTGCCGCCGGCGGCCGCGCGGGCAGGTGCCGACCTGAGAGAGGCCCGGGAAACCCTGGGGCTGTCGCTGCACGATGCCGCCTTCAGGTTGCGTATCCGGTTGCCGCATCTGGAATCCCTCGAAGAAGGCCGCATCTCCACCTTGCCGGGCAACGCCTATGCTCTGGCCTTTGTCCGCACCTATGCCGGTTTTCTGGGGATGGACGCGGAGCAGATGGTCCGGCGCTTCAAGATCGAGGCGGCGGAGTTCGGCCGCCGCACGGAATTGGTGTTTCCGATCCCTATGCCTGAGCGCGGACTGCCCGCAGGGGCGGTTCTGCTGCTGGGTGTTGTGCTGGCGATCGGGGCCTATGTCGGCTGGTATCGGCTGTCAGGCGAAGGCCGATTGCCCGCCGAGGCCGTGACCGCAATCCCCGAACGGCTGGCGCCGTTGGCGGAGCAGGCCCTGCCGCCGGGTGTTACGACGTCCCCGGCATCGATGACCGACGCGGCGAGTGCGCCGAAGGTTGATCTGACCAGCTCCGCGATGGCCGCGATGGTGGCAAATCCGGCGCCCCCGGCGATGTCGATCTCGCCCGGTTCCGCGGCGGCGGCGCAGGTTTCGGCTCGGCCCGCGGTGGTGCCCGATGCGGCCCGCGTCGTGGTGCGGGCCAACGCCGATGCATGGCTGCTGGTCAAGGATCGTGACGGCACGGTGTTATTGAACAAGGTCTTGAAGGCAGGCGAAACCTGGGCGGCGCCCGCCCGGACGGACCTGTTGCTGACCACAGGCAACGTCGGCGGGACCGATATCCTGTTGGACGGAGCCCTCGCCCAGAGCCTTGGTGGCGCGGGAAGCGTTCGTCATGACCTGCCGCTGGATCCGGACGCGATCAAGGACGGAAGGTTGGCGGCGGCGCTGGTGCCTGCGTTCGCACCGGTGCGTGCTCGTCAGTAGCGGATTGCCGCCAAAGTCCCCATACTAGGCTCAACGACCCTTTTGGTTTGACATCTGCGTCCCTGGCGTTCAGCGCCTGGCGACGAAGGAGACCCGCATGAGCAGTTATCGCCCGTACCAGGAAATCATCCGGCGCAAGTCCCGCCGCGTGTATGTCGGCAAGGTCCCGGTCGGTGACGGCGCGCCGATCACGGTGCAGACGATGACCAACACGCTGACGACGGATGTCGCCGGGACGGTGGCGCAGATCCGATTGGCCGAGAAGGCCGGCGTCGATATTGTCCGCGTGTCTTGCCCGGATCAGGAAAGCTCGCTGGCGCTGAAGGACATCGTCGCGCAGGTGAACGTGCCGATCGTCGCGGACATCCATTTCCACTACAAGCGCGCTTTGGAGGCCGCTGCCAGCGGCGCCGCCTGCCTGCGCATCAACCCCGGCAACATCGGCAGCGATGAGCGGGTGAAGGAAGTCATCAAGGCGGCGCGGGATCACGGCTGTTCCATGCGCATCGGGGTGAACGCCGGATCGCTGGAGAAGCACCTGCTGGAGAAATACGGCGAACCCAACCCGGAAGCGTTGGTCGAAAGCGCGCTGTATCACGCCAACATCCTGCAACAGCACGATTTTCATGATTTCAAGATCAGCGTGAAGGCGTCGGACGTGTTCCTCGCCGTCGCCGCGTATCAGCAGTTGGCGGAGGTGTGCGACCACCCGCTGCACATCGGCATCACCGAGGCCGGTGGACGCCGGATGGGCACCGTGAAGTCGTCGATCGGACTGGGGTCTCTGTTATGGGCCGGCATCGGCGACACGCTGCGGGTGTCGCTGTCCGACGAACCCGAGGAAGAGGTCCGCGTCGGCTGGGACATGCTCAAGACGCTCGGTATTCGCCATCGCGGGGTGAAGGTGATCTCCTGCCCGTCCTGCGCGCGGCAGGGTTACAATGTGATCGAGACGGTGCGCACGCTGGAGGACCGGCTGGGGCATATCGAGACTCCGCTGACGCTGTCGATCATCGGCTGCGTGGTGAATGGGCCGGGTGAGGCGCTGATGACGGATATCGGCGTGACCGGCGGCGGTAATGGGCGGCACATGATCTATGCGGCCGGGAAGACGGACCACACGATCGATGGCGCCTCGATGGTGGACCACATTGTCGAACTGGTGGAGGCGAAGGCGGCTTCGCTGAAGGCGGAGATGGAACTGGCGAAGCTCGCGGCGGAGTAGTTTCTTCGCATGCCGCTCGATATCACCCCGTTGGTCAATGCGATCGACCGTTTGCGGGAGGGGCTGGCGCGGCATTGAAGCGAACCGGCAGATGACCAACTGCGCGATGGTCTGATCCAGAGGTCAGGGTCGGCCTATGAGCTTTGTCACCGAATGTTGCGGCGGTTTATTCGTCAGACCGCTGCCTCTCCGGAGGACGTAGACCGGATGGCCTTCCAGGATTTGATTCGTACTGCCAATCAACCGGGGCTGTTGCTGGGCGATTGGCCGGTTTGGCATCGATATCGTGATGCGCGCGCCAGGACCAGTCACACCTATGGGGCCAAAGCCGCGTAGGAAGTTGCCGAAGCCATTCCGGGTTTCCTGGCTGATGCCGACCACTTGCGGGAAGAGTTGCGAAAGCGGTTGGCGTGACGAAAGCGATAGATCTGACCCAAACCGAACTGGCTATGATCCGCGACATTCTGCGTGCCTTTGTACTCTCGGGCACGCGGGCTTGGGTGTTCGGTTCCTGAGCAACCGCGACGGCGCGTCGGTATTCCGACCTCGATCTTGCCTTGGAAGGAACAGCGCCGCTCGACCGAGCTGTCATGGTTGATCTGGCCGAGGCGTTATCGCAGTCGGACTTGCGGTATAAAGCGGACGTTATCGATCCGAGGTCAGTCGATCCTGCGTTCAGGGCCATGATCGAACCGGACATGATCGACATCTTTGTCCAGGATATTGCATGCGATATCTCTTATTAACACAGTGTTAACCCTTTGCTGCCACCTTGATCGCTCCCGCGACAAGGCACGCCGCGATGGGTCGGCAGCCAATTCCAAAGCCGAGTTTCCTCGACACCTGCGAGTACCTCGGTTACATATATAGTAGTCGTCTGTGGCGGAGCGCTCAGCTTGACTTGCTTTACACATGGGACGCGCTTCATGGGGAAATCGAAGGTTTTTCTGCGCGTGGATGGCACGTCGGTGCGTTTCATCCGCTGGATGGCCGTAAATTAAAACCAGCCGTGAAAGGAAGGCGTATTCGTGTCTGAGGTAGGAATAAAGCCTAAGACATTCTCCGATTTGTTCCTCGAAGG
>Ga0316230_1003538_pt1 | contig 12157 bp, 7 predicted proteins | sample TBH18025metaG_FD_206004 | JGI IMG/M metagenome (GOLD analysis project Ga0316230, IMG submission 206004) | Freshwater microbial communities from Trout Bog Lake, Wisconsin, USA - TBH18025 | ecosystem: Environmental > Aquatic > Freshwater > Lake > Hypolimnion/Profundal zone | place: USA: Wisconsin...
GTCGGTTGTCTGTCCGTATTCCGTTCCTGTGATGCACAACTTCTGAAGGCAACAAATAGCGTTTCAAGTTTTCTTCAACGACAAGGCGGTGTTCGGCTACTGTCTTCTTTTTCGTTGCAAACGGGTGATCTGGATAATAAATATACCAATATCCGCCAACTAACCTACGACCCCCTTTCCAGCCAGTATGCTTATCGCCCGACCTGGGCCCCGTTCTTTGAGTTTTTATACCGAGTGAATAACAACGTCTTTGAATGGTTACACGGTCGCATCCAAGCAATTCAGCGATTTGCACTTGCGTCAATTGTTCAACTTCAACAAGATGCTTCAAATGAACCTCATCAAGTTCAATCTTCTTCATTGTTTAATCCCTTTGTTAATGCTACAAATCAGATTATAGCCTATGAACCGATTGGATTCCATGATGTATATGACTTTAGCGTTCCTGAAACTGGAAACTACATAAGTTGCGGTATTGTGCATCACAACACAATCGCTTCTACTTATGAAACAGCATTCCATTTAACAGGAAGATACCCTCCTCATTGGGATGGAAAGGTCTTTGATTCACCAATTATTGCCATGTGCTCAGGTGAATCTTGGGAGCAGGTTGCCAAAACGCTACAAAGTAAGCTTTTAGGCTGTGATGACATCAAACAAAGTTATCGGCTAGGATCAGGTGCTATTCCTAGGGAGACAATTGATGTTAAATCTATTAGATCAGATGGTCAAAATGTGCTTGCAATGGAGATTTGGCACACATCTGGGGGAAAAAGTAAGCTTTACTTCTCTAACTACACCCAACAAGTCCGACATTTACAGGGATTCGAGCTTGACTTGGTTGTACTTGATGAGCAACCCCCTGATGAAACATTCTCCGAGCTTGTCGTTCGTACTGCTTCCAGAAATGGACAGGTCATTTGTTCGTTCACTCCGCTTAAAGGTATGTCAGGGCTGGTAAGAAAGTTCTGGGACCAGGTGGACGGCTACGCCCATGTGCGAGTAACTTGGGATGATGTGCCTTTTGTTAACGAATGGGGTGAGCCTTTCTTTCCATTAGAAGAAAGAGAGCAGTTGGCTAGAGACTTTATGCCCTGGGAAAGAGAATGCCGTATGAATGGTATTCCTTTGATGGGCAAAGGCGTGGTATTTCCGTTGTTGGAATGGCCTATTTACAAGTCTGATGCCCATGATTTGAGGAACAATCCCAAATTAGAACGGTTGATCAGCTTTGACTTAGGAATTAAAAATGACCCGACAGTTATCTCGTTCTTTTTTAGAGATGCAGTTAACGAAATTATCTACTTGCATCGCCAAATCACGATCCCGACAGGCGAGACTCCTGATGAGTACGTTCACTACTTGCTTGACAAAGAGTCCAAGGGAGTACCGATTGCTCTGCCGCATGATGCGGCAACAGCAGGTCGCTATACGCTTACGGAGCAAAGTATCCGTGAAGTATTTGAGGATTCGTACGGCCTTAACTGTATTTCTGGGGCAATCCTTAATCCAGCAAACGATCAAGGAAAAGTAACTAACCATAAGTCTTATGGAATCAATATAATGCGGTTAATGATGGAACGTGGTACGCTTCAAGTTAATGAAACTTGTAAAGCATTCCTTGATGAAGCAAGGAACTACGCCATTGATGAAATGGGCAGATTTAATGATCCTGACGATCATATAGATTCAGCAAGAATAGGAATATTGGCATTGATTCAAGGGCATGGAGAATCAGTAGTAAGCAGAGCAAACAGCTTTGCTATGAAGCGAATCCCTCCCGTTGAAGGTAAATTGCAACGAATCTAAAGGTTAAATATGTTATTCAAGCAAAACTTAGTAGTTGAAAATCTGGCTTCTCCATCAGGCAACCGTGGTATTGCAGAAAAAGTCTGCCACGAAGCCTACATGAAAATGGTAGATTACCTCCGACTAACGCAAGCTAAGAATACTTACAACCGTTTTACCGATTACCACTATCTAAACATTCCTGTCTCTGAATCTACTGAGCCAATCAGAGGTTTAGACTACATTCACCCTGTTGTAACGCCTGGCATTGATTACGCTACTGCTGTGATCACCAAATGTTTGATGCCTGACGGCAAAGTTAACTTTGAATTTGAACGCTTTGATGAAGATGACCAAGAAGGTGCTGAACAAGCCACAGAAATGGTCAAATATTTCATCAATAACAAAAACAATGCTTACCAAGTCATTAGAGATTGGGCACAAGACGCTCTAATGCACAAAAATGGCATCGTAATGGTTACCCCTATTAGGGAAAACATAGTTCAATACAAAGAAGTTAAGGGAACTAGAGATCAACTTAAAGCTTTTGAATTACAAGCCGCTGAAAGTGGTTTAAAAACCTTACGCCAAGAAATGCGTAAGACCGATGTAAACCTTCAGCAAGCAATGGCTGATGCAATGCAACCTGGCGATGAGCAAGAAGAAGGACAAGAAGTTGATCCTAGCGCTGAGTTGGGTGAAGCCATTCAAAAGAACACGATCTATACAGCCAAATACAAATGTACAGGCACTAAAACCAACATTCGCATCAAGCACGTTGCCCAACATTACTTTGTGTGCAACCCAACGATCACCCAGATCATGTACCAGGACTTTGTTGGCTTTTATGAGCCAATGACGATCCATGAAGCCAAGGTTCAATATCCATTTATCGACATGGAAGAATTTGCCGACCATGCCGCATACGGTCCTGCTGGTGCATACCAAGCTGGTGCTCTAGAAAACGATTTAGCGCTTCATGCTCGTGATTCAACACCTGTGCCAGGCCAAGGTGTGATTGCTTCTCAGGGAGCCGATAGATACGCCCGTGTGGTCATGTTGACTACTGCATGGTTAAGAAAAGATGTAGACGGTGATGGTGAAGAAGAAATCGTAGAAGTCTGTTATTCAGGTTCTTACATTCTTTATGTAAAAGAAGTTGACTTCATTCCTTTGGCTAATATGTGTCCAAAGCCAATTACAGGAAACTTCTTTGGCTATTCTTTAGGTGAGCGTTTAGTTCCAATTCAAGAATATGCAACATCTATCAAGCGTGCTGAACTTTCTTTTGCTATGCAAGCCTCTACTCCTAGGATTGGTGTTAATCCTGAGTTTGTGGATGCTGAGGAAATACAGCGTGGTGTCAGCGCTATGTTTGTGCTTGATCGTAAGTTTGATCCTAGTAAGCACGTTTATGAGTTTGCTCCTTTGCAAGGCAATTTGGCATATGTTGAGTCGGCTATGCAGTCGCTCAAAGAAGACAACATGGCAATGATTGGAATGACCAATCCTTCTGATTCTCTGAACCCAGAGGTGATGAAAGATGGTAATTCAGGATTCAAGCTTCAGACTGCTATGGGTCCTAATCAGTTGATCCAAGATGAGATGATTAAGAATTGTGCAATTGCTTTGCAAGATGTAATTCACCTTGTGTGGCACACCATGATTCAATATGCTGATGACTACTCTATTCAGCAGTTGGCTCATGTTTGCTCAGAAAAAGGCCAAGGCTTTATTGATGCAGAGTCAATGGCTAACTACAAGTTTATTGATCGCAAGATGATCAATATTGATTTGGGTCTAGGCTTTATGTCTGACGAAAACAGATTGACAAGACAGCAATTGATTACTCAAGCACAACAACAATTTGCACAAGTAATGATGCAATTGACTCCTGATATGCCTGAGATGTTTGAAAAAGCTCGTAGACCTTACGAAGACACGTTGAGAATTCTAGGTATAAGACACGTTGATGCTTATTTGCCAACATTAGAAGAAGCCACAAAAATTCTTCAAGAAAAAGCAAAAGCTCCTCCTCCTGTTGAAGATCAATTGCATCAAAGCAAAGCTGAACTCAATAAAGCTACGGCTCAAGAAGTCATGGCTAAAGCTGGTTTGATTACCAAACAAACACAAGACATTGACGTAGACAATATGTTTGACGCAATGGCGGCTAAAAAAGGTAAATTGAAGGACGTAAGAATAGACTAGGAGTTTTATGAAAGCTTTGATTGGTGATATTTCGGAATTTTTTAACCGAAGGACTAGATTAGAAGATACTGAAGCAAAAGCATCAACTGCCAGAAGAGTTCTGGTGGTTGAGAATGCTCAGGCCGCAAAAAGATTATTAGCCAACAATGATTTGGCTTTGTTGTTTAACCTTTATAGGTTTTACATCATGGATAGGATTGAGGACTGCAAGACTGATGAGGAAAGAGTTAACTACTCACATAGCTTAATTGGAATTAGAGACTTTGTAACTTTTATTGAAAGAACAGAGTTTATGGAACATCTATCGGATGTGAAATTAGAAAGAGAAGTAGACAAGGCAAAAACCAAAAAATTGAGCCTTAGAGAAGAATTGCAACAACTTAAGAAAATAGGATAAACTTATGGAAAACGTAACCGAACAGGCCGTTTCGCAACAAACTGGAAGCCCAGAAGCACAAATTGCTGAGATGATTGCCGTCAATAGACGAAACAATCCTTTAGTAGTTGGCAGTAAAGAGCCTCCAGGTGGACAAGAAGAAGCGCAAGCTGAATCCCCACAGGCTACTCCCGAAGAGGAAGTTGAACCTGAAGAAGGCGCAAGTGAGACTTTTGACGCTGAGAACTCACAAGAAGATGGCGAACCCTCCGATGGAGAAAGTGAACCAGTAAACTTTTTTGAGTTTGCAGAACAGAATCCTGACATGAAGTTAAGGATACCAAACAAGAACGCAGAGGGCGGTTTTGTTGAATTAACGGCAAAGAAGGCGGCTACGTTATTAGGTCAAACAAGTGCTTTAGATGAAAACTCTAGGAAGCTAAAAGCTGAGAAAGCTGATTTTGAAGAGTATGAGTCTAGAAGAAGGGCTGAACTAGACGGTTTGCAAATCGGTATTGAGTTGACATTGGTCCCTCAGTTGCAAGAAGCGGCTGATGAACTGATTAAGATTCAAGGCTGGAACCAGCAATGGACGCAAATTCGTGACAGGGCTACAACTGAATTAGAAAGGTCTGAAGCTGAGGCGGCTATCCGTCAAAACTCACAACTAATTCAAGAGAAGTCTAAGTTTATCCAAGACAACCGTCCAAAAGTTGAACAATTCATTAGTGCTCGATCTGAGTTTGTTAAGCAAAACCTAGACAAAGCACGACAGAACTTCACAGATAAAGAACTGGCTAACAGGGCTAACTTTGAAGAACTGAGGGATAGATTAACTAAGGACTGGAAAAGTGCGAATGCAACACTTGTTCCTGGGGTACCAAACATTGATTTGATCTCTAGTGATGAGTATTTGTTGGGTTTGATTCGGGATGGAATGAAGTTCCGTGAAAAGCCAATCGTTCGCAATGTGGGTGGATCGATTGCCGCCAGTATCAAAGCTGGTAGTAAAGCGAAAACCTCACCTTCTTCAGAGACAGAAAAACTCCAACAAGCTAGTGCTCGAGGCGATAAAAAAGCTACCGAACAACTTTTGGCAACAATGCTTGCGACTAACAAATCAAGACGCAGGTAACCTTTTAAGGAACTTTAAATCATGGCACAAATTACATCAGCAAATTTGGGTAACGGTAACGGCCCATATCAAACAGACATCGTTGTAAAAGACATGGACTTGACAGTCTCTAACTACGTTAAAGACCGTACTCCTGTTACCAACATGGCTATGTCCAAAAAGCGCAAGATCAATTCGACTTTGCACATTTGGCCTAATGACTATTTCCGTCAGCCAACATTGAATGCGGCTCTTGAAGGTGCGGCTGTTACTTCTGCTTTGTCTGAGTCAAACACTCGTTCAAACATTGGTAACTACACACAAATTTTCACAACCGTGATTGGTGCAACAGGTACAGCTCGTGCAGTTGAGCAAGCTGGTGGTGATCCCCAAGCATATCAAGAAGTTAAGCAATTGACTGAGATCATGTTTGACGTTGAGTTGCAAATGGTTCGTGCTGACGGTGCTTCTATCAAGTACTCAGGCCAAGCCGCTACTCAAGGCGCATCACCCAATAACGGTCGTAGATTCGGTTCATTGTTCTCATTTGCTGGAACACGTTCTGGCAATGACACAGACGGTGTTTCCGTGTTGAATCTTGCCACTTCTGACTCTAACGACACAACTTCAGTTGTTAATACTAACCAACCTTTCAACGGTTTGTTGTCTAACGCTGGTTTGGGTTATTTCAGCTTTGGTGCAAATGAAACATTGCAAAACTTCTCACCTGTTCTGTACAAGCAATTGGTTACAACTGCTGAACAACGCTTCAATGCCAAGATTACCAATATGGTTGTCCCAACATCTTTGCGTACCAGCATTTCTGACAACATTCCTCAGTCACGTTCTATCAACAGGTTCAATCCTGCTGACAAGGGTGACACGATTGGTACATACGAAGGTGACTTCAACTACACATACCAGATCGATGATGACTGGATCATGGACCAAACAGGCTCCAACAACAATGCGATTCTGTTCTTGAATCCTGATGTTGTTCAATGGGGTTCACTCCGTGAGCTTGGACCAAATAACGAAGTGTTCTCAAACGCTGACGCTTCTTTGGATCAGTACATCATGGAAGGTACATTGATTGTTCGTAACCCTGCTGGAGTAGCTGTTCTTGCCGCTATTTCTGCTGGTGATACAGTTGTGACAACACCACGTCCTTCTACTCAAGTACAACGTTACTTGGCATAAACTTCTTTGCAGAAGCCTTGGGGAGAGTCCGAAAGGATTCTCTCCTTTTTTTGGAGTTGATATGGAATTGAATTTAGATAACGAAGAAGCTAAGATTAACGAAGATTACTACATGAAGGGTAATCTGGAAGCTGGTTTCGATGGCATTTTGTCTAGAAATAACAAGATGTACAACGAAGTCAAGTCTGGCACTTGGTCACAAACATTCAAAACAGACCGTATTGATTACAAAGTAGGCGCAGAAGATGGTGTTAGGTACGTCCAATACACTCAACACAATGTAGAAGCAGTAAAGGATTATTGCAAAGGCCGTAGAGAGTTTTACAAAATGATTGGGACTACTGACAACCCAATGTTTGCTGGAACCTTTGAGGCTATGAATCTTCCTAAATGCTTTGCACATGAAATAAGCTCAAAATGGTTTAATAACCGTCCTTGGGAGTTAATTAAACGTGAAAAAGCAGACAAGATTCTGTTTTACGCAATAGTTAACACTTATTATTCTGATTTTGTCTGCCATCCAAGCGGAAAAATACCATTGCCTTACAATCCCATCATACCGACTAAATAGGAATGTTATATGTCGCTTTTTATCCAATCTGCCAACAATTTGGTTACCAGAGTGGCTCAATGGGTTGGAGCGATACCGACAAGCATTGGGATTAATGCTACTGCGTACAACCCTACTGTTGGAACGCTAACAACTGCATCTGACACAACCTCACAAGTATTTGCTGGAGACTTTATTTCTCCAACAATGTTAGGTCCTTTTACTCTTGTCCTTTCGGTAACTTCATCAGTTATTACAGTATCAGACCCTGATCTTATTTGGGCCGCTGTAACTCTTCCAACACCCATTCTTAAATTGCCTACTCAGGCAACAACAGACATTCAGTTTTGCATTCAATTTGCAGAACTTTCTTTCAGAACAATTTATTTGCCTGCGCTAAGAAGTAATCCTTACGATCCAGTAAACCCTTCTAGCGTGGTTACAAACACCAATGGTCAAGCGCCTATCCCTGCGGATATGAACTGGCCTATTATCTTTTTCCAACAAACGCCAAGTACAGAAGTTCCTCCTGGAACACTCAATGCAGGATTTGGTCCTTGGATCATATACGATAGGGTTGGAGATAGGGAGATTATTCGCCTATCAATGATTGACCAACTTTACGTCAAGCCTTTTGGTGTGCCAAGGGTGATTAGAGCTAACTTCTCTGAAGTAGGACCTAATTATTTGTTTACGCCTAACCCTGGCAACGGTACAACAATTCTGGCTTATTACGTCAAAACATTCCCTCTTTTGTTTAGCGCAACAGGGGTAATTACTGCACCAGTAAGTCAAAGCAATGCTATTTTGGCAACCTTCCCTGAAGGCTATATGTACAAAACTCTTGCTGTCTATTACGACAAAAAGAAGAATATGGCAGAAGCAGAGAAGTGGAATGCAAGATATGATTCAGCCTACGGATTGATTGAAGATCAGGCTATGAAAGACCTTTGGAGTGGTGGAGATAGACATTTATCTAGCGAGTTTCAGCCCAGAAACTATAGATATTCATTCAAGTAATAAGGTGTGATATGACTTCAAGTATATATACAGAGTCAAACGGTTTGTACGGAAGTGGAACTGTCTTTAGCGGTACTTTCTTTCAATGGACGGTTTTTCAAGCTTCCGCAACTGCTCCTGCCACACCTACTGGTGGCTCATGGAACTTTACAACCAATGTAGGAACACCTCCTTCTGGATGGTCAAATACTCCTCCTGCTACTAGTGGTACAGAGGTTTGGGCATCAATTGCTTTTGTTTCTTCTTTAACTGCCGCCAGTCCTTTGGTTTGGACTTCTCCTGCCGTCTGGATTGTTCCAGGTACTCCAGGAACTGCCGCTTCTGTTGCTGTTGGAACTACAACAACTTTAGCTCCAGGAAGTTCAGCTACTGTTAACAATTCAGGTTCATCATCTGCCGCTGTCCTAAACTTTGGTATTCCACAAGGAGCGGTTGGAGCCACGGGACCCACGGGCGCTACAGGGGCCACAGGTAGCCCAGGTACTGCCGCCACGATTGCCGCAGGAACAACGACTACTTTAGCTCCTGGCTCATCAGCAACCGTATCAAATTCAGGCACTTCTAGTGCGGCTGTCTTTAACTTTGGCATACCTCAAGGAGCCACAGGAGCGACAGGTGCAACAGGGGCCACAGGATCGCCTGGGACAGCGGCTACAGTAGCTGTTGGTACTACGACTACACTTTCTGCTGGATCGTCTGCAACAGTCTCTAATAGCGGTACATCAGGAGCCGCAGTACTTAACTTTGGAATTCCTCAAGGTCCTACTGGGGCCACGGGTACTGCCGCAACAGTTGCTGTCGGAACAACTACAACACTTTTTCCTGGCTCATCAGCTACGGTAAGCAATAGTGGCACATCGGGAGCCGCTGTATTCAATTTTGGTATTCCTCAAGGAACTACAGGTACTGCGGCAACAGTTGCAGTAGGTACGACAACTACGTTGTCTGCTGGGTCTTCTGCTACTGTTAGCAATAGTGGAACTAGCTCTGCGGCTGTGTTTAATTTTGGAATTCCACAAGGGCCAACGGGAGCTACAGGGCCGACAGGGGCTACGGGACCTACGGGTCCGATAGGCATGAACTGGAAAGGCAATTGGTCTAGCGCTACCACTTATGCCATCAATGATGGTGTTTTTGATACGACTAGTGGCTCTTCTTATATTGCTATTGCATCTAATACCAATCAAGAACCTCCAAATGCAACTTATTGGAATCTTTTAGCTCAAAAAGGAGCCAATGGCACAGGCTCAGGCTCAGTAACTTCTGTGGCAATGACAGTTCCGTCATTTATGTCGGTTACTGGTTCTCCAATTACATCAAGTGGTACTTTTGCAGTAACAGCAACTACATCTGGTGCAAACAGTATTGTTTTGAGAGATTCAAACCAAAATGTCACAGCAAATGATTTTTATGAAGGCTTTACAAACGTAGCGGCAGCAGGAACAACGACAACTTTAACTGCTAGTTCAACGCCTAACTTTGTAGTGACAGGATCTGGTGGTCAAACGTACCAACTTCCTGATGCAACCACATTGCCTTTAGGTGCTATATACACGTTTAACAATAATCAATCTTCTGGAACGATTGTTGTAAAAAATAATTCTGGGGCAACAATTGCTACATTGCAATCTGGTTCTTACATTGAAATTATTCTTTTATCAAATTCTATTGCCGCAGGTACATGGGATTACCACAATCAAGCACCTTCTAATGCTTCTTGGTCAACCAACACATTAAGTTGGGCGGGAACATATTCTAGTGGCACATGGAATGGTAATGTAATTACAGGCGCTTATGGTGGAACTGGTGTAAATAACGGTACAAGCACAATTACGATTGGTGGCAACGTCACCATGTCAGGTGCTTATACTTTTACAGGAACCTTAACTGGCAATACTTCAGTTACATTTCCAACATCAGGAACTCTTGTAAATACAGCAGTTACAACATTGTCTAGCTTGTCTTCTGTAGGAACAATCACTACAGGAACATGGAATGGAACAATCGTAGCGCCTACATATGGTGGTACAGGTGTTAACAATGGAACAAACACATTAACTCTTGCAGGTAACGTAACCCACGCAGGAGCTTATGCTCAGACTTTGACCGCTACTGCTACCACATCGGTAACATTGCCTACATCAGGAACACTAATTTCTAGTGTCACAGCTTTGCCTGGTGCGGTAACAGGAACACCTTCAAATACCACTTACTTGCGTGGTGACGGCACTTGGGCCACAGTTACTGCTGGTGTATCTCAGATTATTGCAGGAAGCAATATTACGATCAGTCCTACTGGAGGTACTGGTAACGTAACCATTAATGCAACTGTTGCTAGTGGGTCTTACACAAGAACATCATTTACTGCGACTGCATCACAAACTACATTTACTGTTAGTTATGTTGTTGGTTATATAGAAGTATTTTTAAATGGTGTTTTATTAAACGCTTCTGATTACACAGCAAGTAGTGGCACATCTATTGTCTTAGCGGTTGGCGCTAACTCAGGAGATATCCTAGAAACCATTGCATACAATGTTGTTTCTTTAGGAACAGCTACGAGTGCAACTAATATTGCTGGTGGGTCTGCTGGTGAAGTTGTTTACCAATCAGGCTCAGGTGCTACTAGCTTTACAGCAGTTGGTACAACTGGTCAGGTTTTGACAAGCAATGGTACAAGTGCTCCTACTTGGTCAACATTGTCTTATCCATCATTGAGTTCAGCACAAACATGGACTGCAACACAGACATTCAATGGTTCATCAAGCACATTTGGCTTAACGCTTTTAACATCTGATGAAACTGTTAACGTAGTTGCTTCAGCCCCATCAAGCACAACAAACTTCTATATCCAAAGTGGTGCGGTTCAATATTACACATCTAATGCTGCTAACAACTGGACACTAAACATTGCGTTCAGTTCAGGCACATCATTGAACACAGCATTGTCAACAGGACAATCTGTTACGTTTACTTTGATTACAACCCAAGGTTCTACTGCTTACTACAACAATGCAGTCACGATTGATGGCACATCAGTAACACCCAAATGGATTGGTGGTGCTCCTAGTGCTGGTAATGCAAGTGGAAATGACGTCTATAGATATGTTGTAATAAAAACAGGAAGTGCCACATACACAGTTTTGGCAAGTCTTACACAATACAAATAAGGATTAGCAATGCCACTTCAGCAAACTTCAGGTAATGTAACGCAAGATGCCTACGGTGGTGGTAAGGCAGTTGTGCCTACTTATGTAGAAAATGTGTTTAGTACCTATTTGTATACGGGTACTGGCGCTTCCAATACAATTACTAACGGCATTGACCTTACCAAAGGCGGATTAACTTGGATAAAAAGTAGAACAACAAGTGATTCTAATTTTTTATTTAATACATCACAAGGTGCTGGATATTTTACAAAATCAAATTCCACAAGTGCGTCTACATACGATTCTGCTTCTTTAACATCATTTAATACAAATGGTTTTAGTCTTGGAACTGGTGCAACTAATGCAATTGTTAATCAATCTGGATTAAATTTTGCTTCATGGACATTCCGTAAACAACCTAAGTTTTTTGATATTGTTACTTATACAGGTAATGGTTCTTATCAAACAATAAATCATAATTTAGGCTCTGTACCAGGATGTATTATTGTTAAAAGAACTGATAATAGTGGTGCTTGTAATATTTATCATATAGGTTTGGGTGGTGGTAGTTCTGCTTCAGGTTTGTATTTATTATTATCAAATATAGCTGGAGTCCAAAGCGATAATAATTATTTTCCATCTGATCCTACATCTACTAATTTTACAGTTGGCCCTACAAACGATCAAAACGCATCTGGTGGAACATTTGTTGCCTATATATTTAGTATTGGTGGCACAGGTGGTTTTGG
>Ga0316230_1003549_pt1 | contig 12141 bp, 10 predicted proteins | sample TBH18025metaG_FD_206004 | JGI IMG/M metagenome (GOLD analysis project Ga0316230, IMG submission 206004) | Freshwater microbial communities from Trout Bog Lake, Wisconsin, USA - TBH18025 | ecosystem: Environmental > Aquatic > Freshwater > Lake > Hypolimnion/Profundal zone | place: USA: Wisconsin...
GGACCGGTCACGGTCCGCAGCGCGCGGGCCGCGCGCCGTCCCGGCGCGCAGCGGGTGGTGGAACAAAAGGCGCGTGGCGAACCTATGGCTTCTGTTAGTTGGGTGGGGTTTGGCGGAGTGTTGGGGGCATGCGGAGCGCTGCGACCGGGGACCGGCCGTGGTTCCCGGTTTATTCAGGCATGGCCTTCATCTGGTCGCCGCTCATAGGTTGCGGATGGCCGCCGAGGGCGTCGCGGACTTTCTTGACGTCGTCGGCCGTGACTTCGCCGGCCTTGTTGCCCCAGGAAACGCGCATGTACGTGAGGACCGCGGCCAGATCGGCATCCGAGAGCGCCACGCCCATGGCGGCCATGTTCAGATTCCATTCCTTGCCTTCCACCACGAGGGTGCCGCTCAAGCCTTGCAAGGGAATATGCACCAGCCGGTTGATGCCTTGGGTCGTGACCCATTCGGAACCGGCCAGCGGCGGGGCCTGTCCGGGTTTGCCCAGACCGTCCGCGCCGTGGCAGATGCCGCATACTGCTTCATAAACCCGCTTGCCTTGCGCCGCAGCCGACGCGCCAGACCCGGGCTGGAACGAGGCCAATTGATCTGCGTCGTGGTAAGGCGCATAGACTTTGGCGTCGAACCAGCCGCCGTGGCTGTCCAGGTACAGCCCGCCGAAAAATAACAAACCAAGGGTCAGGACAATAATCCACATCGGCGCGGCCGAACGCGTAACGGTCGGCTCGGCGTTGGCAGCGTTGCCACAGGATTGATTTTCGTCGCTCATTTATTTGGCAGCGGTGACAGGGGTGAACGGCGCTTCGTACAGCGGCGCATTGGCTTTCAAGCTGGCCAGATAGGCCGCAAGCTGGCGGGCTTCAAGCGTCGGCACGACTTCAAGGCCCGCCGCCGGCGCAAATTCCGGCTTCAATGCCAGCGCGTCGGGTGCAGGTCGTCCGCCGGTTTTCTGGCGCACTTCAAACAAAAAGCGGAATGCCGGCATGGTGGAATCCGACACCTGCGAACGCGGTGCATACAGGTGCTGCAACTGCCAAGCCACATCCGGATGCCGAAGGCCAATGATCGTCAAGTCCGGGCCGGCGCGCAGGTTGCCGAGTTGCACCGGTTCGTCGTACAAATAATCCGCCGCGACACTTTGGCGCACCCCCCAGCCGCGCGCGAGGTCCGCGCCCCTAGCCACGACCAGCGCCTCGGTCTTGACGCCCACCGGCTTGAGTTTGTCGGCCAAGGTGGAAACCACGCTGCTGTTGTCTCCGGAATAAAGGGTCACGGGCACATTGCCATTCCATCCTTCGAGGTTGCCCAAGATGGTGTTGGAATAATTCATGAGGGCCGGCACGACCATCAGCGACTTCAGAAAGTCCTTGAAATCCGCCGCTTTTTGCGTGCCGAGACTGGTCAGGGCCAGCTCATTGGCCACCCCGGTTTGGCGGACTTGTTCCGTATGGCAGGCCGCGCAACCATACTTGCGATAGACTTGCAAACCGAGCGTGGCCTCGCCGGTGCGCTGGGGCGGCCAATTCTCGGCGGCTTGCAGGGTCAGGGTCTGCTGCGCGCCGCCCAGTTGGTGAAGCGGCCCGCGCACCAAGCCGAACCAGGATGCGCCGAGCGCCACAAACGCGGCCAGAAAAACGGTACAACCAGTCTTCATGCTTTCACCTCCTTGTCGCGCCGTAGCGCAGCGGAGGCAGATTCAGCACCCCCCAGCGCAGCGGAGGCGGATTCCCGCTCCAGCGGCGCTTTGACGGCGTCGATGACAGTCTTGAGCAAGCCGAGTTTCCATTGGACGGTCAGAGTCAGAATATTCAGTAACAGGCACAGCGAGCCAGCCAGCAGGAGCACTTGACCTAGTGTGCTGACCCGTAGAAACAGCAACGTCACGCCGTTCGCACTGGCAAAAGCCACCTGCGGATCGCGCAGTTTCAACCCTTGCTCCACTCCGCCGATCAGCAGGGGAACCACGTAAAGCAAGACGCCCGGCGCGAAAAACAGGAAGAAACTCCATTTGACGAGGTTGGGATGCGGCAGCGCTTTTGCCATCACGCGTGGCAGGATTTCATAGATCGCGCCGCAGAGAATCATGCCCGCGAAGCCCAGCAACTGCCATTGCGTGACGCCAAAGCCAAACCAGGTGAAATCCAGCAAGCGGCTGTAGCGCGGACAAAACTCACTGAGATAGAGCAAGGCCGATAAAACAAAACTCAGCGTGCCGAACCGGATGAAGCAAAACGGGCCGCCGGCGCAAGCGCAATTTGCGCCTCGGATGGTGTGCCAGGCAACCAGGGCGAGCGCCAGGATGGGCAGGAGCGAAAGCATCGCGGCGAAGGCGCTGATGGCCGGCAGCCACGCCGGCACCGGCGCGCTTTGCGGAATGCCGCACCACGAACCAAAAAAGACCAGCGTGAGGAACGCGAACAGCGTGAAGCCGGAACTGGCCAGCGGCTGGCTGGCCAATTTGGGCAGGAAATAAAATGCGATGCCGATGCCCAAGAGCGCCAGGCCGACAAACAAAAGATTATTTGCAAACCACCACCCCATGGTGGCCTGCACCACGCCCCGCGGCGGATGGCCGGAAAGGAGAAATAAATTAGCGGTGGAATAAGCCCAGGCAAACCACAACAAGGCGGCGAATAAAAACCAGTGCGACGGATATAGCTCACGCTCTGCCCGAAGACCCAGCGTGGCTGCCGCGCTGACCGCAATCAGCACGAAGGCGGCGAAAATCAATGCTGCCGCCGCCCGGGGATATTCGAGCCACAGGTGGCCAGTGCTGTCGCCCACCAGAATGGCGGCGGTGCCGAGCAACACCCCCAAATGCCAGAGATTGGCCGCCACCACCGGGACGATGGGCAAGGCCAGCGGCGCCTGGCTCAAGCGGGCAAAAATCCAGAGCAGGACGCCCAGGGCGGCCGGCAGGGCAAAGCCATACAGCAACAAATCGTTCGCCGCCGCCTGGGCACGGCCAAAGCCTAGAAATGGACAATCGGCGAACAAATCCGGCTTGTGAAACGACATGGCCGCCACGAGGCCCAACAGCAGGCCCAGCACCAGCCACACCGCCGCACCGCCGAACAGCGCGAGCAACGGCACGCGGCACGAGGCGTCAATCCCGGCTAGGGAGCAGCTATTCGTTTCGTCGGTCTTCATTCAAATGCGCTGGGTTTTTCCGGTGTCTTCGGCAGCTCGGCTGCGGCTTTTTCCGCCCGCGCGGTCAAGTCGGTGCGGGCGGCAGCGGGGTTTTTCCACGCCTGCGCCGCCATTTGCATGGCCGCTTCGAGGGGCAGGCGCACGATGCCGCGCTGCGCGTCAATCACGGCGCTGGTGGTCAAGGCTTGTTCCTCGGCCGCGCGGATCTCCGCCAGCGCCTTGGCGCGTTCCGCGCCGCGATCGCCGTCAATCCCCGGCACCGGGTGCAATTTCAAGCTCAAGGTCAGCACGGCAAAGATTCCGGCAACCAGGAGAAAACCGACGGCGGCGGCGGAGCCGCGATTGATGCGCTCCAGCTTCATTTTTCTCCTCCGGCGTTGGCGTCCACCAAGTCGCTGACAATATGGGGATTGACGCCCATGGCCTCCAGCAAGCGCGGGTCGCGCTGGGGATACGGGGGATGGGCGTTGAATTTATTCATGAAAATCGTTCCCAGCAATCCGCCCATGAACAGCAGGGTGCCGGCGTACAGGAAGAACCATTTGAGGTGATGGCCGCGGGGATGCCAGTCCGGCAGGATGTTGAAGGCCAGGTCCGCATAGTGCATCACCGCAATGAGCAGACAGACGGGGACGAGCACCTTGAAATTGGTCTTGGTATGCACCGGGAGCAGCGCGAAAAAGGGCACGAAAAATTTGCCCAGAATCAAAATCATGCTCAGCGCCCACCAATTGCCATTTTCACGCATCAGATACCAGAACGTTTCTCCGGGCATATTGGCGTTCCAAACCACGAAGTATTGCGCAAATTCGGCATAAGAGGAGAGCAGGGTGAAGGCCAGCAGCAGCAGACCGATGAAATAAAAATAATTTCGCTTCAACACCGGAGACAGAATGCCCCGCCGCAGCAACGCCACGGCGATGACATAAATGACCGCGAGTCCGGCCCACACGCTGCTGGCGAAGAAATAGACGCCGTACATCGCGGAGAACCATTGGTATTGCACCGCCTGCATCCAGAGGACTCCGGAGAAGGTGAGCGTCAGCGCGAACGCCACGATGCCCCAGCCGGCATGAAAACGCATTTTGCGGGTGCATTCCGCCGCGCCGGTTCGGTCCTGCTCCAGGGAAAGCGAACATAACCGCGAGGATAGCAGCCACCAGACCCCGAAGAAAATCGCCGAGGTGATCCAGAAGCCGGGAATCGTGAACACCGGCTGCTTGGCCGCCACGAGATTGTTGGTGGCCGCATCCAGCCGCATCCAATAGTAAATCTTTGGCCCGCAGAGACCGACCGGCAGGAAGAGGATGAACAGCCAGGGAAACAGCAGGGAGGCAAGATGCTCGCAGAACCGGCGGATGCCCACCGACCAGCCGGCGTCGGTCAAGTGATGCAAGATCACCATGAACAGGGCGCCGAGCGCAATCGTGTAATAAAACATGAAGGCCAGCAGCCAGGCCAAGCCGAACTCATGCCCATCGTTGTGAAACAAGCTGGCCACCAGGCCAATGAGCATCAGCACCGTGCCCAAGGCCAGCATCACGCCAGGCAGCATGCTGTTCAGCGCGGGCATTGGTTGGTTGGAGGTTGGCGAAGTCATATCGTCATTCCATTATTTCTGCGCCGCCGATTGCGCGGGCGGCAAATCGTCCTTCGTTCCCAGCCAGCTCAGCTGCAGCGCGCGGAGATAGGCGATGATCGCCCAACGATCCGGCGTGGGCACCAGCGGGCCGGCGGCGCCCATGGTGCTCTTGCCCAACGTGATCGTGTTGAAAATCTCACCGTCGGTCAGCTCGACGATGCGCTTGTCGTGCAGGTTCGCCACGGTCGCCATGACGCCGATCTTTTTGGTGATGCCATTGCCGTCGCCGAGCCGTCCATGACACGGCGCGCAATAGATGTCGAAGCGTTCACGCCCGCGCTGGAGGAGCGCCTCATTGACGGGCAACGGGTTCGTGGCCACAAAATTCGTGGTGCCGGTGATCCGCCCGGTGTTCACCGGCGAATCCTCGAACGCATAAACTTCGCCGTCCACAGTCTGCAGCGGCTGGCTGCGCCCCACCGTGCCGGCGGGCGGCAACTGTGAGCTGAGGCCATTCGCAAAAAAAGTGTTGGGCTCCTGCGGACGCAATTTCGGCTGGCGATCCATGCCGGGAAACAGCCGGTCCGAATAAACTTCCACGGGTGGCTGGCGCGAAATCCGTCCCGGCAGGCCGAGCATGCAGACCGCCGCCGCGCCCAGCGCCGCGCCGATCAAGGCGATGGAAATGAGAATGCGTGTCATTCCCGGTCCTCCACGATTTCAATGTGCGCGCCGCCGATGGTTTCGAGCAGCTTGCGGGTTTCGGTGGCGCAGAATTTTTTGTCGTTTGCGCCGATGACGATGACGAATTTGTCGTGCGTGGCCTGTTCAAAGCGTTGCTTGAACAGCAGCGGATGATGCAGGCGGGGAAGCTGGTTGATCCCGAGCATGCCCAGCAACGCGCCAAAGGCGGCACCCATGATCATCAAAATGTACGCCGGCACAAAGGTCATGGGCGGACTGAACATCGGCTTGCCGCCGACGATAAAACGGTTGTCATAGGCGTTGGTGTACCAGATGAGGCCGACGACGGACAAAAATGCCCCGCCGCCAAGTGCCAGGGAAACCCAGCCGACCAGTGAATTCTTGTAGCCCATCACCTGGTCCAAGCCGTGAATCGGAAACGGCGTGAAGACATCCCAGCGGCGATAGCCGGCCCCGCGGACTTTTTCGGCCGCGCGCAGCACCGCGCCGGGCGAATCGAATTCGGCCATCAGGCCATAGACTTTGTCACTCATGGCTTCCCTCCTTGGATCCGCCCAGCGGATGATGGGGATCGCCTTGCGGCAGGGCGCCCTTGACTTCGGAAATGGCGATCACCGGCAGGAATTTCACGAACAACAGATACAGCATGAAAAACGCGCCGAGCGTGCCGATAAACAGGCCCACGTCCCAGATTGTCGGACGATAAACGCCCCAGTTCGCCGGCAGAAAATCCTGGTACAACGAGCCGACGACGATGACAAAACGTTCGCTCCACATGCCGATATTGATGAGCAGGCCGATCACAAACAGTGCGGCCAGATTGGCGCGCACTTTTTTGAACCACAGCAGTTGCGTCACGCAAACGTTGATGCCGATGAGCATCCAGCCGAAAACCATGTAAGTGTGGCCGAAGAAACGGTGGCCGAACACCCAGCGTTCATACGGGTCGCCGCTGTACCACGCGATGAAGATCTCCATCAGGTAGATGTAGGCGATGCAGAGGCCGCTGACCAGGGTCAGCTTGGCCACCTTGTCCAAGTGGCTCTTGGTGATGATGTTTTCGAGACCGCACAATTTGCGGAGCGAAGTCAGCAGCACCAGCATCATGCCGAAGCCGCAAAACACCGCGCCGATGACGAAATAGAGCGGGAAAATCGTCGCATGCCAGCCGGCGATCTGCGCCGTGCAGAAGTCGAGGCCGACGATGGAACTGACGGTGAAAACCAGCAGCGTACACAAGCCGCACAGCACGACGTACGCCTTTTCGTAGTTGTGCCACTGCCAGGCCGAACCGGTCCAGCCCATCGCCAGGAAACTGAAAATGGCCCGGCGCATCCGCGTCCTGGAGCGGTCGCGCAGCACGGCGAAATCGGGAATCATCCCCATGAACCAGAACAAAGATGACACCATCAAATAAGTGTTCACTGCGAACACATCCCACATCAGCGGCGACTTGAACTGCGGCCACATGCCGTTGGAATTGGGAATCGGGAACATGAACCAGTCGAACCACGCGCGGCCCACGTGAATGGCCGGATAGAGTCCCGCCATCGCGACGGCGAACACCGTCATCGCCTCGGCCATGCGGCCAATGGTCGTGCGCCAGTGCTGGCGCGTCAAAAAGAGCATGGCGGAAATCAGCGTGCCGGCATGTGCCACGCCGACCCACCAGATGAAATTCACGATGTCCCAGCCCCACATATTCGGATGGTTGTTGCCCCAAACCCCGACCCCGGTGAAGACTTGATAAAACAGGCAGACCGGGAAAATCACGGTGGCTGCGAAGGCGGCGGGCAGGAACAGAATCCACCACCACAGCGGCACTTTGGCCTCGGCAAACGCGGACAGCTTGTCGGTCACCCAGCCCAGGCCCTGGTTGCCTTCGATCACCGGTGCACGGCGCAACTCCGCAGGCGGCGCGAGCCGTTTCAGTTCTTCGATGTTGGCGATTTCAGGCATTCGTCAGTTAAATTTTCCCCTTCGTTAACAGGGTGCTATCGTATTCTTCGGTGCTGAACGGCGCGTGGCTGTCGGGCATCGCGGGATTCGGATTGCGGACGCGCGCCAGATACGTCGTGCGCGGTTTGGTGAGCAAATCGCCCAGCACGGAATAATTCAGTGTGGACCGCTTCTGGAACGATACCAGACTGCCGGGGTCGCTGACATCGCCAAACACAATCGCGCCCGCCGGACAGGCCTGCTGGCAAGCGGTTTTCGGCACGGTGCCCGCGATTTCGGTCAGTCGCACATTGTCGCTGGCGCCGGCTTTGGCCTTTTGCGCGATCTTGGCCTGCTCGATGCGCTGCGTACAGTAGGTGCATTTTTCCATTACGCCGCGCATCCGCACCGTCACGTCGGGATTTTTCGACAGCTTGATCAAATCCCATTCGTCTTCCGTGCGCATGCCGCTGTTCGGCTCCTTCAGCCAGCGGAGCAAATCCCATTGGCCATCCGTCTTGTGCGTGAGCGTGGTGGAATACAGCGTGCCTTTCAACTCCGTCAACGGACGCTTGTTGTAATCCAGGAAATTGAACCGGCGGACCTTGTATGGGCAGTTGTTCGAGCAATAGCGCGTGCCAATGCAACGATTGTAAGCCATCACGTTCAGACCCTCCTGGTCGTGAACGGTCGCGGCCACGGGGCAGACATTTTCGCACGGGGCGGTTTCGCATTGCTGGCATAGCATCGGCTGGTTCACCGCCTGCACGTCGTCAATCCACTCCTCAAATTGCTGGTTTTCGTCGGTTTGGTTCATGTCCGCCGACGGATCGAAGCGGCTCGGATTATGTTTCCGCTTGGGATCGGCCGTGAAATAGCGGTCCACCCTCAGCCAGTGCATTTCGCGGCCGCGCAGCACCTGATCCTTGCCGACAATCGGAATGTTGTTTTCGCTCTGGCAGGCCACGATGCACGTGCCGCAGCCCACGCATGCGCCCAAATCAATCGTCATGCCCCACTGATGCAGCGCTGTGGCCTTCGCCTCGTCGAGCGGATTCGGGTACAGCGAGCCTACCACCGGCGGCTCAATCCCGCGGAATTTTTCCTCGGCCAGACTTTCCCGCTCCTGTTCATCGCCGGCTGCTGCCGCAGCTTGCATTTCTTTGGCCACGTCCGGCAGATTAAATTCGCGCACGGCCGGCCGGCCTTCCATGCTCCAATGATGCTGCGTGCAGGCTAGGATGTGCGTCTCGCCCGTCTTCTTAATCGTCGCGCCGGTCTCGATATATTTGCCGCTGAATATCTTGTACGCGTTGAAGCCGATGCCCGTGCCGACGCGACCGGCCTGTTCCCGTCCGTAACCCAGCGCGAGGCCAAGCGAATGATCCGCCATGCCCGGTTGCACCCAAATGGGGCCGGTGACGGTGCGGCCATTCAGCGAAATCTCCACCAGGTCGCCATTCTGCACGCCAAATTCATGCGCGGTGCCCCGGCTGATGAGTACGGCGTTATCCCATGTCATTTTGGTGATGGGGTCGGGCAATTCCTGCATCCAGCCGTTGTTCGCGTACCGGCCGTCGTCTACTTTCGCGTCGCGGAAAAAGATAACTTCGAGACTGGTTGCGGCAGGCGCCACTGGTTTGGCGGACGGAACGGTCTCGGAGAATTTTGCGTCGACCGGCTGCGTCGTCGAATCCGCCACGAATCCATTGAACAAAAACCGCTTCCATTGTTCTGCTTGTGCGGCCGCCAGTGTTTCCGGGTTGCCGGCGAGGGCGGGATTGAGCTTGGTCCGGAAATGTTCCTGCGCGATTTCATGCGGATTTGTAGTCGAGGCCCCAGCCAGCCGGGTCAGAAATTCCAACTCACTCAAGCCGCCGAACAAGGGCTGCAGCAAAGGTTGGATGGCTACGAAGGTTCCATCGCCCGACAAGGCATCTCCCCAGGACTCAAGATAGTGGGTCGCTGGATACACCCGGTCAGAGATGGCCCCGGTTTCATCGTCGTAATAGCCAAGTCGAACCACCGTCCGGGCTTTGCGTTGCGTCGCCGCCCAATTCAAATCAGCGGGTGCATTGTACCCCGGATTACCGCCCAGAATCACCAGGGACTCGACTTTGCCCGCGTTCAATTCGTTGGCGAGGTCAACGATGCCAGGACTGCTTTGGTCAATTCCGGCGTGCAAGGTTACCGTGTTGCCATGGGCGCCGAGCACGGCATTAAGCGCGTGCGCCAGCAGGTGAACTTCCATCGGCTGACGCTGACCGGCGACCACCAAAGCGTCTTTCCCCGCCGCCGCCAGATCTTTCGCACACTCGGCAATCCAAGACTCGAGGGAAGGCGCACCGCCTTTGATTTGCGACCGGATGGCGGACGCCACATGGACCACGTCTGAGGCCAGCAACCGCAGACGATGGTCCGCATTCGCACCCGTGAGCGTGAATAGCGATTCGACCGCGTAGAGCCGGCTCATCTCCGGTTTTATTTTGCGGCTGGCGGCGAATTTGCGGATGTGTTCGTGCGCCCCATCCTCGCCGCCGAGAAAATCGCAGTCCAGCGACAAAATGACCTTCGCTTTGTCAAAGTGGAAAACCGGATGCAGAGCTTGGCCAAAAGCTTCCTTCACGGCGCGGAGGTGAATGCCGGAATCAATGGCATCGTAAGTGAACCAGCGGGCCTTCGGAAATTTTTGCGCGAGGGACAATTGCGTCAGGTACCGGGATGGCGACTGGCTGCTTTCAGCGAGCAATGCCAAGCCTTCGCCCTGGTTCGTGGAGAATTTTTGCGACAATTCATCCAAGAACTTCAAAGCCTCGTCGCGGGAAATGATTTCCCGCTTGGCTTCCGTGCCGCGTTTGGTGAAATGCCGGGCGCGGTCGGGATCGTACAGGTCCAGGATGGAAGCCTGCGCATAGCGGTCGGTGCCGCCGTTGCCGCCGGGAAACAAGGCGTTCCCTTCGATCTTTACGGGCCGGCCTTCACAGGACTTGACCACCAGCGGAATGGCGCCAGTGCGCGTGGGCATGGCGGTGGCAAAATACTGCGCCTGGCCATAGACGTAGTTTTCCGGCTGTTTGCCGTAGGGTTCGAGATGCTCCTCGGGTCGGCGGCAGCCCGCGCCCAACGTGGCCACGCCCGCGAGGGCAAACGACGCGGACATGAGCTTCAGAAAATGGCGGCGGCTTTGCCCATCTTCCATTTCGCTGGCGCCCTGGGGGAATTCGCGGTGCAGCCACTCCGTGAACTCCGGCGTATCCGCGAGTTCATCCAGGCTGCGCCAGTAACGGCGGCCATTGGCCGAATTTGAATTGGTTGGCTGATCGGTCATGCGTGGGCGGCGGCAAATTTACGATTTACGATATGCGAATTACAAGCCGCAAAAGGACTCACGCAGGGCTCGGTTTGGAGCGCCCATCGTAAATCGCAAATCGTAAATCGTAAATTCATCATCATCGGTGGCACGCGGAACAGCTTTGTAACGACTCGACCTTCCAATCATGCACGAACTTCTGGCCATTCACCGCTTGCAGGCGGGCGGCTTCGGCGGCATTTGTACTCCATTGCCAGTCGAGCTTGGTGACTTTGTCTGGCGGGTGGATGGCGGCGGCCGGGTTGCGGTGGCAATCCAGGCAAAAGCTCATGCTCAACGGCTCGGCGTGGCGGACTTCCTCCATCTTGTCTATCCGGCCATGGCATTCGACGCAACTGAAGCCGCGGGTCACATGAACCGAGTGGTTAAAATAGACGTAATCAGGCATTTTGTGGATCTGCACCCAGGCAATCGGCGTGTTGTTCGTGGCGCTGTCGCGGACAATTTGCAGGCGCGGGTCGTCCTTCAACACCTGATTGTGGCAGTTCATGCAGGTGGACGCACCGGGGAGGTTGGCAAACCAGGATTGCTCCACGCCGTTGTGGCAATATCGGCAGTCCAAGCCAAGCTGGCCGGCATGAACCCGGTGCGAAAACGGCACGGGCTGCACCGGTTGGTAGCCGACGCGGTAGTACTTGGGCGTGAGATAAATCGTCACGCCCGCCGCCACGCCGGCGCCAGCCAGGCCGGCCAAGACGGCGAGCACCAGCGGCAAACTGTTTGTCCACTTTGGAAAAATCACTTCTTGCTAAAAATTAAATCAGCTACCGGTTAAAAGTTGTCGGCCTAACGGCAAAAGCGCGGGTGTTTTTTAGCAACTGGGGGGCGGCTTCGCAAGAAAAGTTTGTGAAATTTTTCACGACCCCGATGCGCGGGGAGCCAGCAGGCGCCGCCGCCAGTCAGAGTGTTGCATAGGCCTTTACATTGAAATGCTGGTCGGATTGGCAGGGATTAGCTGTTTTTTGGGGGCGGCGGTGGGGTTGCTTCCTAAATGCTGGTTCTTTGCAAGCAGCTCAAGTGCCAGGGCAGGCCAAGCGTGCGACCAAGCGGGTTCCGCCCTTTTTCCACCCTGCCCACTCACAACTACTCCGGATCAAATAGACGCCGCGACCGGTTTCTTGCAGCAATGCCGCACCTGATCTCGGATCCGGCAGCCGAAGCGGATCAAAGCCGCTTCCGGCGTCCTGGACGACCAAGGAACGGCCATTGTGCTGGCCCCAACGCACCTGGATCGGCAAGCTGGGGTTCTGCCGGTTTCCATGCTGCCAGGCGTTGGTCAGGGCTTCGTCGAGAAGCAACCGGAGCCGCCGGGACGAGTCCGGCGCAATTTGCCATTCCGACATGAGCCGCAAATAGGTTTGCTGAATGGCCAAATCCAGTTCGCAAAATCCAG